>CWHD01000031.1_pt1 | contig 1185 bp, 1 predicted proteins | sample 673061 | NCBI WGS metagenome assembly CWHD01 (sample SAMEA3735893, study PRJEB9488) | human gut metagenome | biome: ENVO:mammalia-associated habitat; material: ENVO:feces | place: Malawi | collected 2009-02-27 | reverse complement strand
GCCCACTGCATGTTGGCGATCTTGTCCGTGCTGGGTCTCTTCACTATCAAGACACTTACAATCGGCTTACCGTCGGCGGTCGTGGTCGGTTCCTTGTCGCCTCCACACGCGGACAACGAACCCAGCAAAGCCACGGCGCATACCGCCGCACCCGCCTTCATCACGGTTTGTCTTCTCATCGTCTCTCCTTTGACATGATGATATTTGAGCGCGCCCGCCGCATCTGCGGGACGGACACACTCATGATAGGCACGGGAGATGGAGTTCGTCAACATTCTTAACATATATGTGAGTCGCGCCACACATAGTCATTCCCGCCACCATGTAATCCACTAAACAGAACGCAGCACGTCAAACCCCGCTCCCGCGGCTTCGGGAACATGGACTGCTCCAGCACCATGATCTACCTGACCCGCGGCAGACCCGGCCTCAACACCGCATCCGCTCCGCATGAGCGAACCGCACCCGATCGTTGATCCGAATTCCTCCAGTTCAACAATTCGGGTGCGGCTCACATCTTGGAGTCGCAAGCACTGCCTTGCAACAAGGCTTGTGCCCACGGAACCGTCACTTCACGCAAAGGTCGTACCACTTCTGCCAGATTTTCGCGTTCTCCTGCAGACCAAGGCTGTTGAGCTGCTTGCAGTAGGCATCCCACTCCTCGTCAATACCACCCTTGGACATCCAAGTGGCGGTCTTCTGCATGACGGTATTGAAAATCTCAGCATTGCTTGTATTCAACTTTGCCGCATCAGCCGAATCCATATTGACGTAGTCGGGAATATAGTCCTTGACGGGATCGAAGTTGCTGCGCTGCTTCTCATACACCTTGTTCACTTCAATCAGCTCATCGGCGTGACTATCGCCTTTGATGGTGACTTCATCGGGAATCCAGCCCACCAGCAATTCCGATAGGCCAGGATACTGGTTATCACCGGTCAATTGGCTCAACTTGTCGTTATCCACGGTGTACTCGTGCTCACCGGTCTTGGTCAAGGTCTGCCCAAACGAACCGAGGAACTGCTGCACGGAGTACTTCTCGGAGTAGAGCAGGTTGGCCAGCTTCAACGCGGCGTCCTTGTTCGCGGCATGCGCGGAAATCGACAGTCCGGCAACAGACAGCTCACTGGAGGAGCCGTCCCACACGGTCTGGTCCGGAGAGACGCCCGGGGCGGACGGCACCGG
>CWHD01000047.1_pt1 | contig 2343 bp, 4 predicted proteins | sample 673061 | NCBI WGS metagenome assembly CWHD01 (sample SAMEA3735893, study PRJEB9488) | human gut metagenome | biome: ENVO:mammalia-associated habitat; material: ENVO:feces | place: Malawi | collected 2009-02-27 | reverse complement strand
AACCCTGACCGTGGAGCTAGCCGGGTTCCCACGCCGCAGCCTCATGGTCCCGCCCCTCGAGGCCGGGTCCCACGAGCAACCCGCCCGTGTCATGCCCGGACGCTGCGACGAACCGGCCCGGACCCGATGCCATTACAAGCTATTGGACGTGCCCATTATGGAATGCTTCGACGAGGACCGGAAAGCGTTGATGCCCCTGCCATCCACACGTTTCGACCCGATCCGTTGGGGAAGCGGGAAAGCCGACAGGTACGGGCGTATCGAGATCGACTCGAACCGGTACCTCGCCGGCGGCAAGTGGCACGGCGGGAAACTTTTGGCCGCGGCCGGGTGGGACAGCGTGCGGATCACCGATCCCTCGTCCGGCGAGATGATCGCCGAATATCCTAGGCGATACGGCGGAGCATCCAGCACGCTGCAGGGCCCGACCTGACCGGCTACGACCGGTTCATCACCGGCACGGACGCCACACGGGACGATGAGTGGGAGGAGGCGAGGTGAGTAGGAGACCCGATCCCAGGATCCTGGAGATTAAGCGACGCCGGGCCGGCACCATCGCCAAAAGCAAACGCGTCATGACCATGAGCCGGCACCTGACATTGACCCGTGGCGTCCTGGCCGACCACCTCGATGGCGTGGGGCAGTATCCGTGCGGCGGCTGTCTTGTATCCGGCGAACGCGTCCATCGCCACGACCCTCACACGCTCGCGGAACGCCTGGCCGCGTTCCTGGAGCCATGTGGCGAACGCCTTCTCGCTCCTGCCTTCGACCATGTCCAGCAGGCGGGCCGTCCCGCCTTTCTTCCTGGGCGTCAGGTCCACGATGATGGTCACATACCTACTGCCGAACGGGGTGTGTCGCCACACGTGCTCGTCCACGCCGATCTCCTCGACCCCGTCGCACTGGGCGCAACACCCATCCATCGAACGTGCTAAACTCAATGCCAAGCCGCACGGTATCCTTCACTTTTTCTTTCACACAACGAATGAAACCGCACGGCCCTTACACACCAAAATCGGAAGAGCCGGGTAAATCAACGATTCAAGGAAGAATCAAATGAAAAAAGTAAGGAAATACCTCGCACGAATCATCGCCTGTATCTTGTCGATGGCGACATTGTTGGTGGTGGCTCCCGTTGCGAATGCAAGTGTCCCGGATGCTCAGTCCGATGGCTACGTTCCTTGTGCAGTACCGTCAGTGGATACGGAACTCGAGAACCTGCTCTGGAAAATCGTTGATGTTGGTGAATATTTCAGCTTTGAAGGTGATCGTCTCACCGTCTCGCTGTCAGAGGAGCAACTGAAGACCGATTACGGTTTCTCCGATGCAGAATATGTGTTCCTAGTCGATAACGTCCTCAATCCATCCACGGAGGACATCCAAGACATAGAGTCGCTTCCAACGACCTATGCCAGTTGCAGCGGCGTATACATCTCCTACATAGATTTCACCGTAGGATTCGCGGCAGCGCTTTTCGCGGCTTCCTCGGTTAGCCCGGCGGCTCTTGCCGCAGCATTCACCGCAGTTGCCTCGGCAATCAGTGGGCCCGTCGGTACCATAATCGCTGGAGGCGTCGCTGTCTTGGGCATCGGATTCTTTGCTGATCTCGCCACAAAAATCATCGGCGCAGTTGCTCAAGGAAAGGGAGTATGCCTCACACTGGCTTGGGAATTCCCACCGTTGAAATCTGAAATCATGTGATGCAGTTGTAAGGCATTACTGTGATGAAAAAGTGGGATTGGAAGTCATGGCTCTGTGCATGGCTGTTCGCTTCTTGCTCAATTAGTGGAGCAACGGAGATCAAGCGCGGGGCTATGACCCCATTCGCAGTCGCGTATCTGATTACTGCCGTTGTGGCATTGATATTGTTTGTGTGGTCGTGCCTTAAAACACAGAACATAAAGCTTTCGGTTATTCTTACAGCAGCGCTTATAGTGCCAGTAGCCGTTATGTTGATATTCAACGGGTCTCTCAGCAGATTTCTCGTCTACATCTATTTCGTAGCAATACTTTTGGCCGCGTTAGTGCACAAGTATGGCAGACCACAGAAAAAGCAGTAGCAGCCATGCACTTGCAAACAAGAAAGGCCCGTCCGGGTGTTGAAACTCGGACGGGCTGGCCCTGTGGGAATCCCGGTCGGTCCGGTGGGTGACTGACCCAAATGTTTTTTCGGTGCGCATGGTTCCAGTATCGTTCGTTGGGTACCCATTCCGGGTACCTCGTCGGGTACCTGAAATGTTGACGTTGGCGTACTTTTTCGTACAATCTCTGTTTGCGCTGTATGCCCTGAAATCGTTGGTATTCCGCCGTTCTGGCGTGAAAAAAGGGCTTCCAGATTTCTCT
>CWHD01000061.1_pt1 | contig 6682 bp, 4 predicted proteins | sample 673061 | NCBI WGS metagenome assembly CWHD01 (sample SAMEA3735893, study PRJEB9488) | human gut metagenome | biome: ENVO:mammalia-associated habitat; material: ENVO:feces | place: Malawi | collected 2009-02-27 | reverse complement strand
GGCGTTGCCGGTCAGGGACGTGGTGGTGGCCACCAGGAAGGTGCCGATGATCGAGGCGGTCTTGCCGAAGATATCGTAGAAGCCGTAGTACTCGTTGGCGTGATCCTTGGGGATGATCTTGCCGTAGTACGAGCGGGAGAGCGCCTGGATGCCGCCTTGGAACATGCCGACCAGAATCGCCAGAATCCAGAACTCCACGGCCGATTTCATGAAGAACGCGGCGAAGAGCACGATGCACATGTATGCTACGACCGCCGCCGTGATCATCACTTTGCAGCCGAGCCGGCCGGCCAGACGACCGTAGAGAATCGCGCAGGGGAAGGCCACGAACTGCGTGACGAGCAGTGCCACCACCAGCTGGGTGGAGTCGATGCCAAGCTCGGCACCGTAGGAGGTACTCATCGAAATCACCGTGTTCACGGCGTCGATGTAGAAGAAGAACGCGATCATGAACATCCACAACGGCTTGTTCTTCACGATTTTGCCGAACGTGCCCGCCAGTTCGCTGAACGTGCCGCGCACGGCCGAGCCCAGCTGGTCGCGGGTGGCACGGTAGTGCACCTGGCGGTAGCTGGTAAGCAGCGGGATGGTGAACGCCACCCACCAGATGGCGGTGATGATGAACGAGGCGCGCGTGCAAGCCACCGTGGACCAGTCGAAGAGCGACGGGCCGCCGAAGATCAGCGCGATGCAGAAGATGAACGGCACGGTGGAGCCGATGTAGCCCCAGCCGTAGCCGTGCGAGGAGACCTTGTCCATGCGCTCGTTCGAGGTGGTGTCGATGAGCATCGAATCATAGAACGTCAGCGAGCCGTTGAGGCCGATGGTCGCCAGAATGTAGACGACCAGGAACGGCAGCCAGGTCAGGGGCAAGGCCATTGCGCAGCAGGTGACCACGCCGGTGCCGAAGAAGCCAAGGAAGAACTTGATTTTCATGCCTTGCACGTCGGCGATGGAGCCGAGCAACGGCATGAGCAGCGCGATGACCAAGGAAGCAATGGTTTGCGCGTAGCCCCAGGCGGACACGATGTTGCCGTCCGCCGGCATCAGCGATTTGGCGTAAATGGGGATGACGGCGGTGGACAGCAGCACGAATGCCGAGTTGCCGACGTCGTAGATGATCCACTTCTTTTCGCGGGCGGTCAGTTTGGCGCTTTGCGGCACCGGTTCGTGGACATTCGTGGGATCGGTCATATGCACTCCTCGAAGGTATTCAACTCAATCTATCGTAGAAGCGCGGACTAGGGTAGAAAACCGCCAAAGTTGAACGGCGGATGAATAATGCCGGGCCCCTTTCTAAGTGGAGCCAGAGCAAAAAATAGCTCCCCTCGCTGAGGGGAGCTGGCCGCGAAGCGGACTGAAGGGAGCCTATCGTGGATTCCCCCAGATGAGGAAATCCACTCAATCGTCCGGAAACTATTCGCCGATCAGCGCGATGGCCTCGTCATAATCGGGGCATTGCGGCACGCCGTTGAGGCTGCGCTGGATAGCGATGGATGCCGCCGCGTTGGCGATCTTTACCGATTCGGCCAGACTATGGCCCTTTGCCAGCATCGCGCACATCACGCCGGTGTGGCAACCGCCCGCCGAACGGGTGTGTACGGCCTTGGTCGGGTATCCCTCGATATGAATCGTCTCGCCACCTGGCTCACGAATCCAAGCGCCGCGGGCGCCGACACGCACCACCAGCGGCGCGCGCAGTGTAGTGCCCAAGCCGTCACACAGCTGGTGCATGAAGTCGTCGAGTCCACCGCCGATGGTGACCTTGCTGTCGTCGATCGGCGCGCCCAGGCGCTCGGCCAGCGTCATGGCCTCCTGACGGTTGCAGGACCAGACCGGGCGTGCGAGCACCAGATCCTCGAGCATGTGGTCGTTGACCAGACGCAACGTATTGGTGGGATTGATCACCAGCGTGTAGTCGCGTGCAGCCGGGTCGGTACCGGCCTTGAGTAGGAATCCGTCCACGCCGGTGGCCGTATGGTCCATCAGTGTGTTGCCGCTGATGTGCACGACGTCTTTGGGCTGCGGCTCCAGCGTGTTGAACGTGTCCGCGTCGCCATGAGCCTCGGCGCCATAGGAAGCGATGAACGTCTTCTTCGGCGCGCCGGAGCTCAGCACCACGCGGAAACCGGAATCCTCATCAAGACGATCCTGGCCGATATGCGTAATGCCGTTGTCCTGGAATGACTGGCGGATGAAATGCGCCCACAGGCCGTTGCCCAGAATGCCGGCGTGCTCGGTCGGCACGCCCATGCGGCTGGCCGCCTGCAGCACGCGATAGCTGCCGCCAATGGAGGGCTTCGGATGATCGGCCACGGCGAATCCGCCCTGTGCCGGCACCTCGTCCACATTGAGCATAATGTCCACCCAGACTTGACCCAGTGAAATCACGCTGGGCTCGTGAGTGCCGATACCTCGCCTGAGATTCAACATGACAGCCTCCTTCGTCGTAAGTTGCACGAGGACCCCTTCGTCCCTTGCCGTCTCTTATACCGAGATTATATGAGAGTTTGCTGGATGCGGAATAGGCAGTCCGGCGTGTTTTATCGGGTAAACGCTACGATTTGCAGCGTAATTCGCCGCTGGCGAACTGCTGGCGAACTACTTGCGGACCGCTGGCGAACCAATGCCGAACCGCTCGCGAACCGCTGATGGCCCACTCGCAAGTTACGCTCGAACCGCGCGTGAACCGCCGAAGTTCGCCCATGATACACGCAAGAGTTGCGGTTGTCGGTATTGGGCTATATATTTGTGAAGTTGTGTGTTCGGCATGTCGGGTGAAACCGGCGGTCGAATGCGTGAAAGACTTGACACATCAAGGTTAAGGGAGTCCATCATGGCAGCTCGTTGCGCAGTGTGCGGCAAGGGACCGCAGACCGGTTTCACCGTTTCCCATTCGCACCGTCGTACCAAGCGTAGCTTCCGCCCGAACCTGCAGTCTGTACGCACCACGATTGATGGCGAGAACACTCGTCTGCGCGTGTGCGTCAAGTGCCTCAAGGCCGGCAAGGTTCAGCGCGTGGCCGCGTGAATCGCGTACTAACGTGGAGCAAAACCCGTTTGAGCTTCGGCTCAGCGGGTTTTGTTGTTTCTGCGGCATAAAGAGGCCGTGCGAATAGAATAGGCCAATATGAGCATCACTATGGACACCACTCTCGCTTCGCTGGTCACCAACAAGCGTCGCGTGTCCGCGCTCAAATCGCTGGGAATCGTCACTGTCGGCGACGCCCTGACCTACTATCCCTTCCGCGTCACCGAACCGGTGCCGCTTCGCGCCATCCGCGAGGCCGCACCCGGCCAGCAGATGGCATTTGCCGCCGTGATACGAGACATGCGCGTGGTGCCGATGAACGCTCGCCGCGGCTACCGACTCGAGGCGACGGTTGACGACGCCGACTTTGCCCGTTCGCGTCGCGTACCCGGCAGCACGGCCCGGCTCACGTTCTTTTCGTATCGTAAATCGTATGTGGATTGGGTCAGCATGCGGCTGCGCGCCGGCACGTCTGTGGTGGTCTCCGGTATGCCCAGCGAATACATGGGGCAGCTGCAATTCACGCACCCCGAAATCCTCACTGTCGCGCCCGGGTCGGCCGGAGCAGGAGCGGGGCTTGAGGGTTACGCTCGGGGTGCGGCATCCGGCAATGGTGCGTTTGCGGGAAGTACCGATCCGTATGCCAGTGTGCAGTCCGCGTATCCGCCGGCCGCGGCTGCCTCTTCCGGGGCCGCGCTGAAATACGACGCCGATACCGTGCAAGAGGCGCTTACCCGCGTCTGCCGGCCCCGCCCGGTATATCACGCCAGTTCGCGTATCTCGTCCGAACATATTCATGAGACGATTCTGGGATTGCTGTGGATGATGGGGGCCCGCACGTCATCCACGCCTGACGGGCAACTCGCTGGCGCTGGGTCAGCCGGCATTGTGGCTCCCACGACCGACACCATCGCCGTCCAAAACGGGGAAGAGAATTCCGGCACGACCGCCGAATCCGGTGCTGAGGCGCTCTCCCAATCCATCCCAGATGTGCTGCCCGAATCGGTGCGCAAGGCCAAGAACCTCATGCATCGGGCTGAGGCGTTCCTGGCCATTCATGATCCGGCCTCCACGACCCGGTTCAAGGAGGCCATCGAAACCCTGCGCTATGAGGAGGCTTTCGTTTCGCAGACCTCGCTGCTGAAGGCTCGACAGCACGCGCACAAGTCATCGGCGCATCCTTGCCCGCTGAACGAGGCGCTGGAAACAGCTCGAGCGTCGGTGGGCGAAGCGGCCGCGGAGCCAAGCGCACAACCGGGAGCATCGGAGCGCGGTGCTGCGACCAATCTGCCTGATCTGCCCAATTTGCGTGACCGTTTCATCGCCTCGTTGCCGTTCACACTGACAGCCGGGCAGAGTCAGGTGGTGGACGACATCGCGGCCGATCTTGAACGTGACTGGCCCATGCAACGTCTGTTGCAGGGTGAAGTCGGCTCCGGCAAAACCGTGGTGGCGCTCGCGGCCATGCTGCAGGCGGTCGGCGCCGGCTATCAGGCGGTGCTGGTGGCTCCCACTCAGGTGCTTGCCGAACAGCATTACGAGACCATCAGCAAGATGGTGTCGGGGCTGGCCCTTGCACAGCCGGGTGCCAAGGAGACCGATGCCGCGGCCGACGTTGAGGGCGCGATGGGCGCGTCCAGTGCTTCGACAGTCTCTTCTTCCAAGGTGCCTGCGGAAATTCCCGTCACCCTGCTGACCGGTGGCATGAAGCTTGCTGCGCGACGTAAAGCACTTGCTGCGGCCGCCAGTGGCGAGCCGGGCATTATCGTGGCCACGCACGCGGCATTTTCCAAGACCTTCCAAGCCCCGCACTTGGCCTTGGTGGTAATCGACGAGCAGCACCGGTTCGGCGTGGAGCAGCGCGAAAGTCTCAACGCCAAAACCGACGACGGCACCACGCCGCATCTACTGGTGATGACCGCCACGCCCATCCCGCGCACTGCCGCCATGACTTGGTTCGGTGATCTCGATATTTCCTGGCTCACCGAATTGCCCGGCGGCCGCAAACCGATTCGTACCGTGGTGGTCAATGAGGCCGACGCCGCCACCATGGGGCGTATGTTCGCGCACATTCGCGCGCGAGTCGACGCGGGGGAGCGGGCCTATATCGTGTGCCCGCGCATTGATGCGGATGATGAGGAGAACGAAGGCGGTTCCGGCGTTTCGTCAGCAGCCGGTTCTGCCCGCGGACGCGCCGCAGCATCTGGTTCCAGCGCCCGCACAGCTGCGGGCGGCCGTGCAACGCGCGCGGCGGCCGACGCCATCGGCATCGACGATCCCTACGAAACCTTCGACGAGAACGGCGAAACCGTGGCTCGCCCGCCATTGCATGCGGTGGCCGAAATCGCCGACCGGTTGCAGAGACTCCCGCAATTCCAAGGCATTCGGTTTGCGACTCTGACCGGCCGCGACAAGGATGACGTCAAAACCCAGGTCATGGCCGATTTTGCCGGCGGCGAGACTCCGATCCTGGTGTCCACCACGGTGATCGAAGTCGGCGTGGACGTCAAGCAGGCCAGCTGCATCGTCATCTTTGATGCCGACCGATACGGCCTCTCTCAGTTGCATCAGCTGCGCGGCCGCGTGGGGCGTGGCGGCACCAACTCGTGGGCGTTCCTTATTTCCCGTGCGGAACCCGGCTCCCCGGCCGAGCAACGGCTCGAAGTGATTCACCACTCGCTCGACGGTGCCGAAATCGCCCAAGCCGACTTGGAATTCCGCGGTGCCGGCGATGTACTCGGCGACGCCCAATCCGGCGGCAAGTCCAGCCTGAAGCTCCTGCGCGTGGTCAAGGATGCCGACATGATCGCCGACGCCCGCACCCGTGCCGAGCAGCTTCTGGCCGCCGACCCCGAACTGGCAGGCGAGGTCCAACTCGCCGGTGCCGTCCTCGACTTCACCCGAGGCAACGAAACCTTCCTGACCTCCAGCTGAGGCTAGGGCTGCGCCCCCCCGTAATCGCACGATATTGTATTTTCATCTGGTAAACAGAAGTAAATGCTTGTGCCAGAGACGGATTGCATATGCATGGGTGCTTCGTGGAAGCTGATTCTGTGTTCCGTTGCTGAGTTACGGACGTGCTGGCGATACGCAGCTTTCGCGTTCGACAAGCTGCGTGGGAAGAATGAAGTAATTCTGTTCCACCTTCCCTTCCCGCGCTTCGAGAATCAGGTCGATGCATTGTCTGGCGATGAGGCCGAATGGCTGCCTGATGGTCGTCAGGGATGGACACATGCTTGCCGCAGGATAGACATCGTCGAAACCGATGATCGATAATTGTTCGGGCAGACTGATGCCGTGCTGTCGGGCGGCGCGATAGACGTTGATTGCGCCGAGATCGTTGAACGCGAAGATGGCGGTCGGTCGGTCCTGCTCCCTCATTTCCAGGAGATCGCATGCCGCCTTGTATGCCTTGTCGGATACGTAGTCGCCGACCTTGATGAGATGCGGATCCGCGCTGATGCCGTTTTTCTGCAGCGTCGCCATGTATCCGCTCAGCCGCGCTTGTGAGGATTGTGAATTAGTAGGGCCAGTGATGACGGCGATTCGTCGATGCCCCAATGATATGAGATATTGCGTGGCGATCATTCCCCCGGTCCAGTTATCAATGCCTACCCCCGGCTCTTCTCTTTTCGTATGCGACGCTGCAAA
>CWHD01000049.1_pt1 | contig 6823 bp, 7 predicted proteins | sample 673061 | NCBI WGS metagenome assembly CWHD01 (sample SAMEA3735893, study PRJEB9488) | human gut metagenome | biome: ENVO:mammalia-associated habitat; material: ENVO:feces | place: Malawi | collected 2009-02-27 | reverse complement strand
AAAACGGACACACATTTTGGCCTATAACCCCGATAGGTATCGTCGGTCAGATCGCTAATGGTTACGCCGAGTTCTTTAGCGGCGAGATACATCTTCTTCGGTCGAATTTCTGATCCCCCGTTGGGCCGTTGGCGGCGCCGGGATCTCGGCTGCTGGAGGGTGGGGCCGGCCGCCATGATGCCGCGCGTCGACTGCCCCATGTGCGGCGTGGTCGTCGCATCGGCGCCGGGGGGCGGAGCCCGGCGGCCGGTTCACCCGGGCTGTTCGAACGCGGGGCTCGAGGCGTTCAACAACGGGATCAAGGTCGCCATCCGCATGGCCTACGGCTTCCACCACGTCACCAACCTCATCGGCCTGGTCATGCTCAGATGCGGCGGACTCGACATCCGACTGCCACAACCCGCAATCTAACCCACGAAAACAGCATAAGCCTTACTTTTTCTGGGGATGTGCATTGGTCAAATTACGTCTTCTTTCGTGATATGTCGAGCTTTGTTGATTGTTGCGCAGAGCGCCGTAATCGCAAAAACGAGGCAGGTTCCGATTTCGATGACAACCGTCCAGCCTTTGGCGTCGCTGTTGGCAAAGCCGTTGGCGGCTATGGAGCCGAGGATGATTGCCGCTACGATTGCGGTGACGCCCGAGCCTCGCAGCAGTCCAATCAGCCCGCTGATGACGCTTACGCTTGCGGATAGTATGGCAACGCCGAGAGCTTCGACCATCATGCTTGCCAATGCGGGGAGACGGGAACCGTCTCCGGTCAATAGTGCGTAGGGAATCAGGGGCGCCGACATGCCTGCCCATGTGGCGAGGAACGTGCCGGACCAGATCATCGCGTTTTTCACCAAGAACAATGGGGCTCTGCCGCAGGGCCATGCATAGGTGATTACGCGGCCCGTGCCGGAGTAGGCCGGAATGATGATACGGGCGTAGTGGGCGGTTGAGGCGATGGAGCAGCCGGCGGTGGCGACCGCGCAGGTCACGGCCACCGTTAAGTCGGAAACCAGGAAACCGAGATGATCGACTCGGGCGATACCCACGATCCTGAAGAACAGCAGCGACAGCGAGCTGCCGATAAGAGTGGCGGCCAGTAGAAACAGGTAGAACCTATACGAGGTGTATTGTCGTTCGATGCGGTAGACATCCAGCATGGGACATGCTCCTTGGTTGTTTGTGTTAGTCCTGAGTGTGGCGGAAATAGTAGGATTCCAGATCGCTGATGTCGCTCATGGCATGTTGCGCTTTGACGGAACCGTGATTGATGACGATGACCTGGTCTCCGATGGTTTCGAGTTGGGCGAGCATGTGCGCACTGATGATGGCCGTGACTCCTCGTTTGTTCTCTTCCCGGATGATGCGGCAAAACAGCTTCATACCCGTGGGGTCTAACCCGTTCATCGGCTCATCCAGGAGCAGGAGCGTGGGATGATGCGCCAGGGCCGTTGCCAGTGCAAGGCGCATGCGGTTGCCCATGGACAAGGTATCGGCCGGTAAATCCCCCATGGAGGCCAAGCCGACCCGTTCCATTGTTTCGTCGGGGGACCAGTCGCATCGCATGAACGCTAGATGCTTGTGGAGGATGGCCCGTACGCTCATGCCTCGCTCGAAGACGGGAATGCCGATCAGCATGCCGACCTGTCTCAATAGCATGTCGCGGTTCTCGGGGTTCATGATACGGCCGCGGATATTAGTTTCACCTTGGTCGGGGGCGATCAGGCCACCCAAGGTTTTGAGCAGCGTGGTCTTACCGGCCCCGTTCGGGCCGATCAGGGCGATGGTTTCTCCGGGATACGCGCTGAATGATATGTCGTTCAGGACCGGTTTCCCGCCGATAGTTTTCGACACCCTGTTGCAGTAGAGAGTTGCCGACAGTGATTTCATTTCATCTCCTTTTGGATAATCCCGCAAGGCAACCGGCCACGCCGGTAAGACACCATTCCCCGGACTGTTGTTCCCGTCCATTTGAGCGGGTATTCGTTAGGTTACGGAGAGTCTCGCCATGAGCCAAGGTCTCATCCTCGAAAATGAGGATTATCCGCTGCTGACAGGCCGTCGATGTACCTTGCAGGCCTTGGCAGATGATGGGATGGCAGGCGTGGCCTTGCTATCTGCATCGATGTCAACAGCCATCTGTGGTGTTTCTAGGGGGCATATCGGGCGTCAACGTGTTTTGCGCCTGCGTCCTTCTCGCTTTAGCACATGTGCCGATTCCCGGATGGGGAACCGCACTACGAAATTTGGCCTACACATCAAGAGGCGCCGTGAAATCGGCCGCCGGCTTAGACCGAACTCGTGTAGCTGTCGAGGCGGCCATTGGAGAGAACATGTATCATATGCGTGTCAGACTTCCGATGACCCTTGGACGTCCGTTCCTGTTTCGCCACATTTTAGGGGGATTCATGAGATCTTCACCGACACTCTTGATCATGGATAACGACCGGCTGGCATTGCGATTGCTTTCAGCCAGTCTCAAACGCCTACTTCCCGGCTGTACGGTTCTTGCACCAGTCGATACTGGCGCTGAGGCCATAGCCGTCTGTACTTCGCATCACTGTCCGGATCTGTTGTTGGCGGATGTCTCCATGTCTGATATCAACGGATTGGTGGTGTGCCGGACGATTAGAAAAGAGAATTGGAAGACATCCGTACTCATGATGACATCATTCAGCGTCGCCGAATATGCTGCAGAAGCGGTGGCTTCGGGAGCCCAGGGAATCATACATAAGGACAATCCGAAAACAATCGCCGAGGCTTTGCTGCAGATAAAGGAAACAGGAATCTGTTCTGATCGTTTTCTGAATGCCCACGATTCGTTTTTGCGGCTGAAGTCAGAGAAGAACAAGGATCTGTCCCCTCGTGAAATGGAAATCGTTGATCGATGGGCGCGAGGGAGATCGATGTCCGACATAGCGGAGGAATTATCGATCGGTCAGACCACGGTGCGGACCCATCTTGAACATGCCGCGTCCAAGCTGGGGGTAGCGAACAACCGTGCATTGATTTCCGCCTGGATGCATCTCAATCGCTGATGAGGATTTCCATGAATACGGCGTTTACGTTTCCGTCAAAAATAATTCGGCGCTATGTGGCACATCCCTGCTTGTCCCTTCTGTCGCTGCTGGGGCTGTCTCTTGCCCTGATGGAGATAATCCAGATTGGTCCCATGCCTCTTCTGCCGGCAATGCTCTATGGAGTGCTTGCGGTTTCCTTTGTCCTTCTTCCTGCCATTGGAGGCCAAGCATGTTGGGCCATCATTGTTGCAGGTTCCGTGATCTCCATCTCCCTCACTCAGGACAGTCCCTTCGTTATCAGCGGCATGCTCATCGCTCTCGGCATTCTTGCGTTCTCCGGAACCGTGCCTGAATGGCTGATCGCAATGCTGATTTGTTCCTGTACGTATATAGCGCGAAGCGTTATGGTGGAGAACTTCAATGTTTTCGTTTCCGTGTCGGTCACGGTCATGTTCTTGGCCAGCTTGCTTGCCGGCAGATTGGTAGCGCTTCGCCAACAGGCTTTTATCAGAGAAGAGCAAAGGCTGAAATTGCAGATTGAGCTTCAGCAGCTTGATTATATGAGGCAAAAGAATCGTCTTGCGATACAGATACATGATTCCTTGACCAATAATCTTTCGGATATCTCATTAATGGCCCGGGTTCATATCGATGAAAACATACCTGACAGCGATGATTGGGCAATCGTTCTTGAACATAGTCAAGAGGCGTTCACGCAAGTGCACGACATCATAGACATCCTTTCCTCGGAAGACAAGGACGCGAAATCAGAAACGACGTTCATGGTTGAACTGCGTAATCTGCTGGATGAAAGATGCAGCCATCTTCATGCGCTGGGGTATGACGGAGATACGGCCATCGACGGATGCTGCATCAAAGCTTCGCCGGAAGAAAAGGAAGAAGCGTTATCCCTGATAAGAGAACTCTGCAACAACATACAGCGTCACGGTTCCCCACGCAATGGCTCGTTCGAGTTGCTGGTCAAGCTATCACCATCGTCAATGGAAATTAGCGAGATGAATGATATTGCAGCCGGATCGGCGCTGACTGCATTCGAACAATCGGGAAGGGGCCTTTCACTGCACTCAAAACGAATACAGGAAATGGGAGGCGAACTTAACTATAGAAGCGATGATGGATTGTGGGTGCTCTACGCCAAAATTCCGCTGAGTCATATGGAGACAACAAAAACTTGAAACCAAGTACAGCGAGAACTTTTAAAAAACAACAAATAATCCATCACAGATTAATACTCCAGTATGACGAATACAACAATCAAAACGCGGAAATATCATTTTATTTTGTATTACTCGGAGGAGGAGCCAGGTAATGATTCAGCGCTATAGTCAAGGGACGTCAGCAAGAAGAATCTTCCCCATATTGCTGATTGCGGAAGGATTATGCCTATCGGGCATGAGCGTGGATCTGACAATCACCTCACTGACCGGTTCGTCCCTCGCGCCAGCACCATGGATGGCAACATTCCCGATAGCGTGCATATTCATCGGTACGGTGATCGGCACACCGGCAATGGGACGCTTGGTGGGGCGATTCGGCTATCGGCAAGTATTCGTCTTCGGCGCCCTTCTAGCCGTCTTGGGTGGAATATCCTCAGCCACGGCTTTGCGATTCCACCAGTTCCCATTGCTCTGTATAGGGACGTTCTGTGTGGGCATATACCAGTCGGGGACGAACTACTACCGGTATGCCGCAGCCGATTCCATGCCCGGCAAAGAAAGCAAGGCAATCAACGGAATCCTATCGGCAGGAGCCATAGCAAGCATCATCGGCCCGGTTCTGGCGACATTTTTCGGCACTGCGACCAACATCGAATACGAGGGATCATATTACGTCGTCAGCGTGCTCGCCGCCTGCGCGGTAATCGTGCTGCTGGCGCTCCCGAAAATTCAGTCGCCAACTCCCGCGCATATGCGCGACAAAGCTACCGCGAGCACAACCCCCAATTATCCGGCATTGCTGACCCGACCCCGGTTCGTGCTGGGCGCGACCATCAGCTTCGTCGCATCATTCGTCATGGTGCTCGTGATGAGCGGCGCACCCATAGTCTTGGAGAGCACGTTCTCCCAAAACGCGCAAACCAGAATGGTCGCCATGCAACTGCACATGGTCGGCATGTACCTGCCAACCCTGTTCGCCATCTTCATTTTCCACAAGAAAAACAGCGAAATGGCGCAGGCGTTGACGGGGTTGATCATCGGCATGCTCGGCACAGTCGTCGCACTCGCCGCGTCGGCTTCGTATGCCGTCACTCTGGATCTGCTGCTGATCGGAATATCCTGGTCGCTGTGCTACGCCGCAGGCAGCGCCCTGTTGACAAAATCCTATACGGAGTCGGAACGTTCGTGGGCGCGAGGCGTCGGCGAACTCGCTCCCGTATTGGGACAGGTGCTGGGAAGTGTGCTCGCTGGCGTGCTGCTGGCCGCGGGGTGGAAAACCGTATTCGTCACCGTGCTGGCGATGATCGTATGCGCGCTCATCGCCATGGCAGGATATCGCAATAAAATCAAGTCATGAGCGCAAATGACATGTCCTTAGACGACATAGCCTAAGGACGTATATTGTATACCGTTGCAAACTAGAACAAACTAGCTTGCAACGGCGAGCGAGGAACCAACCCTAGTCCCAGGTCAGCGAGTTCCTCGGGAGCTTGAGCAGGTATTGCATTTTCCGGATGACGGCCTGCTGGACGTGTTCGGCGTCGTGCCCGTCGGACGGGTGCAGGAGGATCGTGAATCGTGTCGAGCGTTCCACGAGCGTGCCGATCGCGCTTTTGTTGGCCGCGCCGCGCACATCTCGCCACGCGTCGCGTACTCCACACCCTCGAACACCCACCTGTTCACTTGGCCCTCCCGTCAGTCAGGCAGGCGTTGCGACGATCACTGGAACCCGCCACGAAAGTTTTTTGTCGGGGGGGGGGGTAGCTTTTCCTAGTGACGGCAGCCGGATGGCGTGCAGTCGGCAAGATACAGAGAAGTATGTGCAATATACGGAGAAGTATATGAATGCGATAAGTATTGCGCTTCCATTCAGACAGTGGAATTACTTGCGTTGTATGGCGAAAGACGACGCCGTCTTCCGCCGAATGGAAAGAAACGAGTCTGACAATGGCATTAGATGTTGGCAAAGCGTTGAAATCCAAGACCTTGGTGGTCGGCGTCTTGTCGATGTCGTTGCTGATGTCCGCCAGCAATGCAGTCAGCGGTACCATACCGGCGATGAAGGAGGCGTTTTCCGACTATTCCGCGGCGAACGTCGAGCTGCTGACCACGGTGCCGACGATCGGCTCGATGGTCGGCACGGCATTGACCGGCATATTCGCCAATGCCATCGGCAGGAAGAAAATCGCGATGGCGGGATTCCTCATATCCGCCGTCACAGGCGTGATTCCGGCGTTCTTCCCGTACTATTGGCCGATTCTCATATCGCGTATGTTCTTCGGCTTCGGGTCGGCGCTGTTCGTCACCTTGAGTGTGTCGTACATCACCGACCTGTATGACGGCGATATGCAACGCAAGCTGCTTGGATGGAGACAGGCGGTCGGCAATCTTGGCGATGTCGTGCTGCTGTTCGTCGCCAGTCTGCTGATCACCATCAACTGGCAATCCACGTACCTCATCTTCTTCCTGTTGTTCGTCCCCATGGTGCTCGTGGGCATGTTCATTCCGAAGGAGTTCGATAACTTCAGCATTCGCAGCGCGCTCGTCGACGATGAGGGCCACGTCGTCGACAAGAGCGCCTCGCAGAAGCAGACGACGAACTGGCAGGGGCTGGGGCTGGCGTTCATCTTCCTG
>CWHD01000073.1_pt1 | contig 8606 bp, 9 predicted proteins | sample 673061 | NCBI WGS metagenome assembly CWHD01 (sample SAMEA3735893, study PRJEB9488) | human gut metagenome | biome: ENVO:mammalia-associated habitat; material: ENVO:feces | place: Malawi | collected 2009-02-27 | reverse complement strand
CATGCGATTACTTGACACGATGTTGCGCTTGCGGGCGCGAACGGATTGAATTGGACTAACAGGTTTTATGTAGGGATGCCGAGGAGGACAACCATGAATCAGGGGAGGGCTCGACTGGAACGAATTCGGTGATGGAGGGCTTTGCGAAATCCCCGGTCAATCGATTTGCTGACTGGTTGGGATGGGGATTCGTCTTCCTCGGAGCGGGTATAGGAGCGTTTCTGGGTGTCGTCGCGTACGTTCAACACTGGATTAGCTGACGGCTTCGAATAGTTCTCCGACCGCTTCTCGGATTTGCCGGGTGGCATGAGGTTTTCGACCGCTCACGTAGTGGCGGCGACCTCACGCTAATCAGTAATACACACTTTGATCTAGCAGACCCTACGGCTAAGGCTAGGAGGCCGACGATGGGAAACCGCGTATGGAAAGGTGAGCCTTCCGCCGGTGGCCGGGCCGGAACGATCATCGCTTTGGGCATCGCGGCGTTGGTAGTGGCGGGAGTATGGTTCGGATGGACTCGATACTAGGGCTATAGTCCGGTTTCGAATCTGTCGCAGACGTTCTCGATCTCATTTTCCGAGGATGCGCGGGCAATCGTCAGCAAGGACGAGGAAAGCTTTCATGGGGACGGATACCGGTACGTGAAGGTCGCCGCTGACCCAGAACAAGTCGACGGCACCATTCTGGACGGCAGGGATTACTCCAGTGGCCAACTGCCCCAGGAGAACATCCGCATAATCAAGGAAGCGGATGCGACCCTGCGATTGAACCTGGGAACACAGCTCGATGCGCTCTACGACCGGCCTCATAAGGAGATAACCAATGAGGGCGGCACGCTGATCATCATCCATGATGCCGATTCCTCGGAATGGCATTTCTTCGAATGCCTCGTCTGAAAGCTGAGCACTCCCGAAACATATGCGATTGTCCTGAAGAAGAGCCCAGACCAACCAAGCCCCGATTATCCAGATAAAAAGAAACCCCCAGTGCATCACGGCTGAGTCGAAGACCGTCCGGAGAGGCCCTTTGGGGGAATTCTTGATATATCATAATGAGCCATGAGCCGACAGTCAAATTCAACAACTGATTTCCTCTCACGGACTCCAAGGAAAGGAAGTCCGCGGGAGAAGGCGCTGCGCGCATGCATTACCGATGAACGGCTTGCCACCTACAATTATGAGGCTCAAAGACGTTCATGCCCAGCGCTAGAGCTGTACCTGTGGGATCACGACATGGCCAGCGCCTGTATGGGCGACATCGCCATCCTCGAGGTCGCTCTGCGCAACCGCATGGACCGGCAACTCTCCCTCCTCGCTCTGGAGCAGAATGGCACTGAAGACTGGTATATGGCAGGGCTACAATTCGATGACCGAACCCAGTACCAGATTCGTGAAGCGTGGAACCATCTCACCCCGCACCAGCGAAAAAATCATACGCATGGCCATCTCATAGCGTCATTGACATTCGGATTTTGGCGCAATCTCTTGGAAGACGGCGGAACAATCCACACGAAGTGGCCAGACCAGCGCCGTGCAGATTATGAGAACGATTTATGGCGCAAAGGACTCGATAAGACATTCTCCAATGGGCGCCAGTATGCCCGTGCAGTGGAAGAACGCTGGACGAGAAAGTACGCGCTGGATATCGTAAAAACAGTGCATGCCCTGCGTAATCGGGTCGCTCACCATGAGCCGCTTGTCAACGGCATACCTCTGCCGGGTGAGAATCGACGGATTGCACTGGAGAATGCGACGCAGGCGTGCTTCGCTCTGGCGATGATCCTGGACCGAGACCTACACGCATGGTTGATGGATAACAGCAAGATGAAACTTGTGCTCGAACACGAGCTGAAGCCTAATGAATAGGTAGTGAGTATCGTTTTCGCCAATCATCTCTTCAGTGGGAATGGCAATGAGCTGCAGCGACACCAACAGATTCCTTAGGATCCGACACCGGCACGTCCGGCCTGGTATGCGGGTTATGGCAATGCTCGATCGCCACCGCGGGCGAACCCGTGCCCCACATGACATGGAAGTCCTTGGAAACGGCCGAGATCATCGCGCACATCGCATCCAGGGCGAACGGATCATTGTCCAATACGGGCGATACGGATCGACCGCGCCGCAGCCCCGGTCATGTTATCATGTCCCATGCCGCTCATCGTGGCCACGGTCGCAGCCGGACGAAACCTGCTGTCATGCGATTACTTGACACGATGTTGCGCTTTTGGCCATGCGCAGGTTGAATGGGATTGCGCCACGAAAGGATATGCCATGAACGATCTGCTGATTATCGACATGCTGCCCACGTACGGGCTGCTGTTCTACCTGCTGATCTCGGTATTCGTCTTCGTGGGATGCCGTGGTCTGCGCCGGAGGACCTCGGATCGTGGCCTGCTGCGTTTTGCCGTAGGCGCGTTCTTGGTTGTTTCCGCGCTCGGCGCCGTGTTCGCTGCGCTGGTGTATATCATGGCAGTACCTTTGGCGCAGCCGGATATGGTCGACTTCTACCGCACGTACCGGCCGGGAGCTCTGATCTTCCTGCTGGGACTGTTCATCATATTCGGCGTCGCTGCCGTGTATCGGGGAAAGTAACCTATGGTGTGTTTACGCTAGTTGGTTTTGCTGGTGTTTTTGAGTTGGATGGCGATGAGGATGAGCTGGAGGTTGGCGAGGAAGGTCTCGTCGAGCCTGTCGTAGCGGGTGGCGGCCTTGCGGTGGTGCTTCATGCGGTTGAAGACGCGTTCGACCATGTTCCGTCCCTTGTACGCCTCCCTGTCGTAATCCTATGGGGCCGTACGGTTCCTCTTGGGCGGCACGACCGTCGTCAGGCCGAACGACTCGGCCAGCAGTCGGGTGGAATCCCCCTCGTAGGCGCGGTCCATGAGCAGGTGCGCGCCCATGAACGCGCCGGGCGCGGCCATCGAGCGGCGCCCGTGGGCCGCGTCGTGCTCGTTGCCCGGGCCCGGATGGATCTCGACGAGCGTGCTCCCGCTGTCGGATACCACGCGGACTTTGGTGTTCCGCCCTCCCCGGGAGACGCCGACGGACCGGGAGCCCCCTTTTTTCGGCGCCCCGGCCGCGTGCTGGTGGACCTTCACGCTCGTGGAGTTCATGGCGAGCACCCGGATCTCCACCCCGATGATCCGCTCCTCCTGCAATGCCGTGAACAGGCGCTCCATCGCGCCGTTCCCGGACCAGCGGTTGAACCGCCGGCAGACGGTGATCCATTTGCCGTAGCACTCCGGCAGGTCCCTCCACGGGGCTCCCGTCCTGCACATCCACAGCAGGGCGTTGACGAACCTGTAGTTGTCGACCGCCACGTTGCCCCTCTGTCGCGGCAACAGGTGCGCGACCCTCATGAACCGGTCAAGCGTGATGCCATACCCCGGCGTACACATACGCCAATCATCACACAAAACCTAGATAGTGTAAACACACCCTAGTTACCAGTTGACACCCCGCTCCTATCCGCGATTCCCAACGGAGTCCGCCCAATCTCCCGATTCGTGCGGAGACGATTTCACCAGCCTTTTCCAATGAGGACATGTCGCGAATGCCGTCGTGCGACGGGTCCTTGCTGATGGAAACCATATCGGTCTCCAATGGCAGGGCGTCGAATTCGCTGTAATCCATTGCTCTCCGCTCCTTTCCGGGAAAAGGCATGCGTCCTGAAAAACCGGGATCAGCGATCAGGGCGTCCGAATCATCATAACGTCGAATGCCGTTAGTCGGGTACTCGCCAGATGACGGCGGCGATGCGCGTCCCGTCCGCATACCGTTTCGCCTGTCGGACGGGCGTGACCATGCTCCCCCGGCGCGGCTCCGGCTTGTCCAAATCCACGCCGAGGCTCTTCTGCTCCACGAGCACGCGGGCCTGAATCATGAGCGCGTCGATGAAACCGCCCAATGCGGTGCGACGTTCGAACCAGAGCGCCTGCCCGTCGCTCGTGTCCGGAATGAGCAGCACCTTGTCCAACAGGTCCCGCCAATACTGTTGGGTCTCGGATTTCTCGTCGCCGCGTCCAGCCCATGATTCGGCAAACCTGGCCGCCCTGCTCCTCAGATCATCCATGATTCCCAATGGTATCCGGTTTCCCGCACGCACGGCGCACATCAAACACATCTTCGGGCGTGACCGTCCACAGGCAGGCCTGTATCCACCGGTCCGGCAGACGTTTCGGATCCACGATCGCGTTCTTCCGATACTGGACCGCTTTCATGTCGGCCGGGTCGTCCCAATGCTCGTCCAGCCACCGGTCGCATTCGGCGGGAGGCCACCTGTCGGCATCCAACGGGGCGCACGGCCACCGGTTGATCACACAATGGTACTGGTCGAAATCCGTGCACAATACACGATTCTCATCGACCTGCAGATGCAGGAGCTCCAACCCGTCGTACTGGTTGCGGAAACCCGGATACCGGCGGTCGGGACGGGTGCGCGCCCGGCTTTTCGAATCGACCCAGTGCACCCACGCCCACAACGGGGCCGCATCCGGGTCCGGACGCGGCATTCCCTTGTGCCCCATTTCGGACATCACCCACTGATAGGCGGACGAAAGTTCGTTCCACCAGTCCCCGTCTTCGGCGATGGATTTCGCGCAGACCGCCGACCATGAGGACGTGTACGAGCCGTATTCGTCGAATGCGGCCGACATCATTGGCGTCACCCCAGCGAGTCAGCGCTCTGACCAATGCCTGATGCCACGCGCCGACAAGACGGGGCACACGGAATCCAGTCCTGAAACAACAAAAACTCCGCGTCCGAAGCAGCTGTGACCCAAGGGTGCGGAACACAAGGGCCTTCCACTCCTCAGGCAGCCGCATGCAACGTCTCTGAGCCTTCGGCAAAGGCTTAGAGACGATTCCAGACCCCCATGTCGGCCGTTAGACCGGGATTCTGAGTCAGTGCGTCATTTCAGCGACAACTCGATGATCTCGTACCCGTCGATCTTGGGAATGTTCAACTCGACATACCCGTCGGCCACGGTGTAGTCCCGTTCGGAGATCACCTCGCCCTGACGGACCGCGCGAACCGACTCGATCTCGGCGTCGCCCGCGTACACGCGCACGCGCTGGTCGAACAGCGGAACCTTCTCGTCGATCGTGTACAGGTTGGCGGCCGACTTCTTGCAGGGGTAGTACAGGCAATGCAGCATCAACGAATTGCGCGAACCCGAACGGCGCAGCTGCACCTCCAGCCCGCTGACCGTATGCCCGTCATCCTTGCGCACCAGCTGCCTCGGCATCAGCAGATCGAGGACGTCGGCGAATACCGCCTTGACCCACGACGGGGCGAAATCCTTGTAGATGCGGAACAACGGGTGGGAGAAATAAACGACGTCGCCGTACCGCGTCGCCGCGGGGAACCCGACCCTCCCGGCCGAGGGAGCATGCAGGTGGGAGCAGAAATACTTCCCCTCACGATTGAAGTAGGGTTCGACCGAATCCAGCAGCACCCGCGATCCCGCCGTCCTCACCCGCGCGCCACGCTCGTACATGACGAACTCCTCTTTGGGTAGACGCGCCCCGACCTCGTCGTTCGGCATGATGAAATCCCGATCCCAATAGGAATCGCCCAGCATCCTGTTGCCGTACAGCGGATTGGTCTCGTCGCAGCCGTTGTCCATCGACATGTACGTGCCGATGACCTTGCCGCCGCCATGCACGTAGTCCAGCAGCTTCCGTTGGAGTTCGGGGGAGGACACGATCTCGTCGGGAAGGACGATGAGCCCGTACCGCGTGAAGTCCATGTCCGGATCGATGATGTCGAACTGGCATCCCAGTTCCGTGAGCATCCGGTTGGCGCCGATCAACGAATCGGACAGCGCGCTGTCCATGTTCCATTCGCGTTCCGGCGTCATGACCGCTATGTCCGCCATCGTGTCGGTGTTCAGCGTGTACGGTTCGAGGGCCTCCACCTGGGAGTAGACCCGTCCGATCAGATCGTAGGTGGCGTCGGATAGTCTGCCTCTTGGATGGAGCTGGTCCCCGATGGAGCAGCCGGCGCCCATCGTCAGCATCTGGAAGCACTCGTATTCCATCGCGTCCTCGTTCTTCAGCGAATGGAAATCACCCCAAGCCGTGTGGAACTTGCCCGTCATGCCGACCACTGGTTTGCCGAGATTGCGCACGTACCTCATCACGATTGGGAAGTTGTCGTAGCCCCAAAAACCACTTGGCAGGCTCTCGACCTCCAGATGGGTGAACGTGTCCAACGAGGTCTTGTTCGAGGGGCCGATATGCCCACCGTTGAAAAACAGGGTCGCGCCAGGCACCCGATCATCCACGAGGTCGTGGACCTCACGACGGAACTCGTCAAGCAGGATGGCCGAATACCGTTCCCGCTGGCGGATATCGGTGTGGTCGAGGCCATGACGCTCCATCTGCTCCCGGCAACGCGGGCAGTCGCACGGCACCAAGGAGAAGATATCCAGGAAGAGCCCGTCGACGCGGTCCGGGCCGAGGCTGTCGATGATGTCGTTGAGGTGATCGATGAGATAGGCCCTGTAGTTGCTGTTCAGACACAGCGAGTCGTAGAAGTTCGGCTTTGGAACCGACGGGCATCCGTTTATTACATTGTCTTGGGGGTCCCGGGCAAGCCACTCGGGATGGTTGAGCGCGCTGTACCCGTCCCATCCCACGCTCGTGTAGACGGGGACGCGGATGCCGCGCTTGTGGCAGGCGTCTATCTGCTCAAGCAGGAGATTCCTGTCCGACAGGTGCGGATGCACGAGCTCGGGATGGCGCTTCGAGGGATAGAACAGGTAGCCGTGATGGTCACGGGCGAAACAGGTTATCGAGTTTACGTGAGAGCGTTGCAGACGTTCCGCGAATTCCTCGGCGTCGAAATCGTCGGCGACATGCTCGATGTAAGGACTGGTATGAAAATCCAGATTAATCTGGCGATTTGGGAAACCAGTTGCGGTGGACATCATTGAACTCCTTTGTTGCGATGGAACGGCTTCCGATTGCCGGGTTGGAATCGTCGTCAACGATTCCAACCACGAATCAATCAGATGCTCAGCTCCTTGTTCTTCTTTATTTTGATGAAATCAAGCACGGCCATGACCATATACAGGGCACCACCGACAACAATAGCGAACGCAGCCGAATCGTTACCGAACAAGCCCGCGAACATTGCGAAGAAGTACGGGGAAATAAGAGAACCAACACTGATAAAGATAACAATTATTGAAGTACTCAGATTCATAGAATTAATCGGCGACACATCTACGAGTCGCGCTGTCAATGCCGGGTTGATAATACCCCAACCAAAGCCAGAGATCAACACCAAAGCCGTCAGCAACGGAATGTTGTAGGTGAACGCAATCGTGATATAGGCGACGCCAATAACAATCTCGAATACGAACACCGTCAAACGCTTGAAAACCTTGGAAATCTTCTCGAACAGCACGCCGGAGAAAATGCCCGCCAAGACCAGGAAGCTGAATATCCATGTGGCGGTCGAGGCAGTGCCGATATGCTCCGTGACAATATAGCTCGCAAATTTCAGCGGGATCGCGTTATATAGCATAGTGATAACCATAAATACAACGCCAACCTCGATCACCTTGAGATTCGTAGATGGTTTGACATCAGACACACTGTCACTAATCTGACCATTCTCATCCAGAGCACTGTTCCTGATATCGAAATTATCGAATTCCTTTGGAACGAACAAAATTATTAAAACAATCGGTATCAGCAAGGCGAAGAAGACCAGATAGGTGATATTCCAACCAAAGGTAATCAAGATACCAGCAACGAAAAGCATGATGGTATCACCCAGATTGCTAACCGCATTGCGGTATCCAAGAAGACTACGCTGACGATCCCCCACATACAGATCGGTGATATAGGACACAGAAAGCGGATTAAAGATACCCATGCCCACGCCAAAGAGGAAACGCGAAATAAAGATTGGCCAGTATTGAGGCAGGAACGCGGGGATAACACCGCCAACCAAAGCGATAATCAAACCCGCGAGCACGGATTTCTTTTTTCCTAGATAATTCGAGAAAACACCCGAGAGGACGGTTCCGAGCATAATTCCCGCTGTCGGTATGGTCGTTAGTGTCTCAATATTGGCTTTCGAAATATTCGAGAACGCTTCTTCCATCGCGGGAATCGTTCCGCTAATAGCATTACCAGCGGACAATAAGAAAGACACCGACAAGACGCCAACCATCAGACGCTTGGATTCCAGTACTTCACTATAATTAATTATTTTTGACATTATCACTCCAGACACATATAAATCAACATTGAAAAGATTAAGAATTTGAACTTATATCTTAGATATTCTTGCGTATATCTCCTTCACCTACCCACATTGATAGCCGATATGCATATGAGGCACTAATGGATGATCAACTCCACATCACAAGCACACGGAATAGGACCGACTATCGACGTCCCATCTGGTCGAATCACATTAGACAGACAACGCAAATAATTCCACTGTCGGAATGGAAGCGCAATACTTATCGCATTCATATACTTCTCCGTATCTTGCACATACTTCTCTGTATCTTGCCGACCGCACGCCATCCGGCGGCGGTCGAATATCCCGGATAACCGACTTCCTTGAGGTGGGCGATACGC
>CWHD01000097.1_pt1 | contig 8780 bp, 5 predicted proteins | sample 673061 | NCBI WGS metagenome assembly CWHD01 (sample SAMEA3735893, study PRJEB9488) | human gut metagenome | biome: ENVO:mammalia-associated habitat; material: ENVO:feces | place: Malawi | collected 2009-02-27 | reverse complement strand
TATATATATATATATAGGTTTGTGGCCAAGGTGCTACCCACAACATTGCCCGTAACGCCACCGCCCGCAACAGAACACGGCCTTGGTGAGTCGTATGTTTGCGTTCACAGAAATTGCATGTAGTACGTCTTCGCATATGCGCAACGACGTGTGACCGTGTGACATTGCACACACAGAACGGTGGCATGCTGACGGCCGACGGTAACTCCGCGCCCCACGTAGCGGCAGCAAATCTGCCCCTATTCCCGAATTGTGGGAGCAGCACGCCCCACAGGGGCGAAAAAGTCCGTTATCGTAGGGTGGATGACGAGGGTGCCACTTTTCAGAAATTCCAAGGTTCTTTTCAATATCGGGTAAGAATTTCCCTCTATCCGGGTGGACGCATTCGTGCTTTTTGCTTAATAACGTAACGCCTTGTAGGTGTGACGCCAGGCTTTGGCGTACGCGATCGTAAGAGACAGGCAAGGCTATGAAGAGAATCGCAGAATGGTTCGCCGCGGTAGGGGGCGCAGCAGGCAAGAGTGGCAAACGGCTAGTGGCCGTCGTGGCCGCCGTAGCGATGCTTGGCGGCGTCGCCGGCGTGAGCGCGACCGCCATGGCCGATGACCAGTCTGCGGCCGATACCCAGCAGTCCACCGCCCAAACCGAAACTCCGGCAAACACCGACAGTAAGGACGCCGGTACGGATACCGGTAACAAGGATGATTCGACCAAGGCCGATGCGACCAAGTCTGATGACGCCGCAAGTGCCGATACCGATGCTGCCGCCTCGGAACTCACCAAGCAGACGGCTCCTGCTCCGACTTCGACGTTGAACGCGCAGGCAACCGAAGCCACGAATGGCAGCTGCGTGTATGCAGGTACCGTTGCCTCCGGACTGAATAACGTGTGCTGGCTGGATATGGCGAACTTCACCGCGGTCAAGAACCAGACTCAGCCCATGAGTGTGAAGCTTTCGGACTCGTTGACGATGAAGTTCAACATCAAGTATACGGGTGGTCGTACGTTGCGTTCGGCCGCCGTGCCTACTTGGGATAAAGCGGCGTTCGGCCATTACGGTTATACCAGTTTCCCTGAAGGAACCAAGCCTGCTCTGTATCAGCAAATCGGTCAGCAAATCGGATCTGCCAATGCCACGTCCACGGTAGAGCTGACGGACATCAAGATCGTAAATGATGATGGCAGTGAAATCACCGGCAATTATTCGTTTATGATGGCGGATGCCGAGAGCACGAACAACAATGAGAGCATCTCGTTCACTTCTTCAAACGAGATCGAGCAAGTGGCCCAGTTCCCGCAACAGGGTGATGCCAACTACAAGAATTATGCGTTCGGTGATCAGACGTTCTCCGCTGACCACAAGACCGTGACCGGTGGTGGTGTGAGCACTGGTGCCAATCCAGGCATATACCTGTACAAGACCAAGTCACCGGATACCGTATCGGTGACGATGAGGGTCAATGTTAGGCGCGAGATTCAGGCGGCGATCTTCGGTGTGCTGTTCTCCAATGCGGAGACCACTGTGACCACGAACAACGCTTCTGATACGTTTGCTGGCAAGGTCGAGTCGCAGACCTATGGTTCCGAGCAGACCGGTGGCGTAACCGGTTCCAATTCCGCTACCAGCAAAGTGGTGAACATGCTGTCGGATACGGACACGTCCGAACAGGTGAAGTTCACTTTGTCCGCCAGCGAAAACACTAATTGGAATGATTACAATGTCTCGTTCACCTGTGATGGCGATTGCGGTGAATACGATGCAACTCCTCAGATTGATACTGCGACCGGCAACCGGTATGTGACCGTCAGCGTCGCGTCAGAGAAGTCCGCGCACGGTAAGTGGGTCGTGACCAAGAAGGTCAAGCTGGACACCCCGAAGATTCAGAAGTCGATTTCGAAGGATGAGGTGGATTCCGCGGCTACTGGTCAGAAGGATTCCTACACCCTGAGCCTGAATGTCAAGGGCAACACGGTCTCCAGTACCACGACTTCCGGTGAAAAGGCCAAGATCGATGTGGCGTTCGTGCTGGATACTTCCGGAAGCATGAACGACAAGGTTGGCAATTCCACGCGTCTGAAGAACATGCAGAATGCGATTACCGATAACGGTGGTTTGTCGTCTGTGCTGTTCAACTCGCCTGACAAGATTGACGCGCAGGCGCATGTGATTACGTTCGCGAGCGGTCTTGGATTGGATGGTACGTCAGTGCTGTCTACGAAGGCCGACCTCGATGAGGTCGTTAACGGGCTGACCGCTAACGGTGCTACCCATTGGGAGAAGGGTCTTGAGCAGGTAAGCAATATCAGCACAAGGCCTGGCGCGACCAAGTATGTCGTGTTCCTTACCGATGGCAACCCCGGCAATAAAGGTTGGGAAAAGCCTAACGTCTACAGCTGCGGTGTGTTTGGCTGGCAGACATGTGACGATAACGATTCCGCCCGTTCCGTATATAACGCTTCGGTGATCGCTGGTAAACAGTTGGCGAAAGCTGGCTGGAACATACTTAATGTTGGCGTCGACATGTCGACGACGGTGTACGTGAATCCGGAGGCTGACTCGGTTAGCGGAAGCAATTATAAATTGCACAATCATTCGTTCAGCCAAACTGCTGGTTGGGTCTCTCCTTTGGAAGCGCTGACCGCGCGTGAAAATGACAACAAGTCCACCACGGTCAAGGACCAGCTGATTAAGGCTTACCCGAAGACCACTTCCAGTGAGTTGGCTCAGGTGTTCAAGGACCTCGGCCAGATCATCACCACGACCACGACGAAGTCGTATGGCAAGGTGAGTATCGTCGATACCCTGTCCGACTACGCCGACCCGTTGTTTGAGTATGACAAGCAGTCTGGTGAGATTACGTCTGGCGTTACGGTGGTTACGAGTGACAGGTCGAATGTTGATGCCGAAGTGGCGTCCAAGACCTATGATGTCGCTACCCGTACGGTGACAGTGACGTTCAAGGACGGCTTCACGCTGGCCAAGGACGTGACTTATTCGGTGCAGTTCAAGGTCAAGCCTTCCGATAAGGCGTATGAGACGTATGCATCGAACAAGCAGTCCGAAAAGGGCGGCTACACGGATACGGATAACACCGTGCATCAGGGTGAAACTGGTACCGGTACAGATTCGGCAGGCAAGAACGGCTTCTATTCCAACAAGGAAGCTCATCTGGCGTATTCCGAGTGCATCGCGGTCAATGGTGTGGCTCAGAACTGCATGGCGAAGGATAACGTGCCGTATCAGAAGCCTGTGTTGCAGGTGAAGACCGGTGAGATCGACGTGACCAAGAACTGGTATCCGGATAAACCGGCAAACGGTACACAGATTACGTTCGAGTTGTATAAGGATTCCGCGGCTGGTGACAAGCTCGACGAACAGACCGTCTCAGGTCCGAGCTGGTCCGCCACCTTTGGGAACCTCGCTCCCGGCAAGTATGTCGTTGTGGAGAAGGCCATCAACGGTTACACCTCGAAGAGCGATAACTCGACTGTGGAAATCACCCGTGACAGCTTGTGGAAGGCCAAGACAGATAACGACAATCCTACAGGTCAGCCTGCTGCTGCGGACAATGTCATGACCTATAACGTGGCGTTCACCAACGCTCGCAACAAGGTGAATTTGACTGAGAACTCAATCAAGGTCAAGAAGACGTTGGCCGGGCGCAATTGGCAGGACAATGATTCGTTCACGTTCAATATCACGGCCAAGGATCCGAAGGATGCTCCGCAGCCCACTCAGACCGAGGTGACGGTGGACAACCGTACGACCGATCATACTGCCGGTTTTGGCGCGATTACGTACAGCGCCGCAGGCGATTACAGATACACGGTGACCGAGTCGCAGAACAGCAAGATCGCTGGCCTGCTTTACTCCGGTGCCGAATACGAAGTGACCGTCAAGGTGACCGCGGATGCGAATGGTGCACTGAGTGAGACGACCGTCTCCGTCAAGCAACTCAAGGACGACAACGGCAAGAATCTTGATTCGGCCAAGGATGTGACGTCGAACGTCGCGGAGTTCACGAACCGGTATGTTGCCGTGTCGAGCATGCCTCTGACTGGTGGCAAGTCTGCCCGTGACTGGCTGATCTACGGCGGTGGCCTGGGCCTGATGGCCCTGTTGGCTGCTGCTGGTTACACCATCTGGCGCAAGCGCCAACTCGTCTGACCTGAACCGCCCGAGGCGGCCGTCCCTGGTTCCCCTCCCTGAGGGGAACTGGTCGCCGAAGGCGGACTGAGGGGAGTGCGGGAGCCATGAAGAAAACGCCGGCGACGTTTTAGACGAAGGCGAGCCGACAGGCGGGCTGATAGCAAAACAGGATTCTAAAGATTTGCGGATCGCGAAGTCCCTTGACAGAGGGACCGGAGCCTCCGCGATTGCAGAAAACAAGTACAAAGTAAAGGAAGAGAGGGTTTCTCATGAAGTTGAGGAAGCTTTTCGCGGGCGTCGCTGCGGCGGCGACCCTGTTGGGCGGCATGGCGTTCGGCGCCACCACCGCCAACGCGGCCGCTACTGACGCGGCCACGATTACGGTGAACAACGCCCAGGCGGGTTACACGTACACGGGGTACAAGTTCGCCACGTTCGATAACGTCCAGGGCACGGCCCCGAATGCCACGTCCGTCGAGGTGAACACCGTCGCCGCGTGGAAGGACGCCGTGTACAACGCGGCCGACGCGGCCAACGGCGATGCTGCGGTTCCCGCCGAATACGCCGAGAACCCGGCCGCGTACGTGGCCACGTTCGATGCCGCCACCGCCCGTAAGTTCACCGACGAGCTGACGAAGCACATCCCCGTGGGCGAGCAGGGCACTGCCGCCGTGGACGGCGTGATTACCGCCACCGAGGGCTGGTTCCTCGTGACCAGCAAGGCAGGGAAGGCCGGCAAGTCCGCTTTGGTTGCCACCCAGATCACCAGCGGTAACAAGACCTACACGAAAATCACGCTGAACGCCGAGGACGGCCAGCACAACATCGACGCGCTGGGCCAGTTCAATGCCAAGGACGAGAACGCCCCGACGCCGCCGACCAAGAGTGCTAACGGCACGGGCACCGTGAACGTGGGCGACACCGTGAACTACACGATCACCGCTGTTGTCCCGCCCGCAGCAGCCGGCTACGACACCTACAAGTACACCATCACCGATGCCGCATCCAAGGGCCTCAACGTGGCCAAGGACAACGCCAACTTCGTGGTCGTCGTCAAGAAAGGCAGCACCGACGGCACCGACAAGACCCTGGCCGAGACAAGCGGCGATTACACGCTGACCCAGCAAGGTTCCGCCTCCGACGAGAACGGCACCGTGACGACCATCGCGTTCCCGAACGTGAAGGACTACGCCGGCAAGACCATCCAGGTGACCTACAAGGGCGTCGTGACCTCTGACGCCGTCGACCAGGTGACCAACAAGGCCACCGTGAAGAACAATAACGACCAGACCGGCGAAGGCACGCCTGTCGTCAAGAAGCTCGGCAAGTTCGACTTCACCAAGATCGGTGTCGACAACGACGCCAATGGTCTGGCCGGTGCCGAGTTCAAGGTTTCCGCCGATGGCGGCAAGACCTTCATCAAGTTCTCCCAGGACGCCAACGGCGTCTACTACCCGGACGCCACCAACGGTAGCGAGACCCTGACCTCAGCCGACGGCAAGGGAGCACAGAAGACCCTTGGCAAGGTCGCTGTCCGCGGCCTCGCCGAAGGCGTCTACACCGTTCAGGAGACCAAGGCCCCGACCGGTTACGCCGAGAACTTCAAGGTCACCTTCACCGTGACCATCGGCAAGGACGGCGGCGAGGGCACTCTGACCGTTGACACGCTCCATCAGGTCAACACGACCGACAAGACGGTCTTGAACGTCAAGTCCATCACCCAGCTGCCGCTCACCGGTGCCGCCGGAACCATGCTGTTCACCGTGGTCGCCGTGCTCCTCGCCGGTGTTGCCGCGACCGTGTTCGCCAAGTCCCGTTCCACCAAGCGCGCCCTCAACGCGTGAGGCGATAGCAAATAATCTGCCATCTGATTATCGGTAGATGTTCAAGTGAGGCTCGTTCCAAAGGTTGTTTCAGGACGGGCCTCTTTTTTGAGAAAAAGGAGTTGTTTATGGGACAGCCGGCGAAGAGATATTCAAGCCAAGATGTATGGAACAGTTATTGGTGTGGTCCAACCATATTCGATCGTGTCGGTAAGGATTTTGACAAGAGCGGCTATGACTTGCATTGGCTGCGTGATGCGCTGGCCTCTGCCTATGACGTTCAGGAGAGTTGCAGGTCGAGCGTCAATGAAAAGCTTCGGCGCCCTTACACGTTATCGGTGTTGGAGAAGGCGCGCTTGCTGTGTGACGCGCAAGATAATCGGCACGCGTCCAGTATAGGTATTGTTGATATTGCGGTGCTAGCATTGTCCGGTTTTGCCGTATTGGCGTCAGTAATTTCTACGTACAAGGATATGAATATCTCTCAGGAGATAATGCCTGCTAACTTGATACTGCTTATTGGACTCATCGTGCTGTTTGCCATTCTTATGGGTGAAGTAATTTATCTATTCAGGCGGGACAATCGGCGTGACAGGCTTCGCGAAGCTTTGGCTATTCTCATTGCGGAGGATGAACGAACCGCGAAAGAAAAGGAACAGGCTTCGGATGAGGAGCTCCGCCAACTGATTCATAATCCGTTGGCGATTAGTGTCCAAGCTGCTAGCGCTGTTAGCGATAATAGTGCTGCTGGCGGTACTGCTGATGCTGATGCCGGTAATGATGATGGGGATGGTGACGCTTAATAGCGTCTATTTTCCATAGTCATTGCCTGAGGGTTCGACACTCAAGCATACATAGGCCGTCATAGGCCGTTCTGCGAGATATGGAGGGCCATCAGTTCTGGACACTGATGGCCCTCCATCATGCTTCCCTATCGTTTCCCTCATCTCAATATCGGGGATGAAACCTACCCTACTAGGGGTTAGAAAAGTCCGTATAACAAGTACTATCATCCCAAACTATGACATGCCCCCATATTCAGGGGATGCGAACGAACCTTCCAGAGAATGTAGGGGGATGAAAATGACTGTCGGTGGAGGGGCCTTTAGCCCCGAAGAGGTCAAGTACCTGAAGTCGTTGCCGGCGGTGGCAGCAGCCACTTCGAAACGCATTACCTACACTGACGACTTCAAACGGTATTGCGTGACCCGTTATAACAAAGGTGCTTCGCCGGTGCGATTGTTCCGTGAGGCCGGGCTCGATTCCGCCCTGATCGGGTACAAGCGCATCGAACGTTGCCTTGCCCGCTGGCGCGAGGCACAGGATGAAATCCTGGGTGCCGAAACGCCGGAACCCGACGAGAAAAATAGTCGGGGGGGGGTATCACATTCGAAGTTTTATCGATCGGGAACCGCTGGAACGTCAGATACTGCGAACGAGTGGCGTGAGACGGAGGGTGCCGCGATTGCGGCGAAAGCCGGCAGCGAATCCGATTTCCACGTATCTCCTGAACGCCGCGCCATCATCTTCCCCATCTCCCGCAAAGAGCAGAACAACGATCTACGTGACCTGTTGATCACACAGCAAGTACGTCTTATCGATGAGCTGGAGCGGCGGGTCGATATGCTTGAGGCTTTGCTGCATAGCGGGCGACGGGGGAGCAGGGCATCATCTTTCTCGCTTCCGAAACGCGAATCGGGCGAGCGGGGCTTGTCTGCGGGCAATAATGACGTTGCTCCCACGGATTCGGATAAGGAGAATCGTGGCGAGGATCATGGTGAGGACCATGGCGAGTAATCGATCGTATCGGAGACTTGCCTAACACACACGCTAAGATGGGCATCGCAATAATCGACAATGAGCAGGTAATCGGCGAGGCGGTGCATGGAGCAGGAATCCAACGAGCAAGAACCTAACGAGGCGACGGAAATCGTGGGCGGCAAACTAGAGACCGTCGAGGTTTCCAAGCACCCCGAGGCTTCCATACCCGAGACCGATTTGTCTCTGGCGGATATCGAGCGCCGTCGTTCGCATCCGTTGCGTTGGGCGCTGATTATTCTTGCCGTACTGTGCGCCATCATCGCGCCGTACTGGTTCGGTCGCTCGTTGGCGGTAAATAATACTGACTCCATTGTGGCCGTGCTCGGGGGAGTGTCTCCGCAAGGCATCGCGCTGGTCGGTTGGGTGGCCGTGGTGATTGCGTACGTCGGATTGGCGATGGCGGTGGTCGTCTCGCCGTCCTGGCCGTGGCTGATTGTATTTGTGATCGGGTTGGCCGGCGAGCAGTTCATCGCGGGACTCAGCATGCTCAATCTCAATTTCTGGTATTCCACGTACGTGGTCTACGGCAAGCAGGCCGGCCTGGCGAATGCCGCGAACCTGGGCATTATGGGTGCGGCGATCGGCATCGCCGTATATGCCCTGGTGTTTGTTGGTCTGCTGGTGATTATCCGGAAGACCTCGCCGCTGAACGTGCTGACCAAAAGCTGGGCGAGTTTCATTCTGTACTTCGTGATTGAAACCATCGCCCTGCTCGTGGTGTTGTTTGGCGGATTGCTCACCACTGTGTGAGCGTACGTGAGTCGCCGTACGTCGCTCAGTACTCACCGCTCACTGCTCACCACCGCGCAAACCGTGTGCCCGTTGTCTATTTAGAGGTGCAACACCCCCTGTTGGTCCTGCAATTCTAGCAGTTCGTCGGCGAATGCCTCGGCGGGCGTCCGGTAGTCCAGCACGCGCATGGGACGGTTGTCGGCCTCGTCGACGATCTCCCTGACCTCCTTTGCCATGTCCATCCGTATCTCGCA
>CWHD01000045.1_pt1 | contig 9412 bp, 7 predicted proteins | sample 673061 | NCBI WGS metagenome assembly CWHD01 (sample SAMEA3735893, study PRJEB9488) | human gut metagenome | biome: ENVO:mammalia-associated habitat; material: ENVO:feces | place: Malawi | collected 2009-02-27 | reverse complement strand
CTTGAGCGCCAGCACCTGAGTGACGGACAGTGCGTCCACGTATGGGGAGCGGATGCGGATGGCCTGGCCGAGCACGTGGCGGTGCTGCAGCGGCCACTTGTCGCCCACGATGCGCTCAAGTTAGTCCGGTCGAATGGCTTTGGAAAATCATGGGGAGTGCGGCTGCGCGGGTTCGCTCCTCGACAAGGTGACTTGATTTGGGACCGCCGTTAACTTTCGTCAGACACATCGTAAACCCCGTCCAAGTATCCGTATCGTCCGTTGTGCTTGTCTTTTGAAAATTCGACGATATTGGCGTTCTCATCAAGAGGAATACCGGCCATGTGATTGGTGTTCTCGATAATGATGATTTGCTGTGAAACCGCTTGTTTCGCTAGATAGGAAAACAGGCCCACTTTCATGGATGAGTCTTCCAGGGGTCGTATTCCTTCGTCAAACCCATGCAGAGGCGTATCAATAAGCAACCAGCCTGGAGCGTGCTCTGACTGTTTATTGAGATAATCATGGAATGCGAGCATAACAACGCTGTTAAGAAACGCGCAGTACCCTTTGCCTTGTTCATCAGCTTTGGAATACCCTGCTATTTCGACATCGAAAGAGGTTTCGCTGAAATCCGCAATATCGGCACCAGGGAAATGACATTGTCGCAGAATGTTGCGTATGGCGTTACTCATGGAATACCGGAAATCGCTTTGGAAGTATTCACGCGGCTTGTATTTTCCATTGTTCGACGTTGCCTGATCAGCGTTATCGAGTGCCTTGTTGAAACGGGCATGCAACGCCAGGAGTTCCGCATATTCCGCATGCAATTGTTCTGCATGGGCAATTTGCTCAATATCCTGCTGCATATGCTGCGCTATTGGTTGAATGTCGGATTCGAGCGTATGCATGTTTTGCCGATGCTGCTGTTGCTCCAGCTGCAATTCCCGTTGTACCTTATCGGCTTTGCCGACGAGGATGGCTAGATCGGTTTCGACGTCTGCTTGGATGCCGTGGATGTGTTCGATCTCTGTTGAGACGATTAGAATGTCCTGTTCAGTCGGCACAGACATGTGGATGGGGCTGTGGCAAAACTGGCATGTGGTGGGATAGGCATGCGTACGGGCATGTTTCATCGCTTGAAGTTGCAGATCAAGACGTGCAGCGTCTGATTCGTATTGACTGATAAGTACCTTGCGCTGGCGAATAAGTACCTCAAGGTGCTCATATTGTTGATTAAGCTGAGAGATAAGTGAGATGGCGCGGGCATCTTGGTCGAGAAGAGTTTGCCTTTGCCGCTCCACATGCAATGCTTCTTTTCGTAGGGATTCCAGATAAGTGTGAACGGTCTTTCCCTCATTCGTTGCGATATGGCGCATTTCTTCAAGGCGTTTGATGCGGGGTTCTATGTCGTCCAATTGCTGGTGGATGAACTGTTCCACGGCTTTTCTGCGGGTACGACGTTCGCTGGCGCTTTCTGTCTGCATGGAGCTGTCGATTTTTTCATCTTGAACTAGCACGAGCAACGAGGACAAACTTTGTGTGAGAGTTGTTAACGTAATGCTTTTGGGAAAGAGAATGGAAGGCTGCGGACGTCCTACTTGGTCTTCGGGAACAAGCATAAGATGTCTGACGGCATTCCATGTAAAAGCAACTGTATGGTAAGTTTCGTTCGTCGCTATCCTACGGGTTGGCTCAATACCTAACAAGGCAAGAAGAACCGTATTGATTGATTTGCCAGAACGTGATGAGACAGAGTAAGAGCCGGAAGCAACTGCGGGGTTGCTGGATTCCACGTGAATAGTGTTCTGAACGTGAATCGAACGACTAAGCGAAACCTCACTGTCATTGGTTATGAACGTGACCTGTGCGACTTCGTAGGCAGTTTTGTCGGTAAAGGGGGTCTCTTTTCCTCCACAGACGAATTCTACGGTTTTTGCAATCCGGGTTTTCCCGGTGTTCGAAGCGCCGATAACACAGTTCAGCCCGCATGTGAGATTAATGGCGGATTCCACTCCGTCCTTTCTGATTGCCGAAATTCGACGTATCCATGTGTTTCTCATAACTGGTTGTTCTCTTTCGTTATTCGGTTCATGATGGTTTCATAATCGTTTTTTATCAACAGCTGAACAGCCCGGCGATAGGAGGTAGCATAATCGCCATGCAATGCTTCTGAATATTGAAGACATTCCGGAGTGGCGCGGTAGAACAGGCAAGTGGAATCTACGGTTGCTGCTCCAATGATTACAAGTTGCGCCAACCCTGCTTGCACTCGTTTGCGACGGGCGTCATATTCGGCTAAAGCGTGTGGGCCATCACCGTGAAGATTATGTTGCCCGAATCCGAATGCCTTCATATAGGTGGCGGTAAGGTCGATGGCTGCGATCTCGTCGATTGTGGAAGGCCTAGAGAGCAATGGGAGGCATAATGTCAATCGCGTTGCTGTTTCCTGTGTCGTATTAAATAGCGAATTATTCATCCCCCTGCACCCACTCCAGCTTATGGTCATTGACCAGCATGTGACACAGCCCCTTCTTTTCTGCTGCCTTAATCATTGATGGGAATTGGGCTATAGCCGAGCCAGACAATGGGAAGCCGGCTGCTTGAGATAGCGTTGCTCGCATACGCAGCAGTCCATCGGCATAATCAGATGCGCATATATCGCATATTCCGTCATAAAGATCCACCTTTAGCGCGTCAAATTCCTGCTCTCCATTTTCTATGACATCCCGCAGATTCCTGCGCATTCCTTCCGCATCGTAAAAATATTCCCGCTGCTTGGCATATTCGGGACGGCATGTCTGAGGAAGATCGTCGGAACAGTTGATTGGCTTGTGCAAGTGATCGGCATAGGCGGCTTGCATCTGCGTGAGGTATGTCTTCTCAAGATGATCATCTGGTTTATCCGGTGGAATCGGATAAGTCTCCCAAGGGACTGAAGACCGACCAAGGTGCAATCTGCCATTGCTGATGTGTCCGGATGCCAAAGGCAAGTTTTCGAACATATCGAATTCCGGCTGAAAACCTATGCCATCGACGAGAATATCACGTCCATCGGCATTGGCTTTGAGGACTGATAGAAGCCATTTCCCTGTGGCGGAAGGAAGTTCACTGATATCTGAAACTTTAATATTCGCCTTGATCAGTTCCTTTTGGAAATCAGCGAGGGCGTCAACACTAATATCGCCACAAAGACGTTCCACCTCTGAGACGTCCAGATGCTGATAGAACTCGGTGGCTTTCCATGAAGGGATTTTCTTGCTCCCGTTATAGAAGCGAGTCAGGTCAGTTTCGTTGATTCCAGCCCAGACCCCAGCGGTAATCGTGGTTTTCCCAGGTTTGCGGGTTCGATGATGCCGGGAAGGTGGATCACTTAAAATGTCGCCCTCTAATACAGCGTCGAAGAAGTCCTTCATGAATCCCTTTTTGTGGTGGTCCACGCCGGATATATAAGGGTTTACGAGCTGGCAGAAGACTCCCAGAGCATACGTAACAGCAGTTTCGGCCAAGTGAGTCTCCTTCTCGTCTCCATTCGTCTTCATCCGTCGCCATCTCACGAGGTCACCGTCCCTACGATGGGAGGCAGATTCAGATGAATAAGCCGGCAAAACACTGGAATACCGCCAGTATACGCCGTTCTGCAGCTGAGTCAGAAAAGTGCAACATTCGTTTATCGAAAGGAATTTTTGAGACCAGATACATCGTAATTTCCCTCAGATCGATGCCACGCGTTTAACCGGTTATAGAAGTATGGCATCGGCCTGTCCGTCCATTGCGCCGCAGCGAAGCTGGCTGGGGTTTTAACTGATCACATACATGAGACTTGCCTGTCGATTTATGACGAAGCGTCGGTTTCTCTAGACCGACGCTTCACGCTTATCAGGCAGGTTGGATGCTCATATGATGACCTATAGCAGGCAGGTCTCGAAGGCCCAACAACTGGGAGGAATCGAGACTGTAATGAGAGTTTTATTGAAGCATGAGGCGATGTGCGCCGGCAATGTGTCCGTAACTGATGTATACGACTGTTCGGAAGTGGAATTACGGACGATGGTTGAACGCGATAGATGTTTGCGCGCAATCCGTATGGGTTGTTCGCCACGTGATATTGCACTACGTACCCCTCAAACGATATTTCAAGAATTGTGGAATGCTGAGGAACGTTCCGCTCATTCTTTTCATCGGTCAGACCGTGCCAGTGGAGCTGCCTACTCCTATGAGGAACTGGCTGATATAGGGCAGGAGCCTCAAGGATATTCTGCCTCTCCTGAGGATATCCTCTTAAGTGCGGAGGAAACGAGAGAAGAAGCCAACTGTCTGCAAACCATCTTTAGAGAGGTGGAGAAGCTGCCGGCAGGTCAGCGCAACATCGTCAAAGGCGTGTTTGTAAAAGGGACATCTCAATCAGACATGGCACGAGAGCTGGGTGTGTCCCGAGCGGCGGTGTCCAAACAGCTTTCAACGGCTGTGCGCAAAATTCGTGTTGCCATTCGCGGCGAAAGCGAAGTGGTGAAGAACATGACAACATCAGCGGTAGGCGGGGGAAAGGATTGGTAATGGTTCATTTCAGTGTTACCAGAGTCAGAGGAAGCGGACCGTATGACCTTGATGCATGCGGAGACATCTTGGCTATAGCCAGAGCGGTAGGTGCCATGTCGGAGGACGCATATGCCGGCCGTCGCAACATTACGCAGTGTGATGGGGACGGTTATAGGGAAAACGATATGTTCCGCTTGGAACTAGATACCGAAAAACACGGCGTTCGTCACGGGCGCCATGCCAGATGAAATATCCGAGGTTAACACCTCGTGGCGAAACGGCAGTGCAGGTGAGGGCAGACAGCGGGTCAGCCCCGGCAACAGGTACCCAAGGAGGGCATCATGGTTGATCAGATGGTGCTGCAGACGCAGCAGTGGCTGAACAAGACATACGGGAACGATTCCCGATTCAAGAAAGTCAATCCGGACGGCAGAACTGGTTGGCCGACAATCTATGCGCTTACTCGCGCATTGCAGATTGAATTGGGCATCCAGTCCACTGCCGATAACTTCGGTCCTTCCACCCAGCGGTTATTCAAGAAGCGGTATCCGAATGGGGTGCGGCAGCAGGCCGCTGCGGACAAGAGCACTTCCAACGTGTATTCCATCATTCAGGGGGCGCTGTGGTGCAAGGGCTACTCCACTGGTGGCAACATCTCACAGCATTTCTACGACGGAACAGGTTCCGCGATCAGGAAGCTTAAAACCGATATGGGCATAGAGGGAGACTCCAGCGTAGACGTTGAGATCATGGGGGCGTTGCTCTCGATGAAGCAGTTCGTGCTGCTGGCCTCTTATGGCGGTATCGACTCCGTCCGTAGGGCACAGCAGTTCATCAACAAAGCATATCGTCCATACACGGGCATCATTCCGACTGATGGACTGTACGGCAGGGAGATGAACACGGCGCTCATCCAAGTGCTTCAGTCACTTGAAGGTTTTTCGCCCAGTGAGGCAACGGGGAATTTCGGCAACGGAACTAGATCTCGTTTGAAGACGATAACAGCAAATAACGCATCCTCTAATGAGTCGTGGGTCTGGCTCGCCAGCACGGCTTTGGCGTGTAATGGGATCGGGGGCGGGCCGACCTTCGTATGGACGAGCACGTTCGCCAATATCGTGAAAGCGTTCCAGGAGCGTTATGCCATTGCTGTGACGGGCTCTATTGATTCGACCACGTGGATGAGCCTGTTGACATCTAAAGGTGATCCTGATCGCCCGTGTGTGGCCTGTGACACTAGGTTCGAAATTACCGACGCTAGGTTGGCGACGTTGAAGGCAAACGGGTATGAAATCGTGGGACGTTATCTGACGGAGCCTGGCCAGTCGTCGTTGGCGCCCAAGGATTACTTTAAGGCCATCCGTCCGGGTGAGCTCGAGCGCATCACTAAGGGCGGCATGAAGTTCTTCCCGATCTTCCAGGAGTATTCCACGAAGCTGGGGCATTTCACCCCGGCGAACGGCGCGGCGCATGCCAGGGCCGCCTGCGAGGCGGCGCAGCGTCTCGGGATCCCGCCCACCCACATCTATTTCGCCGTGGACTTCGATGCGACCGACGACCAGGTGACCAGCAATATCCTGCCGTACTTCCGCGCGGTATTGGCGAATCTTGGAGGAGGGTATAAGGTTGGCATTTACGCTTCGCGCAACATCTGCAGCCGTGTTATCGAAGCCGGACAGGCCGGTTATGCGTTTGTGTCCGACATGTCGACAGGCTTCTCGGGCAATCTCGGCTTCCCCATCCCGGACGGTTGGGTCTATGACCAGTTCACCGAGATTGACGATTACAAGGGCCAGGGCTGGGATCTGGACCGTGTTGCCTATTCCGGCAAAATGGAGGCCGTGTCCTATGTAAGACGGACGTCGGCTGGCGGCGCTGGCATTGATCAGGGGACTGATTATAGTCAGATGAGCCCGCTTGACCTTGTTTGGCATCTGGAAAAACGATTCGAAGAATTGCGTAGCCAAGGCAGGGTTGGGAAGGACTATGTTTCCACCGGCTCCACCGGCACGTGGGTCACGGTCCCAACTTGGCGTTGCATGCTGAACTACATGTCTAAGGATTACTTGCGTGACGGAGGGACTGGGTCGGCCCTCAAGTGGTCAATCTCCGCGGAAAGTTTTCGCGCATCTGATGCTAAGGTACTTGAGTCGGACGCCAAGGCTTCCTCAATTATCAAATCGTTGGATCGTTATATCGCCGGATGGCGTCAATCTATGACCGATGTTTCCGGCGAGCAGGTGGACTTGGCCCATATGTGCGTCACGACGCTTGGTTATCTCAACGGCCTGCTCATTCCAGACGCATGGACCGGGTGGGCGGGCGATCTTGCATCCGCTATGGGGAACGTGAAGACCGTCATGGAATGGAATCCCGGTGCTGACCTTGCCGCCGTCTGTGAGGCATTGGTTGGACAAGGGGATGACTATCGTTCCCACCCCGGCATCAGGAACCTTGTTCTTGGAAAAGAACAAGGCGGCGTCTGGAAGACCATTGGTAACTCTTGCAACCGAGATGATCTATGCTGCGACGGAGACGCTATCTACTTCGCGGACAAGTTCCAGCAAAGTAGGGGTGGTGACGCCCATCTACTATCTAGTATGATGCGCGCCTATTACAACGACTCTTCCCTGCTATCGGACCGTTTCAAGCGGATTGCGAGGAGCGTGGGGGCTGCAACTCGGAGTGAAGCCGCCAAAGCTTTCTATGCGAATGAAGACTGGGGTGCAGGAGCCATGCAGCTTTTACTGAATCATGAGTTGATTGAGAATAAGTACGTTAGTGCTGCATGTCAGGCGCTGGCCAATTTCATCTATTAACGTTCATCATCAGAGGCTGGTGCTTCGTTTGATCAGGCTGCGGAGCGCCAGCCCAATCCCATAGATGATGGTGGGCCATCCCTGCAATCCATAAAAGGTAATCGCTGGTGTTGGCTGATCGATAAAAAGCCAAATATTCCGCAAACCTTCGAGTGCTGCGTCTTTCCGCCAACACCACAACTCGTTCAGAAATACACCCAATATGGTCAAACAGTAAGACAGGACTATGATGCAGATAATCTTCTTCCAAGACAGCCTGTCATGAAGGAAAGTCGTAACCAAAAGGGCCGTCATTGGGGTTATAAGCAGGCCGGGGAAGAAATAGAGAATATAGGCTAGGCTTAATCTGCTGAGAAGGTAAGTCTGACCGAACCAGTTGTATAGGACCACGATGGCTGTCAGTGTCGCGGCGTGGGTAAACACGGACAGCCCCGGGTTACGTCGGATGATCGCGAGTTTGTCGCCCGGCCTAGTGTCTGGCTTGCCGCCTTCGCCCTCCGTCCCGGCACCGTCCGCGGGCGTGTGGTCCCCCTCGTGCGCGTCCGTCGTCCCGTCCGTGTCCCTTTCCGCGTCCATATGTCCCCCTCCGATCATCCGAGTCTGTCGCTCGGCCCGCGCGCCCGTTCCGTGCGCGCCGTCGCCGGCCAGTCTAGGGCCGTGCGACGCGAACGGGGAGGCCCGCGCCGTCAATCGGCACGGAACCTCCCCGTTCATCAAGCGGTCGGACAGCCGCGGATCAGCCCGTGTTCTGCAGGCCGGCGGCGACACCCGAGCAGGAGTGTCACAAAGCCCCTGCCGCTCTGGGTACCCAGGTGGCGGTTTATGAGGACAGCATCGGTCAACTCATCCTGCAGTGGCTTCGCAAACCTGAGTACTGGTCGGAAGGAAGTTCCGGCACGCAGGCACTATGGCATGCGTACACACCGGAGCCGGTTACTCCCAGCGAATTGGCCTTGTCGCGTCAGGCATGCGGTGTCGCATGTGATGCGCAACCTGTCATCAAAGGCACACTGCCCAATCGGGACATCGCCCATATGGCTGCCACGTCCCTGGGATACTTGACATGGGGCGTTACGAACGATCCAATGGACTATGGTCTCGGTGATCTGGGCGGATGGGCCCTGGATTTGCTGCAGATCTGGGGAAGCTACCTGGCGAATACCCCGAAAGAGGACCTGGCATCATGGCTGCACGCTCATCTCGGCGAGCAAGACGCCCGTATGGGATTCAGTTACAGCGATGTTCTCGCGGACTGCGATGCATGGTTGCTGGCGCGGTCCATGCAGAGCGATTCCTCCGAAAGGTCTTTGTCCACCGCTATGCGGGACATGTTCGCGCAAAGCGAGACGAATCGAATTAAACGGTTCTATCAGTCCCGGTTCAAGGGAAGTGCGGACAACCTGGTCATCGCATTTCGAAAGCTCGTTGATGGAATCGATCTTGGAATATTCGATAACGTATCCGGAAGTAAAAAAGCACTGCTCATTGCGTCACATGCAGACCGACTCCCGAGTCAAGCGGAGGCTGGTATATTGGCATTATCCTATGCTGAATCTCTTGAAAATCCGAACCGTTAATCAATCATGATTGTGATCGCACTGCGTGGAATGATTCAGCCATTCCACGCAATGCGCCTCTGGTAAAACGTCATAGAGTCATTAGAGCGGAAAGTAGCGTTATCACAAAAACAGGAAAGACCATGACCAGCACGAGAAACGATATGATTCCCACAAGGACATGCGAGGCGGAAGGGGAATGATCACGAAGTTCCGGATATACAGATCGCATATATGAACGCACGCCAAAGATGACAAGCGCCGCAATCCAGCAGACTACCCCCATAATCAATACTAAGGTAAGTCTACGTACATACTCAGTTGCCGTAGTTAAATTCATGCACGAAGAGGAAGAGAACGTTAAGACTCTGCAGATTATAGTATCATCATCGCCATTGGTGCCCCATTCCGCCCACAAAATAAGTGCTGGTGAAAGCAGCAGTAATCCCAGCCACCACAGCACGCGTCTGGCCTTGCCCAAAACCACATAGCATCTACTCGCCTTAAGGAATTTGGTAT
>CWHD01000099.1_pt1 | contig 9794 bp, 13 predicted proteins | sample 673061 | NCBI WGS metagenome assembly CWHD01 (sample SAMEA3735893, study PRJEB9488) | human gut metagenome | biome: ENVO:mammalia-associated habitat; material: ENVO:feces | place: Malawi | collected 2009-02-27 | reverse complement strand
GAAGAACTGGTTGATGGTGCCCAGGTTGATGGGCAGCGGGTAGACCTCGCCGTCGTGCGTGGCATACACGCGGTGCACATAGTTGGTGAAGCTCGTGAAACGATTCACGTAATCCCACACGCGCTTGTTGGACGTGTGGAACAGGTGCGCGCCATACTTGTGAATCTCCGCGCCCGTCTCCTCATCCATATAGCTGTACGCGTTGCCGCCGATATGGTCGCGCACGTCGATGATGTGCACGCGGGCACCCGCATGCTCAACCGCCTGCTGCGCCACAGTCAAGCCAAACAGGCCCGCACCAACAATCACCAAGTCCGGATACTCAAACGATTCGTTTAAATCCATCATCTTCTCCCATTAATCAAATCATAATCAAGTCAATAAAGACGGAAAGCTATCCCTCTGAAGTGGCCTGATTTTTGTTCCGCCCTTATAGTGAGGCGGCTTGTGCCGCTTGGTTTGTATAATACTCGGTTTCCACCGCCTGCGGTGTCCTGTGGCCCAGGGACCGGTGCAGCCGCTTCGAGTTCCACCACAGGACCCACCGGAACGTCGCCAGCTCCAGGTCCCTTAGGTCCTGGAAGGGTTTGCGCCGCCAGACGAGTTCGGTCTTGTACGCGCCGTTGACGCTCTCGGCCATGGCGTTGTCATAGGAGTCGCCGACCGTACCGGTCGAGGGAAGTATGCCGTATTCCATCACCCTGGTGGCGTGGACGGTGCCGGTGTGCCGCACGCCATGGTCGGAATGGTGCACGAGCCCGTCGGTCCCGCCGTGCGCCGCGGCCCAGGCGATCGCCCGCTCCGACGCCTGCAACGGCGGCTCCTCGGCACCCATGCCGGCGGCGCACGCCCAGCCGACGATGCGGCGGGCGAACGCGTCAGTGACGAACGCCGTGTGGTCGAAGCGTCCGTCCGCCGTGCGCACGTAGGTGATGTCGGCGACATGCAGCCGGTTCGGCGCCGACGCCTTGAACTTCCTTTCCACCAGATCCGGTCATCCGCCCGTGCCCTTCGCCGGTTTCGTCGTCACCGGCGTCCTGCCGCGCCTGACGCCCTGAACGCCGAGCTCGCGCATGACGTTCATCACCCAGTCGCGTCCGATTCCGGCCGGATCCCAGCCCCGGGCGATCAGCCGGGCATGCATCTTCCCGTATCCGTACACGGCCGTGAAGAGATCCGGGTGGATCTCGAGGATATCGCGCGCCAGCGCCTCGTGACGCGCCCTCATGCGGCTGACGGGACGCGCTCTGAACATGCGGTAGCCGCGCGGCGTAATGAACCCGCAGTCCAGCGACCCGGCCGACGCCCCGCAGATCGGCCCGACCCCGAAACGGCTCTTGAATTCGTCGACGTACGCGACCATCAACGCCGTGTCGGGTCGAGCCCGGCCGCGAAAAAAGCCGACGCCGTCGTCAAGATCTCGTTCGCCCGCCGCGACTCCGCGTTCTCCCGTCGTAGCCGCTTGAGCTCGTCCATCGCGTCCTCGGCCGATTGTCTGGTTTCTGCGGCGACTGTCGCATCCGCCTTGTCGCGCCACCGTCCGGGCGATTCCGGCGCTATCCCCGGATCCTTCGCCACCGCGGCGATCGCGTTCGTCTCCGACGAATACGAGGAACGCGACTCCGTCGGCAGCCGGACGGCCTTCGCCTTGAACTCCGGCGTGCATCTCGTGCCTTTTGCCATGGTTCCATCATCTCCCATCGAGTTAGGGGAAATGCGGAACAAAAATCAGGTCAGATCAGTTCGATAAAACAAGCGATTTAGCAAAGAGACACTACAATGGTCAGAAACTATGGCTATATTTCTTTAGCCCGAATTTGGCCAACAGGAAGGAACTTCCCTTTTTCAACCAATTCACGGGCTCAGGGCTGAGAGTAGGCACCTCAATATAAGAATAACCTTTAGTTAAGAGCCAGACGTCCAACAACATTTCACTTATTCTACCCGGGTAACGCGCTTGGAACGCGTCGCCATACTTATCCGGATTGATGCGCTGCACCAATTCATGCAACACCGGGAACAGGAATGAGCAGTACTCATCCATTTTTCCCTGAGACATGATAAACATATTGAACATGTGGGCGCCACGACTACGCATGACAGTATCAAAGGCCGGAACATATTCGGGAGCATCAATCGCTAGAATCTTTCTGGTTTCATCCAATTGCTCAACCGGAAGGGTATGCGCGTAATGAGAGTATATGGTCTCGATGTAGTACTTTCGCTTTTTGGGCACCAGAATATCCGCTCGATCAAGCAAAGTTCTTATTTCGTCACCCCCAATAATGCAATCGAAACGATCATGTGAAAAAAGCGGCTTACTATGACGTGCCGCAAAATGCCGACGATAATGCACCAATCCTTTGTAGCGGCTATCGATATTTTTCCATATCCAATACAAAGCGGTCAGCTCTGAATACCATGCATTGAGACCGGAAATAGAGTCACCGGTATCATCACCCACAAACCCTAAATTGACGTCTTCGTGCAAAGCCTTACCTACCTGGACAGGAAGATATATTGGGTCGTCCGGCATACGATATTGCTTATGTGCCGCAACTGCCACACATACATCCCCATGCGTCATTACTCATACCTTTCAACGTAACTATACGAATAGCGGACATCCTAACCTAATCACAGACGACTAAGCTCATGAATGTTTCCATTATACCGGTCTCCGGCTAGTCTCTGACAATTATCCCGCTAGGCGTGCAATGAAGGCGCATACAATTTGCGTTCACAAATCTCCTCTCAATAGAGAGCGTCCCTCAGTCTTTCCCCAATAGCAACCCATTTTATCTATGGTGAGCGATTACTACGTGGCACACAGCAGGCTGAAGCGTGCGCACCTTGATGGCTGCCGCAGACCAGAGGAAGAGCGGGAGAGCGTAGGAGGCGTAACCTTCGAACTGGATGTAGAGATAGACCACAAGCAGGAACCAGCAGACGGTGGTCTTGTTCCATGCATGGCTGCGGGTCACGTGCCATAGCACCATAGCCACCAGCAATAACGAAGCAATCAAACCGAATTCCACAAAGAAACTCGTGTAGGTGCTCATCGTGAACATGTTCATCGGCGTCACCTGAGCATACCAGCCCTTCGGAGCCGAAGCATTCAAGCCCAAGCGTTCCAACACGCGCACTGCAGCATCAGCACCCTGATGCGTGGCATCAGACAAATTCCCAGCACCGTAACCAAGCAGCAACTGCTGCGGATGCTTCAACGCGCCGGCACCAGGGCCAAGAGACTGCCACAGCCGGGCATAGAATGAGCCATCACCATCAAAACAAGCTCAGCAATAGAGCTCAAACGATGGTTCACAGCCACACTCAGCGCACCCACTCCCCCGGTGACCACCAGTTCACCGAACGTGGTCAACCCGCCCTTCCAAGTGCGCCAGCTGTTCGCTTCAATAATCACAAACACCAGCGCAATAATCGAGTCCAGGATAATGCGCACACCAGCACCCATCAGCACAGCACCGGCCGCGAACACAATAATCAACACACGTAGGCGAATTACGCGCTTATGGTCGCGTCCGCGCACCAGCCACACCAACGGCAGAAGTACGCCGAACAAATGCATGCCAACATAGAGCTCGGCTCGGCAAACAGGAACTGCGGGCGACCACCGCCCCACTGGGAAGTGCTGCTGATGTACTGGTGACTCATCAGGCGCATAAAGAAGTCGCACACCGTGGTCCATTCAAGCATGATGGACAGGCGCTGCACCACACCCAACAGGAACGCAAACCAGTAAACCAAGATAATAAGGTCCAGCATGCGACGCCAAGACAACCGCTTGACACACAAGGCGATATCCAACGAAAACAAGCATGCCAGCGCGCCGAGCACACCGGAGAACGAAATCATAGCTGGCAGTCTGTGGAAAGCAACCAAATGCCAGTCCAGCAGCGATAATGCGATCAACAGCAATGGGAACAGGAAAAAGACCCTGAACCGACGCCAGACCTGCGGCAAAGAACGCCAATTCGCCACCGCATATGCCAAGAATAGCCACGGTGAGAGCGGGGTCCAGAACGGCATATACGGGCCAGCAACCGTGCCATCGATCGGCAGCATGGCCAACGCAGCATAGAAGATGAAATCAGAGACGTCGGCGAGAATTGGCCGATCGTCATCAAGAGTCACGCCTGCTCGCTGAAATCCGCCTGTATGATATCTGGATTCGCGCTCGTCACTAGTCAGCTCCTACCTACCGTTCACAATCTACTACCCCTCAGTCGGCATGCGTCGACGGCTCCCCTGACAAGGGGAGCCGGAGGAGGAGAGTCAATCCGTTTTTTCTCCTGCTTTCAGCTCAGCAACGGCATGCTGGGAGCTGAAGGAGGATTGTTTTTCGTCTTCTTCCCCAACAGGTGCTAACTGTAGCGTTGCTTATGTATCAGAGGGTGACGGGCTTGTGGGAGAGACGTAAAAAAGGAAGGTGAAATCACATGGTGTACGCGAACTGGCGCGTGATCTGAGGGCGGACGGGAGCTTCTTCCACGCGATAATGCTTACGAATACTGGTGAGAATTATACGAAGCGCCTTGTTCGTCTGCTCCGCGGCAATTCGGAACTTTGCGTATTCCTTGCCATGCGGATCCTCGATATCATCCGGAGTGGGAAGCATCGGACGAATCATCGAAGAAGCATCAATCACCGACTGCAATCGTTCCTGAATAGTCAATCCCTTGACCAGACCGTTGCGAGCGCAATACTCGCACATATTCACAAAATCATTGAGCAGGAACGTGTACTTCACCGCCGTGGGCGCCAGCGTCACAATATCTTTACGCTGGTCCTTCTCAAAGCACAGGATCAGATTCGCGGACTTCGCCATCTGCTGAGTGAGACGTCGGGATCGGAAACCACCGGTTCAATGCCCACGCTTCTCATCGACGAAGCGCTGAGCGTTGGAATATGTCGAAGCACTGTTGCCTGAGCAGGAAGTCATTCAAAGTGCACGACGTGTCACCCTGAGGATGTTCCCACATAGATAACGTCCAATTTGCGCAAAAATCGGACGTTATCGTGGAGCCTCCCAAGTATCCAGACTTATTAAAACCTGCATCAGTAGTAATCTATTGAAAATAGCAGATCCCGATGCCGGTAAGCGATATGTCAGGTATCTGCCATATTGGGCTTAATGAGGCTATTCTTCACACGAGCAAGAATAACTTCGAGCAAACCGCCGAAATAAGCCAATGCACAATCACCATGATCGGAATACTCCAAATATATGAGTCATCAGAATTCTGATTTTGATTTAAGCCTTGGCACGGCAGCCACTGCCCATAGGAGTAGTGGAAGAGCGTAGAAAGCATATCCTTCGAACTGAATATACAAGTATATTGTCAACAACAGCCAGCAGACCGTGGTCTTGTTCCAAGCATGGTTATAGCCGATCCACCACAGCACCAGCGCCACGAGAATTACTGAGGCAATCAGGCCGAACTCCACGAAAAAGCTGGTGTAGGCACTCATCGTGAACATGTTCGCTGGTGTCACTTGTGCGTACCAGCCCTTCGGTGCCGAAGCGTTCAAGCCCAGACGTTCCAGAGCACGCACTGCGGCATCGGCACCCTGATGGGTGGCGTCGGATAGATTGCCCGCGCCGTAGCCGAGCAACAACTGTTTCGGGTGCTTCAACGCACCGGCACCCGGCCCCAGCGACTGCCATAGGCGGGCATAGAACGAGCCATCGCCATCAAAACCCAGCTTGGCTATGGAACTCAATCGATGGTTCACGACCACGCTGCATGCGCCGAAGCCAACCGTGACCACCAGTTCCCCGAACGCCACAAGCCGGCCGCGCCACGTGCGCCAACTGTTCATCTCGATAATCACGAACACCAGCGCGATGATCGAGTCGAGAATGATGCGCACGCCGGCACCCATGAGCACCGAGCCTGCAGTGAACACCACGATAAGAACGCGCAGTCGATTCGCACGCTTGCGGTCACGGCCACGCACCAGCCAGATCAGCGGCAGCAGCACACCGAATAGGTGCATACCTATATAACTCGGTTCAGCGAACAGGAACTGCGGACGGCCGCCACCCCAATGCGAAGTGCTGCTAATGTACTGGCGACTCATCAGGTGAATGAAGAAGTTCTTTACGGAAGTCCAATCGAGCATGATTGACAACCGCTGTACCACGCCGACTGCAAAGGCAAACCAATATACGAGAATCAGCAGATCCAACATGCGCCGCCAAGACAGACGCTTGATACGTAATGCCATGTCCAACGCAATCAGGCAGGCAAGAGCTCCAGCTACACCGGCCAACGATACCAGCGCTGGGAGCCGATGGAATGCTACCAGATACCAATCCGATGCCGACAGCACGATTAGCAGCACCGGGAACAAGAAGAATGCACGGAAACGGTGCCACACCTGTGGTAGCAGACGCCAGTTCGCCACCGCATACGCCATAAACAACCACGGGGAAAGCGGCGTCCAAAACGGCATGTACGGGCCTGCCACGGTTCCGTCAATCGGCAGCATGGCGAGCGCTGCATAGAACAGAAAATCCGATGTATCGGCCAATATCGGTCTATCATTATCGAACGAGACACCGGCTTTCCCGAAATTCGCCTCGGCGATACCGGCAACATTAGAATCAGTCACTCATTACTCCCACTGTCATCACCCAACAGCATGCCACTGTAACGGACAAATCGTATCGGAAGATGAAACCGGTGTGAGAATGACGTGAATACTTATGTTTTACGTCAGCTTGATGTCAAACCATGTAAGCGTACTGCCGCGTGATTTGAGGCCGTACCGGGGCTTCCTCCACACGGTAATGTTTACGCATGCTAGTCAGGATGGTGCGCAACGCCTTGTTCGTCTGCTCGGCGGCAGTGCGGAATTGTGCATATTCCTTACCGTGCGGATCCTCAATATCCTCGGGTTCGGGAAGCATGGGCCGAATAATGGACGCAGAGTCAATCACTGACTGCAGTCGTTCCTGAATGGTCAGTCCCTTGACCAGTCCATTACGCGCGCAGTACTCGCACATGTTTGCGAAGTCACCCAATAGGAACGTGTATTTCACAGCAGTGGGAGCCAACGTGACGATGTCTTTGCGCTGATCCTTTTCAAAGCACAGGATCAGATCAGCTAACTTGGCCATCGGCTGCGTCAGACGCCGAGAACGGAACCCACTCGGTTCGATGCCTACACTTTCCATGAGCAGGGCGCTGTTGGGATCAATCTGATGCATGGGCAGACCATGCGTGCCCGCGCTGGAAACCTGCACCGTGGTACCGGAAAGATAACGGGTGAGCAGCAGCTCGCCCATGGGAGAACGACAAATATTGCCGGTGCAGACGAACATAATGTGCATGGGCTCAGTCCTTCTTCATACTTACAACGCTACCTTGCGGGCCTGCGTACAAACCACTAGCGCACCATTCTAGTCCGATACACCGGACTGCGGCCAATCCGTGTCCGCCCACCACCACTTCATCTTCACATGAACATTACATGGAATTCGTTTTTTCTAGTGATTTTGCTATAGGGGGGGGGGGCGGCATTCGTGCTAGGGGGTGCAGAGTAAGAAGAAAGAATGATTGTTCTCTTGTGGTTTTTGGGAACGGCGGAGGAGGAATTCAGTATCATGCCGAAGGGCAGAGACACAGCAGCAGAGTCACAGACAACGAGTGCCACGACCATGTCAATGCCCAAAGTACGGATGAGCGGGAGCCGGGCCTCGGCTTCGTTCTCCCCGTTGCCGAATGCGGAAGGCGGCATTGCGCCGACATTCTTTGACGGCACCTATTTCTCCTCTACACCAGACGGCAGCTCCACACACAACGACACCACGAACATACGTCCATTGATGGGCCATTCTGTGCCGAAGTGGCGATATCTCTATAACACGACCTTGGTCGTGCTTGATCTGTTGATGACCATTGTGGCCACATACATCGTGTTTCTGTTCCGGCCTTCCGCTTACACCTATGTGCAGAGCATGGGTCCCGGCGAATACGGCGTTTTTAGCTTCCTGCTGTTGACCTGCATATCGTGGCTCATCAGTCTGTATTCCGCACGCTCCTATGAACGGCACACCATGGGTGAGGGCTATGCCCTGTACGCCAAGCTGTTGAACGCTGCGTTCATCGATTTCATTATGCTGTGCACGTTGGGGTACCTGTTCCACCTCAATCTTCCCCGGTCGTTGAATGTGTTCATTCCGCTGGTTTCACTGGTGTTGGTTATTATCGAGCGTTGGATTATGCGCCGCGCGCTGCACCGCAACCGCATGAATGGCGAATTCAACTACCCGACTGTGGTTATCGGATCTCCGGAAGGTATCCACCGGACGGTCGAACAATTGCGCCAATGCCGTGGCCTCGGCTACGCGCCAATTGCGGTGTGCCCAGTGGCTTCAGTCAAGAACGAGGATGACCCGGATCAGGCGCAGCATTTGGTGTCGGTGCCTTTCACTCCTGCCAACGATGCTGAGTCACGACTGAAGGTGTTGCCACTCAACTCGCATTTGCCGCAAACCGCAAAGGGTATGAAGGCACGTACCGTATTGGTAGCTGATGTACTTACCCGTGATTCTGAGACCATGCGTACATTGTCCCTGGCCGTAGAATCCATGGGCATTGAATTGGCCCTCACTACCTCTGTGGCTGATTTGAGCGGCGCTGACCTGCATTTCCGCAACGATCCGACGATGCCAGTAGTCACTGCACGACTGACGCAGTACTCAACCGTTACCCGCATCCTCAAGCGTGTGTGCGATATCGTGCTTTCCGGTATCGCCATTATCTTGAGCTCGCCCATCATGCTATGGGTGGCATACAAGGTCAAGCGGGAAGACGGCGGCCCTGTGTTCTATTCGCAGACGCGCATCGGCATTTACGGCAAGCCGTTTACCATGTACAAGTTCCGTTCCATGCGCACTGATGCCGACGAAATCAAGGCGAAATTGGCTAAGGAACGCGGCATTGAGGATCGTTTTATCTTCAAGCTCAAGGACGATCCACGCGTGACTAAGATCGGTCACTTTATTCGTAAAACATCGCTGGATGAGTTCCCGCAGTTCTTTAACGTGTTCAAGGGCGATATGAGCTTGGTTGGGCCTCGCCCGCCGCTGCCTGAAGAAGTCGCGCGATATGACATGCTGTATTCCACGCGACTGCTGGTTAAGCCTGGTATTACTGGACCGTGGCAGATTTCCGGACGCAGCGATTTGACTCAGGAACAGTCGGAGTATGCGGATGTGTCGTATATTCAGGACTGGTCTATTACGGGGGACATCGTGATTCTGTTGAAGACTGTGGTGGCAGTGTTTAAGGGGACTGGATCGTACTGAGTTTTCTTTGGGAATGTTGAAATGTTGAGAGGGCGTCAGCTTTTGCTGACGCCTTTCTTTTGTCTCTCCCTCAGTCAGCCTGTGGCTGACGTCCTCGTCAGAGGGAACTTTTTACCCGGTTCTATTGTGGAGGTTCGAAGTTATGAAGAAGAAGATTATGGCCGTGCTGGCCGCTATCGCCGCGGTGTGGCCATTGCGTTGCTTGCCGCCGCGGGCATCGCCCTGTTCGCCGTCCGCAAGAGCACCACTCGTCGCTGACGTGACTGACATAATGGACGGCAGACGCTGAAGCATAGTTCGCGAATACCACTGAACCGGGGAGTCGATGATTCCCGGTTTTTCCATGTTATTGCTACGGTAATTATGCAATCATGCATGCATGGATTTGTATAATACGAAATTAGCTGGCTACAATTAGCGACGTAAAAAGACACGTGACCAATGCAATAAGGAG
>CWHD01000081.1_pt1 | contig 11688 bp, 16 predicted proteins | sample 673061 | NCBI WGS metagenome assembly CWHD01 (sample SAMEA3735893, study PRJEB9488) | human gut metagenome | biome: ENVO:mammalia-associated habitat; material: ENVO:feces | place: Malawi | collected 2009-02-27 | reverse complement strand
GGCGATGACCGCGCAGCGCAAGGCCGAGCGGCGCGCCCGCCAGCCGCGCAAGCCCCTGCGCATGGCGCATTCACCGCTGCTCGCGTGGGTCATGGACGCGCTGCGCAAGGGATGGACGCCCGAACTCATCGAGGGACGGCTGAAGGTCGAATGGCCGGCCGACCCGCATATGAGGATCGGCCGCGAATGCCTCCACCGGTGGATCTACGCCAAGCCGCGCAGGGCATTGGACCTCAGGCAGTACCTGCCTCGGGGCAAGCGGCATCGCACGCGCGCCAAGGGCAGGAGGTCGAAGGGGCCGCGCATCCCGATGCGCGTGCCGATCGCCGAACGTCCCGAACGCGTGGGCCCGCGCCGCGAGTTCGGCCATTATGAGTCCGACACGGCCGTCGGCTCGGCACCGTCGAAGCGGTGCGGCGACACGCAGGTCGAACGCAAGAGCCGCCGCCTGTTCGCCCGCTTCATCGAGGACAAGAGCGCGCCGGCGACCGCGCGTGCCGAATACGACATCTACAAGGACATCCCCGCGCCGGCGAGGATCGACCGGACATGGGACAACGGCACGGAATCCTCCTGCCACGTGCTCGTGGACGAGGCCCTCGGCATGCTCACCTACTATGCGGACCCCTACTCCTCATACCAGCGCGGCACGAACGAGAACCGCAACGGGCGCATCCGCCGCTACCTGTCCGAGAGGACCGGCTTCGACGGCCTGACGGACGAGGATCTGCAGGCCATCGTCGATGAGATCAACGACACCCCCATGAAGGTCCTGGACTGGGAAACGCCCAACGAGGTTTGGTATCGAGAGCTCGGCAAGGTAATGTCGAAGACAAGCCACCCAAAGACGGGTGTTGCACTTACAAATTGAATCCGGGGGGCCGGAACGCCCCGGGAAGTCAACGGCGACGACAGGGAGACGACGATGGAGCAGCCGACCACGATCATCGCCGGGGTGGACACGCACACCGGCATCCACACCCTCGCCCTGCTCGACATGAACGGCAGGGTCCTTTCCACGAACACCTTCGGAGCCGACCCGGACGGGTACGGGCATCTGATCACCATGCTCGGCGACCCGGCCCGCTGCGCCGGGATCGGCGTGGAGGGCACGAACTCGTTCGGCGCGGCGCTGGCCCGGCGGCTCCAGGCCGCCGGTTTCCCCGTGTACGAGGTGCTCAGGCCGAAACGCGGCGTGCGCCGCAAGGACGGCAAATCCGATCCCATCGACGCGATCGCCGCCGCGCGCAGCGTGCTGGCCGGCGACGGAACGAGCCTGCCGAAAAGCTCGGACGGGTGGGTCGAGGCGCTGCGCCACCTGAACGCGGAACGATCCCAGCCGGTCACGGCGATGACCACGCCGGCCAACTCCACCGGCGGTCTGCCGGCCGCCGCGCCCGAACCGATCAGGGAGAAATACAGGGGACTGCGCACCGAGACGCGCATGAACCGTCTGGCCTCATGCCGCCCGTCCGGCGGCCTCGTCGCCCACAGCGTGCTCACCGCGCTCAAAGGCGCCGCCAAGGCATGGAGGGCGCTCAAGGAGCAGGCGGACCCGCTCGAGGACGCATGCGGAGCATCCTCGACACCAACGCGCGTCCCCTGCTCGACATCTACCGCGCCGGCACCATCACCGCGGCCACGATCGCCATCGTCGCCGGGGACAACCCCGAACGCATCCGCGACGAGGCCGCGTTCGCCAAACTCTGCGGCGCGTGTCCCATCCCCGCGTCCAGCGGCAAGACCAACCGTCACCGGCTCAACCGGGGCGGCAACCGGCAGGGCAACATGGCACTGCACCGCATCGCCATCGTCAGGCTCGGATACCACCAGCCGACCCGCGACTACGTGGCGAAGAAAACACGAGAGGGGAAAAGCAAGCTCGAGATCATCCGCTGTCTCAAACGCCATATCGCCCGCGAGGCGTACAAGGCCCTCATCGCCATCCGCAACGGCGGCGCGGGACGGCAGACGCCGCAGGAACGCGGCGCGCTCCTACGACGCCTGCGCACGAGCCACGGGATCACGCAACAGCAGATCGGCGAGGCGCTGGCCGTGCCCTCCAGCAGGATCAGTGAAATCGAACGCGGAACCCGCGACCTGCCCGAACTCGAGCAACGCGCCACCCAATGGATCCACTCCATCACCACCCCGACGACACGACACTCCCAACCGCTTGACGATGAATAGGAGCATCAAAAAACACAGAAACGTATTAAAAACTCATTATTTTGATTTAAAATCAAATTACTTTGCCTTGCAAATAGCAATTAAAAAAAAAATAAATGAAAAGAGTGAGAATGTTAATTATATTAGCATTGATACTTTTAATATCAAGTTATTACTTATATACGCTATATAATGAATCAAGAAAAGGAAATTTAGAATTAAATTATCAAGTAGGGATAAAAACTCGATGGACAATGTCGTCTGAAGAGGTATGGAATTATGTACACAAAAAATATTCATTTGTTTTTCTAATTAGCGGCATAATCGTTGCATTGATGGCTGCGATAGTCATAATCGGCGCATTTTTGTCAAAAAGCATAAACAATCTCAATAATATCTATTGGCTGGCAATGTTATTTATTACAGTATTGTTATTGCTATTTGTTATAGCAATAGGATTCTGTGCAAACAACGATGCAAGAAGTTATTTTCTTATGAAGGAAGAGAAGCAATGAGTAAGGTAAATGAAGAGATGACAGAAAATATTAACAATTTATGGTCTGAGTTGATTGAAAACCCTGATAAAAACAGGCTTTCATGAATCATCCTAACGAATTTTTAAAATCGAAAAATAAGCATATATCTAAAGACTGTCAATGGTAGACATTCCGAACTTGGAGAGTTCATCGGAGAATCACCGGCAAACGCCCGAATGGCAATATTAGAGTCGATTATCTCAATGATAACCAACACGGTTCCGACTTCCGAAGGTGAAGAACCTGAGAGGACGCCTTACTGGGGCGTTAACTTCAATGCAATTGCAAATTTTAATGTGTGGTTTAACGCAAGTGCTGTAGCGAATGCAAACGCAATGAGCAATGCGAATGTGGGCACAAACGCAAACGCGGGAATGAACGCAAATGCAAATACTGCCAAGAACGTAAATGTCAGTGGCGAAGGAAATCCGCAAATACAAAGTGAACACAAAAGGGACATCAATCTGACATATTTCGATAAGTATCTAAAATCCGAATTACACAAGTATTTTCAAAATCATAATTTAACTACACATCGTGAAAAAGTATTACTAGTATACCTTATTGAAAATTCCGGGAACAGAAAGAACATCGAATACTCGTTTCATGGACAGAGGATAAAAATAGATATTGAAATGGAGGGCAATATAGCTTTAATAGAAAATGGCGAGTTAATCAAGGAAAGGAAGTAAGTTCAATGAGCTGGAATTCGATAATTGAAGATCATTATATGGAAATGCTTTCGAATATCAGAGAGACAGCTATCGCTACAACCGACCAGTGTAATATTAAATGTGAACATTGTCTGATGATGTCTGGCCCTTCGCGAAAAGAAAAACTGTCATATCTTTTAATGAAGCGCTTCATTGATTCATTAAGGGCAAAATCAAAGTTAAATACTGTTGTATTTACAGGGGGCGAGTCAACCCTTTTAGGCGAGGATTTGTTTAGCATCATATCCTACTGTTCAAGCATTGGTCTAGGAACACGTTTGGTGACAAACGGCTCGTGGGCGATTAACAACTGTGCTACAGAGGATATGATCCTCTATTTATTGGAGTCCGGTCTCAATGAACTCAACATATCTACCGATGATTTTCATGCTAAAGAGGTTTCCTTAGATTGCGTTAGGAGGATCTGGAAATGCGCAAAAGGACGAGGATTTAGTGCGGTCATTTTGGGTGTATGTAGTGGTCCCGAGAGCAGAGTAACACCTCAGTTTTTAGAGACATTTCTAGGGGAAAAAATTCCTTATATATACGACGCAATGGGAAACAAACAAATCCCTGAGCCAAATCAGGACGGAACAGTATACGCAATTTCAAATACTGGCATAGCACCTTTGGGGAGAGGGCGCCATTTAAAAGATGGCTGGTTTCGAAAAACTAGAAGAGTGGAGCATCCATTTATCGGAAGATGTCCAAACATATATAAACCCTTGACACTAATGGCAGATGGAACAATCGGCGCATGTTGTGGCATCAATTGTGAACGGACGTCGATTCTTTCCATTAAAAATATATACAACAACGAAAGTTATTTTTCCGACGAAAACCTTCATATGAACAGCAAATAATTATCTGTGCACTTGATGTCTTAGGCCCAGCATATTTATACACTATTGCAACGGGAGATGCATGTGAACATATCAGAGGAAGAAATATATCGTCGTGCCAGATATGTGAGTTTCTGTTCCGAGATAATTCTCTGACCAATAAATTATTCCGGTCAATAGATCAAATTGAATTTGACGTAATAAGTCAACTAGTATCTACTGATATATCTACCCCAATTCTTAACTAGGAGTTTTGGATGAATACTAGACTATTTTTTAATAGCGAATCTACTGATATTGACGATGGATATTTCTTACGCTTGGCATTATCTAATAGTGGATATCTAGATTTGTTGTCGGCTGTCCCTCCCGCGGCTGATGTAATTGGTACAATCAGCTCTATTTACGAGGAGTTACAAGAGCCTTTAAAGTCCATTTGCGATCTGCTTCTTTTTGGAAAAACCGTTTGTATGGAAAAATTGCCTGAAGCTCTTGTTGAGTCTATATTAAAAATTAGAGAATCTGGGCTCATCGCATTGAGGGGAAATGCCGTTTCGTTAAATAATCTTTATTTACAGTTGGTCGATGGATTATTATATTTTTCGGAATTGCCTCATGGAAGACAAACTCTATATTATGGCACGGATTCTTACGCATTGGCCTGTCGTTTGGGGACCGCCCCTTCTAGGAATAATGTTCTCGACTACTGTGCCGGTCCAGGAATTCAAGGATTGCTATCTGCATCGCATGGCGCACACGTAACCGCTGTGGAGGTTAATCCTCTTGCATCGGAGCTCTCCTTATGCAATGCTAGATTGAATAAGCTAGATAACCTCTTTAATGTAATAAACAAATCGATTATTGAATCCGAAACGGATTTGAAAAATTTAAGATTTGATTTTATCTGCGCGAATCCGCCACTTCTTCCAATTCCATTTAATCTTAATTATCCGTTTGTTGGAGATGGCGGCACAGATGGATTAAGCATTTTTCGACAAATAATGAATTATGGTATTCCTCATTTGTCGAAAAATGGCAAGATTGTAACTCTTGGACTTTCAGGTGGTAGCGAGGTTGGGCCAGATATTTACTGTCTATCCGAGCAACTTCAGATGAAGTATCAGATGAAGTTTATTCTTACCATCCTATCTCGGGTTGAGATTACCCCCAGATCCCTTTGGATTCAATATATGGCGGATACGATCAATATGTATTCTCTGGGTGAGAATACGGTCTCATGCAATGAAGTCTTTGAATCTTATCAGAATGAGGATATTAGCTTTGTCTACTCATACACACTCTCCGCTATCAATAATAAATGTTATGGCAGAGATTTTACAGTGATTGAATGTGACGACAAAAGTCAGCCGTTAACTCAATGGTGGATATCATAACATAGTTCTATTTCTTGAATGAGATAACACGAACGTCATATATCTCAGATATTTTCGTGGAATACCGAGTTTACTCTTTGCAAGGTTGATATATATGATTGCATCACCTATAGTATGTGACAAGAAACAGGGATCGTTGCTTGAGTCCTTACAAATATCGGTATGTAAACTTTTTAATATCGGTAAACTAAGGATGTTGATTATTATCAGTCTATCACTGGTGCGTGGTCTAATTCCAGGTATTTAGGTATTTCTGATTGGTCTTTTGATTGATGCCGCGGCTAATTCCTATTCATTTCAATATGTACTTAACTCCTCTTTCTATCTTGGTGGAACAATTATATCTGCTTATCTTTTTGATAATTTAATTAAATATTTAAGTGATTCGATAACAATTGATCTTTCGAAGGATGTAGATTTTGATATAGTTGATAAACTATGCAATTTAGAGGTACAACAGTTCGAAACAGAAGAAACATATGATCTAATTCAACGAGCTGATAATTCAACGGGATTACATATTTTTGGCCTATTTGATTCTATACGATCCACTATTTAATCCGGAATATCTATATTCAGTAGCACTCTAGTAATCTGGTCATGGAATCCGTTTGTTGCAATCATGTTAATAGTTGCACCGGTACCGTCCGCAATTGCTACTCTCAAAATACAGACAATAGCGGACACTATAGATTATTATAGGGCATCCGATCGACGAGTTGTATCATACTATAGATCACCATTAATGTCCGATAGCGCACGCAAGGAAATAATACTATTCAAATATGTGGATATTCTTCGTGAAAGGTACTCTGTTTTACAAAAAGAATTTCAGTTTCAAGATTTAAAAATTGCGAAATATAATTTCACAATAGCCGGATCGCTTGGATTTATTTCCATTATTGCAATTATTGTTGCAATTGTTTTGGGCGCTCGTTCTACTCTTGAATCCGGAAACGTTGGAGCGCTTGCTGGATACATAAGTGCTTCTACTTCTATAGGCCCTCTTATGATCGCCGCGCTTGTTGGCTTCATGGGGCTACATCAACATCTTTTATATATATATCAAATTGGGTTGCATTTTTGAAGTTAAATCCTAAAACCCCGAAATCAGGAGATATTCCCTATAAAGGTTCGGACCCCGCTTCAATTGAATTCCGCAATGTTTCTTTTACTTATCCATGTACATCATATAAGGTGTTGAATAACATTTCTTTCAAACTTGAGGCAGGTAAAACAACTGCTTTGGTTGGTCTTAATGGCGCAGGGAAAACCACCATCATCAAACTTCTACTTAGGTTTTATGAACCTACTTCTGGAGCCATTTTTCTCGACGGAAGAGACATTTCTGAGTATTCTCGTGATACACTTTATCAGCATTTTTCTGCGCTCTTCCAAGACTTTGTCAAATATGATAGGTCATTAGCGGATGATGTCCTTTTTACCTCTTCAAGTGACGACCGTGATGTGGATAGAATTCTAAAAACCTTATCCATGGTAGGTTTAAAATATTTAGCTAATCTACTTCCCTATGGACTAGATACTATGCTTGGAAGGCGGTCTGAAAATGGGCAACAGTTGTCCATCGGACAATGGCAACGGCTTGCCATGGCGCGCGCATTATATAAGTCACCCTCACTTCTAATTCTTGATGAACCAACTGCGTCGGTTGATGCAATATCCGAGAATTCAATTTTTGATGCAATGTCTCAATTGAGTCGGAACATGACTACAGTAATTGTCGCTCACAGGTTCACAACCATTGCACATTCGGATAAAATCATTGTTATTAAGGATGGCACTGTTCATGCGATTGGAAGCCACACAGAGTTACTTGAACAATCGGAGTTTTACCGAAAAATGTTTTATGCACAGGTTCACTACCACGATTACTGAACGGTTTGTTTTCATTCCTTTTAGAAATGATTCCGAAGAGTCCTTCATATAGTTAATATCGGATATATTATATGAATACGTTGTTTTTATGTATTATTGACATATTTTCCTGATTCGAATGGCGGTATGCTTCTGAGTAGATAGATGCACTGGTCAGTGGGGATGCGTCCGAGTTCGTCGGGGGGGGGGAGGAGTTTGCGGGCGTTCTTGCCTGTGCTGCGTGTCCAGCTGCCGTTGAGGCCTTTGGTCTCGCTGGTTTCGATGACGTCGATGGTTTGGTCGCCGAGTCGGTCGCTGATGTATTCGGTGGCGCTGGGTTCGTTGCCGCCGAGGAAGAGCTGGCTGTCGCAGTTGCCCGCGATGGTCTCCCAATCGTCCTTGTAGAGGCTTTTGCCTTGGCTGACGGTCTGGAGGATGATGCCGCAGCTGATGCGCCGGCTTCGTATGGTGGCGATGAGCCTTACGAAGTTGGGGATTTTGCCGATGTTGGCGAATTCGTCGAGCATGCAGTGCCCGTCGTGGTCGAGCACGCCGTCGGGTTTGGTGTCGGCTTTGCGTACGAGTGTTTCGAAGAGGCATTGGCAGAAGACGCTGGCGATGAAGGAGAACGTGGCGCTGGTGTCGGGCAGTTCGAGGTAGACGATCCGTTTGCCTTGGTCGAGGGTTTCGAGCCGGATGTCGTCGCCGTCGAGGATGACTTGGTTGAGGGTGGGGCTGCAACATCGTGCTCGTCAGCCGTATGCTCGGACACGTCAACATCGCCACCACCATGCGTTACATCGGACTCGTGCAGGACGAGATGCGCAACGCCGTGGAATCCACCACACGCACCGACATGAGATTGACCATGCCCACGAACCAAATCGTCGGCACAAACGGCGTCGCCACGTACTCACTCAGCACCGCAAGAATAGGATAGACAAAAAAGGTATGCGCCGACATGCGCAAAGAAGCATGTCGGCGCATATCGGCACCGATATCAGAGGCGTCTGCCCTCGTCGGCGGGAGGCATCAGGCCGGACAACATGCCCGTCGGATCATCAGTCATGGATGCGGAATCATAGGTTGGATCGATTTTCGTGTTCGCACTATCCACCAGCATGAGGATCCGGTCACGGATACGAGGCTCCACATCCGAATACGCCTCCTCGATGTTGGAGAGGACCAGACCGGCCATTCTCCTGGCCTGGCCGACGACCCGCTCGGGATCGAGGTTGTTTTCCGATGCCAGCTTCTCCCAATGACGGGGCGTCACATCCCTGGCACCGGTGACGCCGCCGATGCGCATAGGCAGCTTTCCCGTCAAGAGGAAGGGAAAGGCTTATGGGCATATCCACACCCTTGGCGTATTCGAGGGGAACATTCCCCTCGGAATCCTCCAGAAACACACCAACAGGAGAATCACCCATCCAGGCGTGCAGCTCCCTCACCGGGCACTCCCGAGACTGGAAAGCGGCAACGCGGCTATGTCTATTCCCAACACATCAGCTGCGGGGAACACCGCTTCAATCGGGGCTTCGCCCCGCTGGAGCAAATCATCGGCGAACCGAGGATCGATGCCGGCCCGGGAGGCGAGATCTCCGGCGCTCCAGGAACGGTTCGCCGCCTCTTCCCGGAAAGCGGCCGCGATATCCGATTCGGTGCGGGCGAAAAGAGTCCGGCGTCCACGCGGCGTTTGGAAACGGCTGAGGTAACGCGCGTACTCCAGTTGCGCCTTTGTCGGCTCAGGCGGTTTATAGTCCAGATTCGACATTGCAGGCCTCCTTAACACTTGATTACTCTAGCCTTTACAGATAATCCAGTGATTATCTCGCCCTTCTCGTACAGGCTCGTATATTCGTCGCCCATGCGGTCGGCGAAGTCCCTTACCCTCATATCGATATCCCATTCGATGGGAGGGCATCCGAACGCGAGTTCCACGTATCGGGGTCCCACCGACATGCCCTGATCGGTTTTCAGATCCTTCCAGAGCGGTCCACGGATTCCTTGCCGCCATCGTAGCGTCGGCCTGCGGCGTCGAACGGTTCGCCCACCCATGCCTGCAAGTCGGAGAGCACGTCGGCGGCGTTCTCCCGTTCGCACACGTCACCTCAGTAAGCCGGAACCTCCATCGAGGCCATCGAGGGGACCACCGGGCACGATGCCCATCCCGTTCTCGGCATCATTCGTCGCCGCCGACCCTCACGCCGTATTCACGCAAGCGGCCGGCGTCGCGCACGAGGCCTTCGCCGATGATGCGGTTGTATTCGCGGATGTACTGCCAATCGACTGGATAGTCGATGTTCTCGAGCAGGAATCCCCACGCGCGCTTGATGTTGTTCACCGTGACTATATCGTCCACGCTCATACCCTCGGGCGCGCGCCCGTCGAAGATCTCCTGCGTGTCGGGGAAGGTGACGCCATCAACCTCGATCTTGGCGGTGCGCCAGATCGAATCGACCAGCAGCCGCTTCGCCAGTTCCACGGCCGTGCGCCTATCCGTCGTCGTATCGTTCCTCACCGGTTCCATCAAAGCTCCTTATCCGCTTCCGATAATTCTATCGAAGTGGCCGTGCCGGCAAAGGACGCCTGAGAGCGGGGGCATGGAGCTCGTGTTCGTGAGGTTGGACGACCATACGCCGCTGATCATTCATGCGAACAATCTGACCAAGGGATTCCGCGACGAGATAAGGAGGAACCGATGACTGGTCGCAGGTACATAGCCGAGAACGGCACCGAAATCACCGACGAGCTGGTCGACAGGTGGGCCGAGGAGGCCGAGAACGGTTTCCCCGGCGCCGAGGTCACCCCGTTCGAGGGGCGCGCGTGGGAGGCCGACACCGAGCCTCTGCGCCCGCGCACCATCCGTCTGAGCGATACCATGGGGCATCTCATCGAGGCGGATGCCAAGCGCAACCACATGAGCGTAAGCGCATGGACCAGAGCCGCGATGACCGAACGGCTCTCGCACCTCGTAGACGCCTGACGCATCAGACACAGCTAATACAGGCGCTGACAACGCACCGACGCATAAGAGAACTGGCGTGTGAGGTCTCATCAAGACTGCACACGCCAGTTCTCCAACGATGTATGAGGTTTGAGGTTATTTGTGGTCCTTGTCATGTGGATGCCACCATTTACACCACACCAACAAGTAGGCGACGAGTCCCCCTAGGAAAGGCAGGAAATTAACTAACTTCATGATTTACCTTCGCATGAATAAAAACCTGTTCAGCAGTGACTTGAAACCCACGCCCAGAAGAACGCAAAACCAAGACCCACCAACACAGCGATGGCAGGATTCACCCCGACAAGGCTCAATGCGGCTTGCCATGCTGCGTCATGACCAAATCCTATGGCGGTGACAAGATACGGGCATACATCATGCGGCGTAATCCTCAACTGTGCCCTGTTCATAAGTTCCTGACGTTGTTCCGCAGGAATTTTCTCAAGCTCATTTGCTGCATTGGCGACTACCGCAGCTAGGGATTCAGTGCGAACAGCACCATTGAAATCCTTGACCGTAACGACTCCTGTGTCGTAGTTGATTGTTGCGGTCAACGTACCTTTACCATCCACTTCGACGGTCGAGGTATTTTCGCCGTGAAGCTCTCCTCCGAATGCCGCAGGTATGGACTCTTTTGGCATTCCGCTGATTGCGATCTCTGCCGCATTTGCTGATGTCATCGGCACGAGTCCCAAAACTAGTGCTAAGGAGAACGAGACACTAGGGCAAGTATTCCACGTGCCGATTTCATAAGACGAGCCATTGATACCTCCGATGCTTCATTGCCTTGGTAGGCGGTATACCCACTATTTGGTAGGCAAGTAGAAAATCGCTTGTCTAGTAAAAGAGTATATCATCAACAGAGCTCGTCTTTGGGTGGCTTGTCCTCGACATTACCTTGCCGAGCTCGCGGTACCAAACCTCGTTGGGCGTTTCCCAGCCCAGGACCTTCATGGGGGTGTCGTTGATCTCATCGACGATGGCCTGCAGATCCTCGTCCGTCAGGCCGTCGAAGCCGGTCCTCTCGGACAGGTAGCGGCGGATGCGCCCGTTGCGGTTCTCGTTGCCGCCCCTCCGGTATGAGGAGTACGGGTCCGCGAAATAGGCGAGCATGCCCAACGCCTCGTCCACGAGCAGGTGGCAGGAGGATTC
>CWHD01000070.1_pt1 | contig 13481 bp, 14 predicted proteins | sample 673061 | NCBI WGS metagenome assembly CWHD01 (sample SAMEA3735893, study PRJEB9488) | human gut metagenome | biome: ENVO:mammalia-associated habitat; material: ENVO:feces | place: Malawi | collected 2009-02-27 | reverse complement strand
TAGCGGCGGATCCTGCCGTTCCTGTTCTCGTTGCTGCCACGCTGCCAGGAACCGTACGGGTCGGCGAAGTACGTGAGCATGCCCAGCGCCTCGTCCACCAGCATGTGCAGGGACGCCTCCGTGCCGTTGTCCCACGTGCGGTCGACGCGCGCGGCCGGCGGCATGTCCTTGAAGATCTCGTATTCGGCCCTGGCCGTGGCGGACGCGCTCTTGTCGTCGACGAGCCGGGCGAACAGCCTGCGGCTCCTGCGCTCCACCTGCGTGTTCATGCAGCGCCTCGACGGCGCGGCGCCGACCACCGTGTCCGACTCGAAATGGCCGAACCCCTTCCTGGATCCGACCGCCTCGGGCCGGTCCGCGACTGGATATGAGTAAAGCTCCTGAGACGTATGTCTCAGAGGCTTTCACACTAATCCTGATACGGAGTATACCACGGGGTGGATTCACCCTACTCCCGCTTGTGTTTTGTTTTTTCAGGCGGCTTGGATGGTGAGGCGTCCGCCGAGGGCGTGGATTACCTTGGCGATGGTTTGGAAGCTGGGGTTGCCGTCCTTGCTGAGGCTCTTGTAGAGGCTTTCGCGCCCCACGCCCGCGTCCTTGGCGATCTGGGTCATGCCCCGGGCCTTGGCGACGTTGCCGAGCGCGGCCTGCATGAGTGCGGGGTCGTCGTATTCGGCTATGGCGTTGAGGTAGGCGATGATGTCCTGTTCGTTTTCGAGGTATTCGCTGGTGTCGTAATCGGTGAATTCGGTGCTCATTGTCGTTGTTCCTTGTAGTCGTTGAGGATGTCGTGGGCTTGTCTGATGTCGGTCTGCTGGGTGCTTTTGTCGCCGCCTGCGAGCAGCAGCATGAGCACGTTGCCCTGCATGGCGAAGTAGACGCGGTATCCGGCCCCGGTGTGGAATCGCATCTCGCTGACCGGGCCTCCCACGGGTTTGATGTCGCCGAATGGCCTGCCTGCGAGCTTGCAGGCATCGAGCCGGGCTTGGATGGCGGCCTTCGCTTTGTGGTCCATGAGTTTCTTGAACCACTTGCGGTATTCGGCGGATTGCTTGATTTCCCTACCTCTATTGTAGCCTACAGACTACATCATGTCAAGCCGAACGGCCGCTGGAGCCCATAGCCAACGCAAGAATCTCCCGTATGTTGAACTCCCAGTAGCCGTCATCGACGGGTCTCGAGCTGGGGAGTTTGCCCTGGTTGAGCCAGTTGCTGATCCGCTTGCGGCTGACCTCGTACCCGTAGTTGTCTTTGAGCCATTGGTTCATGCCTGCCGGTGTCTTGGCCAGGTGTATTGCCTCGGCCTTGTCGCGGCTCTGCTCGCGCAGCGTCTGCACGTTGATGGGGTTGCCACACCTGCACAGGCGCAGCGCCTCGCCCTTCGCGGCCATCACTTCGCGTCCGCATTCGGGGCATACGCCGATTATCCGGCGCGTGCGCGGCCTGCGGTCAACCTTGGCAGAGCGTCCACGGTGCCTCGACCTGCTGGTTGCCGCAGCATTGGCATGGTTCGGTGGTGGTGACTGCACACGTTGTACTGTAGGGAACCATGAAAGTCGTATTGCAACGAGTATCCGAAGCGTCCGTGGACGTGGCCAATGAATTGGGCACGCTGGATCCCACGTTCGAGCCGCGGCAGATTGGCCCGGGATTCATGATTCTGGTGGGCGTCACCGATGAGGACGACGACAAGCAGATCGCCTGGCTGGCCCATAAGATCCTGAATCTCAGGGTGTTCGAGGATGCGCAGGGCAAGATGAACCGTTCGATTCAGGACATCGGCGGCGAGATTCTCTCCATCTCGCAGTTCACGCTGTTCGCCGACGTGCACAAGGGCAATCGCCCGAGCTTCATCAAGGCCGGCAAGCCCGAGCATGCCGATCTCATGTGGATCAAGTTCAACGAGGCGTTGCGCTCCGGGGGAGTACCGGTGAAGGAAGGTCGTTTCGGCGCGCATATGCGGGTCGGACTGGTCAATGACGGGCCGGTGACCATCGTCATCGACACCGAGCATGACATGCCTGACGGAACACGCTGAATTGCGATAATGATTTGACATCATATCCCGTTCCCTCCAACATGTTACTAAAGCGCTTTAGTCTCCTGCGGGCGAGGGCGCATGTCGATATGTTTCCCATAAACGGGCAGCACAATGATGTGGCCGCACAAGCGGCAGAGATAAGGGGAGTGAACAGCAGATGTTCCTGAAACCTGAACAGCAACTGGAGCGGTGCAAGCGCATCGTGCGCCAGCGCGTGGACCCTCATATCCACCCATCGATCGCACAGCTCGCGGTGGAGTCCTTTGACATTCCCGGAGAGCCGATGCCCACTGACGAGTTCTTCACGAAACTCAATCGAGGTGACATCGACTTCAAGCCGTTTACGCTCGGCAGTGAATGGGGCACCACATGGGGCACAGTCTGGTTCCGCCTGACCGGTACTGTGCCGGCCGGCTACCCGAAAGGCAAGCCGCTGGAGCTCATCCTCGACCTCGGCTGGTACCCGCACTCCTGCGGCGGCCATATCGAGGGCCTCGTCTACCGTGCCGACGGCACCGCCATCAAAGCCGTACACCCGCTCAACTATTGGGTGCCGTTCATGGATGCCGAGGGCAACGCGCAAGTGCCGGTCGCCGAAGACGGCAGCTTCACCCTGTACCTCGAAGCCGCCAGCAACCCGCTGCTGCTCGGCGTGCCTCCGTTCATTGAGACCGAACTGGGCGACCATGCCACCGGCAAGCCGGACGAGCCGTACGTATTCAAGTCCGCCGATCTGACCGAATTCGATGCCCGTTTCGAGAACTATTCCGTGGACCTCGACGTGGTGAGCTCCCTGATGGAATTCGCCGACAAGCAGTCGCCGCGCTACTGGCAACTCGCCAAAGCATTGCAGCGTTCGCTGAACGCCTACGACGAGCGTAACTCCGAATCCGTGGAAGCCGCGCGCGCAGCACTCGCCGGCGTACTGGCCAAGCCGGCCAATGCCTCGGCCATGAACGTCAGCGCCATCGGCCACGCACATATCGACTCCGCATGGCTGTGGCCGGTGCGCGAGACCCGCCGCAAGGTGGCCCGCACCGTATCCAACGCATTGGTGCTGATGGACGCCGACCCCGACTTCAAATACGCGATGAGCTCCGCCCAGCAGTACGCTTGGCTGGAAGAGGATCATCCGGATATCTTCAAACGCATGAAACAGCGCATCGAAGAAGGCCGGTTCATCCCGGTCGGCGGCATGTGGGTGGAAGCCGATGGCATGCTGCCCGCCGGCGAATCACTGATTCGCCAGATTGCATATGGCCGCAAATACTTCAAGGAACATCTCGGTGTGGAGCCCAAGGGCGTATGGCTGCCGGACAGCTTCGGCTACACCGGCGCATGGCCGCAGATCGCCCGCCGTGCAGGGTACGAATGGTTCCTCACGCAGAAGATCTCGTGGAACGACACCACCAAGTTCCCTCACCACTCGTTCATATGGGAGGGCATCGACGGCTCGCGCATCTTCGCCCACTTCCCGCCGGCGGATACCTACGCCGCTTGGTGCAAGGTTCAGGAACTCGATTACGCCGAGAAGAACTTCCAGGACAAGGATCTCGCCGACCGTTCGCTTCTGCTCTTCGGTTTCGGCGATGGCGGTGGCGGCCCCACGCGCAACATGATGGAGCACCTGCATCGCTACGAGAATCTCGAAGGCGTCTCCAAGGTGAGCGTCGAAGAGCCGAATGACTTCTTCGACAAGGCGCATCGGCAGCTTGCAGAGAACGCCGGCCCGGAAATGCCCGTCTGGAAGGGCGAGCTGTATCTCGAACTGCACCGTGGCACTTTGACTTCGCAACAGGACATGAAACGCGGCTGCCGCCAAGAGGAATCGCTGTTGCGTACGGTCGAATACCTGGGCGTGGCCGCCACGTTGGCCGACCCGAACTACGCCTATCCGCGCGAGGAGCTGGACCGTATCTGGAAGACCCTGATGCTTAACCAGTTCCATGACGTGTTGCCGGGGTCATCCATCGCATGGGTGCACCGCGAAGCCCGCGAGGACTATCGCCGTGACCTGAAGCGTCTCGCTGAAATCGCCCAAGACATGTGCGCCGTGCTGCGCAAGGCCAACCCGCAGGCCGACTTGCTCGCCGAGGCCCGCATCAGCCAGTTCCGCAATGACGGCGCGTCTTGGCGTGCCAGCCGCATCAACGAACCGACCAACGCGCTTTCCGTACTGACCTAGACATTGGACAACGGCCGTGTACTGCTGGCCAACGGCGTACTGTCCGTCACCATCGAGGCCGACGGTACGATCTCGTCGCTGCTTGACGAGGAGCATGGCCGTGAACTGGTTCCGGCCGGCACCCGATTGGGCCAATACGAACTGTTGAAGGACGAACCCGCCGTTTGGGATGCTTGGGAGATCGAACGCGAATCCCTGCTCATGGCGAATGCCATGACCGGATCAATCGAATCGGTCGATACCGAAAACGGTGCGGCACGAGTTCGCGTGCGTACCGCCGACGATGACACCGTCATCACCACCACCATCACGCTGCGCCCGGGTTCGCGCGCGCTTGATTTCCATGCCGATATCGACTGGCATGAGCGCGAACGCTTCCTCAAGGTTGATCTGCCTCTGGGCATTGTGGCCGATCAGGCGACCTACGACTGCCAGTATGGTCTGGTCCGCCGCCCAATCGTCAAAAACACCGCATCAGACGAAGCCAAGTATGAGAGCAGCACGAACCGCTTCACCCTTATCGGCGACGCCGGTTACGCGGCGGCCGTCATCAACGGATCTGTGTACGGGTCCGATGCCACGCCGATCGCCGGGAACGCCGCCGAAGGTCGTGACTCGGGCACCATGTTCCGACTGTCGCTGCTCTCCGCGCCGACCTTCCCCGACCCGCGCACCGATATCGGTGCGCATGAGTTCGACTGGTCCGTGGTGGCCAACGCCACGGTGGACCGTGCGCTTGACTCCGCTTGCGCACTCAACGCACCGACGCTTCATGACATGCCCGACTTGGCGCCGCTCGCCTCGATCGAGTCAGCAAACGGCACCGTGGTGTTGGACTGGATAAAGCTGGCCGACGATGGCTCCGGAGACCTGATTGTGCGCGCCTATGAGGCGGCCGGCGGCAGGGCCGATGCCACGCTGCATGTCTGCCCGGCGCTCGCAGGCGCTTCGGTGCATGAGACCAACGTGTTGGAAGGCGACGATCTGGCCGCCGACCTGACGGTCGCGCTGCAAGACGGTAGGCAGAACGCCGAAGGCGCCACACTGCACTTCGGCCCGTTCCAGCTCGCCACCCTGCGCGTCACGCGCTGAATTTTCGCCTGACGCTTCTGCCTCCTTGTACCATGAGGGGGGGCAGAAGTATGTCGTATTACGGTTTCTCCAATTACCATCACTCCCACCCCTACCACCAGACACAGCAAAGGAGTTGAACTCTCCATGTTTCTTCTGCCCAATCAGCAGTTGGAGCGCTGCGACCGCGTCATGCAGCAGCGCGTCAAACCGCATATCCACACCACACTCGCCGCATGCACCTTGCGTTCGTTCCACAATCCCGGCGAACCGGTGCCCTCCAGCGAATTTCTAGCCAAAGTGCGCAACGGCCAAGTGCCCTTCGAACCTTTCCGCGTTCCCGGAGTCTGGGGCACCACATGGGGCACCACATGGTTCGAGGTGAACGGCCATATCGACATGGCGGCGGTCAAGGGCAGAAAAGTCGAACTCATGGTAGACCTCGGCTGGCTCGATCACCGCGGCCCCGGATTCCAATCCGAGGGGCTCGTTTACCGTGCCGATGGCACCGCCATCAAATCCGCGAACCCACGCAACCACTGGATTCCACTCGTCTACGCGGACGGTAGCAGCACTGTCGAACTCGATGAGCATGGCGACTTCACCGTCTATATCGAAGCCGCCGCCAACCCATTCGTCGAAGGCCCCACCCCGTTCTCACCCACCGAACTCGGCGAAGAGGCCACCGGCACCTGTGACTTCCCATACACACTGAGTCGTATGGACGTTACCATCTTCAACGAAGACGTGTTCGCCTACTACATGGATCTGGAAACCGTATCCTCCCTGATCCGCGAACTCAAGGACGATGACCCGCGTTACTGGCAGCTCGCCAAAGCGCTGCAACGCTCCCTGAACCTGTATGACGAGCGCGATCTCGAGACCGTGGCCGCCGCCCGGGCGGAGCTTGCAGGAGTGCTCGCCGAACCGGCCGCCTCCAGCGCAATCAAACACATCGCCATCGGCCACGCGCATATCGACTCCGCATGGCTGTGGCCGGTGCGCGAGACCCGCCGCAAGGTGGCCCGTACCGTATCCAACGTGCTGGCTTTGATGGACGAAGACCCGGACTTCACGTATGCGATGAGTTCCGCCCAACAGTACGCATGGCTGGAAGAGGAGCATCCCGACCTGTTCGCACGAATGAAGCGGCGCATCGAAGAGGGCCGCTTCATCTCGGTCGGCGGCATGTGGGTGGAATCCGACAACATGATTCCTTCCGGCGAATCATTGGTGCGGCAGATCACGTTCGGCCGCCGATATTTCAAGGAGCATCTCGGCGTCGACCCGCGTGGCATCTGGCTACCGGACAGTTTCGGCTACACCGGCTCCTGGCCGCAGATCGCCCGCCGTGCAGGATTCGACTGGTTCCTCACGCAGAAGATCTCGTGGAACGACACCACCAAGTTCCCGCACCACTCGTTCATGTGGGAGGGCATCGATGGCACGCGTATCCTCACGCACTTCCCGCCCTCGGATACCTACTGCTCGTGGATGAGCATGCACGAGCTGATGTATTCGCAGAGCAACTTCCTGGACAAGGACCTCTCCCGTAACGCGATTCTGCTGTACGGCTTCGGCGATGGCGGTGGCGGCCCCACCCGTGAGATGACCGCGCGCATCCGCCGCGACCATGATCTCGCCGGCGCACCGAAGATCGAATTCGGTACTCCCGACCAACTGTTCGACTGCGTGCGTAAGGATATCGTCGACGATGCGCAAGGAGAGACCCCGGTGTTCAAGGGCGAACTGTACCTTGAACTGCACCGTGCCACCCTCACCGCCCAGCAGGACATGAAGCGCGGCTGCCGCCAGGAGGAGTCGATGCTGCGTGTCGCCGAATACCTGTGCGCCGTGGCCCGCATCAAGAACCCGGACTATGTCTATCCGCGCGAAGAGCTGGACCGTATTTGGAAAACGCTGCTCCTGAACCAGTTCCACGACATTCTGCCCGGTTCCGCCATCGCATGGGTACATCGTCAGGCGCGGACCGAATACGCGCGCGATATCGCCCGACTGAACAAGATCGCCCTTGAAGCCGGGCGCGCGATCGCAGTCGTGGAACCCGATGACGCAACCATAACCGACGCCGTAATCGCCCCATATTCCCGCCAAGCCTGTGAGGCATGGGCGGTACGCCCGGCTTCGAGCCGAGCCGAAGTGGGAACCGCATCCGTGGCTCGGGTCGCCGTTGCCCATGACGGCGATACGATTGTGCTCGACAACGGCCGACTGCACGTGCGCATTGAAGCAGATGGCACCGTTTCGTCAATCGTCGATCAGCGAACCAATCGTGAACTGGTGCCAGCCGGCACCCGACTGGGCCGCTACGAGATGCTCAAAGACGAACCCTTCCACTGGGACGCCTGGGATATTCAACGCGATGCGTTCCTCACCGTCACCACGCTCAGCGAGGCATCGATTGCAAGCGTGGACGAAACCGCCAACGGTGGGGCCGTCGTGCGTGCTGTCACTCGCGCGAAGGGCGTTGAAATTCGTACGGGCATTGCCTTAATGCCGGGCTCCGCCACACTGGACTTCACCGCCGATGTGGACTGGCATGCCGTCGAACAGTTCCTCAAAGTGGATATGCCGGTCACCGTGCAAGCGGTGAACGCGCAATATGAATGCCAATACGGTCTGGTCGAACGCCCCATCAACAAGAACACGCGCAGCGATGATGCCAAATTCGAGAGCTGCACGCACCGCTTCGTGCGTATCGCCGACGCCGACTATGCCGCCGCTGTGGTCAACGCCTCCACCTACGGCTCCGACGTCAGCCCCATCCACGCCGATGCGGCACATGGCACCGGCCGCGGCACCATGGTGCGGCTCTCGCTGCTGTCCGCACCGCTGTACCCCGACCCACGCACCGACCAAGGCGCGCACTCCTTCGCGTGGTCTCTGGTCGCTGACGCCGATATGAATGCGGTGCTGGACGAAGCGGCGCGACTCAACAGCCCTGTAATAGGGGAGTTGCCTGACTTGGCCCCGCTGGTCTCGCTCGCCGACGCCACCGGCGCTATCGTATTGGACTGGGTCAAGCTCGCCGATGACGGTTCCGACGATCTGATCGTGCGCCTGTACGAGGCCTCCGGCGGCAATGCCACGGCCACGCTGCGCCTTGACGCCGCTCTCGCCGATGCCAAGGCCAGCGTACAGGAGGTGAATCTTATGGAAGAGTCGGAACTGGACACTGAACTGCCGCGTGCGCTCACAGGTGACGAACCAATGCCTGCCGACGGTGCGGTCGTCTCGTTGGCGCCGTTCCAGCTCGCCACGCTGCGTATTCGACGATAAGGGATATTGAGCTTAGGCTCGATATTTTGGGTCGTGCCCAACTGTTGATATGAACTGATTTTTGTTCCGCATTTCCCCTAACTTGATGGGAGATGATGGAACCATGGCAAAGGGCACGAGATACACGGACGAGTTCAAGGCGAAGGCGGTCAGGCCGCTGACGGAGTCCAGGTCCTCGTATTCGTCGGAGACGAAGGCGATAGAACAGGTCGCCAAGGATCTGGGGATAGCGCCGGAATCGCTCAGGCGGTGTCGCAACCAGTCGGACGCGACGGCCGCCGCGGAGATGGAACGGGCCGCGCGGGATGCGATGGCGGAGCTCAAACAGCTGCGGGCGGAGAACGCGGAGCTGCGCCGCCAAGCCGGATGGCCGCCCGCCACGAGGCTTTGGCGCGCGACATCCTCGAGATCCATTCGGATTTCTTCATGGCCGTGTACGGGTACAGGAAGATCCACGCCCAGTTGTTGGCGCAGGGCTGGGATCCGGCCGAGGTCGGCCGCGACCAGGTGATGAATGTCATGCGCGAACTGGGCATCAGGGGCGTGCGCCGGGGCAGGAGGACCTGCTGCTGACCGCCTGGAAGAAGCAGGACGAATACTCGTATCTGTCGGAGGTGTCCGCGGTCGCGTTGCAGCAGTCATTGCGCCATCTGCAGGCGGCGTTCAGGAACTTCTTCAACAAGACGGCCGACTACCCCAGGTTCAAGGCCAAGAGGGATGGCGGTTCGGCCACGTTCGCCTCGTCCGCGTTCACCTGGAAACCGGAATCCAGGGAGCTGACGCTGGCGAAGATGGCGGAGCCTCTGCCGATCCGATGGTCAAGGACCATCCCGCGCAGATGCGCGCCGTCCTCCGTGACCGTCAGCCTCGACCCCGCGGGCTGGTGGCACGTGAGCATCCTGGTCGAGGAGGCGGTCAAGAGCATGCCCGAAGACGGCGGCCAGGTGGGCATCGACATGGGGTGGAGCACTTCGCCATCACCAGCGACGGGGAGAAAGTCGACAACCCGAGGTACCTGAAGCGCGCGCTCGACAAACTGGAGCGGGCGCAGCAAAACCTGTCCCGCAAAAAGAAGGGAAACAACAACCACGAGAAGGCCCGTCTGAAGGTGGCTAGGGCATACGTCAAGGTGAGGGACTGCCGGACGACTTCCTGCACAAGCTCTCGACGAGGATCATCCGCGACAACCAAACGGTGGTCATCGAGGACCTGGCGGTGAAGGGCATGTCCCGCCGGTGCGCGGCCAAACCCGACCCTGACAATCCGGGCCGGTACCTTCCCAACGGGCAGGCCGCGAAAAGCGGCCTGAACCGGAGCATCATGGACGCCGGCTGGTGCCGCTTCCGCCTGATGCTGGAGTACAAGGCCGCCTGGTACGGACGCGAGCTGACGGTCATCGACCGTTGGTACCCGTCCAGCCAGGTCTGCCACGCGTGCGGAGCGAACATGGGCAGGAAGGGCCTGGATGTGCGTTCCTGGACCTGCCCGGCCTGTGGCATGGTCCATGACCGTGATGTCAATGCCGCGAAGAACATTCTATCCGCCGGGCTGGCGGTACGAGCCTGCGGGGACCCGCGCATCGCCGGAGCGACGCTCCGGTAGACGCGGACCCATGTCCCTTCAGGAAAGCCCCGCCGCGAGACGGGGAATCCCCCGGCTTCAACCGTGGGGAGAGGTCAAATTGATGACTAGAAGTTAGAACAGCGCTAACTATCAGCACCTGACGAGGCGGCATCATCGGCCTGCGCCTCACCTACCGTCACCGACACCGGAAGAGACCTCGTCGCTGACGTGGCCACGCGTCGTCATAGCGTCACAATCGTCTCCTCCTTCAAGCGGTCCCATGCCCGCGGATGCGGAGGTTCACAACAGTCCACACATGTATGCGGGGACACAGGTGATGGGACCGTCCTTGCGAAGGTCCTTGGTATAGATGAGATATTGTCTGCCGATTCTGGAATGGAACTTACCGGTGAACGCGTCCAGTGATGCGTGGGTTTTATATCCGGATGATTTGACTTCGATGGGACTGATTTTCTTGCCGTCCGGAATGATGAAGTCGATCTCGTAGTTACGGGTCGACCTCTCCTTCGGCCATGTGTGGTAGAAGAGATTTTTCCCGTGTGCCACGAGTTCCTGTGCGACGGCGTTCTCGTACAGCATGCCGAGGTTCGCAGGCAGTTTGTCGGACAGGAGTTTGTCATACACGATGTTGTCTGTGAATTCGGCGTCCTTGAACGCGAGCGTGACGAACAGGCCGGTGTCCGCCATGTACAGTTTAAATTTCTCCAGGTCCACGCTCGATGAAAGACCGACGTTCGGATCGTCCGCATGACGGGCCACGAGCACGGTCTTAGAATCGGCGAGTTCCGCGATTTCCTCAAGAATGTCCCTCGCCTGACGGCCGGCGAGCACGCTCGACACCTGGTATCGCGACGCTTTTTTCGCAAGCTGGGATGGTATGGCGTCGAACAGCATGGACAATGCGCCGGACGGGCTGATCTTGTGGAAGTCCTCCTCGTACAGGGAAATGATCGCGCGCTTCACTTTGTCCACCTCTTGCAGGTTGTTCGTGCGCAGAAGCGCATCGACGGCTTGAGGCATGCCACCCACGAGCATGTAGAGACGGAAGTCACGCATGAGTTTGCGGTTGGTTCCGTCACCCAGTGCCATGCCGGTTGCGAAAGCCTCGCGCAGCAAGGGAACTGTAGCCACATCGCCCTTCGCCCATAGGAACTCCTCGTAGTCCATCGGGTGCATCTGCACCCGTTCTTCCTCGCTGGGGATGAGTATGCCTCTGGTGTTCTTGCGTATGGAAATGAGGGATCCTGTTTCCACATAGTCGTACCGGCCGTCAGCGACCAGGCTTTTGATGGCCTGCCGCGCCTTGGGGCATAATTGGACTTCATCGAACACAATCAGGGATTGTCTTTCGTGCAGTCTTGCGGAATATTGCAATTGGAGCCGTAGGAACAGGTAGTCAAGATCGGATACGTCGTCGAAGAGCCCGAATACCTCCGGAGGAGCTGTGGAGAAGTCGACGATGATGTGACTTTGGTACTCGTGTTCGGCGAACTCCTTGACGACGGTCGACTTGCCTACGCGCCGGGCTCCTTCCACCAACAGTGCGGTCCTGCCTTGCGACCGTCTCTTCCATTCTGACAGTGCTTCGTGTATCTTGCGTTTGAACATGCTTTCCAGTCTTTGACGGTTTATACGTTTTTCTAAATCATATTATACCTGATATCTGCACTTTTTATAATCATGGTTTTCCTGATTTCTGCACTTTTCTCAGAAACTAGGACAATGCGAACGCGCCGGACGGCAGCAGGACACATCACGCACCATCACAGTCACCAACGACAAACCAACACTCACCATGCCAACGGACAAAACCATCTTCGTAGGCGACAAATTCAACCCAATGGACGGCTCCAAAGCCAATGACGACGAGGACAGCAGTCTTACCTCCAAAATCAAAGTCATCCCCGACAGGGTCGACACCAGCAAAACCGGCACCATCACACTCACCTATAGCATTACCGACTTCGGCGGTGTCACAACAACCGTGACACGGAGAATGACAGTGAAGGACAGCCGATAACAGCCATGCCACAAGCCGGTGAAACCACGCTGTCTCTCATCTTTCCTGCACTGCTCCTGACCGGCATGGCAGTCACAGCCAGAAAGAACACCACCCTGACCTGACAGAAACGTCCAACAACCACAACATAAGCAACGGGGTTCTTTGCGTCGGCATTTCTGGAATGTCGACGCAAAGAACCCCCTATTGTTATCCGTGGACGAAGAGTCAGTGCTTCATCAGCAAGTCACCAGCGGTCTTGACCCTGATGCGACTCGTCTTGCCCGGATAATAAGCCAACGGCACATCCTCGGAGTCGATGATCTCCGCCGTGCTCTCATCCGCGCCCGCACGCACCGCGGCGGCAATGGCCTCCTGCCGCGCGTGCTCCAACGCCTCCTCACGATTGGTCTCTTCATAGTCGACGAGCTTCTCGGACACGCCGGAAACCTTGGGAATCGCGGAACCAATGGCGTCCTCGACCATGGCACGCATGGCCTCGTACGCCTTGTTCGCGGTCTCCAACGGAATACGCTCCGTCAGCTTAGGGTCGCCCACGGAGGCGGCGCCCAGACGGTCGGCTATATCGGTCGCGGTAATCACATCACCACCGAAGCGCAACACGTGGTCGTACTTCCGACGGTTCGATCAATCAGCCAATCAAGCGTTTTTTGGAACGCGGGTGCTCCTACGCCGAACGTTTGGTTTGCGCCGTGTGATTGTATTTGTGGTCTGCGCGCTCGCCTTGACTTTTGATTTGGTGTATTCCCGACCAACTCTTTACCCTTGAATTGGTGGTTTTCGGCAAAAGAGTGGGGGTCGGATACGTGCTGCATCCCGCCCCCCCCCCTGGCCAAGGACGGTGAGGGGCGGGTTCTAGTGATCGTTGCAACATCTGATCGACCGGTAGGAGGATCGGATGGGCAGGTGGGTGTTCGAGGGCGTGGAGTACGCGACGTGATCGGAGATGTGCGCGGCGAGGCGGCGCCGCTACGCCGAGCTGCTGGAGGCGGGCATGAACTTCACGCAGGCCGCCCGCGCGGTGGGCGTGTCCAAACGCACCGGCAAGGTGTGGCGCAACGGAAGGACACGATCGAACGGCAGGAACGAGAAACCGTCGGTGGACTGGTATCGTTCCACCGTGGACATTCCCCAAAAGATCAGTTCGAGGTATCTGGACCAGGACGAGCGCATCAGCATCGCCGACTGGAGGAAGGCCGGCATGAGCGTGCGCGCGATCGCGCGCAGGCCCGACCGTCCCGCGTCGACCGTCAGCCGCGAGCTGGCGCGCAACACGAACC
>CWHD01000090.1_pt1 | contig 14165 bp, 12 predicted proteins | sample 673061 | NCBI WGS metagenome assembly CWHD01 (sample SAMEA3735893, study PRJEB9488) | human gut metagenome | biome: ENVO:mammalia-associated habitat; material: ENVO:feces | place: Malawi | collected 2009-02-27 | reverse complement strand
GGGTGGGGGGGGGTGACTGGTGATGGCGGGGACGCCGTCGAGCTCCCAAAGTTCACCGGCGCGCTTGCGCGTGTTCAACGGCTTCCATTGTACGGCGGAGGTGGAGTGCTCCATCATGTACCACGGCTTGCCGGGGCAGATTGCTTCGATGGCGTCGCGTTCGGCCTTGTAGAAGTCGAGCAGCATGTCGTTGCCGAACCGTTTGTAACCCAACCGCTGGGGCGGGTTGACCATGCTGTCGCCGCCCATGTGGCGTGGCAGCAGCACCTCGGCAAAGCTGTTGACGTGCTGGGACCAGAACGCCTGTGGCCCAAGAACGAGGCGGCCCGTCCGATCCGCCGCCACTTCGCCGAGATCGTCGCATACTTCGAGCACCCGTACACCAACGCCGTCCTCGAGGACGCCGACAGCGTCATCCGGAACGTGAAGAGACGGGCCCGCGGCTTCCGCAACACGGACTACTTCGCCACCATGATCTACCTGACCTGCGGCAAACTCGACCTCAAAGCCGTCACCACCGCCTGACCACCACTCACCACAAACAGCGAATAACCGAAAAAACACTACCAATCAAGGCAAAAGTCAATTGGCGCGCATAGTGACTGATTCTTCAGTATTCCTTTTTCATATCCTCACTAAAAATTACTGTCGAACAAGCACAGTATATATTCCCAAACCATCATCATTAAGAATCTTCATGATTTTGTCACGTTCGATATCGTTTCCATATGTAATTTCGACATATCCTTTGTCCTGTATCCGGGAGGGGCAATCGGCGTGTTTAATGTTCACTTTAACGCTTTTCCCTACTGATTTGAGTTTGTCAATGGCTGCGCTGCTCTCGACATATATCTGCTTCGTTGTTTGGTAGGATGCCAAATCGTTGCACGGCAAACTTGTGCCATTTCTTTTCAGCGGAATGAGACCAATCATGATCAAGACAGCCGCAATGAGCGCCGACGTTATAAATGCGATGATAGCGTATAACAGCACCCGCCTAGCCAGCGATTTGCGCTTCGTCATACCGTCAGCGTTTATCTGGACCATCATTCCTCCTTGCGTTTTCACTATTCCACTTCACGAGGTATAGCAATCAATGATTAGTTATGATTGCCTACTTGGTAGTTTTGGTCACATGCAGAGACTAAAATGGGATCATGCGTGGCAAGAACCACAATTGCCCCTTGATCAGCTCGGTGCCGCAACAAATCAATAACGATTTGCCTGTTATGCGCATCGAGAGAAGCGGTGGGTTCATCTGCGAAAATTACAGACGCGTTCTTGTATATAGCGCGCGCAATTCCAAGACGTTGTTTTTCTCCTCCACTGAGATGAGACGCGGGTTCCTGAGTTCTTTTTGCCAGTCCAGTAGCTCTGAGAGCCTCTCGTATCTGTTTGCGGTCCCCTCCCGCACGTTGTCCAAATGGTCCAAGCTGCATGGAGACATTGAAAGCCACGCTTTCCTCGTCCATAATGCCGTAGTCCTGAAGGATGAACGAGGCCGTGTCATGCCAGAATCGTCTACGTCTTCTGGCTGTCGCGTGCGTGACATTTTCGCGATCGATCATAAGTCGTCCACCATCCGCTTCCTGTAGAAGACCGAGTGTGTGCAACAGCGTGGTCTTTCCGCATCCGCTGGGGCCAGTGAGGGCGACCATACCACCTTCGGAGATATGTAGGTCGACGTGTTCGAAAATTGTTCGCCCGGCAATGCGTACCGTCAGGTTGTCGCATTCTATAGTGGTCATAAACATGTCCTTTCTGCTGGGCTCGGTTGATTAAAGAGTGCGATTATTGATGCCCACAAACATGCGCTGTACGGACAGAATGTGCGAAAGTGCGGAAATGAAGATTGCCAGCAAACCCAGCGCTCCGGTCATTACTGCAGCTGAGATGCCTGTAGAGCGAAGTGCTATTGCAGCGAAGATAATTCCTCCTACTAACGCCGTACTGCTCTCCACAAGTATCGTGGACTCCGCCAATCGTCTTGCGGGGCTACCGTTGAGCATGAGCGGATAGTCGTGTCTTGCGCGCAGCGCAGCGCGGACCATCGCATGCACCATAACGGTTAAGGCAAACGCAACAATAAGCATTACAAATGCAGCGGCTTGCAGCCCAGCGAAATATGCAGAGAACTGGGCCTGCAGAATCTGCTCTTCAGCGATGTATCGCACTTTGACCTGTCTTGACAACCCTGCTTGTCGCAATCTTGCTCGTACATCCTGAAGACCCGTCAACACGATGTTGCGTGTGGTGGCCGCCGGCACTAGAAATCCTGAGTCGGAGAATCCCGAGTAGTCAGGGAGAACTATGAGCGTGAGCCTTTTCGGGAAAAGCATAGTGTCAGAGCCGCCTTTGAGCACGGGTATTGCATCGCCGGAAACGCTATAATACAAGGCTCTTTCGAGCATATTCACACTGGTCTGGGAATCTGCACTCCATGCTGGTATCTGAGAAACTATGTCTTTCGCCTCCGCGGGTAGGTAATCGAACGTGACGCGGACTGAGTGCTCCATGTGAGCCGGGTCGACCTGTACCATATTGAGCCATTGCTGAGTGACTAACGCTACTGGTTCAGCACTTGGGGCTCCGGTCATTTCTGGCGTGAACGTGTAGGAGAGAGCTCCTCTCCCGTCATCTTCTATTTCACGCATCACGTTCGCGACCTTCGCATCCAGTTGGGGGTTATTTTCATACGACAGCGCTATTGAGACCTGATTAGACAAACGCTCCCATACACGTTGCTCGCGGGCCGATGAATCAGCCGATGCTATCGCCGACATTGCGGGCGCAGTCACCGCCAGCACCGCTACGAATACCATCGCTTTCATTGCCAAAGCAGATCGGCGTAGTCCGATATTGCCGGATGCGCGACGCATGATCATCGTTGCTGAAGGCCATGACAGCATGCCGACAATCAGCATCGCCACAAACAGTCCTGCCAACACGGTCCCTTCAAGTACCAGTAGTATGCGAGAGAAGTATGGTATGAACACCGCGCCTCTAACCGCACCAACCACCGTGACTGAGACGATGTCGATTAGGCATGCCGCACACAGCGATGGGGTCAGAATGCCCATCATGTCGTCTTTCTGTATGCGCCATACCGAGACGCCAGCTAATACCCGCAACGCCCTTGAACGAACTTTAGATGCCATCCAATACAGAACCATCGTCACCATCAGGGCAAGAGCCGCGGCCATCGACATCACGAAACTTGACTGTGAGGCTAGCAAGCGCACGTCATCACGCAACGAATCCGCACCCCACGCCACCATTACCCCATTGCGTACCGTCCAATCGCGCAGTGCTTTATCAGACTGGTTGCCTTGCAGTAGATAGTATTGACCGCTCGCAGAGGCCGCCGACAGACGCGACTGTCCTGCCACCTTAGAACTCGGCATGTTTCCAAATCGACGGACTGAAGTTCCCTCGGGCAGTCTTTCACTTGCAGTGGAATCTAGCGCGACAAATACTTGAGCGGATGCATCCCCGTCAAGGTCAGGCATAACCTTGACGATGCCGAGTTGTTGCTGTTCTCCGATATCAGCAAGCTCTCGCAGCATTTGAGCGTCATCCACGTTAGGTGATTGAAAATCCAGTGTCATCGAGATTGTAGGATGAATTCCTTGGGGTAAAGCTCTGTCATGTAGGTCGCTGGCCATGACTGACAATAACGTGGCGAGCAGAAATACCAACGTGGATACCATGAAGAACAGGCGACGATGCATGGTACACTCCAATCATCAGGAGAGGCCGATACCACACGGGAATGCCATATGCCATCGGCCGTTCATCATTACCTTTCAGGACACCCGATAGTAGTAGGCGTCGTTATTGCCCCAATAGTTCACAGCGTATTTCTCTGCAATGGACTGCTTCTTTGCGACTGTATCGATGCTGCGCACGGTATCCCCGTTCAACGAGACCGAAGAGCCATGCGTCCGTGTGTCATGCGTGTAATAGGAACGAATCTTGACGTTCCAGAAGCCCCATTCCCAGATACCGCCCTGAGCAGGGTACTGCGTATGCTTACCCTCCGGGTTGAGCCACATGGGCCGAATCCCATACTCTCCGCTTTCCGTGGTCGGCGCAATGACGTCGGCCTCAGCAGCAGAGGCGGATGCCACAGGGATGATTGTCATCGATGCGCAGGTCACCAATGCAACCGCCATCATCTTCAGCTTGGACTGTTTTCCTGTTTGAACGGACATGGTGTGCTCCATTCTCGTATCCGATCGTTCCGTTACCCATGAATTCCGTCAACACTGACCGGAACCCGCGTTCGCCGTTCCGGAATCTTTTCGGAACGTCTTCAAGGTATCGCCTTCTTCCGGGACAATCCACCGATGTCACTTCATAAGTGACATTGTGGGAAGCTGGCGACCATCCGCAATATCATCAAGACATGAACCAACAAGGCGAAGGAAAAGTGACATTGGGCATTGTGGACAACGACCAGCTGACGTTGGCGGCATTGTCGAGCATCCTGCGCAGTCTGCCTTGGCTGCACATCCTATGGACGACAATCTCAGGCGACGATGCGATTGACAACTGCTTGTCCCCGAGAACGCGTCCGCAAGTGATATTGGTCGATATGTCCATGGAGAACACGAGCGGTGCCATGGTATGCAGGACCTTACGCCGTCATTCGCTACCCATCGGAGTAGTATGCATGACCTCATTTTCGCTGGGAAGCTATGCTCGCGCAGCCGCCGAAGCCGGAGCTCAGGCGTTGATCTCCAAAACGGACTTACGCATCTTGTCCAGCGCCGTACGACGCGCATCGATGGGCTCGGCGACGCAATGCGCTGCTGATGAATCAGCACGTTTCACTGATGTGCCAGACACTGCTTCCAACCTTATTCCAGACTTTACTAAGGCTTCAGATAAGCGTTGGATGAACGGAGATCGACTGTCCGCACGGGAGGTTGAAATCCTGCGCATGTACTCCGAAGGACTGGAAACTGAGGAGATTGCGAGGTCTTTGTCCCTAAGCAAGTTCACCATCGGCACGTATGTCAAACGTGCGGTCGCCAAATTGCATGCACGGAACAGAATCCACGCCATCATCATGTGCGAGAAACGCGGACTGCTATGAACCATGAAAACACCAAACGGAATGGACTTGCACAGGATCAGAACGACGAAATAGGTACCAGCAGTTGGATGTACATGCGCGCAATCGCGGTCATGGCAGGATGCGGATACGGAAGTATACTGCTGGTCGCCAGTCTTGTCTCGGGTGTAATTGGATGGATTGCGTTCGCGATTGGCGTGGTAGCGATGGTTCTGTCCATCATCTCCATACGTTTTCCACTTGTGGCGGCGATAATGCAAACTCTGCTTTGGGCGTGCATTTGTATGGTTCCCGCATTATCTGAATTATCTTGGGCGTTGTTCCTCTCATTTGCCGCCACTCTAATGCTGGTCTCATTTCGATATACAGGACTAGGCATCGGCTTAGGCATAGTCCAATCATCCGTAACTGTCGTCTCCCACGCTATGCTGGGAATGTCCGGCGCGAGTCCATCGCCTATTTTTGACATTATTGCCGTAGTAGCGCTCCCCGCTGCTTCATGTATCGGCGTCGGCATGCAATGGCGCATTAGGCTCATGCGCATGCAGCAGATCCGCCATGAGCTGGATCGTCAGAGGGAGATTAACGAGGAACGTCGCCGCCGCGAGTTAATTGCTGCAACACTCCACGACCAAGTGACCAACCGACTCGCCTACCAGATACTTCGCATGCAGCACGACATACGGACTTGGTGTGAGCAACCACCGCAATCTGAACAGTACCAAGCCGAAATCTCTGAACTACTTGACATATCTCAAGATCTGCTCGAAAAAATACGGGCGACAATCGATGTACTCGGTTCCGAAACCATCGCAGACAATGAATCACACGATAGAGTCGAGCTTCCTAAGTCCAGAATGTCTCCCGCCCCTGAGACTGAGCAGGAAATGCTTGATGCACATCTTACACAGGCCAAGGAAGAGATGCGTGAACTTGGTTTTGCTGTGAACACACAACTTCTGGGCACTATGCCACTCAGCTACGATCCCAAAGTGCTGGATATAGTCCATACGGGCATAGATGAATTCACCAGCAATATGATCAAGTACGCTGATCCGATAAAAGAATGCAGTCTTATCGTCAATATCACAGCAGCAGATATAACAGTCATATCAAGCAATACGTGTAATACCAAGTCCTCATGTTATACCGCACGAGCTATGACAGGCGGTAGAGGACTATCTCAGCTTAGAATAAAAGCCAAGGACATAAATGGGACATTATCAAAGGATAATAGTGGCAAGGAGAGCATTTTCCGTCTTTCTATACGATGGCAATAACACCCTTGCTGACTGCAAACTGGCGAATTGCTTTAAAGTGCATTCGGAAAGACTGGCGAATTCCTCTGATTCACATCCCAGGATGGATTGTCTTGCGTGACGGGCCGGGACCAGCGCCAGACGGAGCCAGTTCGGCTAGTATGAATAGGCACCCCCATAGCTGTATTGAGAGGAAGAGCACATGGCGGGACTGTTTCGGACTGCCTCCAAGCAGCCCAATCCTTTAGGGACAGCCATACGCACCCGCGGATCAGGAAAATATACATTCGGACTGGCTTTGAGTGCTGGTCTTGCCGGATTACTGTACGGCTACGACACCGTCTCCATCTCCGGCGCCATCGAATTCCTGCGCGCCAGATATGGGCTCAGTACTCTCATGGAGGGCCTCGTCATCTCCTCCATCATGCTCGGTGCCGTCATCGGAGCGGCCACCGCCGGATTCCTTTCCGACCGATTCGGCAGAAAACGTATCCTTATTATCGGCGGCGCGTTCTTCCTCGTTGCGGCTGTATGGAGTGCGCTGACGATAGGTCCCATAGCGCTTATCGTGGCGCGCGTGGCCGGCGGCTACGGCATCGGCCTGACCGCCGCGCTGGCCGTCACATATATCACCGAATCGGCTCCGGCCAACATCCGTGGTCTGCTCGCCTTCTCTTATCAGTTGCTTGCGGTTTGCGGCCTCTTCCTGACTAACGTCATCAACTACATCATCGCCTCCTACGGATCAAACGACTGGGATATCGCCATTGGATGGCGCTGGATGCTGGGATTAGGCGCGATTCCGGCCGCCGCTTTCCTGCTGGCTATGCGGAGGGCACCGGAAAGCCCGCGATTCCTCATTCAGGTAGGCAGAACCGATGAAGGTTTCGCGGTGCTCGAGCACATCCTCGGCACCGAACGCGCACGCCTGCGCACCGATGACATCCAAGCCTCGGTCAAACTGGAAACCGAAATGTCGCACGAATTCCATGATTTGTTCCGTCCAGGCCTGCGACGGGCACTCGTCATCGGCATCTTTCTCGCCGTGTTCAACCAGTTCATCGGCATGAACGCCATCTCCTACTATGGGCCGGTGATGTTCTCGGATCTCGGGTTCGGCGGGGACACTCAGTTCCTCGCGGCCGCCAGCGTAGGCGGCGTGGAGCTGGTGGCCACCGTGGTAGGCATGTACCTGATCGACACGTTCGGCCGTAAACGTCTTATGGAAATAGGCACCGGCATGATGTGCGCGTTCGCGCTATGCATTTCGGGCTCGTATTTCATGGGCAATTCGCTGCTGACGCTTATATTCGTCATGGCGTTCACCATATCGTTCGCCTTTTCGATGGGGCCGATTCCTTGGATTGTGATTCCCGAGCTCTTCCCCACGTATCTGCGCGGTCGCGCCACCGGATTGTGTGTGATGTGTCTGCTGTTCGCCAACTGGATCATCGCACAATTCACGCCGATGATGATCGATGGATTGGGTGGCGGCATATCGTTCACGATTTTCGCGTTTCTGGATCTGATTTGCCTGTTCGGCATCGTGGCGTTGGTGCCGGAGACAATGGGACGCACGCTGGAGGAAATCGAGCATCTATGGCAGCCGAAAACCGATTTGGCCTCTGCAAAATACTCGCTGAGCACGGCTGATGCGAATATCCGCCACGCGGAAGCCACGCTGCGTCGTATTGAAAACGAACGTCAGCAGGCATTGGGCATTATGGATGCGGCTGAGCGGGCTCGCGCTGCGGCACAGCAGAAGATTTTCGCCATAGAGACCGCCAAAAGGGCCGAGGCAGAACGGCTGACGGCGCAGCGCGCTGCCGAGGAAGCCGCCAAGGCAGCGGCGAATATGGCTGCAGAAGAAGACACGGCAGCGACCGTCTCGGAAGTCACGACGGATGAGAACGTGCCGTCGCTTGTGCGGCGTACGAGGGGCGCTGTTCTGGTTGGTAAGTCATCCAGTAGACGGCACGACGGCGAGTATACAGGAGGCCCTGTGGATGGCCCTGCGGATGGCTCCGTGACTGGCTCTGCGGCCGGTGCGATGCTGGACGGCGCGGCGGCCGAGGCAGCGGCCAGCGCAGCAGTCGCGGCCTTGGCCGATTCGTTGCCCGACGACCCATGCACGCTGGCGAATCGGCCGACTACGCGCAGTGGTGCGGATGATACGGATAGCGTTGATGCCGCAGATGCCGTTGATTCCGCGAATGACGCGAATCGAAACCGCAAGCAGACAAATGCCATGCAGCCGGCACATATGGCCTCTATTGAGCACGCGCACAGTGCCGATACGCCTCGCGGGGTATTACTGCCCAGTGCCGACGAGGATTCCTACAGCGAGCATTCCTTCGCCGAGACGGATGACGACCGCGAGGCTCAGGCCATCGACGCGGCCCTCGACTCTCTGGATGCCCTTATCAGAGGCTGATATATAAGGAAATACAGGATTCCCGCCTTGCGCAGCCGAAACGCACCGACGCGCAAGGCGGGAATCCTGTATTGCAGAGTATTGCGGCCTGTGACTGTGTGACTTTACAGATTCAGCACCGCATCGGCAACGCGCATGGCGGATTCACGGCGAGAGACCAGCACCACAGCCACGTCTTGCCCCTTATCCGCATTCTGCACGCTCTTGGACAGCTCACGAATGGAACGCAGAATGATGGCTTCATTCAAGGCATCCAGACGACTGGTCGGCTCGTCAAAGAGCACCAAGTCGGCATTGCGCAGGAATACGCGAGCCAATCCGATGCGCTGGCGTTCGCCTTCAGACAGTCGGTCGCCCAGCTCACCCACCTGGGTGTCGAACCCATCCGGCAACGAATCAATCAAGTCAAGCACGGATGCCTTGGCGAGGGCTTCGCGGAGTCGGGCGTCAAGAACACCGGCCGCTCCCCCATTGCGAATCTCCGATTCAGGCAAGGCGATAAGCAGATTCTCTCGAATCGTGCCGTCGAACAGGTGGGTCTCCTGACTCATCATGGCCTGAATACGGCGGCGGGCATGCACATCGATTTGCGGTAGCGGCGTGCCGGACAGCGTCACTTGGCCACGCTGCGGGTCCCAATAGCGCATCAGCAGCTTCAGCATAGTGGACTTGCCCCTGCCGGATGGGCCTTGGATACCGAGGATGCCGTGCTGCGGCACATCGAGCGAGAAGTCGGCGAGAATCGCCTCGCTCTCCTCCCCCGGGTACGCGAAAGTGACGCGGTCAAGGCGCATGCCCTCATAATCCGAGTTCGCAGTGCCAGTTTCCACCACGCCCGGAGCTTCGTCCATCAGACCGAACAGACGACGGGCGGAGGCGAAGGTCTGGGTGAGGTTCGCGGGCAGGGCGGCGAGCGCCAGCGTCGGCCCGAACGAGCTGGCGAGCAGCGTGAAGGCGGCGATCAGCGCCAACACCATCCAGGGGCTCAGCGTGGCCGCCACGATGGCGTAGACGATGGTGGTGGTCACGGGGCTGATGGCGTGCGCGAATCCGGCGATGATGCCGAACACCGGTAGGGAGGTTGCGGCAAGGTGGCCGATGGTGCCGGCCGTGGAAGCCGCGACCATAAGCCCGGCCAGCGGCTTGGCCTCCCCGAGTAGCCGCTTGATGACCTGGAACGTGCTCATCTCGGCCGGCGCTGCAGCCGGAGCTGGCCACCGGACAGGTTGGCGGCGTCGGGTTCAATCGTCAGTCAAGGCCGTCCTGCTGCGAACGCACGAAGTCGGCGATACGGGCCTGTTCGAGCGCGTCCCAGAAACGGGAATCCACGGCGTCGGACGCAACGTCACCGTTCTGGCCGTCATCGGGCAAAGCCATCAGAAGGTTCTCACGCAGAGTACCGGCAAACAGATGGCTACTGGCACCGATCAGGGTGATGGTTCGGGCGAGCGTCTCTCCGGACGGGTCGGATACCTTGACGTCGTTCAGCGTAAGCGAGCCTTGGTATCCGGTCAGCGTGCCGGCAAGCAGCGCGGCAGCCGTGGATTTGCCGGAACCGGAGATGCCGACGATGGCGGTGAGTTGACCGGGGTAGGCAGTGAAGGTGAGGCCGGTGAGCGCAGGTGCCGGCGCGGAATTCATTTGCTGAACGGCGGCACCGGAATCGGCGCTGTCATAGGAATAGCCGACGTGGTCGAAGCTGACGGTGATTCCGCCATCGGCCTCGGTCCCGGCCTTGGTACCGGTATCAGTCCCGACATCAGTACCAGTGGTGGCCGGCAGCGTGGCAGTGCCATGGGCGGGCTCGGGGTGTCCAGCAGGGCGAAGATACGTTTGGTGGAGGTCATGCCGTTCATCGCCACGTGGAAGTAGGAGCCGAGTTGGCGCATGGGGATGAAGAATTCGGCGGACAGCAGCACAATCAGCAGCAGTCCGGCGAGGGTGAGCGGGAAGCCCGCACCGAACGGCATCAGGTATTGCAGGCCGTAGGCCAGGTAGGCGAATGCGCCGGGCAGGTGGGCGGCGAGCATGATCGGCGACCAGCCGGCGGCACTGGCTCCTGCGGCGGCTGCGGCGGTATGCGCATACTGCCATAGAGCCACACCAATGCCGGCCGCCGCACCGCCGTAGGCCACGATATCCATGGCGGTCAGCGAGCGCAGCTGGATCTGCAGCACGCGCATGGTCATGACCCTGCGCTCCACATTCCGCGCAATCCCATTCACCTTAAGCGAACGCCCTCGCACATGCCAGACTTTTAAAGTGAGAGAGGCCACAGAATTTTCGATTGCGGAGTGCGCATGCTAGACGCGCCAACCAGAAGAAATATGCTTCGATATCAGGGGCTGAAGCATCAACTACACCCAATACGTACATTTATCCGTTTCGAGGAAGCTAATTTTTGCGTTTGCCGGAGGTCTACTTCCGTTTCAAGGGGCTGATTTCGCATTTGCCGGAAGTCTATCTCCGCTTCGAGGGGCTCCTCATCCATGTAATCGGAAGTATAAACGGCTACACGTCAACGTCATTCCGCCGTTTTAGGGCCACGTCTACTTGGGCATCAGCCCCTCGAAGTGGAAGTAGACTTCCGGATAAGGCAAAATCAGCCCCTCGAAGCCGAGAAAGCACGTTTCTACGGTGTCAGAAGCCTTCGGAACGCAAAAGGGTCGTCTGCACGCAGACGACCCATATGATCAATTCGCCAATAGACGCAGCAAACGCGGCCTAGTGCTGCTTCTGCGCGGCGACCAGTGCTTCGGCGGCGGCCGTACTTATCGGACAGGAAGCCGGAGAAGCCGGCGCCGATCACGCCGCCGATCATGATGGAGCTGATGACCAGACCCTGCAGGGCCGGGCTCAGCGCGTACTTGTCCTGCAGGAAGTCGATGGCTCCCGAAATGGACACGGTCATAACCGTAGAGCAAACCGGTTAGACACGGCGTTGTATACAATCCACAAAACCAGACAGACAACTTCTCCATTGCCCACAACGCGCGCAACCTTACGCCAGCGTAGCCTAACTTGTCAGGATGGCTCGATTTGTCAACAGCCATCACGCAACGCACGTAAGGACACGGCCCGCTTATGCTTGACCACTACACCACGCCCGGCGAATCCATCGAGATCCGCGATGACCAAACTATCTATTCACTGCTCACCGATCGCCTTGCCCGCACCGGCGCGGACACGGTAATCGCCGCCAAGAAAATCGACCCCGGCCGCTGGCAGAACGTCACCACCGGCGAATTCCACGAGCGCGTGGTCTCAGCCGCCAAAGGCCTGATCGCGCTCGGCATCGCCAAGGGCGACGCGGTAACCATCTTCTCCTCAACCCGTCTCGAATGGGGCATTCTCGATTTCGCACTGGCCGCAGTGGGCGCGGTAAGCGTGCCGATCTACGACACCGACTCCGCCCCGCAAGCCCAGCGCATCATGAACGATTCGGCGGTCAAGCTGGCCTTTGCTGACAACCGCGAGCGCTTCGACCGGCTCGACTCGGTCAAGGACCACTGCCCTGCCTTGAAGCAGATTCTCATGCTCGAGGGCAACGCACTGGGCGCGCTCGAAGGTCTGGGCGTGGCTGTTTCGGACGAGGAACTGAACGAGCGCGTGGCCACCGTGCGCGCCGACGATCTGGCCACCATCGTCTACACCTCGGGCTCCACCGGCAACCCGAAGGGTGCCGAACTGACCCATAAGAACTTCGTGTCCATCACCATCACCGCTTCGCAGGCGCTTCATGAAGTGGTGCTTGACGACCACCCACGCCTGCTGCTCTTCCTGCCGCTGGCCCACTGCTTCGCACGATTTATCCAGTACGCCTCCATCGCCTCCGATGACGGCGTGGTCGGTTATCTGCCGGATACCAAGTCCCTGCTGCCGGACCTGCGTTCGTTTGAACCGACCTACCTGCTGGGCGTGCCGCGCGTGTTCGAGAAGGTGTACAACGCCGCCTCGCACAAGGCCGGTGCCGGCTGGAAGGGCCGCCTGTTTGTCAAGGCCGCCGAGGCCGCGCGCGTCTGGAGCCGCAAGGAGCAGGCCGGCGAGCAGCACACGTTTGCCGAAATCGCCGAGCGCGCCAAGTATGAAACGCTCGTCTACCGCACGGTGCGCGGTGCTTTGGGCCCGAAGATCAAGTACGTGGCTTGCGGCGGCGCGCCGCTTTCGCTCGATCTGGCGCATTTCTACAACGGCATCGGACTGCCGATGATTCAGGGTTATGGCATGACCGAAACCGCCGCACCGTTCGCCGCCACGCGCGTGACCGACAATGTGATCGGCACCGTAGGCCAGCCCGCTCCCGGCTCCTCGGTCCGCATCTCCGATGAAGGCGAACTGCAGGTCAAGGGCCCGAACGTGTTCCGCGGCTACCACAATCTGCCGGAGAAGACGGCCGAGGCGTTCACCGCCGACGGCTGGCTCAGGACCGGCGACCTCGCGTCCATCGACAACGAAGGCCGCATCACCATCACCGGACGCATCAAGGACATCATCATCACCGCCGGCGGCAAGAACGTCTCCCCCATTCCGCTGGAGGAAGAGATCGCCAAATGCCCGATCGTGGAGCACTGCGTGGTGGTGGGCGACCAGCGCCCGTTCATCGGCGCGCTGGTGACGCTCGATCCGGAGTCGCTGGCATTGTGGCTGCCCGCGCATGGACTGTCCACGGAGACGCCGGTGAACCGGCTCGCCACGAACGCGGCGGTGCGCGAGGAGATCCAGCAGTACGTGGACAAGGCGAATGCGACGGTCTCGCGCGCCGAATCCGTACGCAAGTTCGCCGTGCTGGACACGCAGTTCACGCAGGAGAACAAGTGCCTGACGCCATCGCTGAAAGTGGTGCGCCCGGCCGTCAATCGCGTGTTCGCCGATGTGATCGACAACGAGATCTACAACGGCAAGCGGTGAGACGCGCGGTTCCTTGTGATCCGGCATGAAGAGAGGGCCTTTTTGTGGGCCCTCTCTTTTTTGACTGACGCTTTTGGTCATGCATTATTCGCCGTAATACACGAGCACTTCGTCGTAGGAAGGGATCACTTGGTAAAACGACTCATGATAGGCTCCTTCGCCTTGCAATAGGTTCTTACAGTAAGAGATAATGTACGGTAAGAAAATTTTTCAATATTGTTTTAGAATTTTTCCACTCATGAGCGAGGCGGCCGCGCCGGCCGGGAATGCACCGACCGGACTGCGACCGCCTTCATGGATAAGGGCTGATTAGTGTCGAGCAAAACGCACGACCTGAGGGCCGGCGACGTCTGTCGCGGGAATCTCCGCGGTCAGCATATCGCCGTCCGCCTCCACGACAACGTTGCCACCGCCAAGAATGGTTGCGGAATCCACATCGACCGCGCCCGCATCTATGCGCAGCGGAACCCTGCCCGCAGCATCG
>CWHD01000101.1_pt1 | contig 18317 bp, 16 predicted proteins | sample 673061 | NCBI WGS metagenome assembly CWHD01 (sample SAMEA3735893, study PRJEB9488) | human gut metagenome | biome: ENVO:mammalia-associated habitat; material: ENVO:feces | place: Malawi | collected 2009-02-27 | reverse complement strand
AGAAACCGGCATAACCATTATCAACGTCAAGTCGGCGTTTCGTGATTAGTCACGAAAAAAGGCTATTCGCTGTTTGTGGTGGGTGGTGGGGTTAGGCGGTGACTGCTTTGAGGTCGAGCTTGCCGCAGGTCAGGTAGACCATGGTGGCGAAGTAGTCCATGTTCCGGAATCCGCGTGCTCGTCGTTTGATGTTCTGGATGACGCTGTTGACGCCCTCGAGTACCGCGTTGGTGTACAGGTGGGTGAAGTAGGCCAGGATCTCGTTCCAGTGCCTGCGGATCATGCGGGCGAGGTCCTTCATGGGTTCCAGTCGTGAGTGCATCATCCACGAGCACAGGCGGTGCAGGCGCACCCACGCCTCGGCCGGCGTGCGACTGGTCTCGTAGATATCCTGCAGGGTCTCGCGCATCTGGCAGGCCCGGCCGGTCTTCAGCCGCTGTTTCATGAGAGCGTGTTTGGTCTCCGACTGCAGTTCGCTCAGCCCGGACTCGTTCCTGGGCCACAGATACTTCGTCCTCTTCAACAGCCCGTTGGAGCGTCCCTCGGCCTTCCGGACCTTGTCGACGGCCTCGTTGGCGTGCTTGACAACGTGGAACTTGTCGACGATCCGCTCCGCGTTGGGCAAGTATCCGCGGATGCCTTTCCGGAACCCCAGGCTCATGTCGCAGGTGACGAGCCGCACGTATCCGGGCACTCCATTGTGCGCCGTGAAGTCGTCGACGAACCGCTTCACCGTGGACGAGTCCTTGCCGGCCGTCACGTTGATCACGTCGTGCTCGACGAGTTCGGCGACCACCGTGATATAGTGGTGCCCCTTGCGGCTGGTCTCGTCGATGCCGATGGCCTCCACGCCCGTGTAGTCCTCGAGATCGCGGGCCTCGCCCACGTAGTGGGCGATGAACCGCCACAGGCGGGTGTCGGTCTCGTCGACCTGCTCGGCGAGCGTGCTGACCGGCAGGTGGCGGGCCATCTCGACCGCCCACGCCTCGAACAGGAGCGTGAACCCACTGCCCGGTCTCGCCCACGGGACAGGCACGGTCCTCACGCCATGCTCCGGGCATGTCACGCGTGGCACGCCGGCATGGATGAACGCCTTGTACTGGAAGAAGTTCAGATGCCTCCACACGCGCCCGCGCGTGTCATGCACCGGGCATCCGTCTTGCCGGCACCCCGGCTCGGGACAACGGAAGCGCGAGCCCTCCTCGAAACCGATCCCGATGTGCAGCTCCTGCCTGCCGTCGTCACCGTCCCGGAAATCCACCGACTCGACCTTCCAAGGCTCCCGCAACTGAAGCGCGGCCGTGAACAAACGCGAGGTATCCATGCCTCCAACCTACCCGACAGACACCACCCCGCACACCATCACCCACCACAAACAGCGAAAGGCCTAATTGTGTTGTCTATCTCTAACATTTTATAAAATGTTAGGAGTGGCCGGGGTTTGCGCGCTACTGTTATTCGCGGTTCCTTTGACAATTAGGCTAGAGCACAATCACTTACGGCTTCGGCTCAACTTCCGGTTTCTTCTCCTGATCGCCACCTGTCCTCGGATCGTCTGTACCGTCTGGCTGTGGTTGCTGTCGCTGCTGCAACAACTGCTGCTGCCTTAATCGTGCATAATAATCATTCAGAGCTTTCTGCCGCGCTGCTTCTTGCTGAGCCTCAACAGCTGCGCTGTAGTTGGCCATGGACGTATTGACTGCATCCATGGACGCAGTCAGCGTGTTGACGGCATCCTGCATGGCCTTTACGTCAGTGCCCTGCTGGGACAGCACGGTATTGGCATTGGCGATGTCACTTTCCAGCGTCACTCGCGTTGAATTATCGTCGACGGCATACAGGCTGTTGTCCAGCAAAGTCTGTGCCTCGGCGATCTTGCCTTGCAACGCCTGCTGGGCGTTAGCCTGATCCTTGGCGTTCTTGCTGTCCGTCACGGCCTTTGCCGCGGCAGTAATCGCAGTGGCGTTCTTCTTGGCGGTCTTGGTCTGGCTAGTGGCCGTCTTGGCATATTCCTTGAGGTCCGACGTAGAAGCTGAAGTCTTGCACTCCACCGCTTTCACGTTCTTTACCGCAGCAACTGCCTTCTTCAGCGTATCTATGGTCGCACCGTCAGCCACTTGATCAGCCGTAATGCTTTGAGCGCTCTTGGTATCAGCCAACGCCTTGGCTAGCGCCTTCTGAGCGGTGGAATTCTGGTCCACGGCCTCAGCACATGCCGTCAACGCATCCTGATGCAGCTGATGGCTTTCCTGACGCTGCTCGCTGGAACGCCAGTACCATACACCACCAATGATCGCTGCAATCACCACCAGCGCAGCAATCACCGAAATGATAATGCCCTTGGTCTTCTTCTTGCCGCCCTTGCCACCGCGAGGAGTCCCTGCCACACGGTCTTCTTCCGGCTCCTCCACCGGCTCGGGATTCTGTTCGATGGCACTGAAATCGATGCTCAAATCGTCTATGGCACTATCACGTTGCGGCTTGGCTTCAGGAACCGGCGCAAAAAGCGACAGCGTCGCATCGTCATCTTGCTGAGGCGACTGAGCGCTCTCCGCAGTATCAGGCGCCGCAAAAGTCATCGGAGGAGTAGCCGCAGCATCGGAAAAGGGAGAGGCACCGCCATCAGTATTCGCCGCACCCGCAGCGGGCCATTCCATTACTTCGTCAAAGCTGGGGAAGGGGAATGCAGATTGAGAGCCATCCGCAACAGCACCAGTACTGTTGCCGTCACCCGACGCAGCGCTGCCTACGTTCTCGTCAAACGAGATAGGCGGTATGTCCCAGCAGGTATCGACGATATCGCCGTGAGCCGGAGACGTAGAGGAACCAGATTCCGCGTTCAGTTCAGGGCGTTCGTCTGTTCCCATGCTCTTCTCATTCCTTTGCGTCATTGAAGTCATTACAAATTGTCAGTTTATACAGCCCCATGCCAAGTGTGCCAGCTGGTACTCAAGAACGTCACAATTCTTTACTATTCGATATACAGCCAGCATCATGCACCCAAACAACTCAGTCCTTTAACAGTAAAACCGTGCGGCACAGAAGTACCGCACGGTTCATATTGCAAGACAATAGACAAACGCCGAAACTACTACTTGCGGCCTTCCTTCTTGCCCTAGCCCTTGCTCTTGGCGCCCTTATGAGATCTGCGCTTGTTGCCGTCCTCGTAATAGTAGTAGTAATAGTTTCCCGAGTGTACCTTCTTCGGGTCAGCGAAGTTGAAGATGAAGCCGAGAATCGGCACTTCGGCGGTCTGCAGAGCCGTAGCGGTGTTCTCCAGCTCCTTCTTCTCCACTATGCCCTTACCAGTGACGAGCACCAGACCGCCGGCCATACGGCCGAACACGGTGGCATCGCTGGCCACGGACAGCGGAGCAGTATCGATAATCACGTAATCGTACTGGGTGAGGGCCTGATCGACCATTTCCTTCATGAGGTCGGAATTCAGCAGAATGCTGGCGTTAGCCGGGCGCTTGCCGGCAGGCATGATGTGCAGGTTCGGCTTCCAGTACTTCTGAATGACATCGGCCGGGGACGCCTGACGAGACAGCACGTGAGACAAGCCCACGTGGCCTTCGATGCCGAGCTTGTGAGCCACGGACGGGTGGCGCAGATCGGCATCGATGAGCAACACGCTCTTGCCTTCCTCGGCGAGAGCCACGGCAACATTGGCGGAAACCGTGGTCTTGCCCTCGGACGGATCGGTAGAGGTGATGACCAGCAGTCGGCCATGACCCTGCGTGGCGGTGGTGGTAAGGAACGAGAGGTTCGTGCGGATGCGGCGGAATTCCTCAGCCTCGCTACCAGCTGGCTGAGCGACTACGACCGGACGGCCATCGTCAAGAATCGCAGCCTGCGGCACAGTACCCAGCGAAGAAGCGTGGGTCAGTTCACGCACATCATCGGTGGAGTCCACCTTGGTGTTGAGGATGTCCTTCAGCAGGGCAACGCCAATGCCTACGATGATGCCGAGAATCAGGCCGGCGGCCAGATACAGCGGAATGTTCGGGGAGCTCTGGCTGGTAGGAGTCTGAGCCTTCTGCACTACCGTGAGCTTGATGGGAGAGCCGCTGGAAGAGGAGTTGTTGTACAGGTCAGAGGAAATCTGATCGGCCAGGTTCTTCGCCACGCTGTTGGCGATGTCGGCCGCCTGCTGCGGATCGCCGACTTCCGCCGAGATATCCACCATGAACGTGTTCGTGGGGTTCGTAGCGGTCACCACGCCGGCAAGATCGGTCGTGGTCATATCCAGACCGAGGTCCTTAATGACGGGCTGGAGCACGGCTTCGGTCTTCACTAGTTCCGGATACGTCTTGATCTGGGTGTTCAAATAATTGGCACCAGAGCTCATATCGTTGGTGGTCTGCGTCTCGCCGGACTGACCGGCATACGTGGCGAACACTTCAGCCGTAGCCGTGTACTTCGGCGGCATGATGAACGTGACAGCTGCGACTGCAGCAAACACCACCACGAACGAGATAATCGCAGACACGAGATGCTTGCGAACAATCTGCAGCAAGTCAGCGATGGTCAATGTTCTTCCTTACCTCTTCGGGAAATTCTCACAGATGATTTATAACTTAGCACCTACCGGGGAACTTCTCGAGACCATGGATATCGTCTGAAACCCTTGGCGTAACCGCGAAGCAGATGCATACGATTGCAGTCTTATGCATTCTTTTTCGGAATCTTGCAACATGATGCGCCGCTTTTACTTTTCACAGTATCGAATAATGCAAAAGAATGAAAGCCGGCGCCCTTGAGCAGCCGGCGGTTTCATTCAGCCGTTTAACGTCCTCTCGCGACGACAATCCGCGTTCCTCGGAGGGAACGTGTTTTCCATGAGATTTTCGGTCTCCATGGCGGGACCAGTTGCACGTTCAAAGGGCTTTGCAACCCTTTACGCCATATCGTGCGTCATCGCGTACGGCCAGATACGCGACAAAGCGGCGAGATCCTTTTTTACGTGAGGAGGCCAAAACACGGCACGGACGGACCGGAACCATCGTTTGCGGTATCTACTATACCGGCTCGGCCCAAAAGGAAGCAAGACAATCCCGCGTTTCGACGAACGAGCCTCGACCCAGTGGAAGGAATGGTCTGTGATTTTCACTTACATACACGTACCCAGTGGGGCCCGTTAGGGAGGAGGGGCGGCTACCGGACGCGCGTGTTCGCGCATGTTGTATTCGCCGGTTTCCAGTCAGGTGGTGTTGTGCACGATCCTGTCCATGATGACGTTGGTGTCTACCACGGCGCGTTCGGGATAGCGCCGTGAAGATTCGCTCTCATTGATTTTCATCGCCCGCCTCCCGTGGTGGTGCCGTGGTCATGGGTCTCGCGCAGCGTGGAGACGAAATCGACGGAGCCGAAAGCGCCGGTGAAGTCGAGGCTGATGGCCCCTTCCAGGTCTTCGGCAGTAGCCGGGGCGCGGTGGCCGTCGGCGATGATCTCCAGGTCCTCGGCATCCATGGACACCAGTTCGCCGTCGTCGGCGCGTACGAAGCCGCGCGCATCGACCTCCATGCCCACTTGGATGCGTTTGACGATCGGGTCGAGTTCGGGGCCGAATCTCACGTCGGCGCGGCTGCGGGTGACGTGGTCGACCAGCCCGAGCGTGCGGTGCGTGCGCTGCAGGATGACCTTATCCGCCATGCCGCGCACATGACCGAACGAGCGGCGTGATCCACGGATCAGCAGACGGTTGATGCCGGTGAGCACGCCGGGCGTGAACGTGCCCTCCGCCTCGTGCGAGGAGACAGTGATGTTCACGTTGGTCTCCTTGGCCAGATCGCTCAACGCGGAAAATACGCCGGAGAACCGGAATGCCTCGTCCCGACTCACGTCGTCTCGTGTGGCCAGGCGGGTGATGGTGTCCAATGTGGCGAACGAGCGTTCCGTTCTCTCGTCCACCACCACGGGTTTCGCGGCGAGGTCGATGCTGTGCAGTTCCATGCGGGAGATACGCCAGTCGGACGCATCCGCTGCGGACAGTATCCTTGCGAATGCGGACACAGCCTGGCTCAACGCCTTCGGGGTCACGTCCTGTGGGGCGCAATCCAGTTTGAATCTGAAGTCTCTGTCCCCCACGGCACACCTCCTTCCCGTATACGCAGTATCGTCCCGTCGTCTGCGGGCACGTCGCCGTGCCCAGTATTCCTGTGCTACTGGGCATCAGTGTACGTGGAGTGGATTTCAGTGTAAAGCACGAGCATGTCTGATTTCCATTATTGCTCGTAGCGCTCTCCTCGTTCGGATGGTTCACGGTGGCGTTCCACCCGCTGCCGGCCCTATGGTCATTACTCGGCATCGGTGGTGCGTTGGCCTGTCTCGCTTCGCTTGAGATCGCGGTTACCATCAAGCATCTTGACTGGCGGCAGATGATTCGCATCATCCTTATCGCATATTGGTTTGCGTTTGTGGTGGGTGTAGTTCAATTTCTTTCTATTAAGATGGACATCACGTTCGTACGCGACTGGTTCAGCCACCTGATGTCCCGCGAATAAATATAAGCAACGAAGCTTAACAGCTAAGGAACCACAATGCCGGGGCCGAATAATTTACTTCTTTGCCGGTAAAATGGTATGTCGATGTCTCGTTGTTTTCCGGTTGAGCGAGGCTCTACGATGTTGGAGGTGATTGGAGTTGCGGTTTGATGATAGGAGACAGCTCGATGTTGAAAACGCTGCTCTGATCGCATTGATTGAGTGCTGCGAACGGCCTGATACGTGGTCTTCGTTGGCCAACGAGTGTCTAGTTGAAGGCAGTGCTGTGCGTGTGCTCAGGCATCGGATGGATCCGTTGCATAATCCGCTTCGTGAACACGAATATGTGCCGACGAATGAACAGGGCTCACTGTTTGAGGTGGAGGACATGCCATCCGTCGAATACACGGCGAAAGCGAATGCCGCGTGGAATCAAGCCAACCAGAAGGTGACGCAGTGGCGAGAGCAAAGTCTTGACTTGGTCACCGTGTTCGACGACCGGTTCCCCTCGCGGTTGCGATCGGTCGTGGACGTGCCGCCATTCCTGTTCGCCAAGGGTTCTCTGCTCTCGAACGATTTAGGTGTTAGCGTCGTGGGATCGCGCAAATGCTCGCCGGAGGGTGCCACGTTCGCCCATGACACGGCTTGCATGCTGTGCGAACGTGGATTGACTGTAATCGCAGGACTGGCTGAAGGCGTCGACTCGTTCGCCCACCGTGCAACATTGGAAGCAGGCGGACGAACGGTCGCATTCATTGGCACGGGCATTAACCGTTGCTATCCCGCATCCAACCGTGAACTGCAGAAAAGCATCGAAAAGCGGGGACTGGTGCTATCCCAGTTCTGGCCTGACAGTCCGCCAACCAAACAGACATTCCCGATGCGCAACGCGCTGATGTCGGGATATGGTCTGGCCACTGTGGTGGTTGAGGCATCGGAACATTCCGGCACACGTATTCAGGCCCGTCAGGCGCAACGTCACGGACGCCCGTTGATTTTCCGTGACGTCGTACTGGAACGCACCGAATGGGCGCAGGAATATCGTAACAAGCCAGGCGTGTTCGTCGTGCACAGTGTCGAAGAGGTCGGTAAAGCACTTGATCGGATCTCATTCCTCGACAACGATGTAGACACATTGCTGGGAAACATTCTCGACGCGAAGGCGCAATATGCTTGACTCTACGCTGAATCTAAATCTGCTGGCTGCATACGCCCGCTTTGAACAGAGTATGGGGTGGAGGTTGGGCAGCTATGCCAAAACAGTGATATACCGCAGTGCTAAGCATCATGTCTGCCCTACCTGCGGCGGTCCCAAGCGGGACAGCACATCGCTTTGCTACAGCTGCACTAGTCTGCGCCAACAGGCTGAGGCTCTCGGCGTCGCACATCTGATGGCGGATCGGGTCAGGATTGCCAACTACGCTATTAAATTCGATCAAATGTACCGCGTCATGGATGGATACAAGCGTAACCGCCCTGAATCCAAGGATTACTGCGAGACGCTGAAATATGTGCTTGGTGATGCGCTTGTCGTCCATTGGAGTTGTCTAACTCATACGTCTGATGGAGTGATGCCGAGCGCATGGGCTACCATACCGTCAACCACAACCAGCGAACGCTATGGTCAGCCACACCCACTCAACGGATTGGTCTCGCCGATGCTGAATAAAACCATCCCGGAGGTGAAATTGCTGGCTAATGAACAGAAACATCGAGCGATTGCACCATCCACGTTCTCGCTGGATGGCTCGTATTCGGATGAGACACTAAGACATGTACTGCTCATCGACGATACATGGACGTCGGGAGGCACCGCCGAATCAGCCTCCATCATGCTTAAACAGTCAGGAGCGCAACGAGTGACCATCTATTGTCTGGCGAGAATCATCGATCTGGATTATTGCTCACGCATGATCGGGCAGAGCGTCTCTGACGGTTATAAGCAGTTGACCTATCGTAATGGATGCCCGTGGGATTATGACCAGTGCCCGATGCGGAACAAGTGATGATTTTTGGCGCTTGTGTTGTTTTCGTGGGTGAGGGTTCGTCGTTGAGTCGTTGAGGGAGTAAGTGAAGAGCGCTTTCCGGGTAGGATGTTTTCGACCAAGATAAACAAACAACCGCAAAGCGCCTGATGAACAGCATATTCAACCAGCTCCTCAACGTCAAAGGCACGGTGGTCGAGACCGTGCGGATCGTCGACTCGCCCCTGCGCCCCGAGCCCGTGCTCGAGGTCCGAGTGCGCCCGCGCAAGGGCATGCTCCGATGCTCCCGCTGCGGCAAACGTCGTCATGGTTACGACCAAGGTAGCGGCGTGCGTCGTTGGCGGCATTAGGATTTCGGCTGCTGGCGGGTCGAACCGGTCGCCATGATGCCGCGCGTGGACTGCCCCGGGTGCGGGGTCGTGGTCGCGTCCGTGCCGTGGGCGGAACCAAGGCAGCCGGTTCACGAGGGATTTCGAGGCGGAGTGCGCGTGGCTGATGACCGTCGCCAACCAGAAGACGGTGAGCGGTTTCCTGCACGTGGCGTGGAGGACCGCGGGCGACATCGCCCATAGGGTCGCGGATCGTCTCGGGGCCGACATGCCGTCGCCGTTCGACGGCCTCACCGCGATCGGCGTGGACGAGACGAGCTACAGGAAGGGCCACACGTATCTGACCGTGGTCGTCGACCACGAACGGCGCCGCGTCATCCGGGCGCACGACGGGTACGGCAGGGACGTGTTCGACCTGTTCTTCCGACAGCTCACCGACGAGCAGAAAGCATCCATCACAGTGGTGACCGGTGACGGGGCGCGTTGGATCGACTCATGCGTCAGGGAGCACTGCCCGAACGCCGAACGCGTGCTGGACGGGTTCCACATCGTCAGCTGGATGAGCGACGCGCTCGACAAGGTCCGCAAGCGCCTGTGGAACCAGGCGCGCCACGAACACGACGAGGAAACGGCCAAGCGCATGCGCGGCGTCAAATACGCGGTACCGAAGAACCCCGGCGACCTGACCGACAGGCAGTCCGAAGCGTTCGACGCGTTGAGGAACACGGACCCCAGGGGCCGGCTCTACCGTGCATGGCAGCTCAAGGAACTGTTGAGGACCCTGCTCAGGCATCCGATCGACCAAGCCAAGACGGAATAATTGAACCATTGGGTGTTCTGGGCGTCCCACAGCCGTATCCCCGAGATAGTCGAACTCGCGAGGAAGATCAGGAGACGGCGCCCGGACATCCTCAGGACCATCCAACTCGGCTGCTCCAACGCCAGGCTCGAGGCGTCCGACAACCGCATCAAGGTCACCATCCGCATGGCCTACGGCTTCCACCACGTCACCAACCTCATAGCACTCGTCATGCTCCGCTGCGGCGGACTCGACGTCCGACTCCCACAACCCACGATCTAACCCACGAAAACAGCAGAAGCCTCAAAAAAGTCATAAAACAATACAACCTACGACCATTGGAACGAACAGACTATCCGCAAAACAGCAAAAATCTCTCATTTCAGTAGTCTGAGAACCCCGGTCAAAGCTTGGGATACAAGATTCTCCTTGAGGAGAATAAGTATCAACAACTCCACAGTACCCAAGCAAAAGGCCCCGAGCAGAAGATTGACAAACGGATTAAAACGCAGCATAAATTTCGTAAACAATCCTAACGAAAATGCTGTAATTGTCAATGAAATAAGAATTACCACAATATTCCTGATATCCATGCTTTGCCGAATATATTTACGGCAGAAAACAAGTTGAATAATGGTGATAGTTGTTTCAGCAGCGAATAGCGCAATAGATGCCCCAAGAGCACCTAGCTGTGGATCAAGTAATACGTTGAGAAGAATATCTATTATTGCGCCAATAGTTGTAGAAATAGTCATATATTTCTCTTTGCCGAGAGGAGTGAGAATCTGGAAACCAGTCACACCACTTACAGCAACAGATATAATGACAAAAGACATGATTTGCATAGAAGGCACAGATTCAATGAAGTTAGACCCAGCTAGTAACAATACAATATCTTGGGCCATAAAAAATAAATAAATAGCTATCGTGCCACTAAAAAGAATCGAAAAAGATGACGTCTTCTTAAGCAACGAGAAGAAAACCTCTGCATGCTTACGAATCTCATAAGAGAGTCGAGGGAGCACAGCGTTGCTAATTGATCCCATTCCTGCCAAAATCACATTTTTCAGACGCATAACTAACTGGTATAAGCCTAATTGATATGATCCAACAGTAAAGAATCCCAAAAGAACGGTATCAAGGGTCAAATAAAGACTGTTAGCTAAGTTATTACCGAAAAAAACCATGATAGGTTTCAGGTGATGAAGCGGATGTATCGGAAGTTTTACTGACCAATCAATAGATCTGATAAGCCTCAACATGTTGAATATATTCGAAGCACTAGCAGCAAATACAATGAACGCACCATAAAAAATGTAATCCCGCTCTTGTCGTACGAGTATAAATAAGCCAATAATTGCAATCACTTTGAAACATAGACTTCGAACAGTAATATACACATATTGCTCAGTGGCCTGATAGAACCATTCAGCACCAAATGCAGTAAGAATTATACCGACACTGAAAACAGCCATAAGTATTTTATCTTCAGCAAATCGAGGAACCATGAAAACCAGAATTGTAAAAATGACCATAGTTATAGTGGTACATATAGCAATAATCAATAACAATTCACGAACAACCCGCGAGAGAGCTTCACGATCATCACGAACTTGTGCGCAAGCTCGGATTCCATATGTCTGTATACCCAGAGTACAGAAAATCGCAGCAAAACCAGTCACAGATTGAGCGAAAGATACAGCACCATTCGCCTCGACCGAAAGAACACGTGATACATACGGGACCGTGATGAGAGGAAAGATCATCGATGAAGCTGAAAAAATCAAATTCATCACGACATTGACTTTGATTGACTTGCTCATTTGCTGCTTTCCCCTGCATACAGGAATCCCCGGTCCGACTGTTTGTTCACGCTTATTCCAGTCTCAACAGAAGTCTCCCGCTTCCCGAAGAAATTATTGGTGAGGACTATAAAGACAACCATCGTCAGCAGTTGCTTGGCGAAACCAAGCTGGACGATATTCTGGAAGACAAAATGCGCGAAGAACGACATTGCCAACAAGAAAGCAAGATATCCGTAAAGAGCCTGGGCAATCGACAGCTTTGCCTCATTGGCCGGTTTCTGTACGATTTCATAAATCGTCTGTACAACGACAGCAAGCAGGAAGACCAGCAGCAGGCAGCCCCCTACACCGAAATCCTTCAACGGGGCATAGAAAATAGTATACACATTCCCAAGTGGATAGATACCCACATCGCGATAAGGAAGCGAAACAATCTGGTCTGCTTCCATGCCGAATTTGGAGATCAGCGTTGCAAACAGGAAATTAAACGTATACTCACCAGGCACAGAACTAGGAGTTATAGATTCTGCAATCGCCGAATCAAGATTCTTAAGCGGAGCTCCAAGATAGACCGACAAATAGTATATGGGAGTCATCGTATTGTCTCGGCCCATTGCAAAAGTCAGCAAATAAAAAACACCAAGCAATACCACAAATGCAATACTGCAAAAAACAACATACCTAATTTTAATTTTGGCAATTGACGTAATCTTCCCTTGCTTTTCTAAAAGCAGAAGATATATAATTCCAAACGCAAATAGGACAGATAAAGGCCAGGTTCTGTTACCGGTAGCGAAAGCAACAACGATGGAAATCAAAAACGTCAGCATGCAAACTGGTGATGAAGAACGACCTTTATCAGCCAACTCTTTAGCAACCAGTAATGCAACAAAGAAAGTCAGACCCTGCAGGATTGCAGAAAGCTGTGCTGGAATTGTGGGAAGTATTACATCCACATCACTGAATTTGCTGAGATTGTTATAGCCGGTGATCACATCGGCGATGCCAGCCACTGACATATACTGGCTAACCACCTGTTTCTCCGCACGGAATACAATGACGAACAGTATTACCTGCATAGCTATCAGCATCCAGTAGAACCTCGTAGGAATTCGCATGGGATGCCATTGGAACTGTTTTACGGATGACGACATCAATCGAGCAGAAACACGATGGACGTCGAATGCGCCAATGGTGTAGTGAATAAAAATACAACCAGCGGCGAAGACGATGAAACAGCCGGATACTATCGCGACAGTCTGCATATGCAGATTGAATTGCCAAATCTGATAGAACAAAAAGCCATCCAAAATCTGGAATACAAAGGGGACAAAGAAGAACACGACCGGCGAGATCAGCCGCCGCCCCGTTAGCACGAACGAAACCCATAGACACGCAAGCAGTATTATCAGTAAGAAGAGGGTATTCACGCTATTAACCTTCACTCTAGTATCTCCGACAAATCATTAGTCCACTTTACCTTCAGGTGATACCAAAGACGGCAGCATGGGGAGTGTCTCGCTAAGTGTGTAATTGGCTTCTGGATCACCGGTCGCGGGGCCGGCGGGAAAGGGTCTGTGATGAGCATGCCGACTGAGACAATGGCGACCATGACAGCGAAGACGGCCGTCGGCGAGGAGGCCACGGCGAAGCCAAGGAAGCGCAGGACGTCGGCGTCGTCCCCGGCCGAGCGGGAGCTCGCGTTGGAGATGATCCGCAGGGCGAAGAAGCAGGGCCTCGACCTGACCGGTCCCGACGGCCTGCTGAAACAGTTCACCGGGACCGTGCTGGAGACCGCCCTGGACGAGGAGATGACCGAACATCTCGGCCGCGGCAGGCATGAGAGAAGCGTGGTGGGCAGGGCCGCGAACACGCGTAACGGCACCACAGTGAAGACGGTCGTGACCGACACGGTCGGCCCCGTCGAGATCGAGGTGCCGCGCGACCGGGACGGCTCGTTCGAGCCCGTCATCGCCAGGAAGCGCCAACGCCGCCTGAACGACGTGGACTCGGTCGTGCTGTCCCTGTACGCCAAGGGGCTCACCGGCGGGGAGATATCCGCGCATTTCAAGGAGATCTACGGGGCGTCCGTCTCCAAGGAGACTGTCAGCCGCATCACCGACAGGGTCGTGGAGGAGATGAACGAGTGGGCGTCGCGCCCTTTGGACCCGGTGTACGCCGTCGTGTTCATCGACGCGATCCACGTCAAGGTCAGGGACAGGCAGGTCGCCAACCGCGCGTTCTACGGCGGTCGGCGTGGTCTGGCAGGAGGCGGTCGTGCAGACGTGCATCATCCACCTGATGCGCAACACGTTCCGGTACGCGTCCAAGAGCGACTGGGGCGCCATCGGGAGGGATCTCGTCCCGGTGTACACCGCCGTCAACGAGACCGCCGCCGAGACGGCGCGCGATGAGATACTCGGCAGGCGGGCCGACAAGTACCCTGCCATCCGCGGCCTGTGGATAGGCGCGTGGGAGAGGTTCATGCCGTTCCTCGACTACGACCGTGGAGATCCGCAGGGTCATCTGCTCGACGAACGCGATTGAGAGCCTCAACGCCCGGTTCCGCCGCTCCGTCCGGGCGCGCGGCCACTTCCCCAACGAGCAGGCCGCGTTGAAGCGCCTGTACCTGACCGTCAGGTCGCTGGACCCGACCGGCAAGGGGCAGGTAAAATAGGTCGCACGATGGAAACCCGCACTGAACGCGTTCGCCATCACCTTCGCCGACCGCTGGCCGGACGACAGGAACAACTGACAATGAAAAACTGCCAGTTACACACTTAAAGAGACAGTCCCGATGCCCAAGCACCATACTTTATTTATTTTTTAAGCTGACGGTATCGTAAAGAGCAAGCACAATAAATAGGCAGAAAAAGATTGAACTTCGCGAAACCAATAATGATACGCCGTGTTTTTGATTCAATTGCAGACAATGGGATGGTCTTCAGCGCTTTTGAGAGGCATTCGTTTCTGCATACGGCATGAAACACCTGCTTCCGTTTGGAATATGGCCACGGTGCATGGGGATTGCAGACATAGTTCATCAACAACATCAGCAGACGGTCCAAACAATAGATGTCGAAAATGCGTTTCACAGAATCTGCCGGTAATGTGCTCGACTTCAGATCATCCCGTATGGCGCTGACAGTCCTCATCGAGACATCGTAATACTGACTTTTGAAAGTACGTACCACCGACGAAGGATTATAGACATAGGAGTATACGTCATCAGGAATAGAAACGATTCGGGGTGAGTGGAGAACAATTCGAACATTGAATTCCTGATCCACGCCATTGACTAAATCTCTATCCAGATATTCGCCAGAATCCTTGATAAAATCTGTCTTATACAGCTTCGCCCATACTGTGCCCTGATCACTGCCCATGGACAGTGTATGCTTCATGAATTCCTGGGACTTATCAGACGGCCAAACAAATTGTTCCGTATAATATCGAATCCCCGTCTTGTTATCCCCATAAACACGTGAATGATTGCCAACGACGATATCCGCATTTTCTTTTTCCGCAACCTCAATCATTGAATGCAATGAACCCACAGGCAGATAATCATCCGCGTCTACAAAGACCAACCACTTCCCTTTGGCGCTATCAATCCCGTTATTGCGTGCTGCAGCTTCACCACCGTGCGGCTGGCATATGACTCTGATATGCTCATCCTGCAATATTGAACACCCAAGAAGAATATCCTCGTTTTCTTTTTCTCCATCGACAACAACTATGATTTCATAAGGTCGATCTTCTACATCCTGATTCAATATTGATTCTATGCATCTATTCAATAGAGATATCTTCGTTTTATAGACAGGAATGACAACAGATAATTCTTTTTCGCTTCCAGACAAGGCAATCTCACTTATAAATAGCTCTTATTTATCAACTTCATTCAGAATAGATTCTGTACTTATTTGGAAGACTTCCAACCTGGTCTATACAGCGAATGCAATCCCAGCTTTCCGGAAATCGCATCCTGTATCGCACACCAATAGAGTCTGCGCTCCTCTTTGTTCCGTCCCTTCAGCAATGCCGAGAACACACCGACTTTCTTCAGTGTTTCGATACAAAGCTCAAGCGCGTAAGCAAAGACACCACCATGACGTTTATACGTCAACAACTTATTACGCAAATAGTAATACGACTTCCACGTGGTCTCGCTTCGTACCTCGAAGCCTGTGTCATGATGCATACGGACCGATGGAATGAAGACAATATCACCATGCTTCGCCAGTCGCAGTGAATAATCGACATCATCGTAATAGATGAAGAAACCCGCATCCGGCAGGCCAGTCAATCGCGCCGCCCGAAGGCTGATGAAAGCACCCACAAAGGTCAACACATTAATCTTTTTCGCCTCGGTGCCGTATTCCTCTTGAGCACAAGGCTTGTCGCGCACCATTGGCCCGACCAAGATCCAACGCCTGCGGTGCAGCAGATCGAATCTACCTTCGTTGAGCACCGAAGTGCACAACGCTGCAGCATTCGGATACCGCTCGGCAGCCCGTTCCAGGCTCTCTATCGTGGTCTCCTCAGGATAGGCATCATCATCTGCGACCAGCATCCAGTCATAATCCGAATGCTCCAAATAATCGAAACCGGCTGCGAAACCACCTGCACCACCCGTGTTCCGCCTCAGACGGAGAACCTTTTTCTCATATGGGGTGCTTTTCTGCTCCCATTGGCCGAGGAAAGCGGGAGTATCATCCGTGCTTGCGTTGTCGACGACCAATACAAGATCAGGTGAAACGGTCTGGTTATCGTACTTGTCCAGCGTGATCTTCAGACAATCAAGTCGATTAAAGGTGACCAGTAACACTGCAGTTTTCATGATTCTGTATATTCTCCTAATTGCCAAGCATATCTTGCGTGAAATTCATTACTTGTTTATTGATGTCGAAATCCGATCCTGGAATTTTGTTGTCAGAAAGCCTATTGATATCTGTTTGACGGATTGCAGCCTGCCAAGCATCTGTGTTCTCAATGGACACCTTGTGCACATTGCCGTTAACGATTCCTTCATCCGACAAGGAATCCGAAATCAGACACGGCAATCCATTGGATTGAGCTTCCAGTAAGGCGATGCTCACCCCTTCATACAGTGAAGGGAGCACGAAAAGATCCATAGCATTATAGAGCTCCTTGACATCATGACGTACACCCAACAAACTGACCGATTCGTTCAAATCAAGGCTGTCAATCCGATGTTCCAATTCAGTCCGCAAACCTCCATCACCGATGATAATCAGATGATATCGATGGTCCTGATTCGGCAATGTCAGAAATGATTCCAGAAGGAAAGACTGATTCTTCTGCGAATGAAGTCTGCCAACATTGCCGATCAGTATCTGCCCATCTTCGACTCCCAGTTCCTTGCGTTTGGCGATTCGGACGCTTTCATCGAACCGGTATTCAAACGGATCGACCCCATTGGGGATGTAGCGGTATTTTGGATTGCTGCAAATTCCCCTGCCGAAGAACCATTCGGCGGCATCGTCGGAACACGACCAATAATCGGTGGCATATCGCCTGATGCTCAGGCGATGAATATCATGAAGAACACCTCGCAATGCATCGTTCATATTGCGCGAATTATGACAATGCACGATACGTCTGGGAATCCCGTAACGGGCAGCCGCCTTCAGATAATCTATATTGACCAGACTGCATAGATTGGCCCATAAAATATTATAATCGGTGCCGCGTTCGGCGAAGAACCCATGCAACTCCTGTGTAAACCTCAAAGGATTGACACGACGCGCCGTAATGCTGAATATGCGTGCCCCCAACGCTTTGGCTTCAGACTCATACGCCATATGGGGAGTTGTAATCAGAAAATCAAACTGGATACGAGACTTATCCAATTTGCGATAATAATTCATCACGACAGCTTCTAGCCCACCTGGATTCGCCGACATTCCGACCACAAGCACACGTTGCATAATTACCTTTTTCCAATCCTAAATATAAAAAACGCGTCATATATACAAATTATACATAATGACACACATTTCAAGACAGTGAACAAATCAAAACGCTATTCACGCATTCGGATTGAACTCTTCGCCAGGGCCGACACCGATACCGCCATCAGAAAGTGTCACTACATCTGTCGCACCGAAATCAATGACCTATACTTCCGGAGTCTCATAGTTTTTCTTGAACATGATTATTACGCCTCTTTTCTTACTTGCTAGTATCCGATGATGTCACAACCGGTGGCCAAGAAGTTGAACCTGTCTGAGCCTGAATGGTTTCCGCGACAGTGAACGTACGAGTAGTACGCATTTACACGCGTACCATCTGGAGTCACCCAATAGGGAGTCACGGTAACGCTCGTGCCGAAAGCCCGGATTCAATTTGTAAGTGCAACGCTCGTCTTTGGGTGGCTTGTCCTCGACATTACCTTGCCGAGCTCGCGGTACCAAACCTCGTTGGGCGTTTCCCAGCCCAGGACCTTCATGGGGGTGTCGTTGATCTCATCGACGATGGCCTGCAGGTCGGCGTCCGTCAGGCCGTCGAAACCGGTCCTCTCGGACAGGTAGCGGCGGATGCGCCCGTTGCGGTTCTCGTTCGTGCCGCGCTGGTACGAGGAGTACGGGTCCGCATAATAGGTGAGCATGCCGAGCGACTCGTCCACGAGCAGATGACAGGAGGATTCCGTTCCGTTGTCCCAGGTGCGGTCGATCCTCGCCGGCGCGGGGATGTCCTTGTAGATGTCGTATTCGGCACGCGCCGTGGCCGGCGCGCTCCTGTCGGGGATGAGGCGGGCGAACAGCCTGCGGCTCTTGCGTTCGACCTGCGTGTCGATGCACCGCCTCGACGGGGAGGCGCCGATGACCGTGTCTGACTCATAATGGCCGAATTCGCGGCGCGAGTCCACCTTCCCCGGCCGTTCAGAT
>CWHD01000068.1_pt1 | contig 18667 bp, 14 predicted proteins | sample 673061 | NCBI WGS metagenome assembly CWHD01 (sample SAMEA3735893, study PRJEB9488) | human gut metagenome | biome: ENVO:mammalia-associated habitat; material: ENVO:feces | place: Malawi | collected 2009-02-27 | reverse complement strand
CAGGTGTTGCAACCACCACTAGAATCCGCCCTTCCCCGGATACTTCCTCGGTTGCAACGCCGCGCTGCCGCGCATCGGCGGCTCGGTGCTCGCCTACGACCACTACCAGGGCGGCGGCGAGATCCTGCCGATGTTCAAGGCCGCCGCATGGGCGAGCCGCTGGCGTTGCCTGGCCATGGCGGCGTGGGCGTCGAGATCCTCGACTGGCCCGGCACGGCCGTGCGACTGGTGGCCAAGGAGCGCGACGAGCTGTTCGAGGTGGCGGACACCATCCGCGCCGCATGGGAGGTCTATGACGACGAGGCCCTGGGCATCGCCAGCCATGACGCCTCCGGCGCGCGGCAGAGCGCCTTGTCGCCCAGTGTGATCCGCACCGAGCGCGGCTACGAGATGAGCCTGATTTTCCGCAACAACGCGGTGAGTGACGAGTTCCCCGAGGGCGTGTTCCACGCGCACCCGGAGTTCTGGCCCGTCAAGCAGGAACCCATCGGCCTCATCGAGGCGCAGGGTCTGTTCATCTTGCCCGGGCGATTGGTGGACCAACTCGGCGTGATCGAGCGGGCGCTGGTCGCCGGCGCCGATACTCTGCCGGACGAGGTGGGCGAGTTCAGCCTCGAATGGGAGGAGATCCGCGCAGCGCTGGATGGCGAACGCGAGCCGGAGGCCGTGCGCGCCGCCATCCACGACGAGCTCGGCTCCGTGTGCCACCGGATCCTCGGCAACACGGCCGTGTTCAAGGACAGGCGGCAGACCCTGGGCTTCCTGGAGGGGCTGGGCTTCGTCGCCGCACGATAGGAGACCATGGCAAGTGTCGCGACGTTTCATGCGACGATGATGCGGACACATTGTCAATGTTCTTCCGTGGTACATCACGCGATGTGTCACGGAAGAACGGACTGTGAAATTGCAGTCCCCCGTTTCTCCACACCCGGCATTACGATAATGCCCGTTGTCAACACCCGTCAAAGGAGCGGATATGACTAAGGGGACCTTGCTGCCAGGGCGGCAGATTAACCTTGATTTCCATACCAGCCCGTACATCGAGAACATCGGCGTGGACTTTGATGCCGAAGCCTTCGCTGATCAGTTGGTGCGTGCGCACGTCGATTCGATAACGTTGTTCGCCCGCGATCACCATGGATATCTGTTCTACCCGTCCAAGCGGTTCCCGAATCTGCTGCATCCGCATCTGGTCCGGCCGAACCTATTGATTGAACAAATTGATGCCTGTCATGCGCGCGGCATTCGCACGCCAATCTACACCACCATTGGATGGGATGGGCGCGCTGCGCTCGAGCACCCTGAATGGCTGGCGCGCGACCCGCACGGCGAGCCGATCAGCGGACAGCCGAATGAGCCCAAGCCGAATTTCTACGATTCACTGTGCCTTAACAGTGGCTACCGCGCTTTTGTGCTCGCGCATCTGAACGATCTCATTGACACGCTGGGGCTGGAGCGCATCGATGGACTGTTCCTCGACATTTTCTTCCTGGTTCCTTGTGACTGTGAACGTTGCCGTGTGCAGATGGAGCGTCATGGTTTCGACCATACTGACATTCGTCAGCGCGAGCGATACAACGCGCAACTTGCCGATGAATTCCGACGCGAGGTGCGTACCTTGATCGACCGCCGCGTGCCCGGTGCCAGCCTGTTCTTCAACGGTTCGCACATTGGTCCGGCCAACCGCAGTTCGTTGGCGACTCTCACCCATTTGGAGATTGAGAGTCTGCCTGGTGGTGTGTGGGGATATGACAACTTCCCGATTGTCATGCGCTATGTGCGTAACCTCGGCAAGCCGGTGGTTGGTATGACCGGCAAATTCCACACGTACTGGGGTGATTTCCACTCGTTGAAGGCCGCGCCTGCGCTTGAATACGAGTGCTTCCAGATGATCTCGCTCGGCGCTGGCTGTTCGATCGGTGATCAGCTGCACCCTTCGGGTAAACTATCCGAAGCGGCATATGATCTAATCGGTTCGGTCTATGGTCAGGTCGAGGCTCTTGAAGATGTGACGCGCGGCAGTGAATCTATGACGGATATCGCCGTTATGACGCCTGAACGCGAATGGACGATGGATTCGACGCTCTCGGATGCGTTGATTGGCTCCAACCGAATGCTCACTGAGTTGGGTTGTCAATTCGACATCATCGATTCGGACATGGATTTCGGCCGTTATCGCCTGATTGTGTTACCGGATGAGATTAAGGCCACTCCGGATCTGTTGGCCAAATTGGAGGCGTTCGTGGCTGACGGCGGCACTCTGCTGGGCACATATCACTCACTTGATTTGGGCGATGATACCGTTCATCCGTTGTATGGTCATCGCATGCTTGGCGAATCGTATTGGGACCGTGATTTCATCATGCCTAACGAGGCGATTTGCCGTACGTTGCCGCGTGAGGAATTCGTAATGTATGAGCGCGGTGCACGTGTCATGCCGGTCGAGGCTGAGACGCTGATGGATTCGGTTGAGCCATGGTTCAACCGCGAGGGACATTTCTTCTGCTCGCATCAGCATGCACCCTCGACCGGACGAATGGGGTTCCCAGCCGTCACTCGCCACGGCGGGGTCGTATATTGCTCGCATCCGCTGTTCACGATTTACCGTGACTTCGCGCCGGCATGGGTCAAGGCGATGGTGAATGACATTCTCGACTTGCTCGTACCCGATCGACTGGTCAGAAAGGTCGGCGAACGTACGATTAGCGGTCTGGAGTTGCAACTGAGACGCGCGCCCGGCGGTGGGGCATTGCTGCTGCATTGTTTGTGGTATCCGGTCAAGAAGCAAGCGTCGAGACTATTCACCATCGATGAGCGTGTCGCATTGCATAATCAGCGGGTGCGCGTGCGCATCGGGGATGTTTCGATTCGCGGTGTGATGGCCGTGCGCGCTGGAATCGCTGTGCCTGCGACCGACTGGTATGTCGAGGATGGCTGGCTGGATGTGACGATTCCCGTGATCGACGGTTACGAAATCATTCGCATGGATCTTGCCTAATGCTGCTAGCAGAGTGTGAAGAGGTGCCGTTGTATGAATGAGCAATACCTGTTCAGCGTCCGTCCCGATCGTCGACAGTTGGAATGGCAGCATATGGAGATGTATGCTTTCCTGCATTATGGCATGAATACAATGACCGACCGTGAATGGGGGCTGGGGCACGAGGATCCGGCTCTGTTCAATCCTATTGGTTTCGAACCGGATCAGTGGATGGAAGTACTGGCTGAAGCTGGCATGACTGGTGTAATTCTAACCGCCAAGCATCACGATGGTTTCTGCCTGTGGCCTTCGGCCTACACCAGTCATTCGGTTGCCGCCTCTCCTTGGCGGGATGGAAAGGGAGATGTCGTATATGAGGTGAGTGAGTCCGCTCGTCGCCATGGTTTGAAATTCGGAGTGTATGTTTCGCCTTGGGATTGTACGGAGGCAACGTATGGACAAGGCGAGCCGTACAACGACTTCTATGTGAACCAGCTCATTGAATTATGCACGCAATACGGTTCGTTGTTCACTGTATGGCTTGATGGTGCGTGTGAGGCTGGCACGAACGGCAGGTGCCAGGAATATGACTGGCAACGGTATTACGACGTAATTCGTGCGTTGCAACCAGACGCGGTAATCTCAATCTGTGGTCCGGATGTGCGTTGGTGTGGCAACGAGGCTGGTTCTACGAGACCGGACGAATGGAGCGTTGTGTCAATCGAAGTGCGTCAAGCGCGCACGACAATGGATTTGTCACAGAAGGTTAACGGTGAAATTCCGGTGCTTTCCAGTGATATTGAGGACCTGGGGTCGAGAGAGTATTTAGCGGATTATCGGGGTACCTTGACTTGGTATCCGGCCGAAGTCGATACGTCGATTCGGCCCGGTTGGTTTCATCATGCATCGCAGGATGACCAGGTTCGTGACGCTGATGAGCTGTTTGATGTGTGGAAGCGCTCCGTGGGAGGAAATGCGAATTTGCTGCTCAATGTGCCGCCGAGCGCACGCGGCGTCATCGAGCCAAGTGATGTGGAGGCATTGCGTGGGGTGAAAGCACATATCGACTCTTTTAGGGCGCATTGGATTAAGAACGCTCAGATTACCTTCTCCTCTGGCGGCGAGAACGTGGCTGCCGGCGCGTTGCAAGCTATTGGTTCGGAAGGAACTATTTGGCGCCCGTCGGATAGAGACCTGACGCCAGTGGCGACGTTGCGCTTCGATGAGGATGGAAATGATGCCAGACGAGTGTGCGGTGTTGTTTTGCGAGAAGATATCGCACAGGGGCAACGTGTCGAGCGGGTTGAGGTAGTTGCGACACTGACTTCGGGCGAGCGTGTGAGGGTGGGGGAGTGCGGCACCGTCGGTTATCAGCGAATTCTCGAATTCGAGACCGTCGATGCCACCGCTCTTGAGATTGTCATACCGCGCTTCCGGGGATTCGTCGCGCTTAATGGACTGGCTGCGGTCGCAGCGTGCTGACTCAGTTTCTAATGTGCGATTTGCGAGGTGCCTCATTTAAGAATGAGCGCGAAACCCGTAGTGGTGGGGGCTGCGGACGTTTTCTTGGAGACTGAACGAAAGGATTATCATATGTTCAGTCCCGAGGAACGACAGCGCGTGGTGGAGCTGTACTTCACCACGCCGATGACAACGGCCCAGGTGGTGAGGCATCTGGGCTATCCGACCAGGCAGTGCCTGGAACGCTGGCTGGCAAAGGATCCCCGGTATGCCGGCCATATGGCGAAACCGATCATCCCGCTGGAAACGAGGACCAAGGCGATCGAGCTGGTGCTGGGCGGCATGGCCGCGCTGCAGCCCAGGAACAGGAACGCCAGCCAGGCCAACAAGCCCGTGCCGCGACGAAGCCGGAATGCCGGGGACGGCAACGATGACGTGGAGGCGTTGCGCCGCAGGGTCGAGGAACTGGAACCGGGGGAACGCGTTGATGCGGGAGGTGGTTGAGGTCGTAAAAAAAAAGACCCAGGCGCCGACCTGCGGCGCCTGTCGAACAGGGAGAAGACGCTGCCGGTCGACCGGTTGAGGCCGGCGTATTCGCTCGGCTCGATGACATGCTTGCCCGGCATCGCGCCCAGCGGCTACCACTACCACCACGCCCGGCTCGCCATTGACAAATACGCCGGTCTGCGCGTCAGGGCGGCCGAGGCGTTCGCCGCTTCCAAGGGCAGGTACGGGTACCGCCGCGTCAAGGCCATGCTCAGGACCGGCGTCTCGGAGAAGGCGGTCCGCCGGATCATGGCCGAGGACGGGCTCGTGGCGCACGCGCCCAAACGGCGCAGGTACAGTTCCTACGAGGGCGAGACCACTCCGGCTCCCGACAACCTCGCCGACCGCGAATTTACGGCCAGACGGCCGAATGAGAAGTGGCTGCGGACATCACCGGGATCAAGGCCCGGGACGGGAAGGTGTACCTCTCGCCGCCGTCGACTGTCACGATGGCAGGATCGTCGCGTACACGGCCGGTTCCGGTCCCGACGCGGAGCTCGCCAACCGGATGCTCGTCAAGGCCGCGGAAACGCTGCCGGAGGGGTGAAGCCCCTGGTGCATTCCGATCGCGGCTGCCACTGCCGGTGGCCCGGATGGCTGGACCTCATGGAACGGTACGGCCCGGCGCGGTCAATGAGCGCGAAGGGCTGTTCCCCGGACAACGCCGCCGCGGAGGGGTTCTTCGGTCGAATGAAGACGGAATCCGTCTATCCCGAGCATTGGGAGGAACGCACACGCGACGAGGTGCTCATCCCGGTCGACGACTGCATCCGCTGGTACAACCACGAGCGCATCAAACGGTCGCTTGGTTGGATGAGTCCTGTACAATACCGTCAAAGCCAGGGAATGGCTGCGTGACCATCTCCAAGAAAATGTCCGCAGCCCCTTATCTTAACGTTCACGCAAACATCGAATTCTATCTTTTGATGTAGTTGATGTGGGGAAGCCTGTATTTCCAATAGTTTTCGCGTCGCGAGGGGTGCAGGACACGCCATGGGGATAATTAGTTTGCGTTTCAAACACATGCGTATTAATTTAATTAATACATTTACATTGGAAACATAGCAGTTGACAGTGTGTACCCGACGGATACGACGACGTTAGCGGAAGGGATTGTTCATGTATCTCAAGATTGATCGTGAGCTTTGGCGATGCGAGCGCGTGATGCGCCAGCGTATCACGCCGCATATCCACCGGCCGGTCATTCATTGCGAAGTGAGAGCCTTCGACAATCCGGGAGAGCCTGATCCAAGCGATGCCTTCCTGGCAAAGGTGCGGGAGAATGAAGTCGAGTTTCATGACTTCCCGCTGCCGCAGGAATGGGGAACCACATGGGGGACGACATGGTTTGAGCTGACTGGTGTCATTCCTCAGGATGCTTTGCATGGAAAGTTCGACTTGGAACTTATGGTGGACCTTGGTTGGCATCCGGACCTCGTCGGCATGCACATCGAGGGTCTGGTCTACCGTCCCGACGGTAGTGCCATCAAAGCCGTGCACCCCAGGAATAACTGGGTTCCTCTGGTCAGGGGTGGCCAGATAGATGATGCGATTGCGTCCGATGGTTCGTTCACGCTGTATCTTGAGGCGGCATCGAATCCAATCATTCTAGGTGTTCCCTCGTTCGCCAAGACTGAGCTGGGCGCCGCCGCCACCGGCAAACGGGATCAGTCCTACATCTTCCGTTCGGTGGATGTGTGTGTCTATGATCGGCAGCTTCAGGCGCTGTGGGCTGATCTGGACGTTGTCAGCCAATTGGTCACCGAGCTTCCGGATTCAAGTCAGTGGCGTTGGAAGTTGGCGAAGGCGTTGCAGCGTTCGATGAATATCTATGACGAGCGAGACTTGTCGACTGTTCCTGCGGCCCGCAAAGCCCTGGCTGACGTGCTCGCCACACCCGGTGAGGCCGTTCGCCTGCGGCATACGGCAGTCGGTCATGCGCACATTGACTCAGCCTGGCTGTGGCCTGTGCGTGAGACCAAGCGCAAGGTTGCCCGCACCGTTGCCAACACATTGGCGCTGATGGATCAGGATTCCGAATATGTTTATGCGATGAGTTCTGCCCAGCAGTATGTCTGGCTGGAACAGGAACATCCTGATCTCTTTGAGCGGGTCAAGGCTCGTGTCGCAGAAGGACGGTTCATTCCTGTAGGCGGCATGTGGGTTGAGTCGGATGGCATGCTGCCGTCCGGAGAATCCTTGATTCGTCAGATCTCGTACGGTCAGCGGTATTTCCGTGATCGCTTCGGTGTGGCTCCGAAGGGCATCTGGCTGCCGGATAGCTTTGGCTACAACGGTCAGTTCCCGCAAATCGCCCGTCGTAGTGGCTACGAATGGTTCCTCACTCAGAAGATTTCATGGAGCGACACTACGCGTTTCCCGCATCATTCCTTCATGTGGGAAGGCATCGATGGATCGCGTATTTTCACGCATTTCCCGCCCTCCGACAACTACGGTTCCCAGGTCACTGCTAAGGAACTGAAGTACTCCGAGTCGAACTTCAAGGACAAGGACTTGTCGGACAAGGCCATAATGTTGTACGGCTATGGAGACGGTGGAGGTGGTGCCACCCGCGAGATGATGGAGCGTGTCCACCGCTTCGAGAACCTTGAGGGCATTGCCTCCACGCATATGGGTTCTCCGGAGACCTTTTTCGCTGAGACGCGTCGGGAGATGGAACGTGAGGCAGGTGACGAGTTCCCGGTGTGGAAGGGCGAACTTTACCTGGAACTACATCGAGCTACTCTGACCAGTCAACAGGACATGAAGCGCGGTTGCCGTGGGGAGGAATCCCTACTGCGCGTCGCTGAATACCTTGGCACGATGGCCATGCTTATAGTTCCCGGATATGTTTACCCGAAGCAAGAGCTCGATCGTATCTGGACAACGCTGTTGCTTAACCAGTTCCATGATATCCTTCCCGGTTCCGCCATCGCCTGGGTGCACCGTGTGGCCCGTGAGGACTATGCCCGCGATTCCGCCCGTTTGCGTGAAATCATCAACGAGGCGGCCGGAGCACTGCGTGATGTTGCTCCGAATACCCCGGTCATCGCTGATGCTGTCATTCCTTCCTTCTCGAGTTCCGGCCCTGATTGGCGTCCAGTGCCCGCCGTCGCCCGGGGCGAGGCGGTGGCCGTTGAGAATGAGTCGGATGGTTCGGTGACGCTGAAGAATGAGGATTTGACGGTTCGGATTGCCCAAGACGGCACCGTTGTGTCTGCGCTTGACCGTCGCTCTGGCCGTGAGCTCATACCTGTTGGTACTGCCATGGGACGCTACGAGGTGCTGCGTGACGAACCGGTGATGTGGGACGCCTGGGATATCGAGCGCGATGCATTGATGTGTGCTGAGCCAGTCACCGATTCACATATCATCGATACGAGCACCGATGCCGACGGTGTGGCGCGTGTCACTGTTGAAGCACATTATGGAGACACCGTTTTTGAAACTGTGATTGCGCTGGGGCCGGGGAGCAATCAGCTTGATTTCGCTGCGCATGTCGACTGGCAAACCAAGGAGCGTTTCCTCAAAGTGGACATGCCGCTCGCCATTGTGGCGGACAGGGCCCAATACGAATGCCAGTATGGCATGATCAGCCGTCCGGTGGTCAAGAACAGTCCTGGTGACGAAGCGCAGTTCGAGAATTGTTCGCATCGCTTCGTGCGCATCACTGACGGTGCGTATGGTGCCTCGGTGGTTAACGCGACAACCTATGGTTCCGACGCCTATCCACTCAACGGCGATAAGCTGGGGGCCACGGGCACCATGTTGCGACTGTCCTTGCTTGAAGGACCGGAGTATCCCGATCCTGATGAGGATATGGGAGAGCATGACTTCCATTGGGCGCTTGCTCTCGGTAGCACGCCTGCGGACACCGTTGCCGCGGCAGCACGTATTGTCGCTCCGTCGATTGAGAACATGCCCGTTGTGGCTGCGCCGGTCAATCTGGAGACGCTCGATGGTTCTCTCGCCATTGATTGGATTAAGCCGGCGGATGACGGATCTGGTGATGTGATTATCCGCATCTATGAATTCGCGGGATCGATTGCCTCCGCAGTACTGCATGCAGGCAAGTCGCTCGAAGGCGCCACGGTCCGTGAGACCGATGCGCTCGAAGGTGACGAATTGCCTGAAGGCGAGCCAAAGGCATTGCGAGACGCAGGCCCCTTGGAAGGCGCGCAACTTCGTTTCGGGCCATTCCAATTCGCGACCCTACGAGTGCACCGTTCCTAGGCGGATGCGCCAACAAGATTTGACCTCACAGTCAAAACCCAAGAAAGGAAATATCATGAGGAATATCATGACCAGAACACTGGCATTTGTCGGTGCCGTCGCAATGCTTGGCAGTGTCGTCGCCTGCGGCTCCACGAACAGCTCTGACAGTGGTGATGAGAACACCGGCGAAATCACCTTCTGGACCAAGAACCTGAAGACCGGCTACAACGACTACTTCGTGAACCTGGTCAAAGAGTTCGAGAAGCAGAACCCCGGCGCCAAGGTGAAGTGGGTCGATCAGCCCGGTGAAAGCTATGCGAATACAGTTTCGACAGCCGCGGCATCAGGAACGTTGCCCGATGTGCTCGACGGTATGCCGAGCGATGCATTCGCCTTGGCTGAAGCTGGTGCCATCGATAACGTCTCTAAGGAATACCCGAATATTGAAAAGGAGTATGCTCCCGGTCCGTGGTCTGGCATGGTTTTCAAGTCTCCAACTATCGAAGAAGGTGCTTATGGATATCCGTGGTATACTACTAGTAGTGCCATCTTCTATAACAAAGGCATTCTGGCAGAATGCGGTGTCGATACCACGAATCTGCCTGACTCATATGACGAGTATTTCGCTGCAGCTGATACCTTTGCGCAAAATTGCAAGGGGAAGTACAGCTTCGATGCCAACTTGCCGAATATCGGTGGTTTCTATGCCTATGCCGGTAAGCAACTTAATGATGACCGCACCAAGTGGCTCTTCAATAACAAGAAGAGTGTCGAGCTACTCCAGAAGTACGCCGATATGTATAAAAATGGTGCGCTGAGTGAAGAAGCGGTTTCTGCCAACGGAACTCAATCATCTGATTTGTTCAAACAGGGTGCCGTGGCCACTCGTAGTGGTTATGTGTATGATCTCCAGGACATCAAAGAGAACGCCCCTGAGGTCTATAAGAATCTTGCTTTCGTTCCTGGTTTCGGTCATGCAAGTATCACTCCTGAGATGTTGATGGTATCCTCTACTTCTAAGAAGAAGGCTTTGGCACATAAGTTCGCTCAGTTCGTAACTAACAATAAGAACCAGGTGGAGTTCGGGAAAGCAGCCAACGTCTTCCCGGCCACAGCTGAGGGCGTTGATGATCCCTACTTTACGAATCCTGGTGCTGATGCCGATGATCAGCGTCAATTGATTGCGACATTGAGTAAGAACATCAAGGATGGCTTCTGTGGCTATCCCGAATTCACCCCTGCTGATAGCACGACATTTACCGAGCAAGTCAGCTTGGCGGCTTCTGGCAAGGTCAGTCCTAAGGAAGCGCTCGATACTGCGGTGAATGATGCCAATACGAGGCTGCAAGACTGATGACTCAGGCAGCTTGGGATAGTGTCCAGGTTGCCGGTCGGAAGGGGAAGCGTCGTAAGGCTTCCCCTTCCGATGATCAATCGGACCGCATGTACAAGAACACGCCATTGCTCACCCGTCTGAGCCCATGGCTGTTCATCTGGCCTCCAGTCGTGTTGGTGATTCTGTTTTCAATCATTCCGTTCATCAACACTATTCGACTGTCTTTCACGGATTCGACATTGCTGCGTCCCGGTAAGTTCGTCGGGCTGGAGCAATATATCAGGGTCTTTCATGATCCGCGAGTCGGCACCGCATTGCTTAATTCCACGGTATACGCCCTGGTCGTGGCACCACTGATGATGATTCTTCCATTAATCATCGCAGTGCTGGTTTCCGGCAAAGGACGATTGGTGGGGCTGTTCCGCACGGCCTTCTATATCCCTGTGGTCGCTGGTTCCATCATCACGGGTCTGATTTGGACCAACCTGTTGTCTGCCCGTGGCCTGGTCAATTCAGTGTTCAATACGCTGCATTGGATTCAGCAGCCGATTCCTTTCCTCACCGATCGCTGGCTGTTGCTGTTCAGCTGCATGGCCGTGACGCTGTGGACCGGCATCGGTTCCAACATGGTCATCTACCTGGCGTCGCTGGCCAATATCAGTCCTTCGCTCTACGAGGCGGCTGATATCGACGGCGCTGGCGCGGTACGAAAGTTCACCAGTATCACCATGCCTGGCGTGCGTTCGACGATGGTCATGATTCTGCTGCTGTCGACGATTTCGGCCTTCCGCGTATTCAACGAGGTTTACCTGTTCACGAATGGCACCGGCGGCATTGGCGGCCAGGACCGTACGATGAGCATGCTCATCATGCAGGAGGGCACCGGTCTGACGGCGCGCACCGGTTATGCCAGCGCCATCAGCATAATCATGTTCTTCCTGCTGGGATCCGCCATTCTGTTGCAGATCGTCGTACAAAAGCGAATGGAGAAGTGAGATGGCAAAAAACGTGACGAGAAAACCCATCCGCGTGGGAACCGTCGTCAAGTATGTCGCATTGTTCATTCTGCTGATTATCTTCATCGGGCCGATCATCTGGCAGATTTCCCTGGCGTTCAAAGGACGCGGCGACAACATTTATGCCGTTCCGCCGTATTTCTGGCCAAGGGACTTCACCTGGGACAACTTCTACAGGGTATTCACCGACATTCCGATTCTGACCTACCTGAAGAACTCCCTGATCGTGACCACGGTCAATGTGTGTGCCAACCTGATTACCGCGACGATGGCTGGATTCGCGTTGACCCGTGCACGTTTTCCTGGTAAGAGACTGGTGACGTTGGTCATCTTCGGATGCATGCTGATTCCTGGTGAAACCGTTTTGGTCTCGCAGTTCTTGGTCATCCGCGCATTAGGATTGCAGAACAATCTCTTCGGTGTGATTCTGCCTGGCCTCTGCCAGGCCATGAACATCGTACTCATGATCAATGCTTTCTCCGGCATCCCGAGGGAACTTGAAGAGGCCGCAGAAGTGGACGGCGCCAATATTTGGCAACGGTATTGGAACGTTTGTCTGCCGCAGGTGAAGGGAACTTGCGCGGTCATTGCGATTTTCACCTTCGTTGCGGCGTGGAACGACTTCATGTGGCCGATTATCGTGCTCACCGATGAGTCGAAATACACTCTCACCGTCGGTTTGAACAGGTTGCGCGGCACCTTCTTCAGCGATCCTCGACTGATTGCAGCAGGCGCCGTCGTAGCCCTCATCCCGATTGTGATTTTCTATCTCATCTTCCAGCGCTACTTCTTCCAGGGCGTGGAAGAAGGCGGAACCAAGGGCTGATGGCCCGGAAAGGCAGTTCGACATGGCTGCAGCGAACCGTTGGATTGCATTGGATGGTGGCCGTGAGGCAACTCTCATTCCCTGGCCTTCGCTTGTTGAGCGAGGCCGGGGAGAGGTTTCCCTCGCCGCTTCGAAAGTGGTCCTTGATGAGAGTGTCGCCCAGGAGTCGTGGGGCATCGGACGTCATCTGGCCAAAGCCATCAGTGACGCCTGCGGATTGTCCGTGACATGTGCCCGTGGCAATGACTGGCATGGAGCGATCCGTCTGTCCATTGACAGGTCGTTACAGGAGCAGGAATACTGTCTGGATATTTCCCATTCAGAAGGTTTTGACGCCAGTTCATATCTCGGAGCAGGAGCGCAGGCTGCGGTGCGCATCACAGGTGGAGACGTCGCTGGTTTGCGCCATGGCGCCGCCACGTTGAGGCAATTGGTCGTTCAGTGTGCCCCGTCACTGCCGGTGCTGCATATCGAGGATCACCCGGCCTATGCATCGAGAGGCTATTATCTTGATGTCACGCGTGGCCGCGTGCCTACTTTGGATTGGCTCAAGCAATGGGCTGATTTGCTGGAGGAGTGCAAATACAATCAGCTGCAGCTGTATGTCGAGCACAGCTTCGCCTTCGATGGCATGAGCGAGACGTGGCGCGCCAAAGGGGCCATGTCGCCCGAGACCATCATGGAATTCGACGAGTACTGCCATGAGCGTGGCATCGAGTTAGTGCCATCTCTCTCCAGCTTCGGACACCTCTATGAAGCCCTGCGCACCAAAGGTTTGCGTGACCTTGGCGAATTGCCGGAGCAAGCTGACCGGCCATACAGCTTCATCGAACGTCAGATGCATCACACGCTCAACGTCACCGATCCGAGATCCTTCGCGTTGTCCTGTGCGATGATCGATGCCTACGCGCCGTTGTTCTCATCTCGTAAGTTCAATATCTGCGGCGACGAGACCTTTGACTTAGGGCGGGGACGCTCACACGAGGAAGCCGAACGAGTCGGTGCAGGCACGATGTACGCCGATTACATCACTCGGCTATGCGAGCACGTGCGTGAGCTAGGCCGTGAACCTATGATGTGGGGCGATATCGCGGTGTCCGACCCGGAAGTGCTATCCAAGCTACCTGTGGACGTGAAACTGCTCAACTGGCAATATTCGCCGGATGTCACTGATCGCGAAGTGGCGCTGGTGGCTGCCACTGGGGCCAACCAGACCGTATGCCCGGCGACCCAGACCTGGAACCGCATGTTACCTTCGCTGGATAATGCCTGGCGCAATATAAACCGTCTGTCCAAAGCCGGCCTTGACCACGGTGTGCGCGGTTTCCTGCTCACCGACTGGGGCGATTACGGTCATGTCAACGATCCTCGCATGGCCATTCCCGCCCTGATGTATGGCGCTGAATGTTCCTGGACAGCCGAACGGACAGATTTCGAATCCATCAACAACCGTATCGGTGCGTTGCGCTATGGCGACCACGGTGAGTTGCTCACTGTCATCGCCCAGGAGGCGGAGGATTCTAGGATCGGCTTTAGCTGGGGAGACCTGGTGCGTTACGAGGAACTCCGTGCTCAAGATGATGGTGTCAACACTGATGTGCTCTCGTCTATTTGGGAACCAGGTCCTGACTGGAAGAAGCAAGCGATGGGCAAGCCCCTTGAAGAGGTGCGGGCCATGTTCCTGCGCTGGCTTGCACCTCGGCTTGAGAAGTCGGCCCCGGGTCTGTTCCAGCATATCTGTGGGGCCATTGGCCAGGGTTCGCTGCCCTCCGGGGAACGCGGTGCCTTTCTGCTGGCGGCTGCCGGACAGGAACTGTTGGACGCGGCGGGTCGTCGCTTTGCTGCGGATTCTGGCGTGATGTCGGTGCGTGCCGATGACCCGAAACGTGATCAATTGGCCGCGCAGTTGGAGGAATGGTTTGAACAGTACGTCCGAATTTGGCGTTCAGTCAGCGAGGAATCGGAATTATCCAAAATCGGCCAGGTGATCTGGCGGTGCGCGGACTTGTTACGCGCCAAGCATTGAGACGCACCATGTCACTTACATATCAATACGCCACATACATACTAAAGGAAGAGCAATGAAATTCGGAGCGAACTACACCCCGACCCACGATTGGTTCCACACGTGGCTCAATCCTGATTGGGATTCCGTCCATCGGGATTTGGAACAGATTGCATCCATCGGCATGGATCATGTGCGTCTGTTTCCGCTATGGCCGATTCTGCAGCCCAACCGCACTCTAATCAACCACAAGGGTCTTGAGGACGTTCGCCGGATGGTTGAAATCGCCGGGGAATATGGTCTTGAGGCCTATGTCGATGTTATCCAGGGACATCTGTCGAGCTTCGACTTCATGCCTTCATGGGTGGTCACATGGCATGACAAGAATATGTTCACTGACCCTGATGCTGTTCAAGGCCAGGCTGATCTTGTTGCGGCCCTCTATGATGAGTTGGAGGACGTGCCCACTTTCCGTGGCCTGAACCTGGGCAATGAATGCAATCAATTCCTCGGTACCCGTCATGCGTTGCATATGACCGCCACGCCTGGTGAAGTCACGCATTGGCTCGAATCGCTGATTGCTCCCGTCAAGGGCCGCGCTGCAAAACAGGGGCGCGTGCTCACGCACTGCGAGGACGATGCCGTATGGTATCTTGACCGGCATTCTTTCAATCCTACTCACGCCGCCCGTATCGGGGACATCACCACGATTCATTCCTGGGTGTTCAATGGGGTGGCTGATCGGTTCGGTGCGTCCAGCGAACAGTGCTATCGCCACGCTCAGTATCTGACCGAGCTTGCCAAGGCCTTTGCGATTGACCCTGACCGTAAGGTCTGGGTTCAGGAGATTGGTGCGCCTGGCAACGTGTTGGAGCAAGGCAATGAGGTCGAATTCGCCGAGCAGTCGGTCAGGCGAATTCTGGAATGCTCCGACGTCTATGGCATTACCTGGTGGTGTTCTCATGATGTCAGCTCTTCACTGGCTGATTTTCCGGTCTTCGAGCATCAGCTTGGTCTTTTTAACGAGCATGGCGAGCTCAAGGATATTGGTCGTGTCGTCCGCGATGCAATTGCATCCTATGACGGGCATGAGCCTGACCGCCCCTCGGCGGCCATAGTTCTGCCCGACGATGTGGTGAGCTTGGACTCGACCATTCGTTCCTCATGCTCGCCCAATGGCGCAGTGTTCGACTATTGGATGCAGCAGGCTATTGCCGGCAATCATCTAGGGTTCGTATGCCAGTCCATCGCCAGGGACTCGGACGCGCTTGCCCTGCGTGGCATCCATGAATGCGTGCCGTTTGAACAGGCCTTGTCCTGAAACGATTAAAGACCGTCAGGTGGCTTGCGGGCGCATCGTCACGGTGAAAGGAGCAGATGACATCGATGGGAACCTCCGCCCTTTCCAAGGCCGTGCCAACCGAGGTGCGGCTGCATAACAAGACTATGATTATGCGACTGCTCTATCCCGATCATGAGATGACCAGGGCCGATGTGTCCCGTGCCACCGGACTGACGAGAATGGTTGTTTCCGACATTGTTTCGGAACTAATCGATAACAAATTGATTACGGAAGTGGGCTTTAGCAAGCCTAATGGCCCCGGAAAGCGTGGCATCCTCCTTAAATTCGACGCGGACAGCCGTTGCGTCGTGGCGCTAGATCTCTCTCAGCCGTACGTTTTTCGTGGCGCGGTGATGAATCTACTGGGGCACGTCCTGCCCAGGGAAGAAAGCGTTATCTCAGTCACGGATACCACGCCGTTGGAAGTCGTCGGCAAGTTGTGCCGGCAGTTGATTGAACGGACGGACACCGAGGTGCTAGGCATCGCGGTGTCCGTGCCCGGCATTGTTGACGCGCATGGTGTCGTGAGAGAATCAGTTAACCTCGGTTGGAAGGACACCGATCTGAGGAGCTACCTCACTGATCTGACCGGACTGCCCGTGCACGTGGATAACGACAGTAACGCGCAGACGATGGCCGAGCTGCGATTCGGCGCCGCGGAACCCAATATGATGCTGGTACAGATAGCCAGGGGGGTGGGTGGCGGCATCATTCTGAATGGAGACCTCTATGTGGGGACTTCCAGGGCCGCCGGCGAGATCGGCCATGTAGTGGTTGATCCCGAGGGGGTTGAGTGTGTTTGTGGCAAGCGCGGGTGCTTGGAAACGGTGATTGCGATTCCCCGGCTTGTCGCACAGATAGATGCTGATCCCATCCATCGTGATGAGATTCTGCGACAGGCCGGCGATACGTTGGGGCGTGCTTTGTCGATGCCGTTGGGTGCGCTGGACATTCCACTGGTCATGGTGCAAGGGGATTCATCTGTGGTCAACCGCAGTTTTCTGGATAGTGCCGAACGTGCATTGAACAAGGCTATCGCCACGGATCTGCGCACCCATGTGCGAGTAAGGCGTTCCGCATTGGGACAGGATGCGGCGTTGCTGGGGGCATGTGCCATGGTGCTCACCGAACAATTGGATTACATGGTGCAACTCGACATGGCGAAATGATATGCCATCGCACATTCTGTCAGACATCGAAAGAGGAAGGCAACAATATGAAAATTCAGCATCTGGGAACCGCCGCCGCCGAACGCATTCCCGGTCTGTTCTGCCGATGCGCGATTTGCCGTCACGCTCTTGAACATGGCGGCAAGGAGATTCGCACGCAAAGCCAAGTTCTCATCGATGAGAATGTGATGTTGGATTATCCTGGCGATGGCTACATGCATGCATTGTTGCATCGCATTGATATGCCAGCGGTGCACCCGATGTCTATTTAGAAGTGCAACACCCTTGTTGGTCCTGTAATTCTAACAGTTCGTCGGCGAACGCCTCGGCGGCGACGTGCATCACGTTTTTTGAGCGCGAAAAGTGTAGTGGTGCCTCACCGGGGGTGAGCGCGAAACCCATCCCTCCTGCTTGGCTGGTTCCATGGAAGACAGGATCAGCATGGCCACCAAACGGCAGATAACCCTCAGGTTCAAGGATGAATACGCGAAGGCATCGAAAAAGGACAAGGGCGTCATCCTCGACCGCATGTGCGAGACGCTGAAGACAGGCAGGAGCACCGCCAGGCGCAGACTCAAGGAAGCCGGCCGCGCAGGCGAGGGCCGCGAAGCCCCGCGCGAACGGCCGAAACGGTATTCGGACCGGTCCCGCCTCCTGCTGGAACAGGTATGGCTGCTGATGGACCTGCCGTGCGCGAAATACATGAAGGAGATGCTGCCCCAATGGATTCCGACGCTGCTCGAGGCCGGCGAGCTGCGGGGATTCGACACGGCGACGGTCGACGAACTGCTCGCGATGAGCGCGGCCACGATGGACCGATACCTCAAGCCCGTGCGCGACGCCGCCAACCCCAAGGGCATGGCGTCCACCCGCCCGGCGGGCGAGCTGCTGCGCAACTCGATTACGATCAGGAAGGCAGGCGACGAGCTCGACGGCCTGCCCGGCAACGTGGAGGCCGACACCGTCGCCCATTGCGGGCCCAGCCTCAAGGGAGAGTTCTGCCGCACCCTGACCGTCGTCGACTTCGCCACCGGATGGACCGAGAACGCTTCCGCCAGGAACAACGCGTACAGGAACCTCTCCAAGGCCGAGGCCGTGATCGAGGAGCGCCTGCCGTTCGCCATCCGCTCCTACGACAACGACAACGGCAGCGAGTTCATCAACCTGGACTTCATCAGCCACCTGCAGGCCATCGACGCGGAACAGACCAGGAGCCGGCCATACCGGAAGAACGACCAAGCCACCGTCGAGTCGCGCAACAACCACATCGTCCGCAGGCACGCGTTCTGCTACCGGTACGAGCCCGCCGGACTCGACCTGCTCAATGAGCTATGGGAGCTCGTGCGGATCAAGGCGAACCTGTTCACCCCATCCAGGAAACCCGTCGGACGGGCCGGCACCCGCGGCGGACGCCCCAAGCGCGTCTACGACCAGCCGGTGACCCCGTGGGAGAGGCTCAAGCGATTCGACGACGAGGACCGCGCCAAGGGAGGCCCCGGCTCCATCAAACCCGGGCGGCGCGAGCGGATCGAAAGGCTCATCGCCGAAACCAACCCCGCCGAACTCGTCCGGCGCATCCACGCCATCCAGGACGAACTCGAGCAGGCCGCCATGCCGCGGACCAAGCGTCTGGAAAGAAAGCTCGGCCCGGACATGGCATACTTGAACAAGACGCTCGCCCGGATCACAGGCGCGGACGTCAGCGAAACCGACGACGAACCAGCCGGCGCGAGCTAGGAATTCACGCTCAAAACCGGTGAGGCACCACTGCGGA
>CWHD01000059.1_pt1 | contig 19647 bp, 16 predicted proteins | sample 673061 | NCBI WGS metagenome assembly CWHD01 (sample SAMEA3735893, study PRJEB9488) | human gut metagenome | biome: ENVO:mammalia-associated habitat; material: ENVO:feces | place: Malawi | collected 2009-02-27 | reverse complement strand
TCCAATCTAACGGGTGTTGCACTTTCATTTAGACAACGGGGCGGGCATGTCCGTACGAAAAACATCTATCATGTGCACTATGGGGAATCCAAATGAAATCAGACTGGCGATAGTCGATAACGACGACTTCGTGCTGATGGGTTTGGCAGCGTTCTTGTCGCGTCATCTGCCGAATGTTCGGTTAGCTTGGAAGGCGAATACCGGAACCGATGCTCTGGAATATGCGACGGATCCCGCAAATGAAGCGGACATTCTGCTGGTTGACATGAGTCTGGAGGACATGCCCGGAGACATGGTGTGCCGGGAAATCAGAAGTCGTAACAGGATGTTGCCGTTGCTGGCGGTGACATCGTTCAGTTTAACTCGCTATGCGCGACGTGCTGCTGAGGGTGGTGCTCAAGGCATTGTGTCAAAAGCTGATTTTCCAGTACTGTGTAAAGCGGTCAAGCTCGTCAGCGGTGGTCATACTCTCTGTGTTCGAGTAGGAGGGGAGACTATTGGATTCGAGGATGTAGATGCTGCATATCATCGTCTGGTTCGACTTCCCGTGAATAGAATCGAAAGATTGTCGGAACGGGAAAAATATGCCATGGAACTATATTCACAGTCGTATAAGCCCACTCAGATTGCCCGGATGATGGATGTTTCGGCAGGGACGGTGAAAACCTATCTTGACCGTGTTCAGAACAAACTCCATCTTACTTCCAGAGCCGAACTGATTGCCTATTGGTGGAGGCGGGAACGATGGTGAGACGATTGGCAATGAAAACGATACTTGTGGTTCGCAAGAAATGCTTGGGAGTATCGAAAAAAAATCTTGTTCTACCGATAGTGGCTATGACATGTCTTGCCGCATGTATCGCCGAATGGATTCTTGATTCTCCTGAGAGTTTGAATGATGGGTTTATTCGCATCGTGTACATGCTTGCTGTGAGTATGTTGCCGTTATATCCGGTACCGGCAACATGGGGGATTATCGTCATCGCATTCCTGAATGAATTGATGCCTTGCTTATCGCAATGCGATGAGTCATGGGGTGTTCTGGTATCTCTTGCGATTCAAGGCTATGCTGCTGTTTGGTGGAATGGTGTGACGGCAACGGTACTGTTGTCTATTAGCGCTTTGCTGAATTATGCGATATATCGGGAGAATAGTGAATTTGGTTCGTTCGATGGTTCCATTAATTTGGTGGTGTTGCTTTGGTTTGTGTTTCTTTTAGGGGTTTGGCTACGGCAAAGGAACGGACTTGAAAAGAAAAAAGAGTTAGAAAAGGAAGCTGAAATTGTTCGATATAACTTACAGCTTGCTGAGGGGATGCATGATGCCATGTCTGGTGAGTTGACACGAATGTTGGTCATAGTGCAGGAAGGTATTGATGCATCGAAGGAAGAAGAACTTAAGCGATGGAGAAAATTGCAGAACGGTATCAATAAGATATTCCAAGATCTGCATTCGGTTATGAATTATCTATCGGATGATGACCATAAACAAGATGAGGTATTTCATGTAAGTCTTGCCGAACATATTCAAGCTACATTGAGTGAAAGTGACCGTCGTTTGCATGACAAAGGGTTTTGCGGTCATTCATCTCTTCGCGGTGTATCCAGCGCAATGTTGAACTCGTGGAATCAAATAATCGTTAACCTGTTGCGTGAAATTTACACGAATATTGAACGCTATGCTGACAAAAGTGAATATTCCGTCATTGTCACATTTTCAAATAATGCTGTTGATATTGTTCAGGTGAATAAATGTCGACAAAAGAGTCGGCGATGTGTGACTTTGGGAGCAAGAAAAGGGCTAAGTATATATTCCCGTTTGATATCTAGACAAGGAGGATTCATCAGATATGAAAAAGACGGCGAAGAATGGTCTTTCTATTGCAGGTTACCGCTACTGACCTAATTTCTGATATGGCATAATGGCAACCATACAGGGCATAGTGAATATGTTGATATTTCTTCCTCCGTTGAACTGTTGCTTGGAGTGCTGGCTGACGCTCCGAATGTCAAACCAAGTACCGTAAGTATTGAAAGCTCTCATGAGGGTTCCTTTGCGTCGGGGTGTGTCAACGATCATTGCACAACATGGATTCATATAAAAGTCCTTGTCCCCTAATGGCATACAAGTCATTGCGAAGCGGGAGAAAGTGCGTCATGCTTACAGTAGCTCTTCGCCTGAAGGGCAGGAATTAGTTAAGGATGACTATATGAGCATCAATGAGAAGTCCATTGTCGGTGAATCCTTCGAGGATCTGTCGGCGGCCGATATGGCGATGCTGACCGGTCGCAACGATGATGGCGTCGCGCCGGCGTCGCTGTCGTTCGCGGTTTCCGTTCTGAGCGTGTCTTTCTCGGCATGTTCGGTAACGGTCGTCACCCGACTTGCATCCTGTGGGAACTGCAAGTGAACGTTGCTTTACATGGGTCAGGTATGGATTGCGTAAAACATCCGACCCATACCTGACACTTGTTATCGTTAAGGGGAAGTGGCATGAAGGCGATTCTGTTTCGTGACTGCAAGGCATGTTTCCAGTCATTCAAGAACTGGGGTATGGTTCTTATCATTATGGTCACGGCAATATTCGTGGAGATGGTTGCCAGTGGCGCAGGCATTCTAGACCCATTTACTTGGGCTGTCTTTTTTGGACCGTTTTTCATCTATTCGTCATGCTCGGTGATGGTCTCCGTCCTGTATCAGGATTTCCGAGATGGACTGTTTGAGCTCTATATACAGTCTGGTCGTTCCTATTGGAGCTACTGCTGGTGTAAATGCCTGTTTCCTGTTATCCTGACAGTGATTTCCGTGCTTTTGAATCTGGCTTTTATGCGTGTTTTGTCATCAGGCTTTCAGATAACCGCTGGAGCAGATGATGCAATTGGTGCTCTTATCGTATCAGTCTTAGGAACAATCGTCTGTTCTTTGGGCGCAATGCCGATGGTTTATGTCTCCCGGAACAGCGATCCGACAATGGCACAACTGGTTTTGGTGTTGATTGCGATCCTGCTCCAATTGGCATATATGCTTGTGATCGTCAACGTGATGCCGCTGTGCCTGTTCTCGGTTGGTTATGTCGTATTGGTAGTGGTCGCCATCGGTATTTCAACCGGAGTATTCTGTCGATATTTTATCAACACCAATATCGAGCTGTGACATCCGGACATGACGGATACGAACACAACCGAATCGACGACAAGGAAAGACAATATGACCGCCGACCACATCAACCACGCCGACCGCACCGACAACGGCGAACATGCCATCATCGCCGTCGAACACGTCACTTTCGGCTACAAGAAGAGACAGACCGTGTTGGAGGACATCGACTTCACCGTGCCGCAAGGCCAGTCGCTGGCGATCCTCGGATACAACGGCGTCGGCAAGACCACGCTGTTCAGACTCATCGTCGGACTGCTGCGCCCCCGTGAAGGGCGATGCGTGATCGATAGGCGTCGGGTGCCGTCGATGCGCGACGTGTTCCAGATGACCGAGAACGGCAATCTCGTCGGCACGATGACCGTGCGTGACAACATCCACTTCCGGCAACTGCTGTTCCGGTCCGGCAAGGGAATCGCGGACGGCGGCCATACCGTCGACTCGAAACGGCTGGAGGATGAGCCGCTCGTCCGTGCCTTCGAATTGGAGGGGCATCTCGACAAGAAGGTGGCGGAACTCTCGACCGGTCTGCGCAAACGGGTCGGCATCGTCGCCGGCATGCTGTTCGACCCGCATGTCATCATGCTCGACGAGCCAAGCAACGCCATCGATCCGATCACCCGCTCGCTGCTCGTCGATTACGTCAACCAGCTTCGCGCCGACGGGCGCACTTTGCTCACCGTCACCCATGACCTCGAATACTGTTGGAATGTGGCCGACCGGATCATCATCCTTGACGACAAACACCTCGTCAAGGATATGATGCTCGCCGAATTCGACGACTATGAGGCGTTCACCAAGGCGTCCACGCTCGGGCGTGACCGCACGCACGTCGACTTCGGCCTTCCCGCGCGCGGACGGCAAGCATGAGATCATGGCGTCGCCACCGTGTCCCGTTTATCGAACAAGGCGAGCACAGCGAATGCGGGCTGGCCGCCGCAGCGATGATCCTCGCCGCATTCGGGCATCCCGTGACCATGGACGAGCTGCGCCGCCGGTACGGCGCTCCACGCGGCGGACTGAGCCTCGCGAACATCGTAACGGTGCTGTCCGACTCCGGCATCCGCGTACGCGCGGTCACGACCCCCAGCGCCGAAGCGTTGAAAACCGTCATGACGCCATGCATCCTGCATTGGGACGACAACCATTTCGTCGTGCTCGACCATTACGCATACGGCCGATTCCGCATCGCTGACCCGGCGAACGGGCGCCATGCCTATACGCCCGGCGAACTCGCGGCCCACTGTTCTGGCGCGGTGCTGATTCCGCAACCGACAAACGACGGCTGCGCAACCATTCCCATACGGCCTCGCAGCGGAACCGTCTCCATCCTGACCGGGTTCCTCCGCCGGAACATGCCCGCCATCGGTCTGAGCCTGCTGTTCTCGCTCGTCGTCCAGGGACTGACATTGATCGTGCCCGCAGGCACCGGCTATATGGTCGACCATGGGGCGCTCGCCGCCCAAAGCGGTTTCCCGCCGTTGGTCGCGACGATGCTGCTTGCCTCGCTGCTGGTCTACTATGCGGTCGGCGCGTTGAACACCGTGATGCTCACCCGCGTGCAGGTGCGATTCGGACGATACCTGTCCCGCCGATACATGACCGGCGTGCTCGATCGGGAGTTCCCGTTCTTCGTGAACCGTTCCGGTGGTGACCTGATCTACCGCGCGAACCTGGTCATGGTCGTCGAACAGATCGTGACCGGCAGTCTGCCGTCGACGGTCGTGTCGATGGTGTTCCTCGTGGTCTACCTGATCATGATGATCGCCTATTCAGCGCCATTGACGATGCTGACCCTGACGGTGTGCGCGGCGGTGCTCGTCGTATCCGTCATTTATTCCCTGCGCAACAGGACGCTGGTCGAGCGTGCGACCGTCGCGCAGGCTGACGTGCAACGCGCCTTCATCGAAACCTTCTCCGGCATCGAAACTGTCAAAAGCCTCAATTTGGAAAGCCACTGCTACGACCGCTGGTCAGCGCGTCTGGGAGCGCAGCTCGACTACCAGACTCGGCAAGGGCGGCTTTCGGCGTTGCTGTCAAGCCTGTCCTCGGCGCTGGTGTTCGTGTTGCCGCTATGCGTGGTCGCCTTCGGTATGACCTTCGTGGGACGCGGCACGCTCGCACTGGGTGCCGTCGTCGGATTCATGTCATTGGCGTCCGCATTCGTCACGCCATTCTCCGGCATCGTCGGCGTCATCAGCCAGATCATGGCGTTCGCCACCTATATGCGCAAGATTTGCGAGATGATTCCCGCCGGTGAAGGCGACAGGCGAGGCGGCGGTGCGTCGCTTGCATGCGACGAACCGGGTGGCGAACCGGGTGACGTCGGACTGGGTGACGTCGGACTGGGTGACGGCGGACGGTCCGCATGTGGTGGGCCGAGTGGTGACGAATCGGGTGATGGCATACTCGAACGGTTGCATGCCACCGGCGTGGGATACTCGTACACGGCGTTCGACGCTCCCGTTCTCTCCGATGTCGATTGCGACATCCGCAAAGGCGACAAGATCGCCATCGTCGGCCCCACTGGCTCGGGCAAAAGCACGCTGCTGAAACTGCTCGCCGGACTCATCGAACCCGTCTGTGGCACGGTGACCATCAACGACGGCGGATGCCGGATTTACGACGCGGACAGCCGATGGAAGGCCGGCAGGCTGGCGTATGTGCATCAGGAATCCACGGTGTTCAACGAAACCTTGCGCGACAATATCACGCTGCACCGTCCGTGGCTGACGGATGACGACATCGTCAGGGCGTGCGAGGTTGCCGGCATCAACGAGGGGATGATGGATCCGGTCGTCGGCTTGGACGCCATGGTCAGTGAACGCGGCATGAACCTGTCCGGCGGCCAACGGCAGAAGGTCGCCATCGCGCGTGCGGTCGTCGGAAGACCGGACTTCCTACTTATGGACGAACCCACCAGTGCTCTGGACAACGATACCGAGCGACATGTCATGACGGCGTTGCTCGACTCCGACAATGCGTGCATCGTCGTGGCGCACAGACTCGCATCGATTCGGGATTTCGACCGCATCCATGTCATGGATCATGGGCAGATCGTCGAATCCGGTACGCATGACGAACTGCTGCAGGCCGGCGGATTGTATTCGCGGCTGTACCGGCAGGAGTGAGTGTCCCCTTACACCCTTACGCCTTTAAACCCTTACCCTTTACACCTTATCCCTTACACCCTCGGCTCATGAGGCCCCAGTCCGGCCCCTGCCGTATAGTTTTCATTTGGCGTAATTTCGCCCGCGGATAGAGAGCGTTTCGAGCGAACCTGCACGAAACACCGCGCAACGACACAATAAGGAGGACGCCGTGGCACTGACGGCTGACGAGAAGACCCAGATTATCAACGAGTACGCGACGCACGAAGGTGACACCGGTTCCCCCGAGGTCCAGGTGGCTCTGCTGTCCAAGCGTATCGCCGACCTGACCGAGCACCTCAAGGAGCACAAGCACGACCACCACTCCCGTCGTGGTATGCAGCTGATGATCGGTGACCGTCGTCGCCTGCTTGACTACCTCAAGCGCGTTGACATCAACCGTTACCGTTCCCTCATCGAGCGTCTGGGTCTGCGTCGATAATTGAAGACTTCCGCCCGAGTACCTAGGATGGTGCTCGGGCGTTTTACATATCGCCAGCCAACGGCAACAACGGCAAGAGGGTTAGAGGATAGGCCAGCAGGTAAGGCCGACAAGAGAACCCGAATGAAGGGGTTGACACGAGGAACGACGGCCAAGGGGCCAGTCGAAACAAGGTATGTGACGTCCGCTGAAGAGGACAGTTGCGGTTCAAGCGAGTCGCCAAACCGCAGCACAGTATGTAGGAATAATTAGAAAATTAAAGAAGGAGGAACCCTATGGAGGGTCCCGAAATCAAGGCCGTTGAGGCCGTAATCGACAATGGATCGTTTGGCAAGCGCACGCTGCGCTTCGAGACCGGCCGCCTCGCCCAGCAGGCCGATGGCGCTGTGGCCGCCTACCTCGACGACGATTCCATGATTCTGTCCACCACCACCGCCGGTTCCAGCCCGAAGGAGAACTACGACTTCTTCCCGCTGACCGTCGATGTTGAAGAGAAGATGTACGCTGCCGGCAAGATTCCGGGCTCGTTCTTCCGCCGTGAAGGCCGCCCGAGCTCCGAGGCCATCCTCGCCTGCCGCATCATCGACCGCCCGCTGCGCCCGCTGTTCCCGCACACCCTGCGCAACGAAGTGCAGGTCGTCGAGACCGTGCTCGCCGTGAACCCTGATGACGCTTACGATGTCATCGCCCTGAACGCCGCCTCCGCCTCCACCATGATTTCCGGCCTGCCGTTCGAAGGCCCGGTCTCCGGTGTGCGTCTGGCGCTGATCGACGGCCAGTGGGTCGCCTTCCCGCGTTGGAGCGAGCGTGAGCGCGCCGTGTTCGAGATCGTGGTCGCCGGCCGTGTGGTCGAGAACGGTGATGTTGCCATCGCCATGATCGAGGCGGGTGCCGGCAAGAACGCCTGGCACCTCATCTATGACGAGGGTCAGACCAAGCCCGATGAGGGAGTCGTTGCCGGTGGTCTTGAAGCCGCCAAGCCGTTCATCAAGGTGATCTGCGAGGCTCAGAATGAGCTCAAGAAGATCGCCGCCAAGGAGACCAAGGAATTCCAGCTCTTCCCGGAGTACACCGACGAGCTGTATGCCCGCATCGACGAGATCGCCCATCAGGATCTGGACGAGGCCCTCTCCATCGCCGAGAAGCTGCCGCGCCAGGACCGCATCCACGAGATCAAGGAGCACGTGCGCGAGGTGCTCGCGGACGAGTTCACCGATATGGACGATGCCGAGAAGGACAAGGAACTCGGCAACGCCTTCAAGGAACTGCAGCGCCAGATCGTGCGTCGCCGCATCCTGACCGAGGACTACCGCATCGACGGCCGTGGCCTGCGCGACATCCGCACCCTGTCCGCCGAGGTGGACATTGTGCCTCGCGTGCACGGTTCCGCCCTGTTCCAGCGTGGCGAGACCCAGATTCTGGGCGTCACCACCCTGAACATGCTTAAGATGGAGCAGCAGATCGACGCGCTGTCCGGTCCGCAGTCCAAGCGCTACATGCACAACTACGAGATGCCGCCGTACTCCACTGGTGAGACCGGCCGCGTCGGCTCTCCGAAGCGCCGCGAAATCGGCCACGGCGCGCTCGCCGAGAAGGCTCTCGTGCCGGTGCTGCCGAGCCGTGAAGAGTTCCCCTACGCCATCCGCCAGGTCTCCGAGGCCATCGGTTCCAACGGTTCCACTTCGATGGGTTCCGTGTGCGCCTCCACGCTGAGCCTTTTGGCTGCCGGCGTGCCGCTGAAGGCCCCGGTTGCCGGCATCGCCATGGGCCTCGTGTCCGGCGATGTTGATGGCCAGCACATCTTCAAGACCCTCACCGATATCCTGGGCGCCGAGGATGCCTTCGGCGACATGGACTTCAAGGTGGCGGGTACCTCTGAGTTCATCACTGCCCTGCAGCTCGACACCAAGCTCGACGGCATCCCCGCCGACATCTTGGCCGCCGCTTTGCAGCAGGCCAAGGAAGCCCGCGCCACGATTCTCGAGGTCATCAACGAGTGCATCGACGGCCCGGCCGAGATGAGCGAGTTCGCTCCGCGCATCATCACCACCTCCGTCCCGGTTGAGAAGATCGGCGAAGTCATCGGCCCGAAGGGCAAGATGATCAACCAGATTCAGGAAGATACCGGCGCTGAAATTGCCATCGAGGATGACGGTACCGTCTTCATCTCCTCCGAGGGTGGCGAGGCCGCTAAGAAGGCCAAGTCCATCATCGATTCCATCGCCAACCCGCACGTGCCCGAGGCCGGCGAAACCTACAACGGCAAGGTCGTCAAGACCACGTCGTTCGGCGCTTTCGTGAACCTCACCCCCGGCACCGACGGCCTGCTGCACATCTCCCAGATCCGCAACCTGGCCAACGGCGAGCGTATTGACGCCGTCGAAGACGTGCTCAAGGAAGGCGACATCGTTGAGGTGATCGTTCAGGGTGTCGATGATCGCGGCAAGATCTCCCTGGCCATCCCTGGTTTCGAGGATCAGGAGAACAACGCCCGACCGAGCCGTGGCGATCGCGATGACCGCCGTGGCGGCCGTGGCCGTGGTGACCGTGACGATCGCCGTGGAGGCCGTGGCCGTCGCTCCGATCGCGATGACCGTGACTTCGACGATCGTGACGACCGTCCGCGTCGCCGTCGCTCCGATGACTTCGAGGATGATTACGACGACCGTCCGCGTCGCCGTCGCTCCGATGACCGTGACTTCGATCGCGATGATCGCGATGATGATCGTCCGCGTCGCCGTCGTTCTGCCGACCGTGATTTCGACGATCGCGATGACCGTGATGCTCGCGACTCCCGTGATGATGATCGTCCGCGTCGCCGTCGTTCTGCCGACCGCGATGACCGTGGCGATCGCGATGACCGCCGTGGCGGTTTCCGTGGCGGCCGTGGCCGTGGCTCGGACCGCAACCCGCGCTATGCCACCGACGACAACTACGACGACTACCGCGCCGACCGCGAAGAGCGTACTGAGCGCCCGCGTCGCCGCGTCCGTCGCGACTTTGATCCGTTCGAGGACTAAAGCCCTCTCACGGATCGGTCGCGGCATAGCCGCTCCCCTCACCTACGGGAAGCCCACCGGGCTTCCCGCTTAACGGTTCGGCATTCGAGGACTGATCGTTCTCTAGCTTCTCTCGGGTGAGAAGAGCTTAATCGCAAACCAAAAGGCTTCTATACCGTTTCATTCGGTATAGAAGCCTTTTGGTTTTTCGGCTTCTTCGCGCTACATATTTCGATGTTGAATAGGGCACTCGTGCTGCTGCCATGTACATTCAGTTGTCAGTTGACAACTATTCTCATGCATCAAGAATGGCGGAAAACAGCCATTAAGATGATTGGAGCCACGCTAAAAAGCGTTGACAACTGACAACAGTTTGTACACGGCACCGCATGGCACCTATCCTGTTGCTCACGACCGGATCTATTCTCTCGTCTGTTGTTATGCCCAACAGCAAAATCCGCTTGCCGTGCCGCGCCATGTCCGAGTCATGGCCAGCCGTTGATTGAATGGCGGATGATCATCGAAGGTACTCATGGGCGTTGATCACTGTGGCAACAACAAAGGCCGGGCCCTTGTGAGAGCCCGGCCTTTATGCCGTATGGCGGCGGATTAATCCTTAAAGGCTAATCCGTTGTCAATCAGCGTTACAGAATCGCCATGCACACGAAATCCAGAATGAACAGCGCGGACACGATCCAGAGTATCGGATGGACCTCCTTTGCTTTGCCCTTGCAGGTCTTCACGATGCAGTACATGATGAAGCCGCCGGCGATGCCGTAGGAGATGGAGTAGGAGAAGGCCATGAACACGGCGGCGAAGAACGCCGGAATGGCTTCGGCGATGTCGTCCCACTTGACTTCCTTCAGGGAAGCGGCCATCATGCAACCGACGATCACCAGCACGCCGGCGGTTGCGGCGGACGGCACGGCAGAGACGACCGGGGCCAGGAACGCGGACAGGGCGAAGCAGATCGCCACAACCACGGAGGTCAGGCCGGTGCGGCCGCCTGCGGCGATGCCGGCGGAGGACTCGACGTAGGTGGTGGTGTTCGAGGTGCCGCAGATAGCGCCAATGGAGGTGGCGATGGAGTCGGCGAACAGGGCCTTGTCCATCTTGGAGGAGAAGCCGTGGCCGTTCTCCAGAGCCTTCTCATCCTCGGCGGAGAAGATGCCGGTGCGGCGGCCGGTGCCGATGAAAGTGCCTAGGGTGTCGAACGTATCGGACATGGAGAAGGCGAAGATGGTCACGATGACCAGAGGCAGCTTGGAGACGTCGGAGAACAGCGCCGGGAAGCCCTCAGCGGAGAAGATCGCGCCGAAGGTCTGCGGCAGCTGGGAGAAGGTTTCGCTGATGGACTGCGAGCTGGACCAGGTGGTCACGCCGAACGGGATGCCGATCACGGTGGTGATGGCGATGGCCAGCAGCATGCCGCCCTTAACCTTCATCACGGTGAACACAATGGCCAGTACGAGGCCGATCAGGAAGACCCACAGCACCTTGTCGTTGAAGTCAGCCAGACCCGGGGTCGCCGCCACGGCGCCTCCCTTGGCCGCGGCTTTCGGGTCGCCGGGGGTGAACTTGATCAGTCCGACGTTCAGCATGCCCACATAGGCCACGAACAGGCCGATGCCGCCGCCGATGGCGCGCTGCAGAGGCTCGGGGATGGCCAGGATGATCATCTTGCGGATTCTGGTGACGGTGATGAGGATGTTGATCAGGCCACACAGGAACACCATGCACATGGTCTGCTGCCAGGTGAAGCCGAGGCCGAAGCACACGGTGTAGGTGAAGAACGCGTTGAGACCCATGCCGGCGGCCTGGGCGTACGGCACGTTGGCGAACAGGCCCATGACCAGGGTGCCGATGATGGCGGCGATGATGGTGGCCAGGAACACGCCGCCCCACGGCATGCCCGTCTGCGACAGGATTTGCGGGTTGACGACGATGACGTAGGCCATCGCGAAGAACGTGGTCAGGCCGGCCAGAATCTCAGTCGAGACGGTCGTGCCGTTTTCCTTCAAATGGAAGAATTTCTCCATCTACTCTCTACTTCCTTGGGTTTATGCGGGGCTGCGCACCGCGCGCATAATGCTGCGGCTGGCCCCGGCGAGAATTGCGACTCGCCCTGATCGGCCTGCCCAACGCGCGTCAGGTGTTGCGCACCCAATCAGAACCGTGGCCGATTATAGCTTGTGAAGGTAACGTGAACGGGTCCGGGAGTAGACTGACTGCCAGAATAATTCGGAACAACTCAGGGGACACGCAGGGCACACCCGTGGAAGGAAGGCGCGCGATGAAACCGGCCGTCGAAGTCAGCATCACCTCTTGGAAGAAGAACGTCGTCAAACCCGGCCGGGAGTACGGCCGCGTACTGCTGATGCCCGGCACCGGCTACAACTGCGACCGCCCGCTGCTCTACTGGTCGGCCCAGGCTCTGGTCGAGGCCGGCTGGCGAATCGACCGCATGAACGTACGCAACGCTTCCGACGACCTGTCCACGGTGATTCCGGTCCTCAATCAGGCGATTGACGGCTGGGTGGCCGCCGCGCGCGAGTCCGGCGCGGGTAAAGCCGGTGATTCCGGGGATGGCGTTGCCGCCGATGATTCTGCTACCGTGCTGGCCGATGGCGCAGCGGGCTCGCCGAACCGTGATTCCGCCACCCCGTCCGGCCCTCGCCTGTTGCTGATCGGCAAGTCGCTGACGACGATGACCTACCCACATGTGGCCTCACACTACGGTCTGCCGTTCGTGCTGCTGACCCCGGTGCTGCATCACGCCGACTTCGATCCATCCGCCCGGGTGATTCCGGTGCCGGCTGTCGGCGATGATATCGTCGCCGAATCCGAGGCCCCGAGCGTGGCCGAAGCAAGGGCGATCATCCGCGCAGAACTGGCCGGCCAGTCGCACGCCGCCAGCTCCCGATACTCCGGCCCGGCACCGCTGATCTGCGCCGGCACCGCCGATCCGTTCTACGATCGAGCCCGCGCCAACGCGCTCACCCCGCACGTGCACGAATGCCCGGATGCCAACCATTCGATCGAGGTGCCCGGCCACTGGCGTCGCTCGCTCGACTATCTGAAGGAAGTCACCGCGTCCGTAGCCCAGTACGCCGCCGCGCTGTAACGCCCCGCGACACGCCCGAATTCTGCAATGTCGCTGACCATCCGTAGTCTAATCATCTGTAAACCACAGACCGTTGGTTGAAGTGCGCGCGAGTGCATTTCCGAAGTTTGGTTCGCCAAGCCAGCGCAGGTTGAGAGATATAAGCCCGTTAAGGGCCGGCGAAGGTCGCTTCGCGAGATTGTATTGCTCTGCCTGTGTGCAGGGCCTTTTTGTTGCCCGGCCGAAAGTTCCGAACTCCAAGTCAACGGCCGACTTAGGAAGGAACGCCATGAAGAGGCCCGAAAAGGAAGCGGTAGTCGCTCAGCTTACGGAAGAATTCCGTAACGCTGACGCCGTCTACCTGACCGAGTACCGCGGGCTTACCGTTCCGCAGATTTCCGATCTGCGTGAAAAGCTAGGCCGCGATACTTCCTACACCGTGGCAAAGAACACGCTGGCACGCATCGCCGCCAAGGAAGCGGGCATTGAGGGTCTCGACGAGATTCTCTCCGGCCCGACCGCCATCACCTTCGTGAAGGGCGACTTCATCGAGGCTGCGAAGGTCATCCGTGACTTCGCCAAGGACAATAAGGCTCTTGTCATCAAGGGTGCCGCCGCTGACGGCACTGTCTACGATGCCGAGGGCGCCAAGAAGCTGGCAGACCTCAAGTCCCGCCCGCAGCTGCTTGCCGAATTCGCCGGCGACATCAAGGCATCGATGGCCAAGGCCGCGTACCTGTTCAACGCCCTGCCTACCAAGGCTGTGCGCACGATCGACGCCCTGCGCGAAAAGCAGGAGAAGGCTGCCTGATTTACGCCCTCACGGCATGAATCAGTCGCTTCGATAATTTAAACAATAAGGTTTATTAGGCAGCGGATCTACCACTTCGTCCGCCGCCAAGATTGAAAGGAAGCCATAATGGCTAAGTACACCAACGATGAGCTGCTGGAAGCCTTCGGCGAGATGACCCTGGTCGAGCTCTCCGAGTTCGTGAAGGCCTTCGAGGAGAAGTTCGACGTCGAGGCTGCCGCTCCGGTCGCCGCTGTTGCCGCTGTTGCCGGTGCCGCCGCTCCGGCCGAGGAAGAGAAGGATGAGTTCGACGTCATCCTCTCCGCCGTCGGCGACAAGAAGATCCAGGTCATCAAGGCTGTCCGCGCCATCACCTCCCTCGGCCTGGCCGAGGCCAAGGCTCTTGTCGACGGCGCTCCGAAGGCCGTCCTCGAGAAGGCCAAGAAGGAAGATGCCGAGAAGGCCAAGGCTCAGCTGGAAGAGGCTGGTGCCTCCGTCGAGCTCAAGTGATTTGTGCGGCATAAGCCGCAATCACAGCTTTTCGAGGAACCCCGCACCTGTGTTTCAGGCTGCGGGGTTTCCGCATACTGAGTAGACTAGTTGACGAGGGCGAGGCGGAGAACGCGATCCGGCGTGGAATCACAAAGCTGGCAATGAGCGAAAGTTGTCAATTCTATGCCCAGTAATCCGCCAAAAGCCGGTAAAAGATGACACAATGGCACGTAGTGTGTTCAAATAGTGTGTCCAGGAAGGCGGTCACGGTGAGCGAGTGGACGGTGAAGATCAACGGTGTCGACCGGATCAGCGTCAAGCCGGGGGAGTGCGTGGAAATCGGCCGTAAGCCGTTACGCCCCCTTGCCGATGATGGCAACACCCGCCTTGACGTCGCCGATCAAACCAAATCGATGTCCAAACGGCACGCCATGTTCACGGTAAAAAGCAACGGTACGGCCTCGGTCCGCGATCTTGGATCGACCAATGGATCGTATGTGGTGCGGGAAAATGGCGATTTGTTGCGCTTGCCGGCCAATACCGAGTTCCTGTTGCCGGCGTCTCCCATGCGCATGCAGTTCGGTGATGTGCCTGCGGACTTCATTCGTATCGACGATCCAGTGGCAAAGCCGCTCGACCTCAAGGTGCCTGATTTGTTTGGCTATGCGGTTCACGAAGCACCGCAGGAGCCGGATGCGGCGGATATGTCCGTCGACGATATTCTTGATTTGCGGGCCGGCGAGCCGACCGCCATCTTCAGCGCGGATAATGTGCGACGCAAGGTTGACGAACTTGAACTTGGCTCACTGAATATCACGCAGCCCGTGACGAAAAACGATGAGCCGGCCATACCCCGTGACCTGTTCGCGGATGCGCTGGCCCAGCATGCCGAGCAGGAGACCGAACGCAAAACCCAGCAGGCCATGGACTCCGTGGTACTGCCGAAGCAGCAAACTGAGCCTGAGTCGTCGACCGTAGCGCCCGCGTCCAAGCACAGCAGAATCTCCGGTATTGTCCCGGTAGATGCCATCGCCCATGCTGTCGTTAAGCACTCTCCCAGCACAAGCGAGCCGGCAGTGGCATCGGCGGCGGTTGTTGAATCCGATGCAGCGGCTGGCGCAAGCAAGTCAGCCGAAAACGTTCAGTCTGAAAACACCCAGCCTGAGACCGCTCAGCCGACAACCGCCCAGTCTGAAACCGACCAGCCGGCAGCTGACGTACCGGACGATCAGCAGCGGACCGCAGCCGAAGCATATCAAGAATCCACCGCAGCAGGCGTAGCAGACCAGCAGCCGGCTGCCGAAACCGAAACCGCCCAGCAGTCGGTCTCCGAAGCGTCTGATATCTACTCCACGGGCGTACACACCCCAGTCTTCGAGCCCGGCTCGGTGTTCGAGCGTGTGGCCAAGGGCGAGCTGAAAGCACAGGAGCCGGCAGTCGAAGTCGATGGCCTGACCTCTGACGAGGCAAAAACCACGCAAGATTTCAATGTCCAGTTCGAAGTCGCCCGTCATCCTGAATTGCTGGCGTTCCTCGCCATGAATCCGTACCTGTACGATGACATGTATTCTTGGCTCGCCGCCCGTGGCGAGGCCGATATTGACGAAGCCCTGTCTCACAACAAGGGCTATCAGGAATACCGCGAAGCGGTTGGAAAGTGAGTCGAGAGATGACGCAGAGCCAGACTCAGAACCAGAATCTCACGGAAGGTCTGAATCGCATCCGTCGCTGGCGTGACCAATACCGCAGCATGCAGCCGCCATCGCCGCTCGAGGATGTGAATCAGCTGGCCGCGAAGCTGGAGATGACCCATGCCCATCCCTCCGGCATCGCCCAGCTGTTCGCTTCCGGCCATGTCCGGTTGGATTCGTTGTTCCGTGACACGGGTGTGCTTAAGGCCGCCGAACGCCATATCGGGCGCGTACTGGATGACCAGGCCGCCAAGCGCAGGATTTCCGGCGTGGCGGAGTTGTCGCTCGTGGTCGGCGTGGCCACGTGGAAGGGCAACGCGCTGCCGGTACTGTTGTACCCGGTGAGCGTCACGATCGCGGATGATGGCTTGTCGACCACCATTCGATTCACCGGTCGCGTGACCCTGAACGCCGCGTTCGTCAATGCATTGCGTGAGCAGGGGGTGTTCCTGGATGAGGATTCCCTGTTTGACGGTGCCAGCTATGACAGTGGCACTCCCGAAACTTCCGCGATGTTCGCCCGTATTTCGTCCGAAGCATCGGAGCGTATTTCCGACTTCGCCATCGAGCGCCAGATTGTGCTCGGATGCTTCATGGACCCCTCGTCGCAGATGATCAGCGAAAGCCGACAGTTTATCGACCAGCTGGAGAACGGCCCCACCGGCAATGTGCTGTTGGACGCGCTTGCCGGCGACGAATCCGCCCGCACCGCGCTCAAAGACGCCAATATTCCGCAATACAGTCCTTTCGACGTAGACCCGCATGCCGAGTACGAAGTCGGCGATGTGGACAATACGGTGCGATATGCCGCGTCGCTTGCCGCCAACGGCCATAGCATCGTGGTCGACGGCACCTTCCCGAAGGGCACCGCGGAGCAGGCTGTGGCCATCGCATCGCGCTGCCTGATGAATGGTCGTTCCGTGCTGTACGTGCCCGGCGTGGCCGAGCAGAAGCGTCTGTTCATCCAGACGGCCTCCGCCAATGAGATGAAGGCGCAGGTACTGGATGTATCCGATGAACACGCCAACGCCGCGCTTGATAAGCAGCTGATTGCCGCAGTCGGATTCCAGCCCGGAGTCGCCACCCAGCGATTCGACCAGCTGGCCGACGAACTCGTGGGCGTGCGCTCGCGCTTGACCCGCTACTTGGGCGACCTGCACGGGGTCAACGATAAGTGGAATGTGTCCGCATACGAGACCATTCAGAATCTGGCCCGTATCTCCGTGCTCCCGACGCACCCTGCCACCCACGTTCGACTTGACGAGTCAAGTGCCCTGAGCATCGCCAACGATATTGACACATGGATCGGCAAGATGGAACGCGCCGGCGAGCTCGGCGAATACACCATCGGCCCGGAAGACACCGCATGGTACAAGGCGTCCATCACCACTGAAGAACAGGCAGTAACCGACTACCAGCGCGTGGACGATTTGCTGCGTCGCTTCCTGCCCGCCACCCGTGAGCAGGTGACACGCACCGTGCAGACCTGCGGATTCCCGGTTCCTCCCACCACCCGCGAGTGGGAGCGTCAGGTTACGGTTTTGAAGAATCTGCGACGAGTGCTTGACGTGTTCCAGCCGGAGATTTTCGAGCGAGACATCAGCTCCATGATCGAGGCCACCAAGCCGAAGAGCCAGCGCAAGGCCGAAGGCACGTCGATGGGATTCTGGGAGCGCCGCCGCCACATCAAGGAAGCCAAGGATCTGTTGCGCGTCGGCGCGCAGGTCGAGGACTTGCACGAAGCGTTGAAGGTAGTCGCCAAGCAAGGGGAGCAGTGGCATCAGTTCGTGCCTCACGGCGGTTGGCCGGTGCTGCCCAGCAAGCTCGACGAGATCATCTCCACCCAAGAGGCGCTGGTCAGCAATATGACCGCGCTGGATACCGTGCTTTCCACCACACCCGCTGGTGGCAATCTGGAAACCGCCGATTTCGAGAAGGTGGAAGCACGCCTGAAAGCACTGCTGGATGATCGCAAGGCACTGGACACCTTGCCGGAGCGTTGCCTGCTGGAGCAGGAATTCGCCTCTGCCGGACTGAACGAACTGGTCGCCGATCTCAACGCTCGCCGAGTGAGCGTGGAGCAGGTGCGCGGCGAAGTGCAGCTGGCCTGGTGGACCACCGTGTTTGAGGACATTGTGCGTTCGTCCGCCATCATCTCCAACCAGGATGGTGCCGCGCTGCAGACCGCATCCGACCGCTTCGCACAGGTCGATGTGGAGCACGTGCGCTCCATCGGACCGATGGTGTCGCAGGAATCCATGCGCCGCCTGTGCGACATGCTGTTCTCCCGCACTCAGGAAGCCAACCAGATGCACACCGTGCTGGCAGGGCGCTCCAGTGTGTCGCTGAGCAGGATTCGCCGTGATCATCCGGAGATTCTGGCCGCGGCCAAGCCGATTCTGGTGGCCGCACCGGGTACGCTCGCCGCACTCACCGAGCCGGGTGTGCTGGCTGATGTGGCGATTCTCGATGCGTGCGCGCACATTCCCGCTATCGAGTTGCTGTCCATCATCGGCCGCGTGCAGCAGGTGGTGGTGATCGCCCACTGCGCGACGGTAACCAGCGAAAGCGTCAAGCAGCTGATCGACACGTTGCCTCATATCGAGGTGGATGCTGCCCCGTCTCGCCGTGCGCCGCGCCTGTCCGCATTCCTTGAATCCGAGGGATATGGTCCTGTTCGCTATGATGTGGCCACCGAGCCGGCTGCCGGTGAGGTGCGATTCCACCGTGTGGAAGCGAGCGGTGTGCCGGTTATGTCTTCTGGCCTGGTGGAATCCAGCCAGCCGGAGATTGATGAAGTGGTGCGTCTGATTACACAGCGTGCCGCCGGTTTTGCCGTGGTGCCTTCCAGCTATCGACTTGTGGTCGTGACGTTGACCGACGCATTCCGCACACGCTTGGGTGCCGAATTGAAATCGTTGGCAGGCAAATCCAAGGCGATGGGCCGATTCCTGCGCCATGTGCGGCTGGTTTCCTTGCGTGACGTGGCCGGAGGTCGTGCCACTGACGTGATTCTGTCGATGTGCTATGCGAAAACCACGCATGGACGTCTGCTTCAGCAGTTCGGCCCGCTCGAAAGCACAGGCGGTCGCGGACTGTTGCTGGATGCCCTGGCATTGGCGGACCACAGCTTGGATATTGTGTCGGCCTTTGGTTCCGAAGATTTGGATGAAGAACGACTGCACCAGTCCGGTTCTCGGTTCCTGAAGACCATGTTGACGTGGGCCGAACAGCTTGACGACCGTCCGGTGCTTCCGTTGCGTGGTGCGGCAGGCGGCAACGTGCTGTTCGACGATATCGCCGACAGGTTGCGCGCGCGAGGACTGAACGCTGCTGTTGATTATGGATTCGACAAGGGCGTGAAGATTCCGCTCGTGGTGGGATTAAAGGACAAGCCGTTTGCCTTGGCCGTGCAGACCGATGACGCGAACTTTATGTCCGTGCAATCCACGCGCAGGCGTCATCGTTTGTCGGCACAGGATCTCATTTCCTTGGGCTGGAATGTGATGACCGTCTGGAGTGTCGCCGCCTTTGTGAACCCCGATAAGGAAGTCGACCGTATCGTCAGCCGTATCGGCGAGATCTACCGCGAGGTTGAATAATCATGGCGGAATACTCGGCTACACGGCGCACACCGCGCAAGCACAAGCGCGTGGTGATGAAGGGCACTGAGCAGTTTGACGCTGACGGCGTCAAACTCGAGCCCGGAGACATGCAGACCAACCAACAACGGCAATCCGACGACGACAAACGCATCCTCGGCGAACTGCCGCCACACTGGGCTGTTTTCAACGAGCGCGAGTAGAAGTTGGGGCGCACTCTGTG
>CWHD01000035.1_pt1 | contig 30686 bp, 28 predicted proteins | sample 673061 | NCBI WGS metagenome assembly CWHD01 (sample SAMEA3735893, study PRJEB9488) | human gut metagenome | biome: ENVO:mammalia-associated habitat; material: ENVO:feces | place: Malawi | collected 2009-02-27 | reverse complement strand
TAGATGTCGTATTCGGCACGCGCCGTGGCCAGCGCGCTCTTGTCGGGGATGAACCGGGCAAACAGCCTGCGGCTCCTGCGTTCGACCTGCGTGTCGATGCACCGCCTCGACGGGGAGGCGCCGATGACCGTGTCTGACTCATAATGGCCGAACTCGCGGCGCGAGTCCACGCGTTTCGGACGTTCGCCGATCGGCTGTGTCCTCAGCTCGTCGATCCGGACACGTTCCTCTGCCGACAGGTGGGAATACACTCTCATATCGAGCGCGACACTTTCTCTCTGGTTATGAACTTGAACACTTCCAGCCATGGAGCGGGTGCTGCGCTTCTATTTAGAACTCGTGCGGTCTATCATTACATCTGTGTTTCGCTATTGTGGGGAGGTGTCGTAAATGCCGATTGTCGCGGGATTCCGGCCGTTTTGTGATGCGGTGGCGACGTCGTGGCGGACGAGTGCGTATGCGTTGCGTAGGCGTCCGGTGCGTACGGTGGTGATGTGGCTGTCGATGTTGGTGATGATGGCGATGCCGTCGTTGCAGGTGTGGCTGATCGGTTGGGCGTGCGGCCCGGACGGGCTTGGTATGGGGTCGGGGCTGGGCGTGGGCCGGTTCGCAGTGATCCTGGCGGTGCTGACGGTGGGCGCGGTGTTGATGTCGGTGTCGTCGTCGTTGGCGCAGAACATGCGTGACTTGTTGCAGGAGCCATTGATGGCCGAATACCAGTCCGATCTGACCGACGCGCTGGCGCGTCTGACTCCCGCGCAGACGTTGGACGACGAGGTGACGACGCAGGTGCGGGCCGCGCGCGACGCGATCCCGTACAACGTGGCTTCGCAGGCCGCGGACGCGACCTCAGTGGTGGGCGCGCTGGCGTCGATGGTCATGCTGGCCGCGTCCTTGTGGCATATGCATCCGTTGGCGGCGCTGATGATCGCGTTGGCGATGGTCCCGGAGCTGTTGGCCCAGTTCGGCGTGGAGAAGCTCACGAACGAGTTATGGCCCAAGCGCGGCAGGGAGTCGCGTCGGGCGAACTATTTCGAGCGGTTGTTGGATTATCCACCGTCGAGCACGGAGATCGCGGCCACGGCCGGTTCGTTCGGCATCCCTGCGCAGGCGCGCGTGCGCTATTTCAATATGGCCGGCATGTGGGAGCGTATCTCGTGGCGCACGGTGCAGTTGACCGGTGTGAGTTCGCTCGTGTTCGCCGTGCTGACGGGCGGCGCGTTCTGGCTGATCCTGACGTCCGGCCATGCGTCCGTGTCGAGCATCCCGGCCGCGTTGGTGGGCATCATGACGGGATTGTCGGTCACGCGCACCACTGGCGAGGCGTTCGGCAACCTCATGGCGTCCACGCCGATGATTCTTGCCTACGAACGGCTCATGGGCCTGCTGCGCGCGAACCCCGCGATCCCCGAAACGACCGGTCCGGTCGGCGTGCACGTGGAGCATCTGACGTACGCGTATCCGACTGTTGCAAAGCATGACGATGACGCGGATGACGCGTCGGCAGCGTCGGTTCCGGCCGTTCAGACTCCGGCGTTGGACGACGTGTCGTTGGATGTCGAAGCGGGATCGATCGTCGCACTGGTGGGCGAGAACGGGTCAGGCAAGACCACGCTCGTCAAGCTCATCGCCGGCATCCTCGACGCCCCGGACGGCACCGTGACCCTGCCCTCGGGCGCGGACGGCGGGAACGGTCGTACCTTGGGGTCGTGGGCCGAACGGTTGGGCGCGTCGAGCATGGTGTTCCAGGATTTCACGCACATCGAGGTGACCGTGCGCGAGTTCATCGATCCCGCTCTGCGGCAATCGGACGATGAGTTATGTGACGGGTTGCGTCGCGCCCGCGCGCTCGACATCGTGGATGGGCTTCCCGGCGGCTTGGATACGCAGCTCGGTCAGGAGTGGGGCGGCGTTGGTCTGTCCGGCGGGCAATGGCAGCGGCTTGCGCTGGCCCGCACGTTCCTGTCCGGCAAGCCGTTGTGGATACTCGACGAGCCGACCGCCGCGGTCGACGCCACCGCCGAGGCCGCAATCTACCATGATCTGATCGCCAACCGTCCGGCGGGCACCACTGTGATCGTCATCAGCCACCGGCCCCGCGTGCTAACCGGCATGGACCGGATTATCGTCCTCGACCACGGCCACGTCAATGAAACCGGCACCTACCGTCAACTGGTCGACCGCAACGGCACCTTCGCCCGGCTCGCACACGACAGCCTCGAATGAGCTCGATGGCATATCCGGTTGATTGTTAAAAACTCAGTGGCCGGCCGACAGATTCGTCCGACGAGGCTCGCGCGAGTGATCATAACGCGGGTCGCGTCGGATATGCGGGAGATGGCACGCCTTATATCAAAAGCGATGATTTTCAAATAAGGACACGGCCCCATCAGCCGGTCGCGGGTACTACAGTGAACCACAACGTTCCTCCCCCGATGGTTTGGGGAAACACAGAAAGAGGTTGGTCGTCGGCCTGATCATCATTGCGATTCGCACCGGCTTCTTCCGCAAGAAGCTGGGTGCCAGCGAGAACCTTCAGGAGTATTTCGCCTGAATCGGGCTTGTCGTCCATCCGCATTCCGCCTCAGCTACTCATATCGATAACTTACTAACAATCCATTCATTGTCTTCTTACCAGTAAAGGAAATCGCCATGTCCAACTTCATTCCCAACACCGTTTCCGCAGAACGCAAGCCCGTGGACATCGTCACCGGCACCTATGTGGACTATGCCGGCGTGACCCGTGCCAAATCCGTTCCCGCCCGCAGGCGTGAAGCCTTCGAACGCAACGGATTGGGCGCCGCCCTGGTCTGGGTGGTGTTCGGCGCGGACAACTCGTTCGCCGAAAACGAGAAATTCAACGTGTCCGGCGATCTGCGCCTGCACCTTGACACTTCCGCTTCTGCATTGCGTGCCATACGAGCGTGAAGCGGCGTTTCTCTGCTCGGTGCATGCCAACGTATACATGGATGTCAGCCTTGCCAATACGCATATGGGAGCGCAGGTGAGGGAAGTGCTGCGCAATGTTCTGGCGTGGTGCGCATTTGACAAGTTGCTCTATGCGTCGGACGGCGTCGGCATCAGTGAATTGCATTATCTGGCCGCGGTGCTGTTCCGCAGGTATATTGCGCGAATCGCCATCGACTGGGTATCGGATGGCGCATGGAACGCGAATCAGGCGAAACGGGTTATCGACGCCATCGCGCATGCCAACGCGGAACGGCTATACGGTTTGGCGTGAACGGGTACTTCGCCGGTGCCGTCACTTCCCGAGGAACGCCGGGATGGCTTCAGCCGCCGCGTATCCCTTGCGGTACATCATCTCCAGACCCTCGAAGTTCTTCTTCAGGGTGTTGAGGCCGTACAAATCTTCGGGTGCGAGGATCAGCACTTTGCCTTCCGCCTCATAATGCTTGGCGAGTTCGAGTTCGTCGTTGTAGGTCTTGTAACGCATGCGCAGCTTCTCAGCCGCAGCGGGGTGGGAGCGTTCGAGAATGCGGGCCGGAGCCAGATCCTTTTGCTGTTTGCGCACTTCGCTACGCAAGCGGGAAAGAATTAGAATCACGCGCTCATAACCATCATCCAACGCCTTCTGTACCGGGATCGGATCGGCGATGCCGCCATCGAAATACGGCACACCATCCACCACATACGGCTCGCAGGCCACCGGCACGGCGGACGAAGCCTTGATGATGTCGAAATCATCGAAGCGTACGCGTGACTTGTCGAAGTACTTGGTCGAGCCGTCCTCGGCATTGCAGGCCACCACGGTGAACCCGGTCGGATTGGCCTCGAACGCCGCGAAATCCAACGGATTCTCGCCATCGTGATTGCTCAGCGTGCCGTAGATGTAGTCGAGGTTGGCAAAGTTGTGGTTCCTGAAGAAGCTTTCCGCGCTCGCGTACTCCTTACGGAACGCGTATCTGGTGTAGAAGGTGTGGTTGCGGCCGTGCTGGCGGGCGATGAATGAGGTCATATTGGCCGCGCCGGCGGAAACGCCGTAGCACATGTCCACGTCGATGCCGTCCTCCAGCATGCGGTCCATAACGCCGCAGCCGAAAATCGCGCGGAACCCGCCGCCGACATCAATCATTGCCGTCTTCAGTGCCATATCAGCCTCCTATTCATCATCATGCATCCGATCACGCATTCAGCAGGTCGCGTGAAAGCCGTGTAACACGTTCGGACGGATCGGAATTGGCAAGCTCCACGCCGCCGGTAGCGCCTTCGGGCGCCAGCTTGCCCAGAGATTCCAACACCACGCCCAGGTGGCGCACGGTGCCCTCATTGCCATCGATGACGGCGGCCCGTTCAGGCAGCAGCTCGCGGAAGTAGTCGCGGTAAAACACGAAATGCGTGCAACCCAACACCACCGAGTCGATGTGCTCCATGTCATATTGATCGAAGTAGCCGTGCAGCGTGCGCATCACCAGATCATGGTCGCCGAGCCGCCCGGATTCCACAATCTCCACCAAGTCGGGGCAAGGCTCCTTGAAAATGGTGTTCTGCGAGTCGAATCGATCCATGAGTGTGGCGAACTTCCGCTCACGCAAGGTCAGGGGAGTGGCCGCCACAATCACTCTCTGAGGAATATGATGCGGGTCGGAAGGCACGTCACCACGGTCGCACGCCACTTTCAGGGCCGGCTCCATGCCGATGATCGGAATATCGTAGTGTTCGCGCAAATCGTTCACCGCGGCGGAAGTGGCGGTATTGCAGGCGATGACCACGGCCTTGACGCCTTGACGCACGAACCGTTCGACGATATCGAAACTCAGGGCCCTCACCTGCTCAGGCGTCTTGATGCCGTACGGGGCGTTGGCCGAATCGCCAAAATACAGCACATGCTCGGCCGGCATATCCTTGGCGATTTGGCGAGCCACGGAAATACCGCCAAGACCCGAATCGAATACGCCGATTGGAGCCGAAGAGCTCATGCCTGAATCCTCCCTATAGCCATGCCTGCAACCGTATGTTGCCGCGAACCGAACATAAAGCCGATTTTCAGCGGTGTTGTTTCGCTCCCTAGAGTACTCTGAAAGCCATGAGTCTTCCGCAACGAGTAACCAAGACACACGCAACCGGCAATGATTTCGTGGTGTACCTCGACAAGTCCGGCACATTCGAGCCCACCGCCGATGAGGTCCGATTCCTGTGCGACCGTCACTTCGGCATTGGTGGTGACGGCCTGATTCGCCTGACCCGTCCTGAGTTCGTGTCCGACCTAAGCGATGACCAGGTTTCGACTGTGCTAGCCGGAGGCGCGAAATGGTTCATGGACTATCGCAACGCGGATGGATCGTTGGCGGAGATGTGCGGCAATGGTACACGTGCCATCACCCTGTTCGCCCAGCGCGAGGGTGTGGCCGACTCCACCGAGCCGTTCCGCCTCGGCACCCGTGCCGGCGTCAAGATCCTGACGCCACGCGGCAATATGAGGCCGTACGGAGACAACGTGTTCCAAGTCGAAATGGGGGAGTGGAAGATCGGCGAAACTGACGCCTACGAGGTCACCATCCCCGGTACTGAGGGCTCGGCGCGCGGCACGTTCGTGGATATGGGCAACCCGCATGTGGTCGCGGTGATCGAGGATGCCTTCGCGTCCCTGCCAGTGGTTGAATCACTGGATTTGGTCACCAAACCAGTGGTGGCTCCGGTCATCGAATCCGACCAGAATGTGGAATTCGTACGGGTCGACGACATCGATCAGAACACCGGCGTGGGTGAAGCCACGATGCGCGTCAACGAACGTGGCTGCGGCGAAACCCTGTCCTGCGGCACCGGCCTATGCGCCACAGGCGTTGTGCTGCGGGCCAAGACCGGCATCAGCCACTGGGACATCACCGTACGTGGCGGCACCCTGCGCGTGGACGTCACCGACAGCGACGTGAAACTGACCGGAGCAGCCACGCTGGTCGCCGATATCGATTTGTTGTAAAGGAATCAGGCAGCGAACAGGGCCGCGCCTTCGGTGACGATGATGAGTACCACGATCGCCACGATCCACAGTATATCGACCATGAGGTCGATGTTGAGGCGGTAATACTTATTGAGTCCGGCCGGCACCGCCGCGACATCGGCCTCACCGTCGCCATCATCAGCCGCCACGGCCTTACGTGACGGCAATCCCTGCACGGCCACGGTCGCATGGCTCAACGCCATGAACTGGATGGTGGTGGAGAACATCAGGGTCAGGCACCACGGGCACAGCGCGTGAATCACGAACAGCGACTGCGTGCTCAGCCAGTACGAGTAGGCCAAAGCGGCCAGTCCGCCCAGCCACGTGCAGGTCGCGAACCAACGCGGCACCTTCACACGCGCCAAACCAATCACCGCGATGGTAATGAACACCGATTCGGCGGCGATGCCGAAGAACGCGTTCGGATAGCTCAGCCCGCCGAACTTCACGATTTCCGCCTGCCAGGACTGGGCCACCGCCGAACAGGACACCACCGAGTTCAGATCGCAGCCGAGCGCGGACTCCGGATGCCGAGCCAACTGCAAAGTCTCGGCGGACAGAATGAGCGAGGCCCCCAATGCCACTGCCGAGGCGATCAGCATGATGAGATATGTCCAAGTGGCACTGTGGCGCCATCCAATCAACGGTCGCGCCTCCGCCAAGCCAAGCGGCGTGGTGTTCGTGGTGCTGGATGATGTGTCGGTTGCGGTGTTACGAGTCATCATGCCCCTTTCGATAGCGCTGCGCTCCAGATTAGCCTCTGCGGTTGTCAGCTGAGTGCCGGATGTCTGGTCTTGGCCGTTGGCAGAAGGTGACGACCTGTCTGCGCCTTGCGTGGGAATGCTGAGATGAGGTTACGATGGAAGGTATGACTGGATATGTGATGCCTTTGGAGCCGCCCGCCGTCGGGTGGGACATCCATTGCCATACCGTCTTCTCGGATGGCACGGAAACGCCGGCCACATTGGCCGAACAATCCAAGGCATTGGGACTCAAGGGCGTGGCCATTTCCGATCATGACACCACCGCCGGCTGGCCGGAGGCCGAAGCCGCATCCCATAGGGTCGGTTTGCCGTTGCTCCGCGGCACCGAAATCACCGCCACGGATGAGAACGTCTCCGTACACATGCTCGGCTACCAGTATGATCCCACGAATCAGCACATCACGGACTTGTTCGCCGATACTCGAGCCGCACGGTTGCAACGCACGCAGCGCATGGTCGAATTGTTGTCTCGTGATTATCCGATTACCTGGCAATCCGTGCTCGCCCAAGTCAAGGAGGGTGACAAAACCACCATTGGGCGGCCTCACATCGCTGATGCTTTGGTGAGTGCCGGCGTATATCGGACTCGTTCGGAAGCGTTTGCGAATGCGGTCAGCGCCTCATCCAAATACTATATTCCCACGCCCTCGCCGACCTCTCATGAAGTGGTGGCCGCCGTCAAAGGGGCAGGCGGTGTGATTCTGATCGCCCATGCCGGTGATGTGAGCCGTAACCGCAGACTGCTGTCCGATGACCAGATCGAAGCGTTGATCAGCGAGGGATTGGACGGGCTGGAGGTATGGCACCGAGGCAATTCACCGGAGCAACGAGAACGGCTGCTCACCATCTGCCGCCGGCACCAGCTACTGGTCACCGGCGGATCTGACTGGCATGGCAAAGGCAAACCGAACAAACTGGGGGAGAACCTTACCGACGAGGCCACTGTCGAAGAGATCGTTCATCGCGGCGTGCTCCCGTTATATCGGTGATTCGCGGCAATACAAAGCGGCCTTGAGATGATGCCCAAGGCCGCTTATGCGCGATTCACGGTCACAGCGTGCCGAACCCGACGGCGTGCTTGGTTTCGGAGCCGATGATCGCGTAACCGAGTGCCTTGGCGGGCACGATGATGCGACGGCCCTTGTCATCGGTCATATCTATCGTCGCGTTGTCGGCCACGGCCTGCGCGATGGCCTGGCTCACATTATCGGCTGATTCGTCGGTGCTGAAGTTCACCGGTCGTGCCACGTTCTGAATGCCCAGTTCGATATCCATATAAGGCTCCTTGTTCTGCCGTCTTTGTGACGAACATCATGGTAAGTGGCCGTCACCGGCCGAGGTTCTGTACTCTATTGTGCCGCGTGTCTGCGTCGTCATGTGCGGTGTTACGCGCTCGGCGTGGCGCGGAACACCGCACACGACATTATTTGGATGATGTGGATGATTCGGCCAGCGGATTGCCCTCGCTGTCATACCCGTCCAACCCGGCACGGGCATCGCGCAGAGCGCGTTCTTCCCGCTCCAACAGCGGAATCACCGTGGTTTGGGCACTCGAGGCTCCGTGCTGAACGAAACTGTCCGGAGTATCGTCATTCACCGCATCGTCGGTCGGGGCGGCGGATTGAGATGCAGGGGAAGCGTCGGTTGACGTCGTGCCGCTATGCCCGTTCATACTGAGGAGCTCCTTCAGCGTGATCGTCACCGAAGAATGGGAAGCGCCATGTGAGGGCTGCGGTTTGGTCGATCCCGTACCGGTTGCGGTGCCGGAGACACTCGCTTGCGGGTGATTGGCGGTCCGGTCAGCATCGGGTTCGACTTCCGGGGTAAGATCCACGTCGCCAGCGGCCACGATGTCAGCGGAACCGGTGCGATCTGGATCGGGCGTGTCGTCCGAGACCTCGGCCGCCGCGGTACCGGTTTCGGACTGCTGCGGTTGTGCGGGTACCTGCGTGGCGGGTGCCTGATGACGGTCGTCTTGCAACAATGTGCCGACGGTGATTGTGGAGGGGGAACCGGGCTCCGTCGACGAGGCGGCGGCCGACCCTGCGGCTGGGGCCGGTGCCGGAGGGTGCTTGATCACGCCCAACTGGTGTGCGAGTCGTTCGACCTGTGCCTTGAACTGCATGATGCGATTGTTGTCCGCACGGTTCAACGCCTGAATGAATTCGCCCACCTGTTCCATCTGCAGCCACAGGTTGGCCCTGAGCATGATGAGATCGTCAAGTCGAGAGCCCATCATGCGGCCGTATGCGGAGAGCACGGCGTTGCGATGGGATTCGTCGAGCTTGCCGAAAATCCAGGCAAGGTCTCGTGCCGGATCGTTGACCTGCATATCCTGCCAGTTGGTCACCGTGGTGATGGTGGAACCGGAGAACAGGAAGTCGCCGTCGGAGAATCCGCCGTGAACCGTGCAGGTGGAGAACGACCACAATCCCTCGGTGTCCATGATGCGCGCCCAGCTGTCGGTGATTTCTTGGGGAACATGGCCGGCGGAGCGTAAGCGGCGAATCCAGACGGTCAGCTGCGAACGAATCTGACCGGTGGTGACTACCGGATATTTGGCATTGGCCAGAAAAGTCGAAGGCAGACGATGAATGGCTCCGATGGAGGTGCCGACGGCCGCGCAGTCATCCAATGTCAACAGGTCGAGAGGCCGCGCCTGACCATCACGGTGGACGGCGATCATCACGGTCGTCTCGCCTGTGGGACCGGGCTTGCGCGGGGTCAGCGGTGTGGACTCCGCCTGGGCCTGCTGCCCCACGGCCTGTGCGGTGGCCGTCTGGCCGGGTTGGGAAACGTCTCCCGGGACGAATGCGACCACACGGTCCATATCGAAGCCGAGGCCACCAAGCTCGCGCGCGGCTGCCAGTGTCTGCGCCGCTTTCACACGGCGAATCAGACGTGTACGCCCTTCCTTGCTGTCAGTGGCGTATACGTCGTACAACTTGCCCGAGGCATCTTGGATCACGGTCTGATCGATGCCTTTGGCCTCGTCGGTTGCGCTGGCCTGCACGTTCTCGCGTACGCCGGCCACCCCCAGATTCGGCAGGACGGCTGAGGCGAGTGCCGCCAACATATAATCGCTACGTTTCATCACCCTTCCACACTAATACATCCGTGGCGATTCGCACCGCAGAATGACACGCAAAACGCATGATTCTGGCGATGTTTTGTCGTGAGCCCGATTCAGCCATAGGCGTGAGTCGTGCCGTGAGCGCGAATCGTGCCACAATGGACGCATGGAACAGGCGCAGGGGATTCTTGAGGGGCTCGATGAGCGGCAGCGTACCGCCGCGACTACGTTGCAAGGGCCGGTGCGCATCATCGCCGGCGCAGGTGCCGGTAAAACCCGCACGGTCACGCGGCGGATCGCCTATGCCTGCGCCACCGGGGCATGGAAGCCGGAGCGGGTGCTTGCCGTCACCTTTTCGGTAAAAGCGGCGGCGGAAATGCGCGCACGGTTGGGCCAGCTCGGCGTAGGGGAAGGTGCCGGACGTTCCGGTTCGGGTGCGGGAACTGCCGGAGTCACGGCCGCGACCTTCCACTCAGCGGCATTGCATCAGCTCAACAGCGTCTGGGCGGATATATGCGAGGCTCCATTCCCGCATGTGATCGAAGATCAGCGTGACGTCGTCTCCCGCGCGATCATCCGCGCCACCGCACGTACCGATGCCGATCCGCTGACCGTTCGCGATGTGCTCGCCGAAATCAATTGGGCCAAAATCTCGTTGGTGGCGGTGGAAGATTATGCCCGGGCCTGTGCCATCGCCCATCGGCAGCCGCCCGCCGGACTTGACACCGCTCGGTTCGCCGACGTCTACAGCGCCTACGAGCAGGAAAAGACCTCGCGTGGCGAAATCGATTTTGACGATATTCTGCTGCTCGTATGCCATATCATGGATGATTTTCCCGAAGCCGCCGCCCAAATTCGTTCCACCATCGGCTGGCTCACCGTCGACGAGTATCAAGACGTCTCGCCCCTGCAACACAGGCTGCTGACCCTGTGGCTGGGCGGGGGAGGGCCTGACGGCAAGAGCGCGATGAACCGCAACGTATGCGTCGTGGGCGATCCGGCCCAGACCATCTACTCGTTTGCCGGTGCTTCCAGCTGGGATCTGCTGCGTTTCGCCGATGAATTCGGGCCGCTCGCCGCCGATGTCAATCTCAACACCGACTATCGTTCGACGCCGGAAGTCGTGAATCTCGCCAACCGGGTGCTTGCGGCCGCGCCGAACCGTGAGGATTACCTGAAACTGGTTTCCGCCCGCGAATCCGGCCCGCGCGTTACCCGAACCGCTTATGAGAGCGATATGGAAGAGGCGCAGGGCGTGGCGGCACGCATCGCCCGGTTGGTCGCCAACGGAGCCAAGCCGTCCGATTGCGCGATTCTCACCCGCATCAACGCCCAACAGCCGGTATTCGGTGCCGCTTTGCGCGCTGCAAGACTGAAATACCGCGTTCGTAAGGATTCGGGATGGCAATCATCCGCGCTCGCCGACGATGCCGCGTCCAAACGTGCGCTATTGGAGGCGATGGGTTTGGACGCCACCGGACTTGCCGCAAACGACGATCCCGGCGTTACGATTTCCACGATTCACGCATCCAAGGGTCTGGAATTCAAGCACGTGTTTCTGATCGGCTGTTCGGAAGGGCTCTTGCCGTACGGTTCGCCGGAAACGGGGGATGCGCTGGAAGAGGAACGCCGGCTTATGTATGTGGGCATCACCCGAGCTGAGGATTCGCTGCATCTGTCGTATGCGCGGACCAAGGATGGTTATGGAGCGCAACACAGACGCCCATCACGATTTTTGTGACGGGCGTCGGTAATGAATGTGAATGCTCCTGAACATTCAGGAGCGGGAATTGGCTGAAGGCCGGTTGACTATGCCTGCGTATCCTCCGAGTTGCCGTTGCCGCCATCTTCTCCGTCTTCGCCGAGAAGCTTGGACAGTTCGGCATCCCAATCGATATCGCCGGTCTTGCCATCTGCGGCAGGGTGGGAGGCGGAACCGTTGGCATCGGAAGAGGAGCCTGAAGGGGCGTCGGATGACGGAGACGCGCCATCTGCGGGCTTGTCGCTAGGCAGCGAAGGCAGCAGATCGGGATGCGACCACTTGGCGTCACGGCCTTCAGGGCCTTCGGCGGCGGTGATCATCTCCCACAATCCGGCGGCCTCGCGCATGCGCTTGGGGCGCAGCTGCAAACCGAGCAGACTTTCGAACGTACGCTCGGCGGGGCCACCCATCGCGCGCTCGCGGCGCATCATCTCACGCAACTGTTCGATATGAGGCAGATGGGCCATACCGGCGCGCCACACCACGCAATCCACCCAGCCCTCGACCATCGCCAGCAGCGATTCCAGCGAAGCCAGCGCCTCGCGCTGTTCGGGAGTGTCGGGGATGCCGACCTTGGTGAGATTCACCGCGCCGGAAATCGACTCCGGATCCATCGACGTGGCGTCACGCAGCTGTTCCTCCATCGCATCCAGATCGATGGAGATGCCGCGTGCGTACTTGCCGATGAGCGCCTCGAAACGCGGCATCAGCCACGGTACCGAGGCATACAGGCGGGCGTGAGCCATTTCCTGCAGGGCCAGGAAGGAAAGCACTTCGGATTCGGGAATTTTCTCGGTGGTCTCGAATCCGGAGAGCGCAGCCTCGAACGCGGCGGCGTCGGCGGAAGCATCGGAGCCGGAGACTTGGACGGTACCGTCAGTTGCCGGAGTATCGCTGTTGCCGGCCGAAGTGAAGCCAATGGGATTGGCGGAAGCGTCGGTGGATGTGGAGAACGGATTGACCGAGTCGGTTGAAGTGCCGGCCGTATCGGCCTCGGGCGCAGGAGTCTCACCGTTCAGCATCTTCGCGTATTCGGTGGCGTTCTGGGCAATCAGTCCACCAGCCGGATTCTTCAGCAATGCGATGCCCTGATCGAAACTGCCATGCACTTCATGGCTCAGATTGCCGGCCGCATGCCCCAACTGCATGGCAAAGGACGTGTTGCCCAGCAGCTTCATCAGCTGGGCTGGATCTTTCATGCCGTCGGGAATCGGAATCGGCACAGGTCCGGCGAACATGCCGGCAATCTCGCCATCGCCGAACGCGCCGCCAAGACGCTCCGAAATCACCGAAGCCAAAGCGTCGTTCATCGACTCGGCCACAGGAGCTGCGAACTTCGCCCACTGGTCGATGGTGCCTTCCACCCAGCCGGCGCGGGTCAGCACATCCGGATCGCCGGGCGCGGGATTGAACTCGCAGGCGGTATCCAGCCACAGGTTCGCCTCACTCATCGCGCGGCGAGCCGCCTCGCCATCCACGGCGGACACGCTGGACGCGGAACCGGAGGCGTTGGCCTGCTGCAAGGCAATCGACTTGGCGAGCTTGACGTTGATCGGCCCTTCCTCGACAGTGCGCTGCATATCGCCCATCGTGTTGAGTCCGCCGGCGCTGAACGCGGCCATCATCTGCTGGACTTCGGATGGATTGGGCAGTCGGCTGGGGTCCTGACTCATCAGCTGTTCACGGATCTCCTCAGGCAACTGGCTGATCTGCTGCCAGGCCATCTCGCCCTGAATGGGGCCGAAGCATTTGATCAGCCACTCGTGAATCGCGTTGTCGTCCATGCGTATCCTTCTTTGCCGCGGTGTGTTACCCCAAGTGTAGGGTCTGCCCGGGCCTGTTCGCTTGTGGCCGAGCAATATTTTCGGTTTATGTTCGTTTTCGGCTGATTTCGGCCCTCCGCTTACACTGTAGGGTATGTTTGCACGCCACAGGAATCAGGAACCAGACCTCGTCCAAGAGCAGGAGAGCCCGACTGCGGATTCGGAAGCGGGGGATGAGCACATGCCATCGTTCGAAGTGAAGCACGATTCGCGCCTATCTCGTGGAATCAGCCGTGCTCGGGCCTATGCGGCCGCTCGTCCGAAACGCCATTTCGTCGGTGCATTCGCCGTGTTGCTTGGTGTGATGATTCTGCTGCTGCCCAGCCCGTACGTCATCGAGATGCCCGGACCCACCCAGGACGTGCTGGGCAAGGTCGAGGATGGTGCGGTTATCGACATCACCGGTACCGGCGTGACGACGTATAAGGATTCCGGCAAGCTGCTGCTGACCACGGTGAACGCGTCCGGCGTGCCCGGGTACCCGATCGTCAACGCGCAGGCCGTCTGGGGCTGGGCCAATCCGCAGATGGAGGTCATGCCGCGTGAGGTCACGGTACCGGTGGGCCAGAGTGCGGACCAGTATCAGAAGAAAGTCGAACAAGACATGGCCGGTTCCCAGGATTCGGCCAGTGCCGTCGGTCTGGCGCATGCCAAAGCCCATGCGGACGAACTGGGCATTGACGCCAGTGCATTGCAACACGCCAAGGTGACGATGCACGTGGACAGCATCGGCGGACCGTCCGCAGGCATGATGTACACGCTCGGTCTCATCGACAAACTCACCCCCGCCAACGAGAGCGGCGGCAAGACCATCGCCGGCACCGGCACCATAGACAAGGACGGCAAAGTCGGCAGAATCGGCGGCATAGCGCTGAAGATGCTTGGTGCCAAGCGCGATGGCGCCACATGGTTCCTGGCCCCCGCGTCGAATTGTTCGGATGTGGCCGGCCGCGTGCCGGATGGTCTGCGCGACGTCAAGGTCGCCACGCTGGACGAGGCGTATCAGGCGTTGGTGGCCATCGGCAAGGGGCAGGCCGACGATTTGCCTCATTGCGAGGCATGACACGCGCGGCCAGTCGTTGTTTCTGGTGAGACGACTCGCATGGGTCTGCCCACAATGCGGCGATTTTCGGCCGCGTTAACGCATTTGTTCGCGAAGACTTGCTAATGTGTCCCCTGTGAATCAAACGGCATCACAGAACGCTGAAGAATTTGGTTTCGAGCCCGGCGACATCGTCCAGGAGTGGCTCTGGGACGACGATGTGGACGATTCCATTCGTGCCCAGATTGAAGAGCTCACGGGCGAGGATCTCGTGGACGAGGACTACGACTCCGCTGTGGACGGCGTCATCGTATGGTGGCGCGACGGCGATGATGAGGACGAATTGTCCGATACGATCGTTGACGCCTACGCGGTACTGGGCAATGACGGCCCGCTGTGGATACTGACTCCCAAGCCCGGCCGCCCGGGTGCCGCCAGCTCCTCCACCGTGCAGTCCGCCGCACAGACCGCCGGTATGAACGCCGCCACCCCGCTGACCGTCAGCTCGGACTGGAACGGCATCCGCCTGCGCGCATTCGGCAAGGGCCGCTGATAAGCCTCAATCAATACGCTTGACTTTAAGCGTGTTGACCGGCGTCGCGTGCTGCGTAGTGCTGCTGGGCGTGACTGAATGTCATTGCGATTGAGCGCTACGGCACGCGTATACGACACCACGTGTCGCGCAGTGCCGGCCATACGCTATTGTTGTCATTTGCGGGCAATTAGCTCAGTTGGTTAGAGCGCCACCTTTACACGGTGGATGTCGGGGGTTCGAGTCCCTCATTGCCCACTTTCATTTTTCATCACTTCATGCAATCCCCTCATTCCACGGATATGGGCTGTGACGATGTTCCCTGATAGTCCTCGGCAAAGGTTCTGAAATCTCAGTGAGATGCGTGCAGAAGGAAACCGGCAGTACTGCTACAGAATCGTGAATTTCGGTCTTCTTGGTCAGATGCGTCTCAATAGTCACGTAAAGTTGTGGCAGAGTGTTTATATCCAGCAGGAGGTCGAATAGCCGATGGCGCAGGAACTTCGTGAAGGGGACGGCAAGTCGGGCATCGCACGTGCGGGCAAGCGCAAGTGGGGGTATGACCCCGCTCAGGTGGACGCTTTCCTGGAGCGCGCCCATGCTTTGTATGACAGCGAGGGCATGAATCTCACCCAGCATGACATTCAGAACGTGTCCTTTGATCTGCGCAAGAACGGCTATGTGATCGCACAGGTTGACGCCGCGCTTGGACGTCTGGAACGTGCCGTGGTCGATAAGCAGACCACATGGGAGATAGCACAGCATGGGCGTGTGACGTGGAAGGCGAAGACCGAGAAGCTGTATCACGAAGTCCAGAACCATGCGGAGCGTAACGAGCGCGAACGCTTCAAGTCCGGAGCACCCAAGCAGCCTTCGTATGATAAGAAGCAGGTGGATCGTCTGGTCGACCAGATTGTGGACAAGGCGGCGGCCGCATTGGGCGTTGACGGCGTGACCGAAGACGATGTACGGTCTTTGGCCGATCTCAATGCGGATACGGTCAACAATGTGATCTTCACCCAGCGCAAGGGCAAGAGAGGCTATGACGAGCGACAGGTCGATTACTTCCTGAATGCCTGCGTGCAGTTGCTGAGTCGCTTGGAATCCTATGCCCGTGTGGCCGATTTCGTGTCCGGCGAGCCCGCGGCTCCTGCCCAGACCGCCAAGAACGTGACCGTTCAAGCGAACGGCGTCTCGCCATTGTTCGCTTCCGGAACGCAGCGCCCGGCAACTGACGAACGTTTTGCGCCGTCTGCCGCTGCTCATGACGAATCATTCGATGCCCTGCATCAGGCCGAGCAGAGCTTGTTCACTGCTCCGGCTCCGGTTGCTCCCGCAGCGCCGGCCGCGGCGGCACCGATCGCCTATGCGCCGGCTCCTGCATCGTTCGATGCTTCCACAAGCACCAATAGCACCAATAGCACCAATGCGGAACAGCCGGTTTCCTTTGCTCCCGCAGCATACCCGGTGCATGCGTCCAACGAGTCTGCGGCGAAGCCCGTCTCCGAGACGCCTTCCGTGGCTCCTACCGCAGCTGTTGCGGCTGAGCCTCCCGTCAGTGCCCCGTCCGCGCCGGTTTCCGGTGCGACCGCTGGCAGCGCCCCCTCGTTTGCTCCGGCACAGTCGTCACACGAATCCGCAGCTCCGTCATCGACCCCGTCGGTGTTCGCGGAACAGCCCGTGGATATGGTGCAGAACGATTCCTCTCTGGCCGCTCTCGCCCACATGGCTGCGGTTTCTCAGGAACTTCCGGCGGTGGATGTACCGTCCTTCGCTCCCAAGATGCCCAGCCTTGATACACCGAATGCGCTGAAATTGAATGAGGTACCGGGTTCGGTTTCATCCCCGGCACCTTCCGCCCCGGCAGCGCAGCCTGTGAATAGCACTGCCGACGAGGCTGCGTCCGCTGCCATGCCGGTCTCCTTTGCTCCCACCAGCAAGCCGGATCGTAACACGAACTCCATTCCGGTTCGCGTATCCGATAGTCAGCCTGCAGACAGCACGACCTCCCGTCCGGCTGCGGAATCATCTGAATACGTTGCCGCCTCCCACGACACGGAAGCAGCTCAGCCGTCACAGGATAAGCACGATTCCAACGATTCGTTCCCGCTGCTGTTCCCGCTTGTCGGTAACTTCGATTCGGATATCCCCGACCTGTCGTTCCCCACACTGAACAATGACGATACGAAGAAGGAACAGTGAGCATAGCCTCCAACTCCACCGTCATCATTCTCGGATCCACCGGATCCATCGGCACCCAAGGACTTGACGTCATCGCGCGTCACCCTGAACGATTTACCGTCACCGGTCTGGCGGCGGGCGGAGCACATATCGAGCTGCTGGCGCAACAGGCCGCACAGTTCCATGTGTCCGAAGTCGCGGTGTTTGATGAGACCAAGATTCCAGCACTGCAAGCAGCTCTCGCACAGGCCGGCGCACAAGGTGTCCGCGTGACCGGCGGTCCGGATTCGGTCATCGCCATGGCCGGATCCGGTGCGAATGTCGTATTGAACGGCATCACCGGCTCCATCGGCCTCGAACCGTCGATCGCGGCGCTCAAGGCCGGTTCCCAGCTGGCATTGGCCAACAAGGAGTCCGTAGTCGCGGGCGGTCATCTGCTGTTCAGCGCCCAAGTACGCGAGAACCAGATCAACCCGGTCGATTCCGAACATTCCGCCATCTGGCAATCCCTGCGCTCCGGAACCCACGCCGAAGTCGCCAAGCTTGTGGTCACCGCCTCCGGCGGACCGTTCCGCGGCTGGAAACGTGCCGACATGGAGAACATCACTCCCGAGCAGGCGCTGCATCATCCGACGTGGAACATGGGGCCGGTTGTCACCATCAACTCCTCCACACTGATGAACAAGGGGCTCGAAGTCATCGAAGCGTCCCGCTTGTTCAACGTGCCGCCTGAACGCATCGACGTGACCGTGCACCCGCAGTCCATCGTCCATTCCATGGTCGAATTTGTGGACGGCGCCACGATTTGCCAGGCTTCGCCGCCGGACATGCGTCTGCCCATCGCGCTGGGCCTGTCCGCGCCGGACCGCATGACCAATGTGGCCGCCGCGTGCGACTGGACGAAAGCCGCAACTTGGACCTTTGAACCGTTGGACGATGAGGCGTTCCCCGCCGTGCAACTGGCCCGCCACTGCCTGTCCGCCTCCGAGAAGCATACGGCGGTGCTGAATGCGGCCAATGAACAGGCCGTGCATGCCTTCCTCGAGCATCGTCTGCCATACCTCGGCATCGTGGACACGGTCAAAGCCGTGCTGGACCAGATGGACGCCGAGCTTCGTGGTAACCCGCTGTTCACGGACGTGGAGGAAATGAACCAACTTGAGCTTGAAGCCCGCCGACGCGCCGACGACCTGATAAACAAGCAATGATGAATACCTTGAATACGGAAAATCCCATCGAAAAGCCGTTCCGCAAAACCGGTGATCCGGTCGACCTGACCAGCGAATCGCCCTTGCACCCGCGCCGCAAGTCCCGCCGCATCATGGTGGGTCCGGTGCCGGTGGGCGGGGGAGCCCCCATCTCCGTGCAGTCGATGACCAACACGCTCACGGCCAACGTACCTGCCACGTTGCAGCAGATCGCCGAACTGACCGCCGCCGGCTGCGACATCGTGCGCGTGGCCGTGCCGAGTCAGGACGATGCCGACGCGCTGCCGGAAATCTGCCGCAAATCGCCGATTCCGGTCATCGCCGATATCCACTTCCAGTCCAAATACGTGTTCCAGGCCATCGACGCCGGCTGCGCGGCCGTGCGCGTGAACCCCGGCAACATCCGTAAGTTCGACGAAGTCGGCCCGGACATCTGCAAGGCCGCCACCGACGCGGGCATCTCGCTGCGTATCGGCGTGAACGCCGGCTCGCTGGACAAGGACCTGTACGCCAAATACGGTGGCCCGACTCCGGAAGCGCTGGTGGCCTCCGCCTTGAAGGAAGCGCACATGTTCGAGGACGTCGGCTTCCACGATTTCAAGATCTCCGTCAAACACCATGACGTCATCACCATGGTCGAAACGTACCGATTGCTCGCATCCAAGGGCGACTGGCCGCTGCACCTCGGCGTCACCGAAGCCGGCCCCGCCTGGCAGGGCACCATCAAATCCTGCCTGGCGTTCGGCGCGCTCTTGGCCGAGGGCATTGGCGACACGATTCGCGTGTCCCTCTCTGCGCCGCCGGTCGAAGAGGTCAAGGTGGGTTGCAAACTCTTGGAATACATGGGATTGCGCCCCCGCAAGTTCGACATCATCTCCTGCCCGAGCTGCGGCCGCGCCCAAGTGGACGTGATCCAGCTCGCCTCCGCCGTCACCGAAGGCCTGAAGGACGTGACCGCGCCGATCCGAGTGGCTGTTATGGGCTGCATCGTCAACGGTCCGGGCGAGGCACGCGAAGCCGACCTCGGCGTGGCCTCCGGCAACGGCAAAGGGCAGATCTTCATCAAAGGCAAGGTCATCACAACCGTGCCCGAAGACCAGATCGTCGACACGCTGCTCACCATAGCGAACGATATCGCCGCCCAGATGGAGGCCGACGGCCAAGTGCCAGTCAATTCCACCGGCCCGGTAGTGGTTCCAATCCAGCATCTCGGTCACTGATTCGGCCGAATAGGCCCTCGGCATAAATATCGCGGTCAGATTACAATAGCGCACGTGTCGCAAGAAGAAGAGCATCGCCTTACTGTTCGATCCAAGCCGTGGACCAGCGTCCATCGGCTGATGGTCAGCCTGCCCATCTTCATCATCCTGCTCGGCGTGATGGTCTGCATCTCCAATCTGACCACGGTCCCTTGGAACATCGAGCCCACCGGTCAGTCGATGGCCATGCTCACCGACGACACCAAGGTCACCTTCGACAACCCATCCGGACGGACGCTGCCGGTGCGGGGCGCATATGAGGTCGATGAGCGGTACGTCACACTGAACATGACCGACGATGGCGAGCTGACCGATGAGCCGGGCGCGCAAGGCAAAGCCAACAAGGATGGCATCCAGGCCATCAGGGTGCTGATTCGGGCGCCGAGGAACGCGCCGGGCGCGCGACCGGGCGTGGTGTTCATGCACGGCGCCGGCTTCGGCACCTGCGACAACTCCTTCGGCGACGTGGCCTCCGACATGGCCTCGGCCGGATTCGTGACCGCCGTGATTGACAAGCCCGTGTGGAACACCACCGACGTCACGCGCGACTACCCGGCATCCGCCAAAGCCTACGATCAGGTCATCGACTATCTGCGGGCCCAGAACGACGTCGACGCCGCCAAGGTGGGCATCTACGCCACCTCCGAATCGACGTGGATTTCCTCGTATCTCCTGCAGGACGACCCGAATATCGCCTTCCAGATCCTCCTGAGCCCGATGGTGTTCAGTCCACGTCAATCGCTGGGATTCTTCATCACGCAGGATTTCACCCTCGTCGGCGCGAACAAAGGCTACCAGTCCATCGTCCAGCGCGTGTTCAGCGCGGACACCGCCCTGTTCGGACTGACCAATCTCGATCTCGACACGCTCAGGCCGGTCGCCTATGCCGTGCCCACCTACGTGGCGTACGGTTCGAAGGACGTGATGACCGCACAAGTCGACGGTGTGCGGGCGATTCTCGACAACGCCCACAAGGCCGGCAATTGGAACGTCACCATACGCAGCTATCCGGTCGCCAACCATGTGCTGCGCCTGGGAGACGAATCCCAGGCCGGCACCCCGTTCGCCGACGACTATGTCGACGATCTGATCGACTGGGCCGTCGGCACTTCGGCCGGACTCACGCAGACCAGCGAGAAGGCGGGCGGCACCGACCTGTATCAATCGGTCGGCCTGCCGGGTGCCCTGAAACCCCGCCGCGCCGGCACCATCTACGGGGTGATCCTGCATGCCGCAGTGATGTTGCTGCTGTTGGCGTCCATCGTACTGTCGCTGGTGGCGTTGGGCCGCAAGGCCTCGTCGGACATCCGGTGGCGGCGGGACAGGCGTGAGGCCAAGCGTGCGGGCATGCCGGTGCCGAGACGTCCCGAGGTGCTGGGCTTCGTCCACGGTTTCGGCAATGCGCTGCTGACGTTGACCCTCACCACGCTCGCCACGCTGCTCATCTTCGGTGCGGGCCTCGGCCAGGTGATCATGGGCGTGGTCAGACTCGCGTGGGGCGGCGCACCCACGGAGACGCCGGGCGTCATGTACTGGAGCTGGCCGGTCATCCAAGTGGTGTCGGTGCTGGTGTTGTGGGCGTGGTCCCGTGTGTTCATGCACCTGATCGAAGTCGCCTCCATCCGCGGCTTGATTCAGCTGCCTCCTCGGCGTGAATCCGTGCGGGACATCGTCACCGGTACCGATCCGGTGCTTGCCTCCACCCGCCTGGGCCGGATCCTGTTCTGGCTGGTGGCGTTCACCATGCTGTGCATACTCCTGGTGTTCGCCTTCTGGGGACTGTTCGTCTACTGATCGACGACGCCGGGTGCCCGCCGTTCACCGGGCCCCGCCGCAAGGGGAACGAAATGTCACTGTACCGAGATGAAGGCGTGGTGTTACGCACGTCCAAGCTGGCGGAGGCCGATCGCATCATCACCGTCCTGACGCGCGGCCATGGCAAGATCCGGGCGGTAGCCAAGGGCGTGCGCCGCACCAAATCGCGCTTCGGCGCCCGGCTTGAGCCGTTCATGCGCGTCGATCTGCTGATCGCCGAAGGCCGATCGTTGGATACGGTTTCCCAGGCCGAGTCGATCGCCGCGTACGGTGCCGCGATCGTCGGGGACTATGCGGCGTATGAGGCCGCGAACGTCATCGTCGAAACCATCGACAAGCTCGTCGGCACGGAACATGAGCGCATGACGGACCAGTATCGGCTCCTGATCGGCGCGTTGAACGCGCTCGCCAAACGCGCCCACGCCCCGCAGGCCATAGGCTGCTCCTATGTGATGCGCGCCTTGGCGCTGGCCGGTTGGACGCCGCGTCTGGGTACATGCGTGGTGTGCGGTGCGGCGGCGCCGGCGTATCTGTCGATCGCATCCGGCGGCGTGATGTGCGAGGCCGACCACACCACGGACGCGCGTCGCATCGCGCCGTCCGCATTGGGTCAGTTCGATGCGCTGGTCCATGGTGATTGGACGGTGCTTGACGCCGCACCGGTGGAGCGGGTCGTGCGGGAGTTGGTTGAAGATTGGGGGGAGTATTACCTTGAACGGCCGATTCGTTCGCTGCGCTTGATAGATTCGTAGGTATGGCTTTTGAGAACGTTGATTACACCTCGCTGAACATCCCCGCGGCCCCATTCAGCGACCCCGCCCGTATTCCCGACTTCCCCAAGAACAAAGTGCCTCGCCATATCGGCGTGATCATGGACGGCAACGGCCGTTGGGCCAAGCAGCGTGGCATGATCCGCACCAATGGGCATCAGGCCGCCGAACCGGTGGTGTTCGACACGATCGCCGGCGCCATCGAGGCCGGTGTGCGGTACTTGAGCCTGTACACGTTCTCCACCGAGAACTGGAAGCGTTCGCCCCAGGAAGTGCGCTTCCTCATGGGCTTCTCACGTGAGATCATCCACCGCCGTGTGGAACAGATGGACGAGTGGGGCGTGCGCGTGCGCTGGTCCGGCCGTCGCCCCAAGCTGTGGAAGTCGGTGATCGACGAGCTTGAGGCCGCCGAGGAGCGTACCAAGAACAACAAGGTCATCGATGTGGTGTTCTGCATCAACTATGGTGGCCGTGCTGAAATCGCCGACGCCTGCGCCGCCATCGCTCGCGAAGTGCGCGATGGCAAGATTTCCGGCGACCGCGTGACTGAAAAGATGATTGCCGACCATCTGTACAATCCGGACATTCCCGATTGCGACCTGGTGATTCGTACTTCCGGCGAACAGCGCACCTCCAACTTCCTGCCGTGGGAGGCCGCGTATGCCGAGCTCGACTTCGTGCCCGAACTCTTCCCGGACTGCGGCCGTGACGTGCTATGGCGCTCCATCGACCATTACATCCACCGCGATCGCCGATTTGGCGGCGTGAAGTGAAGGTCTGACGGCACCGGGGGAGGGCGGTTCAGAGCATCCGGATCGTTTGCGTGAAATCGTTGACGAAACGCGGGGCATCGACTTGCAGGGCTACGTGCACGCGCGTGGCGTGCGGGTCGATCAAGCCCTCCGGGTCGCCGGTGGTGCGGCCTCGCACCCCGGTGAAATCACCGGTCGCGGTCTGTGCCTGCAGCGCGATATCCAAGGTGCCGACCAGCGTCGGGTCGAGCGCCACGGCCGCCGCAAGCGGATCATGCAATGGCATGCCGTCTGCGAAGAGACGTGGATCGGCCTGCTTGTTGGCGGCGATGGAGAAATCCGCGATGTCGGCCAGGAATCTAAGCCGGAGGGCCTGCTGTGGGCGGGTGCGGCCGTCGGCGGCGTGGTCCCGCCATTGACGGGTGCAGGCCGATCCGAGCAGACATTGGTGGGTGACGTCCAGGCCGACCATGGTGATGTCGGCCCCTGAGTGGAACACGCGGTCGGCGGCTTCTGGGTCCTGGATGATGTTGGTTTCGGCGATGCCGTCCCAGCAGTTGCCTGGCTGGGTGAGTGAGCCGCCCATCATGACGAGTGTGAGCTTGGAGGCGATGTCGGGCGCGATCCGAAGCGCCGCGTCGATATCGGTGAGCGGACCGGTGGCCAGCACCGTCAGCTCGTGCCCGTATCGGCGGACCTGGTCGATGAGGAATGTCGTGGCTTTGGAGCGTTGCGGCGCATCGGACCGCTTAGTGGACACGCCGCCGGGAGGCATCGCACCCTCTGCCGGGTTCGCATGCGGGTCATCGGGCCGGTATCCTCCCACGGAAACGGTGCGTTCGCCGTCGGAGAGGTCGACGGGCGCGTCGGCTTCGGGGGCGTTCTCGCCCGCCATATGGCGGGGCAGGTGTCCGCCGAGGCCGTCGGGGCCGTGGAATTGGGCGCATCCGGCGTCGGGTATGAAGGTGTCGGCCCATGAGGGATGCTCGCTGGATTGCAATACCGGCACGTCCTCGCGGTCGAAGAGGTCAAGCACATATCGGGTATTGCGCGCTGCGGTGGCGGCGCCGACGTTGCCGTATGTGGCCAATACGCCGAGCAGTTCGCAGGTGCCGTGTTCCGCGGGATCGCCGGATGCGGCTTGCGTGCAGTGATGCGCCAGCAGATACGCCAAAGCCAGGGCGTCATCTATGCCGGTGTCCATGCTGGCGATGAGTCGTGTGGTCATCGTTGCTCCTTCGGGTGCGCGATCATTGCCGTCGACCGGCCGGCGGGCGCGTCATGCGGCCGCAACGCGAAGGCCGCTGCCTCGCCGGAAGGTGGTGCAGCGGCCCTCGCATGGTTGCATGGTCGGTCAGCCGGTCGGAGACCGTGGATTACAGCTGATAGTCCTTATCGAGGAACTGGTCGGTAGCGAGGTCCTTGGCGTTCGGGGCCTGCCTGATCTCCTTGCCCTTGGCGTCGGTATAGGCACCGCCCTGGGCGATGAAATCGAAGTACTGCTGCGTTCCATCGAGATCGTTGGTGCCCAGCACGAATGATCCGTCCTTGATCTTGTCCGGGTCTCCCCAGTACTTGCCATCGACGATGAGGTGCATGCTGCGCTTGACGAAATCCTCTTTGAGGTTGGCTTCGGGGGCTTCCTTCACCAGGATCTTGGCTGTTTCGTCCGGGTTGGCGTAGGCGTATTCGTAGCCTTTCTGGGTGGCCTGCGTGAACTTCCTGACCAGATCGGGGTTGTTCTTGATCGTGTCGTTGTTGGTGATGATGCCGATGGAATCGGGCTGGCCGGGCACGCCGTAGTCGGCGCCGAGGAAGCAGCTGAGCTTCGGGCCGTACATGTCGGCCTGCACTCCCTCCCAGGTGGCGTAGAAGCCACCGAAGTCGGCCTTGCCGCTGGAGAGGGTCTGGAAGGTGGAGGTGCCCACGGTCACCTTGTCGAAGTTGCCCTGACCGCCGTCGGTCTGGATCATGCGGCGAATCACGGTGTCGGATTCGTTCGAACCGAACGTGGCGAAGGTCTTGCCGTCGAAGTCCTTCGGGGACTTGATGGCGGTGTTGGATGCCAGCGAGCACCAGATGGCGCTGGGCTTCTGCTGCACCTGCATGACCTGCTTGATGTTCGCGCCCTTGAGCGAGTAGATGCCCACGTTGGTCAGATTGGACAGCGCGAAGTCGGCCACCCCGTTGGCCACGGCCTGTTCGGCGCCGGCTTGGGCCACGGCGACGATGTCCACGTCGAGGCCGGCATCCTTGAACCAGCCCTTGTTCTTGGCCACGTAGACGCCGATATGGTTGGTGTCGGGCGCCCAGGACAACATGAAGGTGACTTTCTTGAGTCCGGACGTGCTGCTGTTGGACGAGTCCGCGGTATTGGTCCGTCCGCAGGCGGCCAGGCCGATCGACATGGCGAGGGCGCCCACGAGGGCGATGGCCTTGGATGCAAGGCGATTCTTCATGGTGATGATTCCCTAGTTCTTCGTAACGGCCGTTCTCTGGGTGCACGATACGCGGCGGAACTGGCAGAGAACGACCTGGAGGGCCTCTTCATGGAATCCGCCGGGACCTGCGCCCCCGAAACGCTCCTACGAAGTTCGGAACGCACCGGTTTGCCACACGCGGGTCAGACAGGGCCCAGTATAGGCACAGCTGTGGTCTGCTACTGGTCAGCGTCGGGATCCTCGTCGTCTTCGAGGGGGCCGAGTATCAGGCGCTCGCCGACGTTGACGGCGAAAAGCAGTACGGCGGTCATCAGCACGATGACCACGGTGGCGGCGAATACCAAGGGCGTGCGGAAGGAATTGTAGGCGGCCTGCAGCCAGATGCCCATGCCTTTGCGCGCGCCGAGATATTCCGCGGTGGAGGCCGTGGCGAAGATGTAGGCGCCGGACACGCGGATGCCGCCGAAGATCTGGCGGGCGGCCACACGGAGTTTGACATGCCATAGGGTCCAGGTTCGGGATGCGCCGCAGGTGAGCGCCACGTCCGTATAGTATCGCGGCACGGCTTGCAGTCCGCGAATGGTCTGCACGGCGATGGGGAACAGTCCGAACACCGCCACAATCGCTATCTTGCCGGAAATCTCGAAGCCGAACCAGATCAGGAACAGCGGGGCGATGGAGATCAGCGGCATGGTCTGCGCGGCGGCGAGCAACGGATAGAGCGCGGCGTTCAACGTATGCGAACAGTAGAACGCCATGCCGATCATGATGCCGAGAAGCACGGCCAGCAGGAACCCGGCCACACCCTCGAATCCGGTGACCGCCGCCGCGGGGGCGAGCGTGGGCCAGGTCTGCACGATCGCCTCGGCGATTTCGCTTGGTGAGGAGATCATGGTGGAGGGCACGTGCGCCAGACGCACCCAAGCCTCCCAAGCCGCAAGCAGGGTGAGCACGGCGATGAGGGTGGGAATATGACGTTTGAAACGTGCGAGCATGTGCATGTCACCTTGCCTTGGAGCCGACCGTGGCGCGGCGGTAAGGTGAGGAGCCCGCCTGCCTGTGCGGTCGGAAGTCGTTCTGGAACCGAACATATCCTATATCAGGGTCTGCATGGGCCGGTTCGTCCGCCGGAGCCGGACTTCCTGCGTGAATTCAGTCCTTCGCGCCGAGGTCGCGTACCGCGCCGATGAACAGCGGCACGCCGTCCGGGGTGACGAATGAGTACAGGAATGGGCGGTCCGCCGTGAACTCGACGTCGTCCGCCGGTGCGCTGATGGCCTCCACGCCGAGTTTGGCAAAGCCCGCGGCCTTGGCCCCGGCTTCGTCCACCGCGATGCGCGTGCCCTGCAGGATCGAGCCGATATGAAGGTTCCCACCGTCCGAACGGGGGCCGGTCATGATGCCGAAGTCGGCGTCGTTCACGCTGAACGCATCGGTCACCCCCAGCTTCTTCAACGCCGTGATGACGTCGCTTGAATCGAATGTGCTTTCGATGGCGAACCGCGGCAGCGAGACGTTCACCGTGGCCGATTCGACGCTCACGTTCCAGCCGGGAGGGCTGTCCGCGGCGCAGCTCGGTGTGCGTGCGCCGAGCGGGAACGACGTGCATGCGCCGAACGCCCATTCGAGTTTCCGGGCATCGCCGGCCAGCTCGTCGAAATGGCCTTCGGCGGGCAGCACGATGATCAGTCCGCCGCCGTTGTCGAATGGGATCTCCACCCGTTGCCAGGTGTTGCGCTCGTCGTGCCCATGGGCCATCCGGGTGAAGGATCGGTGCATCATCGGCACTTGGGTATGTGCGGATTCGCCGTGGAAGGTGGCGTTGCCGGTGAGCCGTCGTTCGAACGCTTCCCTCCAATGGCCGGACGCGTGGACGGCGTTGATGATGGACAGGACCTCGTTCTCCCGCAGTGTGATCTTCGGTCTCATCGAACCGTTGGTGTGCCGGGATATCCAATCACCCATCCTCTTGGCGGCCCGGTCGTTGAACGGCAGTGTGGTGACCTGGGCGTCGAAGTCCTTGCCGACGGAGGACAGGTAATCGTCGGCGAGAGGGTGGCCGTCATCGATCCACAGCGAATTCGCGGCGTTCATCTCGGATCGCGATGCGGGATACCGTCCGTTGATCGAGTTCGCCAGCGATCGGTAGTCGGCGTCGGTCAGCGCGCTGGATTCCAGCACGGCGTCCAGTTGCGCGCGGGTCGTGCCTCCGGCGCCTCTTGCGGCGATGGCCAGCGCCATCCACATCGAGGCGGGGGAGTAGTTCACCGTGCCGTCGTCGCGGCCATCGGCCGTCATCGTCAGAAATGCCGGTGCGGTGCGGTAGGCGAACGTCGTGACGGCAGCGATCGCCGGTCGCGTGGCGGGCGTGGCTTGCGGCTTGACCATGTTCCGAACCAACGCTCCGCCGTCGCCGGCTGTCCACCATACGCCGCCGATGGCGGCGAGGACGATGGCCCCCGCAAGGATGGCGGCGATGCGCCGTCCGCGTCGTGGTCGCAAGCGGCGGCGCGCAAGGATGCTGCGCATGATCGGCTCCTTCGCCTCACCGGCCCGTGCCTCATCGCCCGGGCTCTCGCTTTCAGAGTATCATGGCCGTTCCCGTATGCCGGCCGGCCATGATCGTGCGTATGATGTGGATTCGCGGATCACCGGTCTTGTTGTCCGGAAAGGATCTCGTTCACCAGTTTCGGTTTTTCGCTCAGCTGGCCGGTGAAGCCGGGGCGAATGTCCATATGCAGCACCAAGGAGGTGCGGTAGCCCTGCTCGGCGAGCTTCTTGGCGGCCTCACCGGCCACTTTGAGCACGTCGTCCAGATCGCCTTCCACGTTGGTGAACAGGGCGTTGGTTTCCTGCGGCAGGCCGGATTCGCGAATCACTTCGACGGCCTGAGCCACGTATGGCGAGACCTCGGAGCCCACGCCGTTGGCCGACACCTGGATGGCGGCCACGGTATTGAGGTACGGTTTGCCGGTTTCCGGGTCGATCGGCACTTCCTGAGTAACGGCATTACGGTCAAGAACCATGATTCTCCTTTTTCAGTAGTGTTAAGCTCCCCTGACAGGGGAGCTTAACAACCACACTTATGTCAGCGGTACTTCCAAAAATGATCCATCGGGCCGGAGCCGTGGCCAAGATTCAGCTGGGCCTTCAGCGCACCGGTCAGGTACTTCTTCGCATGCTTGATGGCCTTGGGCAACGTGTCGCCAAGCGCCAGATACGAGGCGATGGCGGAGCTCAGCGTGCATCCGGTGCCGTGCGTGTTCGGATTATTGATACGCGCGCCATCAAACCAGGTCACGGTTCCATCCGTCTCGGCAAGCACATCGTTGGCATCCTCGGTGCCATGACCACCCTTGACCAGCGCGGCACAGCCGTAACGCTCCACGATGCGGTGGGCGGCGGCCTCCATATCCTCCTGATCGCGAATCAGCGTATCGGTCAGCACTTCGGCCTCGGGAATATTCGGAGTCACGACCGTAGCCATCGGGAACAGCTTGCCGGTCAAGGCCGCAATGGCATCGTCACTGATGAGCTTGGCACCGGAAGTGGCCACCATAACCGGGTCGAGCACGATGTTCGTGGCGTGATGGAAGGTGAGTCGTTCAGCGATGACGTCGATGATGTCAGTGGCAGACACCATGCCGATTTTCACCGCGACCGGCGGAATATCCTCAAACACCATGTTGATCTGGTCGGCGAGAATGTCCGGTTTGGTATCCTGAATGGAACGCACGCCGGTGGTGTTCTGTGCGGTGAGCGCAGTGATGGCGCTCATGCCGAACACGCCGCAAGCCAGCATGGTCTTCAGATCGGCCTGCATGCCGGCACCGCCGGACGAGTCGGAGCCGGAGATCGCGAGAACAGCGGGCAGTGTAGATGTTGCAATTTGTGCCATAGTGTTCATTCTAAGTGGGGCCCATGATGTTTTTCGGAGCGGTTTTCCTTGATGTTTTGCCGCTCCTGTGGTGAGATGGGGAGGGTTTGCTGATTGCGATTGATTCATGAAATGTTCGGGAGGGGACATGGCTGATAACGATGTACTGCGCCGTGACGGCGTCTTGGTGCGCATCACCGGTTTTGACGATGAACGCACCGCATATTTTGGCGTAATGCCTAATGGGCACACCACACAGCTCACATTTCCGCGTCAGGAGGTGTTCGATGTGGGCGACGTGTTGCTCGTCGGCACGGATTTCTATCGTAAAGTGCCGCATGATGTGTGGCCGTTGAAGCCCCGTGTGGGCATCGTGCGCCGTGCGCTCAACGAAGGCGTGGTCCTGGAGACTTCCGATGGCCTCGAACTGCTTGAAGGCGATTACCCGACTTCAATCATGCCCGGCAACACCGTGCAGTTCACCGACCTGTTCGGCATCGAACGAGTGCTGTGGCCCACGGCCATCCGCCCAGGCGAATCCGATCACGATGACGACATCAAGCAGTACCGCATTACGCCGGGCAGCGATCCGTCGCTTACCTTCGATTCGTTCGGCGGTTATGAGCAGGTGATCACGCGCGCCAAGGAGCTTATCGAAACGCAGCTGGGCAACAGTGCGCAGATGCGTGCGATCGGTGCCAAGCCGATCAAGGGCGTGATTTTCACCGGTGCTCCGGGCACCGGCAAGACACATCTGGCCCGCATCATCGCCAATGTGGCGGACGCGCAGTTCTATCTGGTGTCCGGCCCGACCATCGTGAGCAAGTATGTGGGCGATAGTGAGGAAACGCTGCGCATGATTTTCGCCGCCGCGCAGGCGGACAAGCGCGCCATCATCTTCTTTGATGAGATCGATTCGATTGCGTCCTCGCGCGAGAACGATACCAATGGCGTCGGCAAGCGACTGGTTGCGCAGTTGCTGACGTTGATGGACGGGTTCGAGTCCAAGGGCAATGTTGTGGTGGTCGCTGCGACCAATCGTATTGAGGACGTGGATCCCGCTTTGTTGCGTCCGGGCCGTTTCGACTGGCAGATTCCTTTCCCGATGCCGTCCGAGCACGACCGTTTGGGCATTCTGCAGGTGCAGGCCCGTTCGTTGTCAATCGAGGGCGAACTGCCGTTGGTGGATATCGCACAGCGAACCGAAGGCTGGAGCGGCGCCGAAGTGTGCGCCATCTGGACCGAGGCTGCTCTGGTGGCCGCCAAGGACCGCCGCGGCGCGATTCGCGCCGGCGATCGCGTCACCGCCTTCGAACGGGTCGGACGACGTCCCGAATTCAGCCGTCACCGGGCCTGACGAACGCCGGGCGAGAGGTCGTCCGCGTGCCCGGAACGGGAAGGGGGTTGCCGTGGCATCGCCACGGCAAC
>CWHD01000039.1_pt1 | contig 40650 bp, 31 predicted proteins | sample 673061 | NCBI WGS metagenome assembly CWHD01 (sample SAMEA3735893, study PRJEB9488) | human gut metagenome | biome: ENVO:mammalia-associated habitat; material: ENVO:feces | place: Malawi | collected 2009-02-27 | reverse complement strand
CCAACGAGAGCACCAACGGGCTCCTGCGCCGGTACTTCCCCAAAGGCACCGACCCATCCGTCTACCCGGAGGACCACCTCGACGCGGTCGCCGAGGAACTCAACGACCGGCCACGCAAAACCCTCGGGTTCATGAAACCAAGCGAGAAGATCATCGAACTGCTCGACGCCGCGTGATAACCTCAACAACCGACAACGTGACCATGGAAGGCCGCTCAAACCTCAGGTGTTGCAACCACCACTAGAATCCGCCAAAAACACCAGGTGTTGCAACCACCGCTAAAATCCGCCGGCCGCGAGCCGCTACATTCTACCACTTCGACTCCAAGACCATGCGCACCAAGACCTCGCGCGGCTACGACTCCATCCTGGCCTGTAACTCCATCGCCTCGGCCAAGCAGTACTACGACACGCTGCGCCGTATGATCGAGCAAGATCACAGGGACCTCAAGGTGGCGATCATCTTCACCTATGCCGTTAACGGCGAGAACTTCGACTCCGAGCAAGGTTTCATGGACGTCGAGGCCCTCAACACGGATGCTATGGCACCGACGAGTGCCAGCTCAAGCCCGACGAGACCCGTGCGTTCATGCACGACGTCTTCGAGTTCGGACAGGGGCGGACCGATGACACTGCAATCAACGCCATCATGCGGCCCATGAGCCGGTTCGACAGGTCCGCGAGCTATGACGGTGCGCGCGCCAAATCGGCGGAGGCGTTGCCGGGCTTCTACGAGAAGTACAGGAGCGTCACGGACACTTCCCCATCGAGAGCTGATCGGCGCTCAGAGGGCCCTTCTGGAGGCTCGCAGAGGCATGTACGACAAGACCCACACCAGGAAGAATCCCGGTGCAGGTCTTGTTATCGATGGCATGGCATCTCACTCCATCGCCAAATCCCATCGCCAGATCATTTAATGCCGGACTCCAACGTTATGCCATGAATCGCGAACATCGCCACAACATATAGGGCAACCAGCATAAACACGTTGTATGCACAGTATACGACAATATACAACCACGCACAGAATCTTGCATGTGGAATCTTCCGCGATCTGATTGATTCGGCCTTCTCCATCCCGCTATCCAAAAAGTCCTTAATCGCTTTGAGCAGGCCGAGAATCACAGCGACCACAACAGGCCATGACTTGACAAAGTCAGCATTACTGGGCAAAAAATATATCAAAACAAGGCCAATGACACCAGCAATCGCAATCCCTATAAGACCAGCAATCAAATCGCCCGGGAATGATGAAGTCTTCGGTCTCTCCTTTGGCTTGCCCGTATCGTCAATGATGTGAACAGGCGACGATTCGCTGATTAGCCGTATTACAATCGGCTGTTCGGTCAACAGTTGACCATTGTTCGGCTTACACATGGTCACAATTATAAGAGCAGGCCGGATAAATCGAAACCTGACCAACCTGCAAGCTATGCACATTATGCGCTACGAGACACTAGGGTGCGTTTACTCTAGTTGGGTTTTTGGCTGTGTTTTTCAGGTGGGATGGGGCTGAGGATGGACCGGGGGGTCGGCGAGAAAGGCCTCGTCGAGCCCGTCGTGGCGGGTGGCGGCCTTGCGGTAGTGCTTCATGCGGTTGAAGACGCGTTCGACCATGTTTCCGACCCTTGCACGCCTCCCTGTCGCGATCCCATGGGGCCGCACAGTTCCCCTTGGGCGGCGCGGCCGAGGCCATGCCCGAGGACCGGCTCAGGGCCGCCATGCAAGCCACCGCGCTGACCGCATGAACGGCAGAGACCATCAGCGAGCGTTGTCTTGATAGATGATGATAGCTCCATATTTACCTTAGACTGCATTAGATTGGTTTAGATTTATACAAAATAAGAGATTCAAATACTTCCCTCTATCCAATCAGTTACAATTTTTCTATCAGAATCACTCATAAATGAATGTTCGCTTTCTTTTGATATGTATAATTGGCAATTAAATTTCATTGAGAAATGACGAACAATTTCTATTGATTGCAATATATCTTTGCTGCCATACATAATAGCTGTTGGTATATCCCAGTGTTGAACAGGATTCTCTTTTACATATTGGTAGTATTTCCATGATAAAGTTTCAATCGGTGTTTCGATTTTTTGTCTTTCCTTTAATTCATTCTCGCTTACATCAAACCATGAAAACATATTATGTATTAAATAATCCATATCTAGTATCGGCGAAAGAAAAAGACATTTTTCAATATTTCTGTTCTTATAAGCGTGCAGACTGAAATATGCGCCTATGCTGCAAGCATATAAATAAATTTTATCCCAGTTACGTTGAACATATTTCCAGATACATTCTAAGTCATGTATTCCATTCCATATATTACATTCAATATCTTTATTTTTTCTCTCACCATGAGATGGTAAATCAAAACTAATAGTTTGATAACCTTTTCTTTCAGCAATATTGGCGAAAAAAAGAGCTTCTTCTTTGTTCCCGTTTTTTCCATGAACATAAATATATATTTTTTCTGATTCTTTGCCCCAAACGACAGTTGGTATAGAATCAATCAAAATTAAATTTCTTTCCATATAGCATCTCCTTGGAAATAGTATTATTGCAAAAGTAAGCACTACAATATAATGTTATTTATGGTGTCATCGAACACTTCGCGCCGGTATTTCACGACGAGTATGAGATGATAATGCATGAGGAACACCGAATGATGATTCGATTCGAGTTTCACAGCAAACACCTCGCTTCCGATAGGTACGACTGAATGCCGGTATAGCATAAAAGGAAAGCCGATTCATCCCCCGCCCACGCTTCCGCTAAGAGGCGGGGGAATCCTCGGCAAAATCAGTTGAATCGGTCATAGCGACGACGCCACCGAACGACGATGGACAGTATGGCGCCTATCGCCAGGACCGACACGGCCAGAACCGAGGCAAGCGACACATCGCCACCCGTGACGGGCAGTGACGGGCGAGGGTTGGGCGTGGTTGTCTCCGCCGGCGCCGGCGGCGTCTCGGGTTTCTCCGGTTCGCACGGTTTCTCCGGCTCGCATGGCGGCAGCACCCGCACACGCTCCCAGGCATCGTCATACCGGCTGGACGCCGGGGAAACACGGTCATCCCCCTCGAACCGCCAGACGAACACGTACCACCCATGCCGTTCGGCGGTCAGATGCATGGGAGCGCCATACGCGTCCAACGCCCCGGCGCCGATTTTGAACGTGCCGTTCATCGCGGGAATCTCCCAGGTGGCCAGCAACCGGTGGTTGTCGTCTTCCGTGGGAACCTCTCCCCCGGACGGCTTGTACGCCTCATCGTTGGAGGGATTGTCGGGATCGCCGGACCACCATACGCTCACCGTCGCATACGGCTGATCCGCCGTGAAACCATAGGTTTCATCGCCCATGAACTGGCCGTGGTCCGCCGGGAACCCCGATACGGTGATGGTGTCGCTGAGTTCGGCGCCGACATCCGCCGAATGTTCGGTAACCGTCGACATGACTTCGACCTTCCCGCGCCCCACGTTGCTTTCCGAAGCCTCCATGAACGGGCTCACCCAGTCGCCGGTAAGGTATTCCTGCGCCCGTTTGCTTTGCTCGCTCCGCCGGAACACCCACACCCAGGTGCCAAAGCCGCCGGTCTTCGGAGTCAGATAGGCGGCGTCACCGTCCGGCTTGGTCATGGCCTGCACACGAACCCGTTGCCCCACACCGGTGAAGGACGCCTTGCCATAAGCACTCGGCTTATGACCCGAGGACGCCAACCGGGCGAGAAAAGCGTCCGCGCTCTCCCGTGCGTTCGGCGCGATGACCTTGCCCAGATCGTCCTTGCCGAGCCCGTCGAAATAGTATCCACGCGCCTGCAGCTTCAGACCGGGCACCCAATGACTGCCCTCGTCCCCCACGCCGCTGGTCACATCATCGAACACCGGCGAAGCCGCATCAAGCACCTTATCGGACACCTGCGTGGACACCGACGGAACGAAATCCTTGCGCACCTGGAACGTCGACGACGAACCGCCGACGGAAGCCATCGAATCGAAGGCCAGCATGTCCTGAGTGCTGTCCATGACGTGCATCCGCCCATACTCGTATGTGGTGTTCGCCGTCACCTCGCCGGCACCGGTCGCCTCCCACGCGATCGAGGATCCGGCGCTCGTCGACACCCCCGAGAACGTGTTGCCGCCTTGGACGAACCGCGCCGGCCCCTGCAAGGTGACGGTGAACGGCACTCCCGCGATCGCGTCACCGACGCGGTTCACCACTTTCACCAAGATGGAACCGCTGCGCAAAGCCTCGGCATCGGTGCGTTCCACCGTCGTGCCCGCAGGCGTCTTGCCGGCCGATTGATCCCATATCTGGGCCGCCTTCGCCACGATCTCGGGATACCGGCCTTGAATGACCGCCATCTGTCTCGCCCACTCGTCCCGATCGCGCCCGAAGTGATCCTGCACGATGATGCCGATCGCCGCATGGGTGGCGGCATCCGTGTCGCGGTACCGGTCAAGGATCCATGCCATACGCCGGGCGTTCTCATCGGAGGTAAGCACCGTGGTGGGGCCTATCACATAGTCGCTCAGTTTCCCCGCTTCGATGCAGTAGTATTTGTTGCCCGAAGCGTCCAGCCCCGCGACACCGACGTAATATTCCATATCGTTGTATGGAAACGTCACGTGATATCTTTCGTCGGCGGGCGTCAACGTCGCGGCATACGCCGTATTCGCCGAGCCGAACACCACTCCCACCATTATTATCAGACCGGTCAGCATCGCTACGATGGCCATGCCCCGTTGCCGCCATGTCGTTATCATCATTCGTCCTTTCCTGGTACGTTCCCCGCATACTGCACTGTGTGCGGGTAGGCCACGATCATGGCAGATTTTCATTCGCTACAGCCGGTTTTTCGGCCTATGTGGTCCGAGCTTGCCGTTTGCCGGCGAGTTGTGGATAACTCTTCCGCCGAGTTATCCACCTCATGCGGTTGATCGAACGTTTACCTGAAAGTTATCCACAATGTGCAACATATGTTCAAAAGCCTCTAGAATAGGGCCTTATGGCAGCAGTACAACATCGCGCGACCACGCGCACTAGTAATACCGATAACAACACCACGAAGACGAAGTCAAAGGCGACTTCTGCCCGAAAGAGCCCCGCAACCAAGCGCAAGAGAGTCAGCGCCGAAACGGCACGCGCCGCAGCAGCGCTGGAAGGCCTGGCTGTCGAAGCCCCCGCACCGTCCATCGAAGCAAACGAGCCCGGCCAGTTCGGCCGCATCAATGTCATGGACATCACTCCCGCCGAGGAGCGTGGCATCTTCCCCGCCCGTGTGGAACTCGGCGAACCGTTTGAGATGACCGCCCAAGTGTTCATCGAAGGCCGCACCAAGGTGGGTGCCACCGCCATCGTGCGCAACCCGCGCGGCAAGGAAACCATGCGCCAGGCCATGACCTGTAGAAATCCCGGCCTCGATCGTTGGACCGTGATGGTCAAGTGCGGCGAGCACAGCGATCTGAAGCCTTGGGAGGATGGCTACGCGGCCGTCAAGCGTCAGCTCGGCGAATGGACCGTGACCATCGAAGGTTGGGAAGACACGTACGTTTCTTGGCTGCACGACACCCGTATCAAGGTGCGTGTGATGGACGACGTGGACAACGCGCTCAATTCCGGTGCCGAGCTGCTGGCCCGTTGGGCCGCAACCCCGGACGCCGGCCTGACCGCACGCGATCGCAAGACCTTGGAGAAGGCCGCTGAGACCATGGCCGATCAGACGCTGAGCGCCGAGGATCGTCTCGCCGCCGGCGACAACCCGACCATCGCCGCCCTGCACGAGACTCACCCGCTGCGCGACGGCATCTCCCCCAGTCAGCCCCAGCGTTTCAAGGTGGAACGCCCGAAGTCCAGCTTTGCGGCTTGGTACCAGTTCTTCCCGCGTTCCGAAGGCGCCACCATCGATCCGAACACCGGCAAGATCATTCAGGGTACACTGAGGACCTCGATGGCTGGTCTCGAACGCGCCGCTGCCGAGGGCTTCGACATCGTCTACCTGCCGCCGGTCTTCCCGATTGGCGTGACCAACCGCAAGGGCCGCAACAACACGCTGGTCGCCGAACCGGATGACCCCGGCTCACCGTTCGGCATCGGCTCCGAGCTGGGCGGCCACGACACCGTGGACCCGCTGCTCGGCACCATGGACGATTTCAAGGCCCTGTGCCGGCGTGCACATGAACTGGGTCTGGAAATCGCGCTTGATTTCGCCCTGCAGTGCTCGCCCGATCACCCGTGGGTCAAGGCTCATCCGAACTGGTTCCGGCACAAGCCGGACGGCTCCATCGCGTTCGCCGAAAACCCGCCGAAGAAATATCAGGATATATATCCGATCGACTTCAACGCCGACATGGCGGGCATCGAAAAGGAAGTCGAGCGCGTCATGGACCTGTGGATCAAGGCGGGCGTGACGATCTTCCGGGTCGATAATCCGCACACCAAGCCGGTGCGTTTCTGGCAGGACGTGATTGCCGCCGTGACCAAGAAGCACCCGGAGATCCTGTTCCTGGCCGAGGCATTCACCCGCCCAGGCATGATGCGCGCCCTGAGCTACGTGGGCTTCACCCAGTCCCACTGCTACTTCCCGTGGCGCAACACCAAGGACGAACTGGAAGAGTATCTGCCGGTCACCAATGGCGACGACGGCTACTACCAGCACAACACCTTCTGGCCCACCACGCCGGATATTCTCACCGCTTACATGCGAGACAACGGCGTAGCCGGCCACTGCGTGCGTGCGGTGCTGGCAGCCATGGGCTCGCCGTCCTGGGGTATCTACAACGGTTACGAACTCATCGAGAACAAGCAGCGCCCCGGCTTCGAAGAGCAGATCGACAACGAGAAGTACGAGGTCAAGGTTCGCGATTGGAGCAAGGCCAAGCAGTACGGCGTGGCCGAGATGCTCACCGCGCTCAACAAGATTCGTCGCGCCCACCCGGCCGCGTTGAGCTACCACAACCTCACCGTGCTGCCTACGTCCGACCCGAATATTCTGGCTTTCGCACGCCACACGCCGGCCGAACTGACCGGTACCGGCCAAGCGGACACGCTGATTGTGGTCGTGAACCTCGATGGACACAACGCACACCAGTCGATGATTCACCTGGAACTCGGCGAGCTGGGTCTGCCCACCGACCGCCCGCTCAACGTGCGCGACGAGCTGACCGGCCGCGAATTCCAGTGGAGTTGGGACAACTACGTGTCTCTGGCTCCTTGGGCGGATGTGGCCCACATCCTGTCCGTGCAGTGATGCGGTACTGCAACGGTAATGCAACAGTGATGCGGTTTACGCGCACGGGTATATCGTGCGCGTAAACCGCTAGAAATCCTCCCCTTGAGGGGAGGATTTCGTCTGTTTAGACATAGTGTCGACATAATCTCAGCACGGTTTCTTGAGTTCCGCACCTGTTTTGCAGGCGCAAACAGGGTATTGTGGTGAGACGATAACGTAACTGTCGATTTTCAAGGAGAAATGACATGGCAGAAACCTTCAACGTCGTTGTGGAAATTCCGCGCGGCTCCAAGAACAAGTACGAAGTCGATCACGAGACCGGTCGCGTCTTCCTGGACCGTACCCTGTTCACCGCAATGGGTTACCCGGATGACTACGGCTACATCGACGGCACCCTGGGCGAGGACGGCGATCCGCTGGACGCTCTCGTGATGATTCCGAACTCCGTGTTCCCGGGCTGCGTGGTCGAGTGCCGCGCCGTGGGCCTGTACCACATGGTCGACGAGGCCGGCGGCGACGACAAGGTGCTGTGCGTGCCCGCCGACGTTCGTTTCGACGACATCAAGGACATCGACGACGTCAACGAGTACCACAAGGCCGAAATCAAGCACTTCTTCGAGCAGTACAAGGCCCTGGAGCCGGGCAAGGAAGTCCTGCCCGGAGACTACTGGACCGGTGCTGACGCCGCCGAAAAGGAAATCATCGCGGCACGCGAACGCCTCGCCAACGAAGGCAAGTGATTCGATTCCGAATCGTCGGCGGGAGACCTCTCCGGAGGCCTCCCGCCTTTTTGGTTCGACGTGCATCGCGTGATATAGTGCTGGTGTATTTTTCAGCTAGGCGTAGGCGGCGTGTGGGAACGCTGGTCGAGGCCCATCGTCTGGAGTTCGGGCGATGAACCTTCCATCACATCATGATTGCGATAATCGTTCAGACCCTGCTCATTTCCGTCTCCGTCGCCATGGATGCGTTCGCCGTCTCCATCGGCAAGGGGCTCACCGTCTCCCGCGTAAGACCCGGGGATGCCGTCAGATCGGCGCTCTGGTTCGGCGGCTCCCAGGCCCTCTTCCTCATACTGGGGCATTACGCGGCCTCCGCATTCAGCGCGTATGTAACCGCATTCGATCATTGGATCATCTTCGGTTTGCTGGCGTTCATCGGCGGCAACATGGTGCATGAGGCATACGAGGAGGACGCGGAGAACGCCAAGGAGACCGCGCAATTCGACTGGAAGCACATGCTGCCGCTCGCCGTGGCGTGCAGCATCGACGCCTTCGCCGTGGGCGTGAGTCTGGCGTTCATGGCAACCAGCGTGCCGTTCGCCATCCTCTGCATCAGCGTGGTGACCGGCCTCTTCTCCGCGGCGGGCCTGTACATCGGGCGCGCCTTCGGCGCTCACTGGCAGAAACCCGCGCAGATCGCAGGCGGTGTGGTGTTGATTCTGATCGGCGTCAAAGTGCTGTTGGAGCATCTGGGCGTCATCACGTTCTGACTTGCCGTCACGCATCTCGTCGCCACGGATGGCCATCAATGCTCGACGGCACCGTTCCAACGCCCGACGTAGGATTGACGTAGCGATTCGATTATCTGAGAGGCGTACCATGACCGAAATCACCTGGAAGGAATGCAAGAACAAGGTTCTACGCATGCTGCTGGTCCAGCTGTCGGCCTACGCATTGCTCATCGCGGCCGCGGCCGTCACCCTGCCCGGCGCCGACCCCACCGCCCCCCGGGTCGTCGCCTGCCTGACGCTGGTCGTGTTCCTTGTCTTCTGGCCGTTGCGCGGCACGATGCTGGATCGCGTCGTCACCTTGCTGTTCGGCGCGGCCTCCCTGATGTTCGTCACCGTGCCATTCCCCGCCGGCAAGGTGCCGCCGGACCAGACCGCCGCGGATGGTTCGACGCTTCCGTGGTATTCGTGGGCGTTGGCCATGGGCCTACTGCTGGTCATGCTGGTGGTCTTCTCGTTCGGACGTCAGATGGCCCGCGAGAAGCGGGACCATCTCATCCGCGCCCTGTCCCACGCCGTGACTTCCGGTGTGGCGGCTCTCGCCGTGGCCGGCTGGTGCTTCCTGCCTGATTTGGGCGCAATGCTTGCCAAGGGCACCGTTGCGGGAACCGTTGCCCTGGCCGTTCTGATCGCTCTGGGATTGGCCCTCGCCGTGGCCTCGGCATTGTGGGTGCGTGACGCCGACCCGGATCCGGACATCGCCCATCCGTGGATCGGCACCGGATTGATGCCGGTGATGCTGATGGGCGTGACCATCGCCGCAACCGCACTGGTGCTCGGCCGTATCATCGGTTGATGGACGTCCGCCGTTCCATATTCCGCAAACTTGTAACCTATGTGTCCACTACAAGCGCGTAGAATAATGAAAACTTTGCGAAAGCGGCATAACGCCGCTGACGACTCGTACGGCCACACCAAGCAATTGCGTAACACATTGCAGGATAAAGGGGGATTAGCGTGACGGATCTTACGTTGATGACTTTCGCCAGCGACCCCGCCACCGTTTTGCCATCACTCGCCCTGCTTTCTCATCGCGTCCGTGTACTGCCGATGGATGCAGCCAGCTTGGTGAAGATGCCGGAGAACACCATTCTGTTTCTGGATGCACGCGATGATCTGGCGACCGCCAAAACCTTGTGCCGCCTCATCCACGCTTCCGGCCTATCCACGCCGATCGTACTGGTGCTGACTGAAGGCGGCTTCACCGTGGTCAACTCCCAGTGGGGCATTGCGGATGTGGTGGTCACCACCGCTTCCCCGGCTGAAGTCGAGGGCCGATTGCGATTGGTCTCCGAGCGCGGCAACGCTCCCACAGCCGCAGCAGCCGGTTCTCCCGCCGAATCCACCACCACGGTGGAAGATGGCCAGATTCGCTCCGGCGACCTCATCGTGGACACCAACGGCTATACCGCCTCCCTGCATGGACGCCCCATCGATCTGGCATACAAGGAGTTCGAACTCCTCAAGTACTTGGTCCAGCACCCCGGCCGCGTGTTCACGCGCGCCCAGTTGCTGCAGGAAGTATGGGGCTACGACTACTACGGTGGCACTCGTACGGTCGACGTGCATATCCGTCGTCTGCGCGCCAAGCTCGGCGGCGAATACGAACACCTCATCGGCACCGTGCGCAACGTGGGCTACCGATTCGACCCGCCGGAGACGGATAAGGAAACTGCCGCCGCACAGCAGGCCGCCAAAGCATCCTCTGCCGCCATCGACATCGATGACGATACTCCCGATCTCAACACCGCCGCCTGACAGACCAGCAGCGCTGCAAACTATCAATCATCGACACTACGCCGCTTAGGTCCATACGATGAGAGAAACCAAATCCGCGCGTCTCACGCGCATGCATGACGAATACGACATTCTGCGCCAGGTGATTCCGGCGCCAGCTTGCGCACTGCATTTCTCGAATCCGTTCGAACTGCTGATCGCCACCGTGCTCAGCGCCCAGACCACCGACAAGCGTGTCAACACGGTCACCCCCGAACTCTTCGCCACCTTCCCCACCGCTCGTGACTTGGCGGCCGCGAATCCGGCCCAAGTCGAAGACATCATTCATCCACTGGGGTTCTATCGTTCGAAAACCCAGCATCTCATCGGACTGGCCACGGCACTGGACGAACGGTTCGGCGGCGTGGTGCCGCGCACGATGGATGGACTGACCAGCTTGCCGGGGGTCGGCCGCAAAACCGCGAACGTCGTGCTCGGCAACGCATTCGATATCCCCGGATTCCCGGTCGATACGCATGTGATGCGCGTAACCGGACGACTGCGTTGGCGGTCGGATTGGCGGTCCGCGCACCCTGATCCCGTGAAAATCGAGAAGGAAATCACCGCCTGTTTTCCACCCGAAGAGTGGACGAATCTCAGCCACCGACTGATTCTGTTCGGCCGGGCCACCTGCCACGCACGTACCCCCGACTGCGCCAACTGCCCGCTGTCCGACACCTGCCCTAGCTATGCGCCGCCCGCCGGCAAGAGCACGTCCAAGCGCTAACTCATACCTCATCATGGTGAATTGCGGATTCTAGGCTGAATCCACCGCTAGACTGAAAACCATGCAGCACAGCAAGCGGAACAATACATGGTCCAAGTGGGGGATTTTTCTCGGAGTCGCCGTGGCACTCGGCGCACTCGTGGTTGCGGGATGGACGTTCATGCAAAACCGGTTCCAGCCGGGATCATCCCTCGATGCCGATGTGACCATTGGCATCGACGATATGCCGCAATCCTTGGATATTCGGTCCGATTCCTCTGCGGCAGCCGAGCGCCTGCTCGTCGACAATGTGTATGAGACATTAGTGACCGTCGATCAAGACAACAAGATTCAGCCGGGACTGGCGACAAGCTGGAAGACTTCCGATGACGGACTGACCGTCACCCTGACACTACAATCGGGCGTCACCTTCTCGAACGGTCATACGTTGGACGCCTCGGACGCCGTGTGGTCGTTGCAACAGAACGTGACCAACAAGGTGGCGGACGTCGACGAATTGGGCGATCTGACGTCGGTCGCCAATCCGAACGCCACCACGGTGGTCATTACGCTTGCCAAGCCCAATCCGACGCTGCTGCGAGCGCTGTCCGGCAAACTCGGCATTGTCGACGATTCCGAGTCGTCCAGTGCCGATTATCAACGCAAGGCCATAGGTTCCGGACCATTCACCGTGGCCGATTTCCAGCCTGGCCATTCCCTGAAGCTGGCGCGCAGCGATACCTACCATGGCACCAAAGCGGCCAGCAATATCGTTGAATTTATGCAATACTCCGACGCCGATGCGCTCAGCAAGGCCCTGACCGACGGCAGTCTCGATATGGCGGCACCGGTTTCGGCTTCGACGGCCACCGGTTTGAACGGCAAGGATGGCCTGACCGTCAAGGAGGGGGCCACTACGGATAAGGTGCTGCTGGCCTACAACAACGGCATCGATTCGCTGCTCTCCGACGAACAGGCGCGTAAAGCCTTCCGCTATCAAATCGACGCAGCCGGCATCGCCTCCGCCCAACCCGACGCAGCCGGAGCATTGGGCGGCCCCATCAGCCCGCTGGAACCCGGATACGAAGATTTGACCGGACTGTATCCGCATGACGAAAACCAAGCTGGGCAGATGTTCTCCTACTTCGGTGCGCAATATCTGACTACGGTGAATCTGGTGGTTCCCGAAGAATACCGGTCGTTGGCCGAAACCATCAAGCAGCAGATCGAGCGGCAGCCGCGCCCCACGGTGAACCTTGAAGTGCTCTCCGATGAGGATTATGCCAAACGAATCAAGGACGGCAAATGGGAACTGACCGTGATGAGCATGGACGGCACGGATGATGCCGGCATATTCGCCGACCCCGATTCCATGTTCCATTACGACCATACCGAAGCGCAACAGGCCTATGCGGATGCTCGCGCCGCCACTAATGACGCCGATTATGAGGCACGAATGAAGGCGTACGCCCGGCTGATCAGCGAGGATGCGGCCAGTGATTGGCTGTATACCCGCAAATGCTTCACTGTGGCGTCCACCAAGGTCTCCGGCTACCCGACCTCGATGATCAATCGTCGCATGCCGCTGGCCGGGTTGACGGTGAAGTAGGCAACCTTCAGTCACGGACGGGCTACGCCCGATAGTCCTTGGCTCACTATCGTTCGATCGTTCGTATCTCGCCTGCGAACAGCCTACTGGGCTGTTTACTGTACAGTTCGGCTTGTCATGCAACGTGCATAAACTTTGGCTTTATGACTGAAGGCAAATCCATCATCAACGCCAACCTCACCCCGCTGCCCGACAAGGTCGGTGTGGACGGACTTGAGGACAAGTGGCGCGCCGTCTGGGATGAAGACGGCACCTACAAATTCCGCAATACCCGCGACCGCAAGGCCGTCTACTCCATCGACACCCCGCCGCCCACCGTCTCCGGTTCGCTGCACGTGGGTCACGTGTTCTCTTACACGCACACCGATGTGATTGCGCGTTACAAGCGCATGCGCGGCTACGACGTGTTCTACCCGATGGGTTGGGATGACAACGGCCTGCCTACCGAGCGCCGTGTGCAGAACTACTATGGCGTGCGCGTGGACGTGTCTCTGCCTTACGACCCGGACTTCAAGCCGCCGTTCGAGGGCACTGATGGCAAGAAGATCGACGCCAAGGATCAGGTGCCGATTTCCCGCAAGAACTTCATCGAGCTGTGCGAGCGTCTGACTGCTCAGGATGAGAAGCTGTTTGAGGCCCTGTGGCGCAAGCTGGGTCTGTCCATTGACTGGTCGCAGACCTACCACACCATTGGTCAACACCCGCAGCGTGTGGCCCAGAAGGCCTTCCTGCGCAACCTCGCTCGTGGCGAGGCCTACCAGCAGGACGCCCCCGGCCTGTGGGACGTGACCTTCCAGACCGCCGTGGCCCAGGCCGAGCTCGAATCGCGCGAATACCCCGGCTTCTACCACAAGGTGGCCTTCCGCTTTGAGGACGGCACCCCGATCTACATCGAGACCACCCGCCCCGAACTGCTGGCGGCCTGCACCTCGCTGATCGCCAACCCGAACGACGAGCGCTACAAGCAGTACTTCGGCCAGTACGTCTACTCCCCTCTGTTCAAGGTCAAGGTGCCGATTCTGGCGCACCCGGCCGCCGAAATGGACAAGGGTGCCGGTATCGCCATGTGCTGTACGTTCGGTGATGTGACCGACGTCGAGTGGTGGCGCGACCTGAAGCTGCCCACCCGCCCGATCATCCAGCGCAACGGCCGTATCGTGATGGATACCCCGGACTGGATCGAGGACCCGGCCGGCCGCGAGGTCTTTGCCGAAACCGCTGGCAAGACCACGTTCTCCGCCCGCAAGATCATCGTCGACAAGCTGCGCGAGTCCGGCGATCTGGACGGCGAGCCGACCCCGACCAAGCGTATGACGAACTTCTACGAGAAGGGCGACAAGCCGCTCGAGATCGTCACCTCCCGCCAGTGGTATTTGAAGAACGGCGGTACCGACGCCAAGCTGAACGCCGAGCTTATCGAGCGTGGCAAGGAACTCGAGTTCCACCCCGACTTCATGCGCGTGCGTTATGAGAACTGGGTGCACGGCCTGAACGGCGACTGGCTGATCTCCCGTCAGCGCTTCTTCGGCGTCCCGTTCCCGCTGTGGTACCCGGTGAACGCTTCCGGCGAGCCGGATTACGATCACCCGATCACTCCGTCCGAGAATCGTCTGCCGATCGATCCGACCATCGACGTGCCGGAGGGCTACGACGAGTCCCAGCGTGATGTGCCCGGTGGTTTCACCGCCGAAAAGGACATCATGGACACCTGGGCCACCTCTTCGCTGACCCCGCAGATCGTGACCCACTGGGCCGAGCCGGACGAGGCCTCCAAGGCCCTGTTCGCTTCCACCTTCCCGATGGACCTGCGCCCACAGGGTCAGGACATCATCCGCACCTGGCTGTTCTCGACCGTCGATCGCGCGCATCTGGAGAACAAGTGCCTGCCGTGGGCCCATGCCACGCTGTCCGGCTGGATCCTGGACCCCGACCATAAGAAGATGTCGAAGTCCAAGGGCAACGTCGTGGTGCCGAACGAGCCGATCGAGAAGTTCGGCGCGGACGCCGTGCGTTACTGGGCCGCCGCCGCCCGTCTGGGCCTGGACGCCACGTATGACATCGGCCAGATGAAGATCGGCCGTCGACTGGCCATCAAACTGCTGAACGCCACCAAGTTCGCGCTGGCCATCGGCCGCGAGGACGAGAACCATCACGTGGGCGCTGCCGCCGAGGCCGCGTGGAACCCGGCCGATGTGACCGAACCGCTGGATCGCGCCGCTATGGCCAAGCTGGCTTTGGTGGTGCGTCAGGCCACCGAGGCTTTGGAGGCCTACGAGCATTCCAAGGCGCTGGAAGTCATCGAGTCCTACTTCTGGCAGTTCTGCGACGACTACATCGAGCTGGTCAAGAACCGCGCCTATGGCACCCCGGATGAGCAGGGCCACGTACCGTCCGAGAAGGCCGTGAAGTCCGCCCGCACCGCACTGGGGCTGGGCCTTGACGCCTTCGCACGTCTGCTGGCCCCGTACCTGCCGTACGCCACCGAGGAAGTGTGGAGCTGGATGCACGCCGGTTCCGGTTCCGTGCATCGCGCCGCCTGGCCGGTCGTGGACCCGTATGTCGAGGCCGCCACCGGTGCTTCCCCCGAGCTGCTGACTTGGGCCGGCAAGGCCGTCGAGCAGTTGCGCAAGATCAAGTCCGAGGCCAAGGTCTCCATGAAGACCCCAATCCTGTCTGTGGCACTGTCCGCTGCTTCGGAAGGTGTGGACGCGATTCACGCCGCCTTGGGCGATATCGCGCAGGCCGGTCGCGTGGTCGGCAAGTTCGACTTGGTGGCCAAGCACGCCGAGGAATCCGCCGCCGAAGACGCGCCCGAAACCGAGGTCGCCGTCGAAGCCAGCGAGCTCGGTGAGCCGCCAGCTAAGAAGCCAAAGCACTGAGCGTTGCGCACAGCAACAGTAGGTCTCACGGCAATGCCGCTCGTTCCGAGCCTACGGGAAGCCCACCGGGCTTCCCGCTTAACGGCTCGGCCAGCTAAGAAGCCAAAGCACTGAGCGTTGCGCACAGCAGCAAAAGAGGGGAACCTCCTATTGAGGTCCCCCTCTTTTGTTTTTTGACGTTCGGATGACACGACTGTGGGACGGCACGCAAATATCCCGCATTGTAAGCTGGCGGCCCACAATAGCGTGGGCCACCACGCGTGTCAAACGTTTTATATACGCGGCGGCCCACAGACCAAATCAACAAATCCTTGGAATTTAGCCATTCTTCAAACTATAGTTAGCTCTGACTTACAAGAGGGTGTGGGACGCCGCATCGAAAAAGCCAGTTTTTGACGCGGCGTCCCACACCGATAACGCACTTTACGCGTATTGGGCACCTGTCACATGCGGATTTTCCCGCATACACCATCACACCGTCGGAATCACGATGAGATATCGGGTTTCGGCGGTTTTCTGTTGCGTATTGGGGCTGTCGAGCTGCGCGACGGCCTGCGCCAAGAGCGTGCCAGCATCACTGATTTTCACGGTCTCATTAATCAGCGCGTTCATATCGTGCTTGAGCAGCGTGCCGCCAGTGCCAAAGCCGAACAGTACTGGAGCGGTGTCAAGATTGTTGCCGGAATCGCCAGTATCGCTCGACCTGGCTGAGTCGTTCGTTCCCGAACCAGCGCTCTTAGACGAGTCGGACTTATCACCACCACCGATGGCCGAAGTAAGACCACCCGCATAGTTCATCACATCGCCAGCAGACATGGACATGGTGTCATCGACCAGTGAGGCCTTGGAATGCTGCGACTGCTGCTGTTGCGCGGCTTTGGCCTGCTTACGGGCAGCATCGGCCTTACGCTTGGCTTGGGCGGCCCGGGTCTTACCGTAGAACGATTGCGATTGCGAATCGACCAGGCTAGTCAGTGCCTGAGCCTCGGTCACCGGACCGGAAGAGACATCACCGGACGAGCCATCACCATCACTGTCGGAAGCCGAGGACGCGCCGCCTTCGAACTGATCGGAGAATCGCAATACAATCTGACGCAAGGCCGTGGCTTTGCCCGTATGCTCGGAGGCGGTGGCAAGCGTGCTCATCGCGGCATCGACCTTGGATTGAGCGTCGGCGAGTTCATCGCTACCGTTGGTTTCGGCGATGGCTTGGCTCTCGTAAGCGGTGGCGCCCGAGGACGTGCCACCGGTCAGGGCGCTCAAATTGGCCGTATAGACGTCCGTGTATTTCATCGAATACGGAATCATTGCGGCGGAGAGCTGGCTCTGTCCATCGGCGTATTGTTTGGAGCCTCGAGCGGCTTCCTCCGAAGCCTCGGCGGTCAGATCATCCACCAGTCCGGTGGTGCCTTGCTGCTGGATGCGGCGAATCACCTCGTCCAACGCATCGACCGCACCGGCATGCTGATGTGCGGCACTGACGTTGTTCACCGCGTTGGCCAAGTCGAGTACGGCTTGAGCCAAAGGCGTGTCCCCGGACAGTTCGCCGGCCGTGCCCATCAACGCCGGCAACTGGGTGGAGGTGCCAATCGATCCAGACAGGTGTGTGGTATATGAGCCCACATACGCGGCCATATAGTCTTCAAACGTCCGCTTATGGGCGGTTTCGCGTTCGGCCACTACAGACTTGTTCAGTGCACGCTCGTTATCGCGCAGGGTTTGAAGCTGCTCGATGAGCTGTTGCTGTTCACCGGAACCGGCGTCGGTCAGTGCATCGACCAGTGTGGCGGCAGAGGCGGTGAGTTGGGCGACATCCGTATCGGCAGCAGGCTGTGCGGCAGCATTCGCGGCATCGGGATTAGCACCAACTGCCGGACTGCTGGAATTGGAAGGCAATACGGCGAGCGCCACGGAACTCATGGAGAAGTCTTTGGCGTTCATATAGCAGCTGAATTCCAAGCCAGTTGCGGCTTTTCCAGCTGCAGCGACTACGGTATTGGAACCTTGCATGGTCACCGTAATGGAGTTGTCAGCGGAAACATCATCGGCTACCTGCGTAGGCACGGTAAAGGCGACAACCGGGATCGTACGGTTGGCCTCCTTGGTTTGCGGCTTAATATCGATATACACGCCGATCAGTCCAGACGCTCCGGCAACCTCGTTTGCCTCGACGTTCGGACCGTCAAGCGAGTAGGTGACGCTGACTTTCCATGGCAGGGTGGCGGCGGAAGCGGGGATACGAGAAACCTTGGACGTGCCGGAATCACTATTGGCGGAATCGGTATCAGTGGAACCGCTATTGCCGGAATCGGCACTGGCGCCATTGCCGGCGCCGCCCTTCCCTACCACATACCAACGGACCGGCTCCCCCTCGGCATCGGTGACGGCGTACATATCACTTGCCGTAGCGAGCACCGGACCGTAATCAACCGGAGTCGGACGAGACATCCAAGCACCGCCGAGAATCGAAGCCACGCACAATGCGCAACTGACCAGTGCGGTGCCACATCTCATCTACGTATCCCATTCATACAGTCGGCCACTACGGGCATTCCATTCCCGTATTAATGTAGTCGCTGCAGGCAACTTGCCCTATAGACGAATATCCGAAAGGTGCCCATTCGCTGCGGGCGAATCAGGCGAATACGTCGAGTACGCCCGGGTCGCCACCGGCATCGGCTATGCGCTGGTGGCGCTTCTTGGCTTCGGTAACCACGAATTCACGGTACATTTCGGCAATTTCCGGATCAAGCCCGGCATCGATGGCGATGCGGTGGAGGCGCTCGATCTGATAGTCCTCACGCTTGGTGTCTTCGGGCGCGAATCCGGCGTTGGCTTTGAGCACGCCGACCTGCGAGGTGGCCTTGAACCGCTCGGCCAGTAATGCGATGGCCGCCGAATCGATGTTATCGATGGTTTGGCGCAGCGCTTTGATGCGCGCCACCGCTTGTGCGGTTTCCGGGTGGGCCGCCGCCTGGGCGGAGTCGATGGTGGTCCTTTGCCAGTCGCTGCTCGTTTCGCTCATAGATTCGAGGATACTCCCGATTACGGCTTTGCACGATGCGCAAAGTCAGATATCTCAGATGTCATAGTCGCCGGTGGGGATATGGCTGGCATCCGCATCGCCGAATATGGCCGCACCATTGCCCACTCCCAAAACAATCGAACACATTGATGCCTCTTTCATCTCATATATCGTCAGCGTGCATGTGAACGTTGACGGCAATACTACAACTGCAATGTGATAGTTGATGTATTTGCATCATATACGACAAGGGCTGCACCCCGTATCAATCGGGGTGCAGCCCTTACACTATTGTTCAGCGGTCTGATCAGTTGCCGTTGACCGCGTTGCCGGTGTTGGCCTGCTGCACGATGGCGGCGAGGAAGTCGCGGTTGGTGGCGGTCTTCTTGAGGCGCGGCACCAGCGTCTGGTAGGCCTGCTCGGGCTCCATGCCGCCCAGCAGACGACGCAGACGGTAGATGACCGGCAGTTCCTGCGGGTTGGTGATGAGCTCCTCGCGGCGGGTGCCGGAAGCGTTGATGTCGATGGCCGGGAACAGTCGCTTGTCCGCCAGCTCGCGGGACAGGCGCAGTTCCATGTTGCCGGTGCCCTTGAACTCCTCGAAAATCACCTCGTCCATCTTGGAGCCGGTTTCCACCAGCGCGGAGGAGATGATGGTCAGGGAACCGCCGTTCTCGATGTTGCGGGCGGCGCCGAAGAACTTCTTCGGCGGGTAGAGGGCCTGCGCGTCCACGCCGCCGGACAGGATACGGCCGGAGGCGGGGGCCGCGATGTTGTAGGCGCGAGCCAGTCGGGTCATGGAATCGAGCAGTACGACCACGTCCTGGCCGAGCTCCACAAGACGCTTGGCGCGTTCGATGGCCAGTTCGGCAACCGTGGTGTGATCGGAGGCCGGACGGTCGAAGGTGGAGGAAATGACCTCGCCCTGGACCGTGCGCTCCATATCGGTGACCTCTTCGGGGCGTTCGTCCACGAGCACCACCATAAGGTGGACCTCGGGGTTGTTGGCGGCGATGGAGTTGGCGATGTTCTGCAGGGTGATGGTCTTACCGGCCTTCGGCGGGGAGACAATCAGACCACGCTGGCCCTTGCCGATCGGGGAAACGATGTCCATGATACGGCCGGTGAGCTTGTTCGGGGCGGTCTCCTGCTTCAAACGCTCCTGCGGGTACAGCGGCGTGAGCTTGGAGAACTGCGGACGGTTGAGCGCTTCTTCAACGCTTTGGCCGTTGATGGAATCGATGGCCTGCAGCGGCACGAACTTCTGGCGCTGGTTGCGACGGTCGCCTTCACGCGGGGCGCGAATCGAACCATGGACGGCATCGCCCTTGCGCAGGCCGTACTTCTTGACCTGGCCCATGGAAACGTACACGTCGTTCGGGCCTGGCAGATAGCCGGAAGTGCGCACAAAAGCGTAGGAGTCGAGCACGTCGACGATGCCGGCCACCGGCACCAGATCCTCCTGCGGCTCTTCGCGGCGGCTATCACGGTCATTGCGATCGCTACGATTATCGCGATCATCATAGCGACGATCATCATCGGCGTTGTCGCGATCACGGCCACGCATGCGGCGGTTACGGCGATCGTTGCGATCATTACGGTTATCGCGATCGTTACGATCGCTACGGTCGCGGCGGTTACGACGCACAAACTCGTGATCGTCGTTTTGCTCGCCGTCTTCGGACGTTTCCTCGTGCTTCTGCGTGGGCAGCGTGGCCAGGATATCGTCGAGGTCACGCACGGTTTCTTCGCCGTTTTCCGCAGTGCGACGGCGGCGGCGAGGCTGCTCGTCCTCATCATCACGGACTCGGCGAATCAGAGGAACTTCCACGTCCTCATGGCGCTCGCGGCGACGCTCGGTAGGCGCTGCATCTCCCAAATCGAGTGTGGCCAGCAGATCGCCGGCCTCATCGGCCTTCTTGCGCGGCTTGCGGCGAGCGAAATCGGACTGGTCGTCATCGCGACGACGACGGGCCGCACGCGGTTCGAATGCGGCATCATCGGCGGCCTTACGACGGGTGCGTCGCGGTTCGGTCTCGTCCTTCTTGGCATCGTCGGCCACGGGAAGCGGCAAATCGAGCTGCGGTTCCGTGGCAGCCGGAGCTGGAGCCAGCGACTGGGTGGCCGCGTCAGCATTGTCTGTGATGCTGGCCTCAGCGGCATCGGGCTGCGGAGCCTTGACGACCTTGGCGGTTTTGGCGGCCTTGGGGGCGCGCACGGTCACACCGGCCGGCGGCTCTCCACCATTGCGCGCCGCCTGCAGGGTGGCGCGCAGCTCGGGCTTGCGCATGGTTGACGTGCCGCGCAGGCCCATCTGTTTAGCGAGCTCTTTGAGCTCAGGCAGCTTCATATCCTCAAGATTCTGGCTATTTGCCACTGGTTGCCCTTTCCATACCGAACAGGCCCATGCCTATCCAGGCGTTAAGAGTGATTATTGCGGTCGCACCGCTCATGAATGTTCGCTGCGTCTCTGAGTTTTCGCGAACTTCGTTTACTGTACAACGCCAACTCGACCAACGCAAAACGGCCCGCCGAAAACCAAAAAAACTCCCTCTGTGACGAGGGAGCTCAACAAGGTTTACTCACTTTTTTTCGTGGTAGGACTTTTCGGTGTTGACGGACCACACGTTCTTCTTGGACGTCTTGCCGGTCTTGATGTTGCCGACGGCCTCCATGGCGGTGGCCATGGAGTGGTCCATGTTGTTGTAGCGGTGCTGGCCGTTACGGCCCACGCAGTACAGGTTGCCGAAGCCGTCGAGGTACTCGATGAGCTCGTCCATGTGCTCATAGGTGTCGAAGTAGGCGGGGTACGCCTTCCTGACGCGCTCACGATGGGAGTCGATGACCTCGTCCGGACCGTTGATCACACGCATGCGGGTGAGCTCGGAGATCGCGAACTTGGTGACGTCCTCCTCGCTCATGTTCCAGAACGAGTCGCCCTCCTCGCAGAAGTACTCGAGGCCGACCCACACGGTGTCGTCCACGTCCTTGACCAGATACGGGCTCCAGTTGTTGAAGATCTGCAGACGGCCGACCTTGTAGCCCGGGTCCTGCACGTAGATCCAGCAGTCCGGCACGATCGGTGGATTGCCGAGGGTGGGGATGTTGGTGGTGTTCTTGAGCTTCAAATGCTTGACCAGCAGGCCCACGGTCACGAAGTCGCGGTACGGCAGGCCGTTGGCCACCTCGGTCATATCGGCCGGGGCGGGCTTGGAATCAGCGGCCTCGGGATCGTCGCCGGCCGCGTCGATGGCGTTGACCAGGTCCTTGACCGGCATCGAGGAGATGAACTGGTCGCCGGAAAGCTCGGTGCGGTTGCCCTCGGAATCCTCGTACACCACGGAAGACACGGCACCATCGGTCTGGCGGACCTCGACCACCCTGGCGTCGGTCAGCACCTTGACGCCGGCGGCCTCGCAATTGGACTCGACGGTCTCCCACAGCTGGCCGGGACCGTACTTCGGATACCAGAACTCCTCGATCAGCGAGGTCTCGACCTCCGCGTTGGAGCGCTTCCTAGGGCTAAGCTTCTGGAAGGCGTTCTTGAGCACGCCCATGATGGATAGGCCCTTGACGCGCTGGGCACCCCAGTCGGCGGAGATCTGGGAGGGGTGGCGGCCCCACAGCTTCTCCGTGTAGCCCTCGAAGAACATCGAATACAGCTTGCGGCCGAAACGGTTGATGTAGAAGTTCTCCAGGTTGTCTTCCGGCAGCTTGTGGAACATGGACTTCAGGTAGCTGAAACCGGCCACCATGGTGAGCTTGAAGCCCATGGCCTTCAACGTGTTGGGGCTCAGCGAAATCGGGTAATCGAAGAAGTGGCGGTTCCAGAAGATACGGGACACGCGGTGGCGCTTGAGCATCACCTTGTCCTCCGTCTCCGGATCGGGGCCTCCCGGCTCCATGTCGTGGTCGCGGCCGAGCTTCTTGTCATCATAGGAGGGTGCGCCCTGCAACGGCAGAACGGTCTTCCACCAATCCATGATGCGTTCGTCTTTGGAGAAGAAACGGTGGCCGCCGATATCCATGCGGTTGCCGTTGTGCTTCACGGTGCGCGAGATACCGCCGAATTCGCGGGTCGCTTCCAGCACGGTCACGTCATAGTTTTCCGCGCCGCCGTCCTTGACGAGTTCCCATGCGGCGGTCAGTCCAGCCGGACCGCCGCCGATAATCACCACGGATTGCTTTTGCGTCACTTTGAGGTCTCCTTATAAAACAAGATCTCAAGCAGTCTACCCGAAGGTAGGGAAGACGATGCTTGCAATCGTGCATGGTCCCGGCGTGCGGCTTTGTCGCGCGAAGGCTCGACCCGTGCCCTACATGCGGCTCTCATTCGCGTCGAATAGGCGGCGCCGTCCTTCACTTCATGTGGAAGACGGCGCCGGATGATTATGAGCGGACAGTCGGCATCAGCAACGCATACGCCACACATTCAGCGAGATGCCGATCAGCATCAATCCGACCGTCAGCACGACAAACACCGTGACCGAACTTCCGGTACGTGCCAGCGACGCCGGACGGGCATTCGTGGTGGATGATGCCTGACCGGCAACGGTTCTCTTGCCGGCGCCATGCGTCGCCGCATCGGGATCGGTCGCGGGCTTGCCGGATGGCTGCGGCGACGGGGTCGCATCGGCCTGTTCCGCGATGCGGGCATCCTGACCGAGCGTCTTATGATCGGCGGCCAGACAGCTTCTCAGTTCGGTCAGCTTGTACCATGTCGAACCATCGGCGACCGGCGTGCATTCGGAACGGAACGGAACCTCGTTCTCGTTGTACAACATGCGCACGATGGGCGTGTACCGTTGTCCGGTGGCGGGGTCCTCACCTTTCCTGGCGTGCACATCCCATTGCACATTCGCGGCCATCGGCGTCACCGATTCGCCACGCCACTCATTGTTGTCGTAAGTGTACACGTCCGTGGTGGAGGCCGGTGCCTGCTGCGTGGAGCCCGGCAATCCCAGCAATGCGGCAAACGGCATCATGGTTTCCGCATGGGCGAACCGGAACGTCGCCACAGTGGATCCTCCGTTCACCCGCGCATCAATGGTATTGAGGAAATCATCCAACAGAGGCTGCGCGATGGAATAGGTCTCGTTCTGACCGGCGTAGCTCGGCCCCTTCTCATAAAAGTCCTCGGCATCAAGCGCCCATGCGAACAGTCTGGCATCATCCGCATATGCTCCCTGGAAATACTGGTCGAAGGCGAAGGTGTGGTCACCGGTGTTCTCATTGTGCATGTCGGCGGCGATGATGTACAGGTTGTACAAATCCATCGCGGCGTCATACTCACTCTTGATCTTCTTGGAGACTTCGCCGCATGCGTCGGGATCTTTGGACGCATCGGCACCTGGCGCGCAGTTCTTGCCGCCTTTCTTGGTGCCGTCCGTGGTGTTGTACCACTTATATTCGCCATTCTCGAGTTTGGCGAGGAATTCTTCGGTGAAAATCTGGGACAACAGGTCATGTGAGGCCCGTTTGACGTCGACGTTGTCACCTATGGTCTTCTCAGCACCGGCGATGGTCGCATCATTGGCAACGAAATTCTGGTAGTTGTTCGCGATGTCGTATGCCTTGGTACCCGGCACCTTGCTTGTGCCATCGGGATTCTGCACCTTGTGGAAGTACAGGGTGTCGGGATTCTTCTGGAAGTCCTTGCCATTGCCGGAATCGGCGGGATTCGTCGGCGCGCTGACATTGCCGATGAGCCTGCCTCCCGAAGCCTCGTTGAAACCTTTCTCGAAGTTCTCGCCGGACTCAGTGGCGCGCGCTTCGCCGGAGGACTGGTAGGCAATCGTCCCGCCATCCGCTGCGGCCTGATCGAACAGCGACCGATTACGCTGGTACGCACGTTCTCCGATACCGTAATGCTGCTGTGCGCCCTGACCGGTCAGCATGCCATAGCCGTTCTCGACATTGGCCGCGGTGATGCCGCTCAGGTTTTTCACGAACTCGGCTTTGATGGCCTCCGACTTGAACCCGCCATCCCGAGCGGCGGTCTCGGCCATCCTCATCAGCAATGCATCGTACTTGTAGCTGGACAGGCCACGTGATCCGTGACGGGCCATGCTCTCGGTATAAATCGGTCCGTATCCTTTCGGAGCCTTGCTATAGGACGACGCAGTCGCGTCATTCGGAGCCACATACGGCTGTTTGCTGCTGTAGTACCGGCCGTCGGCCTCCAGAGCCTGAGCCGGCCGGATTGTTCCCGGCAACAACATGGCAGACGCGGCGAGGCATGCGACGGAACCGACTATCCTCTTCATCACTCGTGTTGACATCGATTATTCACTCTCATCTCATCAACGAAAAAAGACGGGCCCGTGACCCGAGCGCGCCATGAGTATGGTATGAGCATGAATCGAACACGACACACGTATCAAGTGACGTCCCGGCAAACCGTGGTCGCATAATCGGTGAATAGGCGACTGCCGTGGCGCGACACCGGCTCAGTGGATGTCGTCGGGGATGTCGATATCGGTTTTCTGGACTTCCTCGACGTTCACGTCCTTGAACGTCACGATGCGCACGGACTTGACGAAACGGCTGGAACGGTAGACATCCCATACCCATGCGTCAGTCAGCTGCACATCGAAATACACGTCCTGGCCAGCGGAACGCACGTTGAAATCGACCTTATTCGCCAAGTAGAAGCGACGCTCAGTCTCCACCACATAGGTGAACAGCTTGATGACGTCACGGTATTCCCTATACAGCGCGAGTTCGGCGTCGGTTTCGTAATTGTCGAGATCCTCGGCACTCATGCTTGTTTACTCACTCACTTTCCGTATCGCGTTTGCGGCCGCGGCCCAGCGTACGCCACCATGCTTCCTTTGAGGGCTTGCGTTCTGCCTGATCGTACGGCCAGTTGCTTTCCTCTTCGAGACTGTGGCGCGCGTTCTTCTGCGTATCGTCGTGGTGCCCGGCCTGTGGCTCGACTGGCTGTGCGGCCGCCGGCGTCTGGGCCTGAGACTGCACGTCACTCGTCGTGACGGCGGCTGCCTCACCACGCTGTACCGGCTCGGGTTCCGGCTTGTTCTGCTGGATGGCGATGGAATGCTCGCGCGCGGACAGCGCCTCCTTGACACCCGGATTGTCCTCAATCAAGTGCATGCCAAAAGCGTCAAGCGAACGAATCGGATCGTACTCGTCGACCAACGTGTCCATGACGATAAGGTCCTGATATTTGTTGTTTTCGACATCCCACAACGCGTCGCGCGAGGTGCCGGACGGCACGAAGCCGAGCGACTGGTAGACCGAAATCGAACGGCTGTTCTTTTCCGGCACGCTCACCCAGATGCGGTGCATGCCCAGGCCGGCCGGTTCGGGCGCAAAGCCGTAAGTCATCACACGCGGCATGGCGTCACGGGAGTAGCCGCGGCCACGGTACTCACGGCCCAAGATGATCTGGATGCGGGCGGACTTGGACCAGCCGTCGATGTCGATGAGGAAAATCATGCCGATGACATTATCGGTGCTGGCCGCATCGAGCTGACCGTCATCGTCATGGTCGGCGTCAGTCAATACGGCCCATGCGATGGTGCGGCGGGATTCCGGGTCGCCCACGCCGGATTCGGCGGGTGCCTGACCGGCTTCCCAGGCTTGGGAGCGGCGGACCCATGTGTGTACGATGGCGCGTTCGGTGACCGCATCCTTGCCGGTGATCTTGGATGCGCCATAGAAGGCATCAAGTTCATCCAAACGAGCCAGGTCCTCGATGGTGGCGGGGCGCAGGTGCACCATTTCGCCACGGATTGGCGGAATGACGATGCTCTGTGGCAGATCGCGCTTCAGTTGCGCTTCGGTAGCCATGCTCAGCGTCTCGTTGGTTGCGGTCATCGGTATACATCCCCCGGTTCGGCTTGTTTCGGCTCACGGTCCAGTGCCGAACATATCTTACTCGACTGGGTGAACGCTGGAAATGCTCTGAGACGACTTTCTTACAGAATCAATAAAGGCTCCCGCTGGCGGGAGCTGTCCAACGAATTTGAACTGGAGGATTTCCCTACAAATAAGTGCTCCCGCTGGCGGGAGCTGTCCGCGAAGCGGACTGAGGGTGGTCATCCGTACATGGCGACCACCCTCAGTCTCACTCCGTTCGACAGCTCCCGCCAGCGGGAGCCAGTGAATCTAATCAGCCCTTGATCTTGCCCATGACGACCTTGGTGACGGCCTTGGCGTCGGCCTGACCGCGCGTGGCCTTCATCACGGCACCGATGATCACGCCCATCGGCTTCATGTTGCCGCTCTTGAGCTTCTCGACGACATCCGGGTTGGATTCGAACGCCGCGTCGACGGCCGCCTCGATGGCACCGTTGTCTTCGACGATCTTGTAGTCGTGCTTCTTGACGACTTCATCCGGAGTGCCTTCGCCCTTAAGCACGCCTTCGACGGTCTGCTTGGCGAGCTTGTCGTTGAGCTTGCCGGAGGCGATGAGCTTCTCGACCTCGGCCACATCGGCCGGGGTGATCGGCAGCTCTTCGAGGGACATACCCTTGGCGTTGGCTTCGCGGGAAAGCTCGCCCAGCCACCACTTGCGGGCACCGGCGGCCTTGGCACCGGCCTTGACGGTTTCCTCAATCAGGTCGAGGGCGTCGGCGTTGAGGATGTCGCGCATCTGCAGATCACTCAGGCCCCACTCAGACTTGAGGCGGTTGCGGCGCTCACGCGGCATTTCCGGCATCTGGGCCTTCATCTCCTCGATGTGCTCCTTGGTGATGTGGAGCATGACGAGGTCGGGGTCCGGGAAGTAGCGGTAGTCGTCGGCATCGGACTTCAGACGGCCGCCGGCGGTGGTCTGCGTAGCCTCATCCCAGTGGCGGGTCTCCTGCAGAATCTCCTTGCCGTCGTCCAGACGAGCGGCCTGACGGCGAATCTCGTACTGGATGGTCTTCTCGATGCCGCGGAACGAGTTCACGTTCTTGGTTTCGGAACGGGTGCCGTAGGGGGCGTCCGGGCTCGGACGCAGCGAGACGTTCACGTCGGCGCGCATGTTGCCCTGCTCCATGCGGGCATGGGAGATGTTCAGCGCGCGCACGATGTCGCGGATGGCGCGCATGTAGGCACCGGCGATTTCGGGAGCGCGATCGCCCGCGCCCTCGATCGGCTTGGTGACGATCTCGATCAGCGGCACGCCGGCGCGGTTGTAGTCGACCAGCGAATGATCGGCGCCTTCGATACGGCCGTCGGCGCCACCCACGTGGGTGTTCTTGCCGGCGTCGTCCTCGATGTGGGCGCGCTCGATCGGCACGCGGAAGACGGTGCCGTCCTCCAGTTCGACGTCCAGGTAGCCGTTGCCGTTGGTGGGCTTGTCGTACTGCGAGATCTGATAGTCGCGCGGCATGTCCGGGTAGAAGTAGTTCTTGCGGGCGAACTGGCTCCACTCGGCGATTTCGCAGTGCAGGGCCAGGCCCAGCTTGATCGCGTAATCGACGGCGGTCTTGTTGATCACCGGCAGGGAGCCCGGCAGGCCAAGGCTCACCGGGGTCAGCTCGGTGTTCGGCTCGCCGCCGAACTCGATGTGGGCCGGGCAGAACAGCTTGGTGTTCGTGGACAGCTCCACATGGGTTTCCAGACCGAAGACCACATCGTACTTCTTGGTGGCATCGGCGTACTTCATCAGTTTTTCAGCCATGATGTTGTTTCTTTCCTTCCGATGCTCACTTGCCTAGACCGTCAAGCCACGGGGTCTTGAGGTCGTTCCAGATCGGGCCGTTCCAGCTGTCTTCCAGCGCGGCTTCGAGGGCCGCAGCCGGCTTGTACATGACTTCGTCGCGCTGCTGCGGGGCGATGAACTGGAAGCCGACGGGCAGGCCGTCGTCGGACAGGCCGGCCGGGATGGACATGGCAGGCACGCCGGCGAGGTTGGCCGGAATGGTGGCGATGTCGTTCATGTACATGGCCAGCGGGTCGTCCATCTTCTCGCCGAACTTGAAGGCGGTGGACGGGCTGGTGGGGGCCACGAGTACGTCGGCCTTCTCGAAGGCGTTGTGGAAGTCCCGGATGATCAGCGTGCGGACCTTCTGGGCCGAACCGTACCAGGCGTCGTAGTAGCCGGCGGACAGGGCGTAGGTACCGAGGATGATACGGCGCTTGGCCTCGTCGCCGAAGCCGGCCTCACGGGTGTAGGCCATCATGTTGGCGGCGGTCTGAGGCACGCCGGTCGGCGGCATCACGCGCAGGCCGTAGCGCATGCCATCGTAACGGGCCAGGTTGGAGCTGACCTCGGACGGCATGATGATGTAGTAGGCGCCCAGCGAGTAGCCGATGTGCGGAACCGAGACCTCAACGACCTCGGCACCCATCTCCTTGAGCTTGTCGACGGCCTCGCCGAAACGGGCCTCGACGCCGGGCTGGAAGCCCTCGCCGCCGAGTTCCTTGATGAGGCCGACCTTCATGCCCTTCAGATCGCGCTTGGCGCCTTCGCGGGCGGCGGCGACCATCGGACGCGGGCCTTCGGGGATGGAGGTGGAGTCACGCTTGTCGTGGCCACCGATGATCTCCTGCAGCAGGGCGGAGTCGAGCACGGTGCGGGAGACCGGGCCGATCTGGTCGAGCGAGGAGGCCATGGCGATGGCCCCGAAACGGGAGACGCCGCCGTAGGTGGGTTTGACGCCCACGGTGCCGGTCAGGGCGCCGGGCTGACGGATCGAACCGCCGGTGTCGGTGCCGAGGGCGAGCGGGGCTTCGAATGCGGCGACCGCGGAGGCGGAGCCACCACCGGAACCGCCGGGCACGCGCTCGGTATCCCACGGGTTGTGGGTGGTTTGGTAGGCGGAATGTTCGGTGGAGGAGCCCTGGGCGAATTCGTCGAGGTTCGTCTTGCCGAGAATCGGCATGCCGGCGGCCTTGAGCTTTTCAATGACGGTGGCGTCGTACGGCGGCACCCAGCCTTCAAGGATCTTGGATGCGGCGGTGGTTTCGATGCCCTTGGTGACGATCATGTCCTTGATGGCGATCGGCACACCGGCCAGCTCGGGCAGGGCGGCCTTGTCTTCGGCGGACTTGGCGTCGAAGGCGTCGGCCTGCTCGAGAGCCACATCGCCGGAAACCTTCAGGAAGGCCTTGATAGACGGCTCAGCGGCTTCGATCACCTTGAGGTGGGCTTCGACGAGCTCGCGAGAGGTGACGTCGCCCTTCTTGATGGCAGCGGCCTGCTCGGCAGCAGACAGTTTGACAAGAGTTGCGGTTTCGTTGCTCATCGATTACTCCTCGCTTCCCAGGATTCGCGGTGCCACGAACATGCCGGCCTCGGTCTTCGGACCACCGGCGATCGCCTCCTGCTGCGTGAGCGGGGTTTCGGCGACGTCTGGGCGCAGGTAGGCTTCCAGCGGAACCGGGTTGGCGGTCGGCGGCACATCGTCGGAGGCGACTTCCTGGACCTTGTTGATGGAGTCTGCGATGACGTTCAGTTCGCCCTGCAGACGGGTGATTTCCTCATCGGTGAGCGCGATTCGGGCCAGATCGCCCAAATGCACGATTTCTTCGCGTGAAAATGTTGGCATGGCCATAACTATATGAGCCGTATGTGACACGCAGTTGTCGGGAATCCTCATTTTCCCGCCTACTGGAGCCCTTCAGCGAATCAGAAGCTCAAGCCGGTCGAGCATTTGCCCCGCTGCTGGCTTCTTCGGCGGGGCAAAACCGTTGCCGGACCGCAAGTTCACCTTACTGAGACGACTCGCAGCAGAGCAAAACCGCGAGCTGACCGATGAAACGCCCCGCTCAGCCATCCCAGCAAAACAAAACCGCGGTCCAACCAATAAAACGCCCCGCTGAGACGCCCCGCAGCGAGGCAACGCCACGGCCCAACCGCAAATGTGCCCCACTGAAGTATCTGCATGGCCACCCTAATAAGCTCACAATGAGCCCAAACACACCTACATCGAACATATGAACGACAATCGCCCTGCGCACCTCGCCAGTTATCCACATTTTGCATACCCACCCAAAAGAATCCACATAATCAGTCCAATACGGTCAGATGCCTGATAATCAGGCAAAAACACACATCTAGGCACCGAAGCTAGAACCACATAACCCCAGACAGATAGACACCGTGTTCACCATTGGCATACCGTCGAATCATGAAACATCACAAAGCAGTGGACATACTCATCACGAAGGCTGAAGCAACGCAACAGTGCGCTTATGGAACAACCAAGGCACACCGCTCGGCGCTGGCTCGGCGCGTGCAGGCGCGCGAACTCAAACGTGTATTCCCCAACATGTACGCCGCTTCGGAATACTGGGATTCGCTGCAACCCGACGAACGTATCAGACATATTGCACGAACTCTTCATAACAGACATCCGGATTGGGTGTTCGCCGGGGTCACGGCAGCGGCCATCCACGATTTTGAACACCAATGGCATCTTCATGCTGGCACCATCACTCTCGCCACAACATCACGAGGCCCCAACGCCAGCAGTGCAAAGGTCAAACGCATCTTCACGTCAAGCAGCACGCCAGAATATGCCAATGGACTCCCGGTGACCAGCAAAGCCAGAACGGTGGTGGATTGCGGGCTGTCCGTCGACTTCCGATTTGCACTGCCCATTATCGATTCGGCGCTGCGCAACGGCGTCGCCATCACGGACATTCTGAATGTGTGCAGCACTATGCGACGTGATTGCACGCCGATATTCCGCCTACTGCATTATGCCAATCCGGCGAGTGAGAATGGTGGCGAGTCACTTGGACGAGGCACCATCATCGCAGGCGGCCTATTAGCCCCAGAACTGCAACAAAACATCACCGACCCGCAAACCGGTGCTCTGTATCGCGTGGATTTCCTCTGGCGGCTACCTGAGAATCGGCTTATCGTGGGCGAATTCGATGGCTATGAAAAATATGTGAACCCGGATATGAATGACCGCAAGGGTGTTCGTGGTGCAGTTCAGGCGGAGAAAGAACGGGAGACGGCACTGTACCGGGCCAAAGTCGACACCATTGTCCGATTCACCTATGAGGAGGTGATGCAACAACATCCTTTACTCAATAAGCTGCGGGCAGCCGGCATACCTCATGCTGGAACAGTGATGGGAGCTGGTTAAGCGCAGTGAACCACGGTGGTCAAATCCATGGGGTCAGAGTCACCAGAACCATGGTCACTGCAGAACCGCCAAAGCCATAGCCATGACAAACTGCCAGGACCATGGCCGAACCGGCAGAACTGCCAAAGCAGTAACCCGCGTTATTTGATATCTGATATCCGCTTTTCCGGTGATGATGAGACCGCCGATCCATGCGGCGGCAGCCCAGGCGATGAGAATCAGGCCGGACTGCCACCATTCGGGAATCCAGTAGTCCGGTTTAACGGCTTCGGCCAGTGTGGACTGCGCGGAGCTGCTGATGCCTGCGGTGAGCAGGATGCCGACGATGCCGGCGGCAAATGCGAATTAATGCCGCGGCGATGGATTTGGTGGCGTAGATCATGCCTCTAATGTGGCCCATATTGGGCAGATGCGGCGGGATTGTCGATGCATGGCTACACGCCTGATACGGCGTGTTGGGCAATCCATGCGTGCATGGCCACGGCCGCCGCAGCGCCTGCATTAATGGAGCGCACGGAACCGAATTGAGAGATGTAGACCACATCGTCGGCCAATGCGAGAGACTTGTCGCTCAATCCGGGGCCTTCTGCACCGAAGAGCAGCAGGCACCGCTTGGGGAAGGTATAGGCTTCCATCGGCACTGCGCCGGGAATAATGTCGAGGGCGATGACGCGGGCGGCTTGAAGCTCCTTGATGCGCGCATCACAAGCATCGATTTCGGTCAGCAGCTCATGAAGGTGCTTGTTGTTTCCATCCACAGCCACATCATGCGCATGGATGGCGGCGGCACCGGCCTTGGCTCGTTCATAGGCGATTTCACCGGCGATGCGATGATGCCAGCTTTCCACCAGTTCGGCGATGGAGGGGTGGTGTTCGACGTGCTGGTACAGTTCGGTCATCAACGCTCCCTTGCGATTCCACTTATGTGGACCGACAATGTGTACGCGCTTGGCCTGGAAGGCGTTGGCGGTGCGGACCATGGAACCGATGTTGAAATCGTGGGTCCAGTTTTCCACCGCAACTTCGAAGTCGTGACGCCCTCGAGCGTCAAGATCGGCCTTAATGGCAGCGACGGTCCAGTAGCGGTAACGGTCCAATACGTTGCGGCGGTCGCCGTCGTTCAACAGCACCGAGTCGAAACGACCGTCATAATTCGGAGAAGTCGGATCGTCAGGACGAGGCTCGCCGGGATGGGTCTCAGACCACGGCCCAAGGCCGATTTCACGGAATTCCGGTTCACCTGAAGCCTTGGCAGCCAAAGAAATCTGGTTGGGTGCGTGCAATCTTTCTCCTCGATAACGCTATTCACCGGTTCCTCTTAGTCAGCTTCGCTGCTCAGCCCGGCTGACTTTATGCGAGGGAAGTCAAAGGTGGATTTACCGCAGTTCGGATTCGTCGAAGACCTGGATGAAGGGGAGCGTTTGCCCGTCGCCGGTGGAGGGGTTGACCACATTGATGTCTTTGGCACCGCCACCGACCAGCGAGGCGATGGCCACGACCTTGGCACCCAGCTGCTCCACTATGCCAAAGTCGAGGCTCAGCTCATTGCCGTTGCGCAGGGTGACCAGCGAGCTGGTCTGCACGTACGACTTTTCGGACAGCCAAGCATCCAACAGCACCACACGGCGGCCTTCGATGGAGGGGCCCTTGATGGACGGGTAGACGAAGTCCATCACGAATCCATCTAGGTCCTCGCCACGAGAGGAGGCGGCCTGGATCATGGCGGACACCATGGGCACAGATGCTGCGGTCAAGGCACCAACAGCATCGAAGTCATCAACCGAATAGCCCGCATCTTCCAAAGCGTCAATCAGCACATGGCCCATGACGGTGGCGGCATGGTGGTCGAAAGTCACCGCGGCAAGTTCGGAGAACGGACGGCCCACCACATGCTCCCTCAGCAAGGTGGCTAGCTGCTCACGCGGCTCCAGCATGGCAAAGTCATTATGGCTCTTCGCGACGGCGAGGTCCGGGGTACCAGTGGGGCGGAATCCAGATTCAGTCATGGCTCCAGACTATCGCCTGAGGCAGTCAGATGAGTATCACCCTCATCGGCCGGCACCACTTCAGGGGCGGACAGTTCGCTCACATTGCCTTTATCTGATTCGATGATCGGTACTTCCTCGATGATCTTGGTCGGTTCGATTTTTTGCAGCTTGCGAGCGGTGGGCAACACACGGCGTTCCAAGCTGGACGCGAACTTGTTGTAGGCGCTGACCGTCTTAGTAATCTGGGTGCCCAATTTGATGGCATAATCACCCAACGTGGAGAACCGTTCGTACAGTTCTCGGGACAGATCGAACAGCTGCTTGGCGTCATCGGTGAGCGACTGCTGCTGCCAGGCATAGGCGACGGATTTCAGCACGGCCCACAGCGTGACCGGCGAGGTGAGCGCCACTTTGCGAGAGAACGCATCATCCATCAGTGTGGGATCGGCTTCGAGCGCGGCCTGCAATAGTGCCTCATTGGGGATGAAGGCCACCACAAAATCGGGTGCCACATCAAAGGCATTCCAATAGGCCTTTTCGCCGAGAGCACGTACATGCTCGCGCAACGCCTTGGCATGGGACCGCAGCAAATCATCGCGGCGGGCAATATCCTCGGGGCTGGCGGTGTCCGGGATTTCGCAGGCACGCTGGTAATCGGCATAAGGCACTTTGGCATCAATCGGAATGGTCTTGCCTCCCGGCAGGTGCACGATCATATCCGGGCGCAACGTACGCCCATCGGCATCCGTGACCACCACCTGGGTATCGAAATCGACATGTTCCAGCAATCCGGCGGATTCGACAATGTTCTTGAGCTGGGCCTCGCCCCACGCGCCACGCACCTTGTTGTTGCGCAATGCGGCGGACAGGGAGCTGGTCTCCTTGTCCAAACGGGCCTGCTGGTCGTTGAGCCCCTTGAGTTGGGCTCCCAATGCGCCCATTTCCCTCTTGCGGCCCTCTTCGATCTGCGTGACCTTGTTCTGCAAGGTATCAAGATTTTTGGCCACTGGCGCAAGCGCCTCGAGCACCTTGCTCTGTTCTTTCAAACGTGCTTCCTGTTCAGCACGCTTGGCCTCGGCGTCCCGAGCATCCGCTTGACGCTTCCGTTCCGCCTCCGCAGCCGCACGCTCACGTTCCTGCTGAATGCGAATCTGCTCAGCCTGCTGCGCCTGGGCAAGTTGTGACTTGGCGAAAGCCAATTGCTGGTTCACGCCTTCAATCTGAGCCTGTGCGGCAGCATTGCGAGCACTGAGCTCAGCATTCTCGAATCGCGCATTCTCCAGCGAGGTCTTGGCCTCCTCCAGCTCCTCGCTTTTGACGCCTCGAGCCATCTCCTGACCCTTATGGCGCCCCAGCACGAAGCCGGCGAAGAGGCCAAGCCCTGCACCAACCACTAGCACGACGATGACGATAATCACGGTTCCTATTTGCTCAAACATGGTACCCAGTATGTCATCGATGGTGAATGACGGTAAATTTTTACCGAACTCGACGATTTCAAGCCGTTAAACGGACGCTCAGCAGCCCACATTGGACGCTTGGCCTTATCACAGTCGAGCATCAACCGTTATTATGCTGTGTCGTATCCGAGCGCCAGACGGCCTTTCATGATTTGCCAGCGCGCGTCATCATGCGGCAGAACTCGTCACGATTTGACGAGACGCGCAATGGCCGCGGAAGCCTCCGCAAGTTTTCCATCGGCCACCTCGCCGCCCTGGACCGACGCCTGCCGCACGCAATGGTTGAGATGATCGTCCAGCAGCAATAACGCCACGGATTTCAGCGCCGAATTCGACGCCGAAATCTGCGTCAGAATATCGATGCAGTATTTGTCATCCTCCACCATCTGCGTGACGGCGCGCACCTGCCCTTCGATACGGCGTAATCGTGCGATGACCTTGGCCTTGTCTTCGTCATAACCATGCATCGCAAACCCCCTGATACTTATCCGTCAGCTGAACACACCCCATTATATACCCTCTAGGGGTATAGGGTATACACTGTTGTTCAGTACATCAGGAGTGGGAAGGAACAGTTATGGAGTTCAGCATTTTCTCGACCGTCGCGGCGCTGATAGTGGCGGCCGCATTGACATGGCTGGTCCTGCGATTCTTCTTCGGAACGCAGAAGGCAACGGCCGGGGCCATGGACGCTTCCGGCGAACGCCAATCCGCAACAATCACCGTCAAGGGCGGGTACTCCCCCGCCGTGGTGAGCATGCGTGCGGGTACGCCGATCACACTAGCCTTCGACCGGCAGGAGACCGGCGAATGCACCTCGCATGTGGTGTTTGCTGATCTGGGACTTGACGCCATGCTGCCGGGCAACGCCACCACCGACGTGGAACTGCCGGCGTTGCCGCCGGGCGAGTATCCGTTTGCATGCGGCATGAATATGGTGCATGGGATGTTGAAGGTTGAGGGAGAGGACGGCTCGGATGAGAACACGCCCCTTCCTCATCCTGATGCTTCGTATACGGCACCTACCGCCGTGGATGCGGCGGAGGCCGATCGGCGAGAGGCGGCTGAACGCGCCAATGAGATCAAGGCGCTGACGAAGCTGGTGATCGTGGGCGCGGTACTGACGTTGCCGGTATTCGCCGTCACCATGCTGCATATGGCCAATCCCACGCTGGTGCCGCATTGGATGGTGAACCCGTGGTTGCAGGCCATCCTGATCACGCCGGTGATGTTCTACTGCGGGCGTCCGATCCACACGGTCGGCTTCCCCGCGTTGGCGCATCACTCCCCCGACATGAACTCGCTGGTCTCACTGGGCACTTCGGCCGCCTACCTGTATTCGCTGGTGACCTGCATCGCCCCGTGGGTGTTCCCGGAAGGCTCGCGCGAACCGTATTTCGAATCGGTTGGCGTGGTCATCACCTTGGTGCTGGTCGGCCGCCTTCTGGAAACCAAGGCCCGCGAAGGCACCGGCAAGGCGGTGCAGTCGCTCATCAAACTGCGCCCGCGCACCGCGCACAAACTCAACGCCACTTCCGCAGACCATGTGGACGGCATCGAATGGCGCAATCCGGCGTATTTCACGGACACCGACATCGACGCCATCGCCACCGGCGACCTGCTGGTCGTCAAGAACGGCGAGCGCGTGCCCACAGACGGCATCATCGTGGCCGGCGAGGCGCATATCGACGAATCGATGATCACCGGCGAATCCAAGCCGGTTTCCAAAACCGTCGGCGATCCGGTAACCGGGGCCACCGTGCTGCTCAAGGGCGACTGCGTGATGCGCGCCACCCAAGTCGGCGCGGACACGGTACTCTCGCAGATCGCGGCGATGGTGGCCCGCGCCCAGGCGACCAAGGCGCCGGTGCAGCAGCTGGCCGATAAGATCGCCCGGTATTTCGTGCCGGCGGTGATGATCATCGCCATCTGGACGTTCGCCATCTGGGTGTCACTGGGCCCGGTGCCGCAACTGGCGCATGCGCTGGTCACCGCGGTCAGCGTGCTGATCATCGCCTGCCCGTGCGCGCTGGGACTGGCCACGCCGCTGTCGGTGACGGTCTCACTGGGCTTGGGCGCCACCAACGGCGTGCTGGTCACCAGCGCCAAGGCGCTGGAACAGGCGCGTCGCATCGGCACCGTGGTGTTCGACAAGACCGGCACCATCACGCGCGGCGTGGTGGACGCGGCCGCCGACTGGGACAAGCCGAGCTACGAGCAGGACACAGTCAAGGAAGGCTCGCGCGAGGCCATCGCGGCGTTGCGCGCACGCGGCATCCGCACGGTGATGCTATCGGGCGACAAGGCCGAGGTAGCCGGGCGCATCGCCCGCGAAGTCGGCATCGATACGGTGATCTGCGAGGTCAAGCCGGACGGCAAGGCCTACTGGATCGCCAAACTGCAGCGCGAACGCGACGAGGCCGCCGCCAAGTCCGCGGATGGCGCCTCCCGCACGGCCGCGCAATCCCGCACTCTGATTGCGATGGTGGGCGACGGCATCAACGACGCCCCCGCGCTGGCCCAGGCGGATCTCGGCATCGCCATCGGCACCGGCACGGACGTGGCGATGCAGTCGGCGGACGTGACCTTGATGAGCGGCGACTTGCGCGGCATCATCAAGACCATCAACCTGTCCAACGCCACGATGCGCAACATCCGCGAGAATCTGGGGTGGGCGTTCGGCTACAACGTCATCGGCATTCCGGTGGCCGCCGGCGCACTCTACCCGTTCACCGGCTGGCTGTTGAGCCCGATGATCGCGGGTCTGGCGATGGCGTTGAGCTCGGTGTGCCTGGTGCTGAACGCGAACAGGCTGCATGGGGCGAACATCAACGTGGGTGCTGCCGATAGCACCGCTGGCTCGGGCAACAGCACGGCGGATATCGAATCAGCCGGATCGGCCGAATCAGCCAACGCCGCCAACATCACCGGCTCCACCACATCCAACGCGCCTCACGAGCCGACCATCATCATCGACGATCGCACCACGCTGAATCCAACCAATCACGTATCCGACCAATCCAATAATCCAACCAACAAGGAGAACACTATGGATATGGGAATGCACATGCACCACGTCACCCCGACCGACGGCGAAACCGCCACCGACCCGGTGTGCGGCATGACCGTGGCGGTGAATGCCGACGCGATCACGCGCGAGTATGAGGGCAAGCCCTATTACTTCTGCGGCGAACACTGCGCCACGAACTTCATGAAGGCCCCGCAGGTGTTCCTGGAGCAGTAGTCTCTGCGTTTACCTGATTCAACGACAATGGCCTCCGCCCAAAACGAGCGGAGGCCATTTGCATGCATGAATCAATCAACGAATCAGCTGGCGAAGAAGAACACGTACAGCCAGACACCGATAATGGCACCGGCAATCGGGGCCACAACCGGGATCCAGGCTTCGCCCCAGCGGGACGTACCCTTGTTCGGAATCGGCAGGATGGCGTGCAGCAGTCGCGGCATGAGATCACGGGCCGGGTTCAGGCCAGGGCCGGTCGGGCCACCCATGGAGGTCACGAGGCCCCACACAATGAAGCCGACCACGATGGAGGATGCGGCGTCGTCGGCCTTGCCCCACGGCAGCGTCAGGCAGCACAGTGCGCCGAACACCAGCACGAGCGTGCCGAACATCTCGTTGAGGAAGTAGTTGACCTTCTTGTTGTCCGCGTCAGTGGTGCAGAAGGTGCCCAGAATCGCCTCGGCGTCCTCGGTCTCCTGGTAGTGCGGGTAGTAAGTGATGTAGACGATGAGCTGGCCAAGCAGGGCGCCGAGCAGCTGGGCGACGATGTACGGCAGCACTTCATTCCAGGGGAACAGGCCGTTGATGGCCTGAGCAAGGGTCATGGCCGGGTTGATATGAGCGCCGGATACGCCACCGAACATGAGCACCGGGAACATGACGCCGAAGCCATAGCCCATGGCGATGTTCAGCCAGCCGGCGTGGTGGCCCTTGGTGTTCTTGAGCTCGACGTTGGCCACGGAGCCGTTGCCGAAGATCATCAGAATGGCGGTGCCGAAGAACTCGGCGGCCAGCTTGGTAAAGAGAGGATAATCCACTGCTTCTTCTTTTCTCTTCGCCGCGCAACAGGCATGGCTGACTGTTCACGGCATTCTGTGTGATTGGAAATCCGTTCGCGGAGCCGGCGACGCGATTTACGCTGGGCGCGAAAGCAAACGTGGCGATTGTACACTTTGCCCCACGACGAAATGCCGGCAGGATGCGATGTCGAATGTCCAGCCGAATGCAATGCCCAGAAAGCCACCGGAATCAGCCGAAGCGACCTCGAATCTCAGTGGTTGCGAGATACGGGCTTCACCTCTTTTATTGTTCTTCGGCGGATCGTATTCCGAGTCGTCCACAACGGACGGCATTTCGGCTTTTGGCGACGCAGCGTCACATCAGCGGAGCCGCGAAGCCGCCCACATACGTCTGGCCGGGAGCCGCCTGAGCGACGGGAGTTACAGCCGGAGCGGCAGTCATCCATTGCATCGCGTCTTTTCGCTGGGCATTCAGCGCGCGTTCCGCGTTGGCGATCTGGTCAGGGACGATTCGCCGGCCAAGCATGGCCATGCGGCTGCGTGGCTGACCGTCATCTGACAGATAAGCGCCGGGTTCCGCGACTTCGCCGAATGCGATGACCTTCGCGCCTTTGACGAATATGTCCGGATGGTCATTCATCTTCTTGGCGATTCCGTCGGCGGCTGGGCCGTAGAAGCTGACATCGACCGTGGTCTTGCGGCCGTCGAGCCATTGCTGCGATTGCCGGTCGAAGTATCGTTCGTTGTGGACGACTCGGAATACGATTCGCGCCTGTTTCTCGCTATTGGCCTGCCGGTATTTCGGTTCCGACGCGAGATTGCCTTCGAGGACGTTCGTTGGTTTGCTTGCCGTCATGATTCTTCCTTCCGTGGTCGCCGCGCATGACGGCTTCCATGATGGACCGCGATCAGGGAAGGAAGTGTTTGAACCGGGATCTCCGTGAATGTTTTTTCATGTCCCAGGAAACGGAATCGCACGCCCGACGACGACTTGAAAACTTGCGTCCGGACGGATAATTTTTTATTAGACATATTGTCTAATTATGTTTTCGGGAGGGGAAATCCTCGATACCTTTCCAAGGAGGAACGATGCCCATTTTCTACCCTGTACGCGCGCATATGACAAGGTGCCGCATCCGATAATATAGCTGTATATCGAATACGGCACCTTCAGCGCAATCCGTCAGCGACGGACGAAGTGCACGACCTGCGGCCCCGCCACTTCCGAGGCCGGAACATCGGCGGTCAGCACGTCGCCGTCGGCGTCCACGGCGACTGCGGATCCGCCAAGCGTCACGGCGGAATCCGCGTCCACAGCATCGGCGGCGATGCGCAGCGGAACCCTGCCCGCAGCATCG
>CWHD01000082.1_pt1 | contig 63864 bp, 63 predicted proteins | sample 673061 | NCBI WGS metagenome assembly CWHD01 (sample SAMEA3735893, study PRJEB9488) | human gut metagenome | biome: ENVO:mammalia-associated habitat; material: ENVO:feces | place: Malawi | collected 2009-02-27 | reverse complement strand
TACCCAATCGAGAGATTGGTCGCCGATATAACTGGCATGATCCACCTTCCAAAAAGGCGTTCCTAGAGACAAGGCTTGCCTCTAGGAACGCACGATGCTACGACGACGTTGCTAATGCTTGCTTCCCCGGATTCAACTTGTAAGTGCAACGGCTGGTTTCGGGTCGGCTTGTTTTGATTATAGCTTGGCCATCTCCTCGTCCCACACCTCATTGGGCGTTTTGTATCCGAGGAGCTTCATCGGGGTGTCGTTGATCTCCCCGACGATCGCGTCGAGCTCGTCCTGCGTGAGATCCTCGAACCCGGTTCCTTTGGGCAGATAGCGGCGGATCCTGCCGTTCCTGTTCTCGTTGCTGCCACGCTGCCAGGAACCGTACGGGTCGGCGAAGTACGTGAGCATGCCCAGCGCCTCGTCCACCAGCATGTGCAGGGACGCCTCCGTGCCGTTGTCCCACGTGCGGTCGACGCGCGCGGCCGGCGGCATGTCCTTGAAGATCTCGTATTCGGCCCTGGCCGTGGCGGACGCGCTCTTGTCGTCGACGAGCCGGGCGAACAGCCTGCGGCTCCTGCGCTCCACTGCCACACATGCATTGTTCATCGAGAAGAATACGGCAGAAAGAGAATACTGTCAGCGCTTTTGCTTGAAGGAATACGGACAGGCGTGATGACGCTATCTCCTGTTTTGGTATCTATTGCTAGAATGCTTCCGATGGTTTTGATTCCCTTCGCCTCTGACATAGTTTTATCCCTTACAAGAATAAGAGCTTTATCTCGAGAAGCAATAGCTTGTGCGACATATTGAGTGTCCTTTATGGCTGGAATATCAAGACATTCAGAATGATCGATATCGTATGAGCCATCAGAAATTTGGCATGCTTGGGTAGAACTAATAATCCACGGCCTTTCTCCTACAGAAAGAAGAGATTGAAAGTTTGATTCCACTCGCATACTTGCTACTCTGCCTAAGGTATTGGCATCAAATACATCTATCTGTTTTGGTGATCCATTAAGATCGGTTCCAACAGCTAGAAGTCGGCCACCCCACAGGACTGTTTGATTATAAAGTAAATTGTCATCTGTGACATTCTCGTCAATATTCTTTGTCGAGAAGTTATATCTGATTATTTTACCCTGATATCGATTAGAACTCAGCGTAAGTTCGTGACCGACGATAAACATATCCTCATCTGTGGAGACTTGATCTTCAGTATAAATTTTAAGTACACGCTTCTCCAAAACTTTGCCATGAGAATCTTCGACGACCAATAAATTGAGATAGGAATCATGCTCAGGAGAGTCGTTGCCATTCATTACTGCAGCAATTCCTCCGTTATGAGGTTCAATGGACATAACTCCGGAGTAATTGGAATCCGAAAGAAGATGAACAAGTTTCGATTCACCGTTTTTCTCTACGATCAAATGTGTATTATGACGATGTCCCCCCGCAACGAACACGCCATCTTCATATGAGTACTTAAACGCATCTTGCAAGTCGTCTAGAGGCTTGTTGTCAATAATCCCCCCTTGTTTATCAATTGTAATCATTCCGCCTTTATTCGACGAGAACATATCCGAGTGAATAATTTCATAAGCCGCAGGAAGATTGGATTTCTTATATCGTCCGTTAAATAGGAAACGCAGTAATAGGCACATAGCTAGAAGTGCAATAATTAAAAGGGTCGTCGTCACTACTAGTGTGGCACGTTTTCCGTTTCTCATTTTTCACCTCATCGTATATAGTGACTCCTGCTCTCATATAGGAAATGAGGGCAGGAGTATTCTAAGTTACACTCTTCTTACCACGTAGGTATTCGAGGAATTTACAAGGTCTGCAGGCGCTATGACACCGTTAGGGACAGAACCCGTTTCCGTGTTAATTCCGGCATTGAGCCAGGCTCTCCATACCAGCTGACTGCAATAGAACTTGTCGGTTCTGTTTTTGTCGAAGAAATTCCAGTTATAGCTTTTTCCAACTTGACTGGCTGCATATCCTGCCGCACTGGAAAACTGAGCAGAGGATGCGCCGTAGGGTCGCACTAGAAAGGCACCACTTTTAGAGCCCCAGTTGTTGCTATACTTTTGGACGCCGTCCTTGTTGATCGGGCTCCAGTTTTGGGCGTAGGATTCGATAGTCGTCGAGCTGGACGATGAGACTATTGCGGCATGCCCGGTAAACGCCACGCTGCCGGAATCTATAAGAGTGCTTACTAGGATGTCTCCATACGTTCCAAGACTGTTAGCAAGCAGAACTGGCTCCCCAGCTTTTGCATCGTGTTGTGCAGCTTCTTGACCTTCAGCAAGAAGCTGTGGTAGGTTGCGATTGATTTCAGCAATCGTTTCCTGATCTTCCTGATACGCTTTCGCATATCGAGAATCGGTAGGAATATCGGGATGTGGAGAAGTGTTGGCAGCGAATGCGATTCCCGGAGTCGCAATAAAAATTGACAAGCTCAGAAATACGGCGAGTGTCGCTTTGAGGGTTTTCATAGTTAGTCCTTAGTGTTCATTAGGAAATGACGATAGATAGGACCACCCGCTTCGACGCGGGATATAGTACGGAAAGAAGCACCTTCCGCAAACGTACATCCTCAGTATTGCAGTTCTCAGGTTGAGCGGTTCCTGTTCCCGCTCAATTGTCATCTTTAGATGACAGCCTGTCTGCTGTCTCTGCAGTGATCGACATGGTTGTCCGCCGCTATTCCGCCGGTTTTCCCTGACGATGAGTGTCAACGGAGGCCGTTGCCTGTCGGGCTCCTTGATCGTCGTCAGAGGAGGCCGTCGTGGATTTGTTGAATCAGGTGCTTCAGTTGTTCGTCAGGTTCGCCACTATCGGCGGTGGCCTGTGGCTGGTGTGGGGCGCCGTCACATGTGGAGGACTTCATCGTAGCCATGCTCAACATGATCGGCGGCGTTGGCGCCGGCTCGGTCACGGCCGGATTGCTGTCCCAGGCGCCGGAGACATGGAATCCCGCCCTCTACCAGCTGGCGGTGAACGTGCATGATGTGGCGGTCAAGCCTTTGACGTCGGTGGTGTTCACGGTGGTGCTGTATGTGCGGTTCATCGAATTGTATGCGTTGACGGCGTTCCAGTCGTTGCCGTTCGCGTTCCTGGTGCATGAGGACACCAAGCCGATCGGCGTGGGGTTCTTCAAGTCGCATGCGCGCACGTCGGCGAACGCGGTGTGCCTGCCGTTCGCGTTGTGGGGCTGGTGGCGTCCGAAGGGGCTGAAGCCTGAACGGTATCTGGGATACATGCTGCGCCAGCGTTTCGGTCCGAGGGTCTACCTGCTTGAGTCCTATGTTCCCGCGAGGTTTCCCGGCAAACCGTCGTTGAAGGAGAAGAGCCACAGTCGGGTCAGGGGGAAGGAACGTGCGTCGCCATGTCTGATGTCAAAAAACGATAAGACGATCAAAAGCAGTGGATTGCGGCATGGGAAGATGACCGGGACAAGCCGGTCGAAGAACCGTCGCATTCCTCGTTCGTCGAAGGAACTGATTGGCTATGATTCGATGCTGTCCAACGGGATCGCGTATCTGGGCGGCGACCGGTGGAGCGTGTCGCTGCGGATCAGCGACATCAACTATCAGGTCGCGACCCAGGACCAGCAGCTGGACGTCGTGGACCGGTGGGGCCGTTTCCTGGAACTCGGCGGGCAAGAACATGGGCGTGCGGATCACGGTCGCCACGCGCATGCTGGATCCCGAGGAGGTGACGCGCAGCATCGCCATGCCCCTGCAGGGCGATGCGTTGGATGGATTGCGCGGGGACTTCAACCGCAATGTGCGCCGGCGTCTCGCCGGCCGTTCGCCCCGGCCGGGTGAATCCGCGGGGACGCCCGACGCTCAGCGTCGTCGTCCCGCCCATGCGGGGCGGATGCCGTGCTCGCCGGCCGCGAGCACGAGGGTCGCCAGCGAACAGTCATCGTCCAAGGCCAAGGCCTTGAGCGCGCGCACCGCGGCCACGGTCGAACGGTCGGCCATCCACATCAGGTACGCGCACGCCGCCATCGGCTGTGCCTCGTACCCGTCCGGCGCGTCGGCCGTCACCGATTCCAGCAACGCCGTCGCCCGCCCCCAGCGCCGCATGTCCGGCTGACAGTCGGCGTCCTTGAACGCCCGTGACAGTTCGCACGTGACCACGGCCACCGACTCCATCGAATGCGGCCGGGCGTACAGCATGTGCAGTTCGCCGCCGCCCATTTCGCGCAACGCGGCGAGTATCAGCGCGTCCCGCATGCTCAGGTACTCGGTCGCCAGCACCGCCAGCGTGACGCGCTCCTCATGGGAGAAACCGCCCCCGTCGCGCGACAGCAGGCCGTTCCACCTGTCCATCAGGGGCGCGAACCACTTGTCGGCCGCCTTCTCGGGGCCAAGCTCCCGCCGGTCCTTACGGAACCCGCCGCATACGCGCTCCGCCAATCCTGTTCCCGTAGTGCGGGTGTCCACCATGTCGTTCATGTCCATCGGTCCTTTCCGTGTGGTTTCCATTTCGGACACCACCCGCCTGCCATGCGCGCAGGCGGAGCGGCACGGGACACGGCGCAGGAAGCGAAGACGGAGCGCATGGCATGCTGGTGGTGGCCGCAAACCCCTCGTCAGATTCCACGCGGCCCACCCGCCGCGAGCATGCGAGCGGCCAGACAACACCGTCATGCGCGCAGCGCATGGCCTAAGGCTGCGTTCCCACGCCGATGAAGGAGAGTATGTCGAACGGGCTTTGCCCGGAAGCATTCTCTTCTGAATCGACATGAATGACGCACTGTCCTCTTTAGATGACAAAACCGTCGCATGAAACAATATGGACATTCCAATGTTGCAGCTTTGCTATAATCAGATGCTCGAGAGTAAGGAGTGATAGCAACTCTATCTGTGTCTCATGCATGAGACACAGATACTTTGTGTTATCATATGACATTCTTTAGAACCTAGAACTGAGGTGAGTAATTTTAATCTAGACACGGGGCGATACTGCAAATATTGTCTCTGCACAAGTAATTTGCATGCCACTGTATGGCACCAAATTATTCAAATAAATTCGTTATCGGGTCCACACGGCAAGGCAATGTACTTAGGAAAAAGAATCAGAATCGCAATTGTAGACAATGACAAACTTGCCATCGGTATGATGAGACTACTGATTGGGCATCTCCTCCCGTCAGCGGACATATGCTGGACCGCATTCACAGGTGAGGAGGCCGTCAGCAAAAGTCTCTTCGACAAGACACAGCCCGACGTACTAATAGTGGATATGTCACTAGAAGGCATGAGTGGATTCGAAGTGTGTCGAAGGATCCGTTCCCGGACCCCCAAAATCGCACTCATAGGGGTGACTGCCTTCTCTCCTGAGCGTTACTATGCTGATGCACTGTCCAATGGGGCCAATTGCCTGATTCCCAAAGTCCAGATGAGAGATATATGCCGGGCATCATATCGGCTTGCGAACGGGCAACAGCCCGGCACTCAATATGAATCTTCCGAGACTGCTCAGGAAGCGTACTCCAAGCTTTCGCCCGAAGACGCTGGTCAGTATCACAAAAACCTCACCAGAAGGGAAACGGAGGTCATGAGTCTGTGCGCACGTGGATACACCTCCCAGGAGATAGGCGATTACTTGGGCATAGGCGAATCAACTGTCAAGACCTACATCAAACGCGTGACCGAAAAAATGGACGTTAAAAATCGAACTCAAGCGGTGATATGTTGGCTCAAAGAGAGGGAATCATGAGGATTCGGAAATCTCCTCTTGTTTCCTTTGTGCTCAACCATCCCACGTACATCGGATACCTACTTTCCATAGTTAGCGTCGCACTCACTATGGCGGAAACTATGATATTGCCCCCCAATACAATATGGACGCTGGTATTCTGTATCATCCATATGATCGCGGTAATGATGCTTCCGAGCCGACCACTATTAGGGAGCAACCTGGCACTAGCATCGTTTATCATATGCTGCTTCATACCCGATGACGGAGGACCCACCCTGCTCTGGGGCACTTGGCTTTCGTTGGCGTATATAGGATTATCGATTAAGTCACCGATTGGGTTTATGTACCCGCTGATCGTCTCGGTCGCACGCATGTGGAGCTTCAACGAAGCAGGGACACCATTTCGGGAATCTTTCACATTGCTATTCATCATGTTCTTCGCTTATTACATTGGACGAGCCCTCGGATGGAGGAACATGAAGCATCAGGCCGAAACAAACAGACTGGAACGCAATCAGCTACGGCAACGTTTGGACACGCTACGCAAGGAAAACGAGGCCGCCATCCATATCCATGATTCGGTCGCCGCGAACCTGACCTATGCCGCAATGCTGCTGGACGACAAGATGATCCAGAACGAATATGAATTTACGGAACGTGAAATCAGCGAACTGCACGGGAAAATAATGGACACTCTTAAAGACGTTAGAACAGCCATCAATCTGATGCAAGGCGAGGAAATTCCCCATCAGACCGGAGACAGCACGACAGCCGCCGCGAAAATACAATCAATCATCAACAGTGGCGACGAATCGTTAATGAGACTCGGATTCTCCGGCAAAACCGAACTGTCAGTTCGGTCCCTGAACTACGCGGATTCCCGTTGCCTGATTGAAATATCCTCACTGCTGCCTGAATTGTATACAAACATTGCCGTTCATGCATCGCCGAACAGCGAGTATTTCATTCGCATCACCTATAAAGACGGAGCGATGATTATCGATCAGGTCAACGAAATCTCAGATAGCACACTGCTTCCAGACAAGCCGGCTTCGAACAACGGGCTGAGACTGCACACCGAACGAATTCAGTCCGAGGGAGGAGCCGTGAAAACCTCATCCGAAGATGGAACATGGCAGTTCCATGCGTCAATACCAGTACGCACAAATCAGTGACGGCAAAGCCATAGCAGAAATGGCGGGCAATGTTGATTCAACATCAAAGAAGGCTCTGACGCATTAGATGCATATGGAACTGCATAATTGACAGATTCCATTGGACTCCCCGAAGCCCTCAGAGAGAAAATCATTAGTGCAGCAATAATATTCATATCCACCACTTTCTTACTCCGGTGAAGTATGCCATAAATACGGTAGTTGCATCTCAAATCAATCTTTCGATGTCAACTTTCGTATGACATCGAAAGACAACATGCTTACACTTCTCGGTAGCCGCATCTTGCGGAAACAATTACTTGACACCAATGTCTCCGCATACGGCTTGATTACCGTCAGGCGTCGTGCATTAGATAAACTCTCTCTGAAACGTAGACGGATCGTCTAATACAATTTCTTTATAAAGTCTATTTTACCTGCTGCTTTCAAATATAAAATCTCGTGCCAGAGTATCTACAATATGACTTTGATGCTCAGCAACCGTCAACTGATAATATCTAACAGCAACTTTTTCGCTGACATGCCCCAGTTCATTCATAACTTCACGCAGAGTTCCCCCTTGTAACATCAATAGAGTCGCATGACTCGCACGCAATCCCTGAAAAGTCGGATCGGGTCGATTCGCCTTTATTCGCGCTTTAGCAAACTGGCGTTCTAACGTGGTCTGCGACATTATCTTCGATCGTTTAGGAACAAATACCGGAGAGTCAGGAGTAGATATATCGCAATAGTCGCATAAATGCTGTCGCAGCATCGGCATAATCGCATCCGGTATATGCACGTTCCTCACACTAGATTCTGTTTTAGTCTTGCCGTATTGGACCGTACCTCTATCTGTTTTACCTCGGTTCACTGAATGCCGCACGTGCAGCGTTTGTTTGTCCAGGTCAATATCTCTAATTTGAAGACCGCATAGCTCACCGCATCGCAAACCTCCCACTAAAGTGGAAAAAAATACCGATAACCGCGTGTACGTCGGCATTGACTCGGCTAAAATCCGAAGCTCATGCGGCGTAACTGGAGGAATATCAATTCGAGATGATCGAGGGGCTGGAGGAATATGGAATACAAAAAGATTGAATTGCAGCAATGACGCAGATCCGTCTAATCCGGCCTTTGTCGCAGATTCCAGTACCGCTTTCAACCTCATGCAAGAACGACGAAATGCCCAGGGTCCCTCGCAGTGAGGAGCATCATACCATTCTTTGATTATCATTGGCGTAATCTCAGTGAGAAGCAAGTTCTCGAAAAAAGGCATAAAATGTCCTATATCCACATGAAGGTTGCGCCTAGTTCCTCCTGCTACATCTTCGCCGTTCGGTAGTCGATAATTCTTTTCCCACCAATTCACATAATCGCAGAATTTGACTTTATCTCGCTTCGTCTTGTCATCTTCTTGCATTGCTTCTCTTTTTCTCAGTGTCGGATGAGTCCAAGTGAGAATTCCCTTATGTTGAAGATCAACCAAGTATTTTTCTTCCTCAAGCCATTTTCGAGCTTCCAACTCTTGCCAAGGTTTGAACTGTCTTTGAACACGTTTCCCTGATTCCGTAGGATGAGGATAGCGAACCTGCCAAGCCACGATTTCACCATCTTTGCTGTATCGAGCTGTAACCGTTCCCCACTTACTGCGAGCTTTACGCGATTGCTTTTTCTGGGAATACCTGTTCTGGTGCATAACATCTCCGTAAATCAAAGAGGTGCACTGAATATATGCCTCTTGTGAGAGATTGAAACCAAGGATTCCTGATAACCAGCATTTTTGCTGAATTGTTGTCATCTTAATGATGACTGCACGACGGGTATAGAATCTCACTAGATAATCATGCACATATATCAGGGAGAAGATAAATTAGACATCAAATCAATGACTTGCTGCTCTAAGATGAATACTGAAATCAACCCATTATAAACACGGACGATCTTGACTGTTCCCGAAGCAGCAACAAAAAACCTTAGCGCACCTTTCTGAACTAAAAAAATCCTTGGTGCGCTAAGGTAAGATTGTAAGGAATATGATACTTCTACATGATATAATCCGTGAAACAAGAGAAAACTATATACATATCCGCAATCGACCATACTCAATGGCGGTTCAAGCACTCATCTCGTTCACAATTCTAAACAACTTTCAGGATGAGCGAGCAGGAGCAGAAGACTTAGTCACTTAAAACATGAATTTTAGAATTCAAAAAAAGAGTCCAATATTCTACTTGTTCCAATAATGTCTTTCGTTGATCTATTTCAAATAAAAGAAGTCCAATATTATCAGTAGATTCAGATTGAGCATCGATATAATCTCCACTTTTATATGAAGTAGAAAATGATATTACGTTAGAATTATTAGCAATTGTATTAATATCATACTTGTCGATTCTGCCTCTTTTTGGCAGAATCGACAAGTAACCATACAATTTATCCGTAACACATGATGCACAGAACGGTAAACCAAGCTGTACGCGAAAAGACTCTTCGTTCATTATAAAACCATATTTTCGCTGTATGGCATCGCTTATGAGCAAACCACCAGTACGACTTGCTATTTCTATGAAATAAGGTTTCATTGATTCATCAAGGATCCATTCTGCATGAATAGATCCATTATCAAACTTTGGGTCCGCAAGCAATTTGCGCGTTTCATTTGTCAGAACCTTAAAAGGAGTAGAAAATGGAGATATCTGTAGATCTGCAACTGTGCTCAATGGAAATTGAGGTTTAATATCCTCGTTAAACAAAGTTGTACTTTTTCCAGAGGAGTTCAAATACATCGATACTGATGTGAACACAAGCCGTCCATTGGATATTATTCCATCTACATGGTAAAGATTTCCCTGAATGAAAGACTCGACATCTAGTCCATCATTAAAATCTAAAACTCGGCAAAAGGATTGAAGCTCACCCTTATCTGAAATGAGTGAAACATTCTTAGATCCATATTCATTCTTCGGCTTTATTATGATAGGGAATCCATGTCTCGCCACGAAAGAATAAATATCTTCTTGATCAAAAGCAACCGTGAACGAAGGCACCGAGATTCCCGCAAGACTCGCCCATTCTTTCATAGCAATTTTATCTCGATAGAGAAATGCGCTGAAATAAGATTGACCAGGAATATCGAGCAAGCTTCTTAGCTTAGCGGCCCTCAGAATGTCCAGCTCTGACAAGGCAATGATTCTGTCAAAAGGTCTTTCGCCATGCAGCTCTATCACAAGTTTTTCAAGCGCTAAATCATCATCATAAGATTCGAAGTAAACAAATTTGCTCAATCCTCTTTTTTCAGAGTCTGGTATATCGTATCGAGAAATTAAAACTACATCTGCGTCTTCCATTTCTGAGTGCTCAAGCCACGAAGTTACAGAGGCGCGAACCCAGGGCACACGATTAATCATGCATACATGCATGTTCACTCCTTAGATGTGTTTATATGAAATAAACTAAGTACACAATTCATCTGACGTTCAAGCGAAAAATAATCTATATCATCAATTATGATATAACCTCGTCGTTTGCTGCTATCAGATATTTCACTTAAATAGTCACCTATTGAACAGGTTAATTCATGTTGGAATCCTTTTAATGCTTCAGGATGACTGAAACCAGTAACAATGCCCGGTTGAAAATCGAAGTAATTCTGTTGAGAAAAGCGTGAACTTATTGAAGGAAAAACAGGATGCAAACCGCATAATAGCATGCAATACATCCATAAAAAATTCATTTCATAGCTTATGGATATGAGATCTACAATCCTGTCACCAGGACGTCGACCCGCACATTCAACCAAAAAAGGATTGTCATCAGAAGAGATAATCCATTCAGCATGTAATGCAGCAGTTTCTATCTTTGCCTTTTTTACAAGCAGATCCATAAAATGATATATATTCACCTTTGCTTTTTCACTAATTATTCCTGGAACTTGATGTCCAGATTCAACAAAAAAACCATTTTCGTATTTGAATTTCTTTGTTATATTTCGAAAAACTATTTGTTTATCATCTACAATATATTCACAGGAATACTCGGCACCAGGGATAAATTCTTCAACGAGTAGACCATCCTTCTCATTATGTAGACTTGCTATAGACTCGCAGAATTCCCACTTCTCATCGATCTCTGATGCCTGATTAATACGTACAACACCTTCGCTAGCAGAAAGTGTTCTAGGCTTGATCACTACTGATGATTGCTGACGATTTGCATAAAACTTTTTTACATCTACTCTACTTGACGCAAATATGTAATCAGGCTGAGGAATATCATATTTCTTACAAAAATTCCTTAGCTCAAGTTTATCTCTAAAAATATGTGCGCCGATATCGCCAATACGCGGCACGCATAGTTTCTTCGCACAATAGTTTGCATCCTCAACTGAATTTTCAAAACACGGAATAACTGCATCAAATTTTACAGTTTGCACCAATAAACAAATGATAGAATCCAATTCTTCTCTATTCCCATATTGGAAGAAATGTATATCATTTGAAATATCAATTACGGTATTATCCACACTGTCTTTTTGATGCAGAATATATATAACAGAATCAGGATCTGATTCAGAAATGCATTTTGCTATAACAGCGCTTTCTCCAATCATTAAAAAATTCATCATGATCTTCAATCCTTATTAGCACCGGCAAAACGAGAAAAATATAAAAGCAATGACATAATGGCCAATACACCAACAAATACATCAATGCCAACGAATATGCTGTTATCAACTATATGTGTAAATATAGGTATAAATACTAAAGTTGAAAATGCAACAAAAATATCTCGCAAACTTGATAGTTTTCCATGCACCGTGTTTTCTGCAGTCTTTTGCAATTCCGTCTGAAAAACAGCAATACTTGATCCATTAATCAAACCGATTAGAAACATTACTAAAGACGAAAAAAATGGGGATGGGAAAGAACCTAGGATGCAATAACATATTGCTTGAAGGAGCATCAACAGCGGAGCGACCCCGCTGAAGGACCATCGGTTTAATACTCTCTCCACTAATAGAAATGAAGAGATCGCCCCCAGGGCAAAGCCTCCATCCAATATCGATATGTAAGCACTATTCGCCAATACTTCAGTTGCAAACTTTGGTTCGATAAGATTTACAAAGCTAACCGATATATAATCAAAAATAGAGAAAACGATCAGTAATGTAAGTTTTTTGTTTTCCAAAATATTTTTTATCATGGAAAACCACGCAAGATACATCGATCTCAACACATTTTTATCGTTTGTTGTATTAATAGAATCAGAACTTCTCACTAAAATAATTCTGTTCATCATAAAACTAGTTATGAGAAAACAGCCAGAATTAATTCCTAAAGCATAAACTGGATTGTTTGTCAATAGCAAAGGTGCCGCAAGCGCAACACCAATTAGCTGTCCACTTTGGTTTGCCGAACTCCGAATTCCATTAAATGAAAGCAGAGTTATATTATGGCGTTCAACTTCAGGGATCAACTTAAAGTTAGCAGCTCTGAAAAAGGGGCTGCAAATACTTAATATAGTATTTATTACCATAAGTATTATTACAATATTTTTTGCGAACATTAAACATGAAAATACACCTCCTAAAAGAATCACACCTTGAATTAGATTAATGTAAACAGAGACTTTCTTTGCATCAATCAAATCAGCGACATATCCCGCTATTATATTCAACAAAAGCGATGATAAATTCTGAATAATCAGTATCAGGCCAAAAGCTCCGACAGATCCTGTAGCAGCATATAGCATCTGCCCCACGATTAGCGAGAACATTCCATTACCTATATTTGAAATAAATGTTCCAAATATAAATAATATGACAGATTTATTGCCTTTAAACATTTTGATTTTCATCATGTCCTTTTTTTGTGTTTAAAATCGACAAAACAAAATTACCCAATCTCTGCTCGTCTTCAGCTTCTGGGTACAACTCAACTTTTACGGGGTCGGCTCCTCGTATGGCTCCGGTATTCTCTAGCCTTGAGTCGAAATTACCGACTGCGGTACAGAAATCCTCATAAAATGTATCTCCTGAACCACATACACCAAAAGTCAATGAAGAAAGTTTTTCATGTTCCAACCATTCATAGAAGTCATAAGCAGGTCGCGGCACTTCGCCATCTTCATATGTATATGAAACAACTACTAGGACATCATAATTAGTAATACAAGCATAATCAGTATCTTCTATTCGGCTAGCATCTGCTTGTACGCAATTGTCATTAAATATTCGAAATAGAATATCTGCAATAGCTTCATCATTGCCAGTCATACTGGTAAACATAATGAGAACTCGCATTTTATTTAATCGCTTCCTTAGAAATAGATATTTCAAATCTCTGTTGAATTAAATCAAAAGATTTTTCTATATCCTCAATACTTGTTCCTTTTACAACCACTGTTGCTGTATATAACGAGCTAAAATCATCAGGAGGAAGTACAATGCTATCGCCCTCCTCTTTAAGTGGAAGGAAGTTAACTACATTAGGATCTTCATATATACGTTGCAATCCACCAATGTGTGTGACAATACCTTCCTGGTTCGACATAAAATCAAGATGTCCGGCAATGCATTTTGGAGACTGTGACCATTGAGCAAATTCAATTTGCGTATCAATGGGTAGTCCTAAAGCATTTTTAATATTCTGTTCAACAAAAGAAATACCTGATGCAAGAGGTACAAGATGAGTTGTAATAAACTCTCCACCAGGACGCGCAGCTATTTCGATAACCTTTAATTGTGGTCCATTAACCTTGCATTCGGCGTGAAAAGAGCATTGCGAAATGCCCAAAGCTCGTATTGCCTTAGTAATTTGCTCTCGATATACCCTCAAATATTCTGGATTTTTTTGTGATGGTTCAAATTCTTTATACTCTGTAGAATATTTGTCCGTTACAAATTTATCCGTCATACCAGCAATAATGATATTATTGTCAAACGTCGATACGAATCCTTCAATGGAGATTTCGTCGCCATCCATGAGCTCCTCGTAAATATATTGATCGGGGAAATAATTATATACGGGATCACGATCTATACGAGTTTCTTTGACTACCTCATGATAAGCTGAATACAAATCATGATTATCGAAAATTTTTATAATCGATTTGCTTCCAGAAGCACCTACTGGCTTCAAAACACCAGGCACACCAATTTCATCAACTGCAGTTTGAAGTTCCTCCAAACTACGCACACTTTTAAACCGTGGGCACAATTCTGGATGCTTCAGAGCAATTGCACTACGCATCAAATACTTATTTCTAGCATTTTTACTAGCCTCTATCGATGGGCCTGGAAGTCCCAAGGCTGCAGCAATCCTTGAAACAAGTTCTACATCCTTGTCAGCCCAAGTCAACACACCGGAAACAGGATTCTTTTGATGAATTTCTTTTACTATTTCTAATGCTTTATCCATATCATATGTATCAGCAATGAACACATTATCAGGATTTACGTATCTATCATCTATTTCAGGATCTTTATCACATAAAAGTACAGGATCGACATTTAGATTTTTCGCGGCGAACAACGGTTCCATCCGTTCAACCATGTGCGACCTAACATTGATAAAAAGAACTCGCTTTTTCATTAATTCTCCTTTTTCATTAATTGGATAAGATTGATATAGGTTTTCTTAGTCATCTGCGTAAGCGAAAAATCATAATTATTTAGATCAGAAATATAATCGATCAATTTTTGCTCAGCAATTTGGACATATTTAAAGTGCTTTAAGAGCTTTTTTCAAATCTGAGATTGTGTATTCTTCATCACCTTGACGCATTAATCTCAGATCCATCAAAGATTTAAACTCGCGTCCATTAATCCAAAGTTCGCCAGGTATACGTATCGTATTGTTAACTTCAGACTTAACATGGCCAACATGATGATATTTATCAAGCTTAGCAACGTCGGGCAGAACAATAGTATGAATTATTCTGTTATTATTGTTTTCTAGTAATGCTGTATATGTTCGTTGAATAAATCTATCTTTGTGTATTGGATCAGGAATTAGATAATAAATATCATATGGAATATTCGTATTGGAGAAGCATATTGGTTCTTTTACTTCAATATCAATAGCAACATGAGAGGAATCACAATCTGATACAGCTATAATTTTCGCATCGACCCAATCAGAACTCATTCTTCTCACCTCACCTCTATCGAGTGTCTGTATTATTGCACTTTGGTTTTCTTCTCATTCTGTTTACTAGTTTTTTGTCATCTATAGTTGACTCATACTGGCTATGTATGAATTCATCTACGAGTTGGTTGACAACTTGACTCCGGTGCTGATCGACGATGCGCTGGTAGTGCTTGATGGCGACCTTCTCGCTGGAGTGCCCCAGCTCGTCCATAACTTCACGCAACGTGCCGCCCCTGAGCATCAGCAGTGTCGCATGGCTGGCACGCAACGATTTAAAGGTTAGATCAGGTCTTCCCGCTTTTTCTCTGGCTTTGCGGAACTGACCTTCCAGCGTTGTTTGACTCATAATCTTCACCCGTCTTGGCGGGAACACCATGGCATCGGGATCAGTCCAGTCACAGTGCTGACGCAGATGATCACCAATCACGGGGATGAGCCCGTCCGGAATGAGCACACTGCGTATGCTGGAACGCGTCTTGGTATCGGCGATTCGCACGTGACCACGATCTGTTCGCCCTCGATTGACGGAATGCCTGACACGCAGCGTTCTCGACTTAAGATCGATATCCCCAACCTGCAGTCCGCACAATTCCCCGCATCGCAAACCCGCTGTAGTGTATGTCATCTGCGATAATGAAACATTCGCTCTCTTCGGCTTGCATGGTAGCATTGCGGGCAATGGCAATGATGTTCATGCGAAAGGCATATGGATGATAATCAGATTGACTGGCGTGAGACCGTAGAGGCACTCCTTGCCCGCTCGAAACGGTCATTCGTGCCGATTGACAAATCCTTCGTGCAGCTTCCACGCGGCAACGAAGAGCGCAACAGTGTGCTTGCCCGGTTCGTCAGGAACGGAGACAGGGTTCTCCAAGGTGAACACTTACACCGTGCTACCGCCGTTCGACCGGGAATCGCTGAACTCGTCCCGCAGAAGAAGAGACATAACGGAGGTGAAAGCCAATGAGTGATCCGGTCGCATGGAGCGATGAAAGCGTCAGAACGCAGGGAACGGTCCGCTGGATTTCAGCCTGATGGTCGCCTCCTTGGATTTTCGGACCGTGGATCTTCGCACAAGTTGACTCTTCCCGAAACGAATCAGATATCACTGGTCGCTGGTGAACGATATATTATGAGATAAGCCAGCCTCTGAGGAGGAAATGGAAGTAGGAGCCGGATTCCCTGTGCATCATGGGGGCCGGCTCCTGCGCTATCGATTACGAGCCACAGGAAGCTCTGGATGTAATGATTCCAATCATGACATTATTGAAGTTCCTGTATCAATGACATCAATATGTTTACCGAGCACGTCACTGTGCATCGACGATGCTACGTTATTCCCACTGACGGGAAGCAGCCACCGCGGCTGCTTACAATAGCTTCTCGACAAATTCCACAAAGATTGATCATCTGATATCTCTCTGCTTTTGGGCGATGCAGGCGATGCCGATTGCGGTCATGGCATACGCGAGGGCAATCGCGCCGCTGAGCATCGGGCTGATGCCTGGTTTGGGTTCCAGTATGGCGGTGCCGGCTATGGAGGGCAGCCATTCGTGCAACGTTTGGGGTGCCTGCAGATTGGTCACGACGATGGGCAGGAGATAATACAGGGCTATGTAGGCGGCCGCGCCTTTGCCCGCCGAGTCGAGGGTCACGCATAACGCGGCGGCGACCAACATTCGTCCGGCGAGTATCAACGCCACGGGCAGGCACAGCAGCAATGCCGTGGACAGCGGCGCGGGCCATGCCTGTTCGGGCACGACGGGATTGAGGATGAGACGGGAGACCCCGGTCGCGGCAAGCGCGCCGGCTGCCGTCACGGTGGTGCCGATGATGGCGATGTCGGCGCACAGGGCCAGGAACAGTCGCGTCCGTTTCGGCTCGACCAGAAACAACGGCACGGCGGTGGCCGTGTTGGTCAGGATGCGGATGGTGAGCAGCGCGGCGACGATCGCCACGGGCTCGGTCATGGGCATGACGGCTCCGGCGATGCTCGGCCCCATGCCCGCAAGCGTGGCCAGGCCGTCGAGCTTGGAATCGGCGGAGAACATGAGCCGCACGGAGGCGCTGGTCAGTGCGGAGAACGCGATGAACGCCACCGGCAGACCAAGCCAAGCAGTCAGCGGTGCCGGCCGGCAGACCGCGTAGCGCATGAGCAGCATCAAACGTCGTAGGCATCGTCCCGTCCTGTTCATGATGCGCGTTCCTTTTCCGGGGTTTGCCGGATCATGCCGGTCATCACGTCACGTAATGTCGGCTCGGCATGGTCCAGACGGACCAGTGTGGCGTCATGCCTCGCCGCAATGGCGAACACGGCGGCCTCGTCCGTCTGTCGTGCCAGATAGGAGCCGTCATCCGAGAGGTGAAGATCGGCTCCGGTTATGGCCAATTCGCCGATGACCATGGCCTTTCGAGTCTCATCCACATCGGGCGCGAACCGGAACACGGTCCCGGACTTGCCGCCGTTGTCGGCGATGACCTGTTCGAGCGGCCCATAGGCCATCTGTCTGCCGTGCATGATGATCAGTACGTGGGTGGCGATGCGTTGCAGTTCGTCGATCTCATGGGCCGCGAGGATGACGGTCTTGCCGGCGGCGGACCATTGGCGCATCGAGTCGTGCAGCCAGAGTCTGCCGGCGATGTCCAATCCGTTGAACGGCTCGTCCAACACGAGAACCGGCGCGTCGGCGATGATCGCGCCGGCCACGCCCAGCCGTTGCCGCATACCCGTGGAATACCCCTTGATCCGTGTCTTCGGCCAACGCTCCAAACCGCAGTCGCGCAGCACGCGGCGCACGCGGCGGCGCACGTTGGGCAATTCCATCATGCCGGCCATGAACGTCAGATACTCACGGCCCGTCATCGACTCATCGCCCAACCGGCCGCCCAGAAACACGCCCACCTGCAGACCCGGTCGCTCCAACTGCCCGTACGGGCGGCCCATGACCAGCGCATGTCCCCGGCTGGGAGCGGACAGGCCAAGCGTCATGCGCAGCGTGGTGGACTTTCCCGCACCATTCGACCCGGCCACCGCCACCACCTGACCCGGCTGCGCCTCGAAATCGATCGGGCCTATCGTCGGCCCGGACGCATACCGCTTGACCAGGCCGCGAACCTCAACAGTGGCGTCCATGGCGAGTCTTGCCGCGATGAGATACCGGATCGCCGGCGTTTACTGATGCCGCGATACTGGAATCTATCTGTCCTAGCTCATCTCCGATCATTTCATCGTCAGCGACAATACTCGGTTCCGGAGGCTTTTCCTCCAACCGAACGACTCCTCTGCGCTGATCCACCACCTCATGCATCAGATAAACCACAAATGGCATATACAGCAGGCTGCACACCATCAACACAATCATCCATTTGAACTGGCGGCGAGCCCACTGCCGATACGCCAACACCAGCCAGACCGCCGAACACGACCATTGGAACACCGTCACCTGCACGACCGCGGGCGGCGTGGACGGCACCCCGGCCAGCAAATTCGAGAACACCTCATGCGCGTACCTGCCATACGCAGGCAACGCCACGGCCTCTGCCACACCAAGCCACACGATCAGCACGCCGGCCAATACCAGATACCACCAGTTCAAAGTATGGCGACGCCCGTTGGAAATACGCCACTTCAAGGACTCAAACCAGACCGAAAGGCGAATCATGATGCTCCTTAAATATGAGATACGTATGTTTCTATAATTGCAGCAAGGACAAGCGAAATCCATGAAATAAAAGCCATTGACAGGGTCAATAAAACGACATTACCTGTATCAACATTTCGTTTCTGACTGTTTTGTAAGAAACATAATTCATAATGTGTAATAGTTAGTGCAATGCCTGCAGCAGTAATCAAGGAAAAGCATTCAAAGAAAAGATGCGGAATAACCGCTGTTAATAATTTATTACCAAAGCCTTGGAACAAATACTGAGCCGCACTCCAACCAAAGATGCCATAGTTAATAACCAATACGATAGTTGTAGGAATAGAAAAAAGAAATCCCCCTAATAATAGTGTTAGCCATACTTTAGTATTATTCCACAGCAGTTCATTAAGATACACGTTTGGAATTATGGCCTTGCTCAAAGGGTACGGACGTAGTCTGGCCAAAAGTCCACCACCCAGAAACGCCATTAAGGAAATCATTAGGATACAACACGTCTTAATAAAGAGCAACTTCAGGAATCCCACATTATTCCTTTCCTGAAAGGCCATAATATCTAATTAATAAATCACCATGCTGCGGCACCTGATGTTCCCAAGATGCCAATCATGGATTGAATGGCAGAAGTGAGTGGCGCCGCCGCGGGGAAGATCATTCCCACCGCAGCAGATCCAAGCCAAGCTACAGCGACAATTGCGGTGGCTGCTGCGCTTCCAATTCCTAGCACTACCATTAGAGAAGCGACAAGTGGAACAACAAAAGGAGTGACGAACACTGCCGCAAGAGCAACTGCCGCACTTGCCATTTGACGCTTTCCCTTATCGCAAGACGTGAGGCGGATATCATTTTCATGCTTAGACATCATTGTCTCCTTTGAATAATGTTAACAAACACTATGTAACCTCATTAGTTAATTGCATTAGTTTCCTTGAGTAATACATCAGCATTATTTTGTAGCCTGCTATTGGTCGCACTTAATGGAGGTGATCGTGCTGCATTTGTAAACTCTTTTATCATAGGGCTCCTTATAAAATCTCAGTATTATAATGTTGCCATTTTATTGCTATAAGACATCGACAAGAGTCTCATTCGCAATTCTCTCGTTCCATTTGCATTGTCAGCTTCTCAAATTGAAGGTGGACTTACAAGCTCCAAATTGTCAACTGTCATTCCGGGATGACAATACCTCAGGATTTTTTGGAACTATGTATCACCAATCACCGCCTCTGGCTGAAAAATGGCGGTATGCCTCTGAGTAGGTAGATGCATCGGTCGGAGGGGATGCGTCCGAGTTCGTCCGGGGTGAGGAGTTTTCTGGCGTTTTTTCGGGTGCTGCGTGTCCAGCTGCCGTTGAGGCCTTTGGTTTCGTTGGTTTCGATGACGTCGATGGTTTGGTCTCCGAGCCGGTCGCTGATGCAGGTGCGGTCGGGCAGTTCGTTGCGTCGGGTCTTGCGGTCCGCCCGGCGCACCGCCGCGAGCATGCGAGCGGCCAGGCAATACGGTCATTCGCACGGCGCATGGCCAGGGGCCGTGTTCCCGCGCCGATGAAGGAAAGTATGTCGAGCAGCCTCGCCTGAATCATTCTCTCCGAAATCAGAGCGGAAGTCTGCGATAGGTCACTGTCATCCGTAGATGTCAAACAGGAGCCAAGTCATGGACGGGTGAGCCGTGAATCGTAGATAATGGGAGAGCTGTATTCTCGGACAACGAAGAAGGCGTAAGGTGCAGGTTGCGAGGAACCGCCTCATTATGGGCTCACGTCGGGGTAAATCATCAGATGAGGGACAAACGCTGGCCGTCACCCCGCGCAATCGATTGATCCTATGGTTTCGGCAGCTCAAAGGGGAACGCCTGCTTCGTTTCACGACGACTCTGATCTGCATCGTCGGCACGATGGGCGTGCTGATCCGCGATTATGTGGAAGAGCGGATGGCAATCGGCACAGGATATTCGTTTATCCGGTTCCTCAACGAAGGAGCGGGAATATGGTACTTCCTCATACTGCTGGTTTTAGGAGCCATAAACGTGACGTTAAGGTCCAGAAGCCCCGTGGCGTTGCTGGCCTTGGAATTCATTGAGCTCTCCCTGAGCGTCCTGTTCGGCGTTGGCCTGCACTCATACACGCAGGTCGCGGTTATCCTGGTGCTTTATCTGTGCATCCGGCTTCCCCTGTATGCTCAGGCCATGTGCGATCTGGCCATGATCTGCATGATCGCAGTGCAATACATGCATCCCGCCTCTCTGCAGCCTCAGTATTTGGCGTTACTGTATTCCGTCGCTTTGGCCGGCATCGCATCCTCACTGTTGTCCATAGCACGGGACCGTCGAACGGCGAATAGGCTACTGTCCGAAGCACGGCGAAAGACCGCAATACTGGCGGAGGAGAAGAATCGTACGGAACGGCGCCTTCGCATGGCCAACGAACTGCATGACAGCGTCGGTCATGGATTGACCTCGATCATAGCGTTATCGCAAGGAGGCGAGGACTGCATAAGGAACGGCGGCTATTCCGACTCGCAACTGGCCGATGTCTTAGCGGAGATCACATCGATTGCAAAAGACAGTCTGGGCGATACGCGCCGCATACTGAAGGTCTTCAATGAAGAGGAATCGCAGCCGTCTTTGGAACAGGTCGGTCTTGACCCAGTGAATCAGGATGACGTCCTGCGTTTACGGGATTGGGACGATATCAGACCCGTACTGGAACACATACGCGCGACCGGAATCATCGTCGTGTTCACCGAAACGGGAAGACGCGTCGAGGATCCCCGCCGTTCGGATTTATGCTTCGCCGTCACTCGCGAGGCACTGACCAATGCCCTTCGGCACGGCGCGGGACTGACCCGCATTGCTGTCTCCTGGAATCATTACCGTGATGGCGGAACAGCAATCACGATCCGCAACGATGGACACGTCTCCGGACACGACACCACCAGCGAGGCATCCGGTCAAAGCGGGAAGCCGACAGGTGGAACCGGACTGCAACGACTTTCCCAACGCCTTACGAAAATGGGCGGCACCCTGTCCTATGAGCCATACGGCAATGGCTGGGCGGTCAAGGCACTAGTCCCCTGAAAGAAACGGAAGAACCATGAAGGATGCAAGAGACGACATCATCAAGGTCATGCTGGTCGATGACATGCGAGGGGCGCGCACCGGCTTCATGATGATGCTGAACAACGATCCGAACATCATCGTCAGCTCACAGGCCGCGGACGGCGCCCAAGCAATCGAATTCCTACGGCAATCACCGCAGCAACTGCCTGACGTGATTCTGATGGACGTGCGCATGCCCGTCATGGACGGTATAGAGGCGACGGGCATCATCAAGGAGCAATTCCCCCAAATCCAGATACTGATCCTGACCACATATGATGAGGACGATTACGCCTTCGACGGATTGGCGCGAGGGGCATCCGGATTCCTGCTCAAGGACGCGACCCCCAAACAGCTACGTGACGCCGTACACGCCGTGTATAACGGAGATGCGGTATTGACACCGAGAATCACCGGTGAAGTGCTCAATCGCGGGGTTCGGCCCATATCGGACAACACCCGCATCAAGCTGCTGCGAAGCCTATTCGACGGACTTTCCAAGCGGGAATATGAAGTCGCGGAACTCGTGGCGGCAGGCTTGTCCAATCAGGAAATCGCCGAACACTTGTTCATCGAAACGGCATCGGTACGACGCACGGTAAGCCGCATATTGGCCAGAATGCGCATGCGGGACCGGGTCCAAATCGCCATAGCCTGGTATCAATCGGGGTTGGACCAAATAACAGGCGGCAAACCAGCATAAAGATCACGATATTCATCTCAACGATTGTGCTGTTTGTCATCTTCAGATGACAAACAGCACAATCGTTTTACTGGAGAATAGAGCGAACTGGTTAACTGTATTGCGGCCGGGTCAATCGAAGAAAGGAAAACGATGTGCCAGCTGCCCGATTCGGCTTCACCCATCATCGCGTTTGAGAATGTCTCATTCAACCATGCCGGCCGCGAACTGCATGGAATCACATTTGCCGCCTATGCAGGTCGAGTCACCGTTCTGACGGGGCCACATGACGCCGGCAAAACAACCGTTCTCCGGATGCTGCTGGGGCTGGATATCCCGGATTCCGGATGCATATCCACCTGCGGCAAACCCTATGGCACATCCCGTATACCAAAAAACGTTGTGAACGCAATGCCCGAAGCCATTTCACGGTCCCCGTATTACTCGGCCGGAACCTATCTTCGTTGGAAGGCGCTCTGGGCCGGAACGCCTGATCCGCTTCTTGACGGGATCATTCACATGACCGAACTGCAGAATCTTCTCACCGTCAAGCTCCACGCTCTCGCTCCGATCGATGTCCTCAAAATGCGATTCGCCATAGCTCTGCTTCCCAACCCCAAGGCCCTGATCATGGACGAACCGCTCCAGACACTCGATCAATCGGGCACGAATTGGATCTGCGAGCAGATACGGAAGCAGGCGAATCGTGGCGTTGCGGTGCTCATCGCATCCGAACCGGACAGCAGGCTGAGGCCGATTACCGATGACGTTGTGGTACTGGATAAAGGCACTGTGGTAAAAGAGGGTTCCCGCGGCCAGCTTTGGAAGGAAGACTGAAAAACGCCAGCGGATCACCCGCTTCCCTAAGGTCCATGTGTTTGGTGTTTGTCATCCGAAGATGACAAACACCAAACACATTCTTGGATGTACCATCCAAATCAGGTTAACTGGAATGGCATGCACCGGCATGCAATCCGGTCCCATATACAGAGCATGAGGAGAACGAAGATGAAGGATTATGTACCCCCGGCCGTTGAGGTCATCGCATCATTCAAGGAAGCAACCAATGGCGTATGGTTCGGCAACTATGTCGATGTTGGCGGCGCCAAGGCCCCGTTCCCTTGGGGATCGAACTGACCGAAACCCTGCATATATTGATGATCCCTAGCTGTATCAGGATAGGGAAACGTGATGCCGTTTACGCATAAGAACCCAAACCGTACCGTGATTGTCCGCGGCGGGAAGCCGACGAACTGTTCGAAGCTTCCCGCCTCCATCAGCATCAATGACGAGGGAACATGCGTCCAAGTTCCTCTGCTGAGTGGCGATCGCGTGTTCTGGACCGTCTCCGAAGATGAAGTGCTCCTGTCGGACAGCGCCTCCCGACTTGCAAGCATCACGAACGCCGATCTTGACCTGGAACGCATTGTCATGGATTTGCTGCCTTCGCTCCCTGACAGCCTTCGAGGGGACAAATCCCCATGGAGGAACATACATTCCATACCCGCCGCAACCATACTGCACCTCGACAAATCCAATAGGCCGCGATATACGAGAGCGGAACCTTCACCCGCAAAACATGTTCCGAGCAACGAGATCTTGGCATCACTAAGAAGCCGTTTCCTGACGATCGCGGATGAGTGGCGCAATGAGGCACCACTATCCGCCGATGTGTCCGGAGGAGTGGATTCCGCCGCCATCACATACGTCTTCGCCAGCGAGGGGGTTCGTATGCCCCTGTACTAATCAGGCTCCTGACATTTGGATTACTGCCGGCAAGAATGATATAAAGGCGCCTCTCTTATATACGGAACAATGGTTGAATTCATATTCGGCTATTGTTCCGTCCGCACATAATTCGGTGTTTTTGCAACTGTTAGATGAAGGACATCACAATTCTGATGATTCTTTGACTGGTGGCTGTTTATCAACTATATGGTTACTCGACTCTCTCTTCGACACAGATTGACATCTTTTGATGTCAATCGTCTCTCCGGCATAGACGATTGACTTGTCTTTATGGATACTGTCGGCAGTAGCACTCTCGTAGGAAGGATTCTCGTCCATGAAAAAACAACCAAATGACTTCATTGGGGTAAATACATATTTATCGGTTCAGGCGCGTGGGTTGGTCAAGCGTGTGGTTTCCGCTGATGGTTCCAGTCCGAGTGTGATTCTCAATGATGTCTCGTTGGATATTCCCGGTGCCGGGTTGACAGCGATCGTCGGGCCTTCGGGTGCGGGTAAGACCTCTTTGTTGTACGTGTTGTCCGGTTTGGACAGGCCCGACTCGGGTCGGGTCGTCATCGGCGGCACCGACATCTACGCGTTGGACGAGGAGCGTCGTTCGCGGTTCATCCGCGGGCATATCGGTTTCGTGTTCCAGCAGTACAACCTCGTGCCGTATCTGACGGTCGAGGAGAACGTGATGCTGCCGCTCTCGCTCGCCCATCGCAAGGCCGACTACATTCGGGTCACGCAGCTGTTGTCCCGGTTCGGCCTGCGCCGGAGGGCGAGGACCGTGGTGAGCGCCCTGTCCGGCGGCGAGCAGCAGCGCGTGGCCCTGTGCCGGGCCCTGCTCTTGCGCCCGGCGGTGGTGTTCGCCGACGAGCCCACCGGCGCGCTCGACACCGCGAACAGCGAGCTCGTGCTGCAGGTGCTGCGCGAGCTGGCGGATTCGGGTTCCAACGTGGTCATGGTCACGCATGACACGGACGCCGCCGCCCTGGCCGACCGCGTGGTCTTCCTGCGTGACGGCGGAATCACCCACATCGCGGGCAGACTGACCGCTGGGCAGATCGTCGAGGGCATGCGCCGCACGTTCGAGCCGGCCATGCCGCAGCACGGTCAGGAGGCCCGTCGTGGGTAGGTATGTGCTTCGCGTGTTCCGCGATAATCTCGCGGGTTGGGTGCCCACGATCATGGTGGTCGCGGTGGTGACCACGCTGGTGGGCGTGTGCATGAACCAGTTCGTGTGGACCTCGTCGCCGTCGTTCGCATCGGCCGCCCGGCTGGCGGGTCTGGACCCGGCCGAGTTCGGCATGGTGTCGGCCACGATCTATGTCGTGGTGGCGTTGCTTGCGTTCTTCTCGCTGACGGTGGTCGGTTCGGCCACGGTTGACCGCATCCGCGGCACGTTCGCGCAATGGCGTCTCATGGGCGCCAGTCCGAGCCAGGTGCGCGCGGGCACGTGGATGCTCGTGGGCGTGGCTAGCCTCACCGGCTCGCTGCTCGGCTCACTGCTCGCGATGCCGGCCAGTCTGCTCGCGGTTCCCGAGTTCAACGCGATGGCCGCGGAGAGCTTCGCCGGCGGGCTCGGCTCGTTCGTCCCTCCCGCATTCGCGCCGTCCGCGACGGCATGGCTCGGCTCGCTGCTGCTGGGCGTGGCCACGTGCATGCTGGGCGCGTTCGTGCCCTCGATGCGTGCGGCGAAGGTTCGTCCCATCGAGGCGATCCGTGGCAGGGACGCGCCGATCGGGCGGCATGGATGGCGGTATTGGGCGCGTTGCGCGCTGGGACTGGTCGTCATGGCGGCGGCATTGGCATTGGCGTTCTCCGGCATGGGCATGCCGCGCGCCCACGCGTTCGGGCAGGAGGCCGGCCAGACGTTCAACGGCGCATTATGGGCCGGGATCATCGCGTCGTTCGGCATGTACGTCCTCACTGGCGTGCTGGTCCCAATCCTGCTGGATGCGGGACGCGCCGTGTGCCGCCTGTGCGGGTCGGCGACCGGCGTGCTCGCGGCCCGTGCCGCCAAGGCGAAGGCCGTGTCCAGTATGAACACCATCGCCCCGCTCGCACTGGCCTTGGGATTGTCCACGACCCTGCTGACCTGCGCGCGGTCCTACGGGCGGATACTGGCCCTGGGCGGCCATCCGACGAGCCTGAACTACGCGGACTCGCTGCTGATGATCGCGATGCTGTGCATCGTGTCCCTGGCCACGAGTCTGGCCGTCATCGCGTTGTCGAACCGTGGCATGGTCGCCGATCAGGCGCTGCTGCGCAGCATCGGCATGTCGCCGCGCCGGGTGACGCGCATGATCCTGTGGCAGAGCCTGCACCTGGCCGCCAGCGCGGTCGTCCTCGCGCTCATCCCGGTCGCCGTCAGCTCGCTCGTGCTCGCAACACGCTCTATCACGCTCGTCGGCGTTCCAGTGGCCGGGATCCCGTGGGCTGGTGTGATCGGCGCGGGAGCGGCCTGCTGGCTGGCGTTGTTCCTCATCCAGTACATGCAGATCCGGCCCGCGTTGCGCCGCAGCGTGGCCGACGCGATCAGAAGCCGTTGACGGCATCAGATTCGGAAAAGGAGGATGATCATGCCTGTCCGATACACGGCAATGCCGAGGCGCGCCCCGGCATCCATGCTGCTCGCGTTCTTGCTGATTTTGACGGCCTTGTTCGGGCTGGCGGCGTGTGGCTCCGTCCAAGGCTCCTGGCCTGACGGCCAGTATGCCGGCCGGGTGCCCGAACCCGACCGGGTGATGACCCGCATCAGGGACGAGACCGACAACGGCTACCTGATCGACGTGTCATGGACCATCGCCGAAGCGAAGGACTACGCGCGAAAGATCAAGGACGCGGGCTTCACCCGCAACGCCACCGAGGAGGAACAGGCCGGCGTATACGACTACACGGCCGACGACGGCACCGTCAAGGTCTCCATCAGCGCATTGCCCGGCGACAACGGCGCCATCAACATCAACAAGCTCCAATGACATTCAAAAGGATCGGCACTCATGGACATTCCCGCACATCACGAACCGTCACCCGGCAAGCCCCTGCCGGCGCCATCGCCCGTCCCGGAGCCCGGCCGGCCGAATCCGCCCCGACCATTGCCAGCCGCGACCGCGCCGAACGATTCGATCGTCGGGTTCCTGTTGCTTGGCCTGTTCCTGTCCCTGCCCGGCGTGCTGATCGCGTGGATCACCGGCCGCGACGGGCACGGATGGGAGCATGGCGGCCGTGTCGCCGCATGGATCGGGGCGCTGCTCTCGCCGTTCGTATGGCTGGCCATCATCATCGTGTTCACTGTGCTGTTCACCGGTTCGGTCACGATGCTCGGCTGCCTGATGCCCGGCGCGGACTGCCTCGCCCAGTGAACACGCCGATGACCCTGCGAGGTGGCACAGTGGATCGTATGGAGCGGCAAACGGTGAACGTCGGCAGGGTCACTGCCATAGCCATGCCATTATGCGTGCTCGCGGTCGAGATGGCGATGCTCACGTGGGAGCGCATGATCGGCGCCCCATTGGATCCGATGTACACGCTCGCCAAGCAGACCGGCGGATTCATAATGCTGCTGCTGTTCCAGCTCCTGTCATGCCTGGCATTGGTGTTCCGTTACCGGGCCCCGTCCGCCACGTTGGCATCGCAGCTCATCCTGACCCTGGTCCTGTCCTTCTGGCATGCGGACTCGATCCTGCTGGTCCAACTGGTCGCGGCGTTCTACGCGTTCATGCGTACGGCCGGGGAACGCCGCATGTACATCGGGTCCCTCGTGACGACGTTGACCGTGACTTTGGCGACGTTCATGTCATGGCCCGCCAGCCGGTTCCTCGGCGAATGGCCCGGCCGCATCCTCCTGCTCGCCCTCGCCGGCGCGATCGCCCTGGCACGCCGCGGCATGGTCCAAGCCAGGAACGCCACGGCCGCCGCCGGCCTGGAACACCGGCGCGCGCAGACCGCCGCCAAGCAGCGTGACGCCGCCGTGCGTCGTTCGCGCATCGCCGGACAATTGCACGACAGCGTGGGGCACGGGTTGACCGCGATCATCGCCCTATCCGAAGGATTGACCGGTAAGACCGGCGACTCGCGCGTGGAGGAGGCTCTGAAGGGGATCAACGAGATCGCACGGGAAAGCCTGGAGGACACGCGCAAGGCCGTGCGCGCACTGACCGAAACCGACACGACCGACGAAGACGAGGATCCCGCCGAACCAGGCTCCCGGAGCATGCGTTCATGGGATGACATCCGTCCGATCCTCGCACACGCCCGCACGCTCGACATCATCACCATATTCACCGAAACCGGCGTCCGCAACGACGACGAACCCCAGGCGGACCTCTGCTTCGACGTGACCCGCGAGGCCATAACCAACGCCATCCGCCACTGCAGACACGTCACGCATCTCAACGTCTCATGGAACCACCAGCCCAACGGAGTCACCGTCATCGTCCGCAACGACGGAGCCACCGGTGCGGCGCAAGCTATCGCACCCGATGACGGCACCGGACTGGACAGACTGTCACGGCGCGTACGGGACGTTGGCGGCACGTTCGCCTATGGGCCGGTCAATGGCACCGAATGGCAGGTCAAAGCGGTCATTCCCCCGACCGGGAAACAACCGACTGAAAGGAAGGTCCGACCATGATCCGTGTGATGCTCGTGGACGACCAGAGACTGGCACGACTCGGCTTCCAGCTCATGCTCGACGACGTGACCGACATCACCGTCATCGCCTCGGCGGAGAACGGGCAAACCGCCATCGACACACTCAACCAGTTGGACGCCGATCACCGGCCGTTGCCCGACGTGATCCTCATGGACGTGCGCATGCCCGGCATGGACGGCATCGAAGCAACCCGACACATCGCCAGACACTGGCCCGCCATCAGAATCCTCATCCTCACCACCTACGACGAAGACGACTACGCCTTCGGCGGACTCGACGCCGGAGCCAGCGGCTTCCTACTGAAAGACATAAGTAAATCACAATTAATGGAATCGATAAAAGCTGTTTTTGAAAATGGTAAAATTCTTACTCCACGAATAACAAAGAAACTAGTAGAATATCAACAAAGCAAATTCATTTTTCAAGACCAGCAAAATATATTTATTGAATCATTCAAGAGTCTTACTACTAGAGAGCGTGACATATGTGCCTTAATTGCACAAGGACTCAGTAATGACGACATAGCAAAAAAACTATTTCTGGAAACCAAATCAGTCAAACGCTATGTTAGTCGAATTCTATCGAAGCTCCATCTTTCAAACCGCACCCAAATTGCAATCAATTGGATTAAATTGAGTGTCTTTACACAACTGAAATAGTGACATCAATTCAAACATAGGCCCATGTCAATATTCCACACATTTATGAAATATGCTTAACGCGAAGTATTCATCTAATTGGCAGGAATGATATGCTTTATTTATCGGCGTTTACGGTTCCGTTCCTGTTTGCGTTGGCGTTGTGGCCGGTGGTGTCCGTGGCGTTGACCGTTCCGGTGCTGGCGATGCTGTATCACCGCGATAACCGGCTTGGATTGCCGGCGATCCTGTCCGCGTATGGCACGGTGCTGTATGCAATCGGCTTGTTGTGCTTCACTTTGTACCCGTTGCCGGCCGATCCCGTCGCGTTCTGCGCCGTCCACCATCTGAAGCCGCAGTTGGACCTGTTCCGGTTCGTCGCCGACATACGTACCGACGGGTTGGATGCTGTGTTGCAGATCGTGATGAACGTCGTGTTCTTTCTGCCGCTCGGGTTCATCGTCAGGCGTGTGTTCCATCGCGGGCTTCCCACGGCCACCGTCGCCGGGTTCCTGGTCTCGCTGCTGGTGGAGACGATGCAGTTGACGGGAACGTTGGGCGTGTTCCCGTGCGCGTATCGCCTGTTCGACGTGGATGATCTGGTGTGGAACACGTCGGGCGCGCTGGCCGGGTACGGGTGCGCGCTGGCATTCGACCGGCTCCTGCCCATGCGTGAGTCGGATGCGGCGACGGTGACCCATCCCGGCCTGGTCCGGCGTCTGGTCGCGTTCCTCGTGGACATGGGCCTCGTGATGTCGGCGGCACTGCCGTTGGCCGTCGCGGCGAATGTCATCCACGCATTGGTCTCAGGCGTCCGGCCCGGTGCGGCTGCCGACCGCGTGTTGGGCGGGTTAGGGTTCTCGGGGCTGATGTTCCTGCTCATGCTGTTCGTCTTCGAGGTGTTGGTGCCCTGGCTGCGGGATGGGCGCACGTTGGGAGGCGGCTACACGCATATGACCTGTGAGACGGTTCCGCGCTCGGGCGTACGTCGGATCCTGTTCTATATGGCACGGTTCGTGGTGTTCGCCTGTTTGGCGCTTGCCGGCATACCTTGGCAGCCCGTGATCGCCCTTGCGCTCCTGACGTTCTGGATGGCGTTCAGGCGCATGCCCTACGACCTGATCTGACGCCCCTCCGGGCATGTCGATGCACGTGCCATGAACCGCCGGCGCGTTCCCCGCTACATATACCGATGAACATCCGTCTACGATGTGCTGTGGAAGGAGCCGCATACGCAGGATGACATGACCTCGCCCGGTGGGGCGGCGACGCGTGACGGGGATCTGCTCGCGCGGGTCGCCTCCGGGGACGAGCGTGCCTTCGAGACCCTGTATGGGCGGTACGCTGCGGCGGTGCGGGCGTTCGTGCGCGTGCGCGTGCCGGATGCCGGCACGGCCGAGGAGGTGTGCGCCGACGTGTGGTTGGGTTGCTGGCGGTCGGCGAGGGCGTTCCGCGGTGACGCGAAGGTGCTGTCCTGGTTGCTGGGCATCGCGAAACGGCAGATCTACATGCGCGTGCGGCGCGTACGCCCGAATGTGACCGCGTTGGACGATGCGCCCGAACCGCGTGACGATGGCCCGAGTCCGGAGACGGCCGTGCTGTCCGAAGCGGGCGTGGATGATCTGACGGCGTTGCTGCGCCGGCTGCCCGTCGAACTGGTGGAGACGGCCACGTTGGCGTGGCTGCACGGCCTGTCGTACCGGCAGATCGCCGATTTGTCGGACGTGCCGGAGGGCACGGTCAAATCCCGTATCTCGCGTGCGCGCCGTCTGCTGCGCGCGCAACTCGACCGCCAAAACGATGCGGATGGAAAGGAACGGTGAATCCCGATGACCGATCATATCGACGAAACGACCGACCGCTTGACGGGCGGGACGCCCGACGGGCGTCTGCTTGCGGCATTGGACGCCGTGGAACGATCCCGTTCGGAAGACGCGCCTCCCGCTGCGGCGGTGATGGCGCGCATCCGCGCGTCGCGTTCCCCGTTGGACGGACCGGCATGGTCGTGGGCGCGCAGCCTGCGGTTGTTCATGCTGCTGCTGGGCCGGCAGTCGCGGGTGGTGCCGTGGCAGGTGGTGCCGGCCACGCTGGCGTTGATGGCGTTCGCCGGATTGGGGGCGCGGTTCTTCGCGGTCGGCTGGGGTGCGACGGTCGTGTCCCGCGCGTTCTGCTCGATGGTGCTGGCCGGCGTGTTGTTGAGCGTGACGATGGCGTTCGGGGATTCCCGCGCGGACATGATCTCGTCGGCCACCCCGTTGGGTACGGGGGCGGTCACGCTGGTCCGGCTGGTGTTCATACTCGCCTGCGACGTCGTGTTCGGCCTGATGGTGACCGCCGTGATGGGCGCGCAGGGGTATGGGACGTTCGGCGTGCTGCTGGTCGGATGGCTGTCGCCCCTGCTGCTGGTCGCCGGCGTGGGCGCGATGCTCGCGATCCGTTTCTCCACGGGCGTCGGTTTCGGCGTCGGCCTGCTGCTGGTCGCCGTGATCCGTACGGACCTGCTCGGGCTGACGGGCCTGCCGGCCGCGGGCTGGATCGATATGACCCGGCCATTCGGGCAGCCGCTGCTGGCCGTCACGGGTCTGATGGCGTGCGCGGCGGCGGTGGCGTTCTCCGGACGATTGTCCGAGGCGCGCATGGCGGCCGCGGCCGTCTGACCGGATTGAAGCCGACGGGCCTCCGGCGGCCGTTCGGCGTGTCGCGTGAACCATGCGGCTGCCGTCCGCTACCTATCAGGTGACGGACGATAAGGAACGGCCGTCGAGCTTCGCACTTCAAGGAGGGACGGCATGGCGGGAATGATTCGCGCGCAGGCCAGACGCATCGGCATGGGATTGCTGACAATGCCCGTGGCCTGCGGGATCGCGGTGGCGGCCGCCGGCATCATGGTATCCGGCGTGTGGTCGCGCACGCAGACGCTGACGGTGGTGAACTGGCTCGCCCAGCTGATGGTGATCGGCGCGGGCGTGTGCGTGGCGGTCGCGTTGACCGGCGACCCGCTGGTCGAGGCGAGCGAGTCCACGCCCGTGGGTTGGAGGCGCGTGCAGGCCACGCGGTTCGCACTCGCGGCCGTGTCCGGTCTTGCCGGCGCCGTGCTCATGTTCGCGCCGTTGCACGTACTGGGCCTGTGGCCGCAGGACACGGGGTGGATAAGCCTGATCGCGCCGACCGGCGCGGTGCTGGTCGTGGGGGCGGCCGGGTTCGCGGCCGCCGCGTGGTCCGCGTCCACGCGGGCCACGGTCATGGCGGTGGTCGCGGTATGGATGTTCCTCGCCCTCCTGTGGGATCCGTACGTGCTCGACCCGGTCGCGCAACGCGGCATCCCGCTCACCGTCGCCGTGATCGCCGTCGGGATCGCGTGGCATCTGCTGGGCGACGAGGAACGCAACGTGACGCTTGCGAGGAGGAGCATATGAACATGCACATCGGCTTCCCGCGATTGATCCGCGTCCACATGATCATCGTGTGGCGGCAACGCTCCCTATGGGCCGCGGCCGTCCCATTGGCCCTGTTCGCGCTTCTGCTGGGCGTGATCTCCCCTGCCGGCCCGCACGACCACGGCGCGGGCGATCTGGCATTCATGGCCAAGACGATGGCCATGTTCATGCCGATCGCCTACATGGCCGCGTTCACCGACTTCCACACACGCCACGACCGACTCGGCATCGGCCAACTGGAGGACTCCACACCCACACCCGTGCCCCTGCTGACAGCGGCACGCACGCTCGGCGCGTTCCTGATCCTCATCACCCCGTCGCTCCTGCTGCTGGCCTGCGCCGGCGTCATCCAGACCCTGCACGGCTCGTGGCGGGCCATACCGCAGGCATTGGCCGCCGGACTCGCGATCACCGGGCCGGCCGTGCTGACCGCGATGAGCCTGTCCTCGCTGCTCGGCGCGATCCTGCCCATGATCGTCGCGCGCATCGCCGGCGTGCTCGCATGGTTCGCGCTCGTGTTCTCCTCGCCGATGCTGCCCGTGCCGACCATCAACGGCACCATCCTCAACGTGATCGGCGACGCCGTCGGCGCCGGATGGTTCGGGCTCGGCCCCGTCTACCCGGCCACGGGAGGCATCCTCGCGGTCACCGGCACGCCCGCCAACGCGGCCATATCCCTGATCGCGCAGCTCGTCATCGCCGTCCTGCTCATGGCGTTGGGCGGATGGTGCTCGGCACGCCCGCGCACAACGCGCTGAACGGCACCGGCGGAACCCCACCGAAAAAACACCACACGGAAAGAAGACGTCATGTTCATCTCCATCAACCACCTGACCAAGGACTTCCCGAGGAAGCCCCGCGCACTGGACGACGTGACCTGCGACCTGCCGCACGGCATGGTCGGCCTGATCGGGCCGAACGGCGCAGGCAAAACCACGCTCATGCGCATCCTCGCCGGCATCATCCGCCCCACATCGGGCCAGGTGCTCATGGACGGCCACGATCTGAAGGACGCGAGGACCCGCCGCGCGCTCAAACGCACGCTCGGCTACCTGCCGCAGGACATCGAACCCTACCCGCAGCTCACCCCGCTCGAATTCCTCGACTACGTGGGCGTCCTCAAAGGCATCGACGACACCCGGGAACGCATGCGCCAGGCGCACGAGCTCATCGACCGGGTCGGGCTCACGGACGTGGCCGACCGGCGCATCGGCGGCTTCTCCGGAGGCATGCGCCGCCGCGTCGGCATCGCCCAGGCCCTCATGGGCGACCCCCGGCTCATCATCGTGGACGAACCCACCGCCGGACTCGACCCCGAGGAACGCATGCGCTTCCGCACGCTGCTCGCCAGCCTCGGCGGCGACCGCACCGTGATCCTGTCCACCCACATCCTCGACGACATCGCCCAGACCTGCCCATACGTGTTCGTCCTGCGCCAAGGCCGCATCCGCTATGACGGGCCGACCGAACACCTCACCGGACACGCCGCGGGCCATGTCTGGCTCACCCAGCCATCCAACACCCCGCCACCGGACGGCATGATCGTCGCCAACGCCGTCACCACCGCACGCGGCGTACGCTACCGCGTCATCACCGACAACCCGCCCGCCGACGCGCACCCCATGGACCCCACATTGGAGGACGGCTACATGGCCCTCATCGAGGAACACCCCGACCAGCATTGACGGCAGACGAACAAGCACCCCGACCACCACCGAACACGACAAAGGAAACCAGCATGACCAACACGACACACGCCATCCGAACCATCACCGCCACAAGCCTCGCCGCCATCATGACCCTGGGGCTGACCGCCTGCATGGACGGCATCGAACACCCCGAAAACTACCCTACCGACGGCAGCAAGACAATCACCGCGACCAGCAACCCCCAGGACATCAGCGCCGACCAGCTCGGCCACACATGGCCCCTCACCGTCGACCACGGCACCGTCAGCTGCACGCACAACGGCAAAGGCGATCCCGTCATGCGCTTCACCGCGCCCGACGGCACCCGATACGCCCTCAACCAGACCAGCGACAACAAGGACCTGCCCGACATCAATCAGCTCCTCGCCAACGGCAAATCCACCGGCACCCTCACCAGCTTCGCCTTCACCGTATGCGACGTGAAATAATTTGGATATTCCCGAAGAAAAGGACCCTGACACCGTCGTCACAACAATCAATGAACATATGCCGCTGGTACACAGCAGCCCATGTCCTCCGGCAGTGGAATTCCAACACGTCTACTTCTCATATGGCTCCAAACCAATTTTGCGCGACCTGAACCTCTCCATATCCCAGGGAAGCGTTACAGCACTAGTCGGGCCCTCGGGCGCAGGGAAAAGCACCATCCTACAACTTATCGAACGTTTCTATGTTCCCTCCAGCGGAAACATCAATGTACTCGGTAACGACATAACAACTTGTGATCGAGACGATTTACGCAGCCATATTGCATACGTAGAACAGGATTCACCAGCACTGTCCGGTAGCCTACGCGAGAATCTACTTCTCGGATCAACCTATCGCAGCGACGATGAATGCCGACAAGTACTAGAGTCCGTGAACCTCTCCCATCTACTAGACCGATCTGACAAAGGTCTTGATATGCAGGTAGGAGAAAACGGAATCATGCTATCAGGCGGAGAACGCCAAAGACTCGCCATAGCTCGTGCTCTTCTTTCCACGGCAAAAATCATCCTACTCGACGAAGCCACCGCAAACCTGGACGCTGATAACGAACAGCTTGTTACCCAACTACTGGAACAAGCCGAAGACCGCACTTTCATTATCGTCACCCACCAACTCACTACCGTGCGCAATGCCGAAATGATATATGTCCTGAGTAATGGCCATGTCATTGGAGAAGGGAAACACGACCACCTTCTCAAAACCGTTCCCTTGTACTACATGCTTGCCAAAAACAGCAGCTTGCGCCGTCCTTAAAAACAATAAAAAGAGACATTCTCTATAGGTGCCATCATCTTTGGCATTATTTTCCCCTATTGAGGGTGTCATCTCTAGATGACATTTTCGCACGTCTTCTTGCTGCTCATTGTCTCTTCGATGGATAGTGGGGGTATCGAAGTCCAATACGCAGGTGAGGAAGGTGGATAATGGTTCGACATTTGAGGGGAACGGGGAGCGATGCAATGGCGTCGGCTCCGGTCGCGGCCGCGGGGCTGTCGAAGAGTTTCGAGCTGCGTAGGGGTGAGACGGTGCCGGTGCTGAGGCATGTGGATTTCACAGCCGGTTGGGGTCAGATGACGGGGATCGTGGGACCGTCTGGTTCAGGCAAGTCCACGCTCATGTATTGTCTGGCGGGGTTGGAGTCCGTCTCCGATGGCTCTGTACGGGTGCTGGGACAGGAGGTGACCCGTATGAGCCGTGCCCAGTCGGCGCGGTTCCGGCGTGATCATCTGGGGTTTGTGTTCCAGTCGTATAATCTGGTGCCTTCGATGAGCGTGGAGGACAACCTCAGGCTTCCGTTCACGCTGCGCGGTGCGAAATATCCGTGGGATCGCGCGGCCGGGCTGCTTGACCGTCTGGGGATTCTCGGGTTGCGCAGGCAAAACGTGACGTTGCTGTCGGGCGGGGAGCAGCAGCGTGTGGCGTTGGCCCGTGTGCTCGTCGCCGATCCCGAGATCGTGTTCGCCGACGAGCCGACCGGCGCGTTGGACACCGAGTCCGGCGGGCGTGTGGTCGATGAGCTGCGCGCGTTCGCGGATCGTCCTGGTCATGCGGTGGTCATGGTCACGCACAGTCCCGAGGTCGCGGTCCGCTGCGATCGCGTCGCGCGGATGCGTGACGGTGTGTTGGCCGAGGTCGGTTCCGATTCGTCCGGTCTTGATGGGCGGGAGGCGATTTGATGCGTGGCCTGTTGCGTGATTTCAGGGATGCGCCTGTCGTGTGGGGCGCGGTATTGCTGCTGCTGGCAGTGGTGCAGTGCGTGTCGGGCATGGTGATGGTCATGTTGTCGAACGCGAGGATGGCCATGGCGGTTCCGGGGTTGCATGGCAGGGCGGTGATGTTCTCGATGGAGCTGAGCGGCCCTCCTCTGGTGCCGATGATCGTCGTGGGCATGCTCATGGTGCTTTTGGTGGTCTCCTCGGCCATCCGTCAGCGCCGCCGCGCCCTCGCCTTGATCGCATTGCAGGGTGCCACGCCCGGACAGTTGACGTCGCGCGTCTGCGCGCAGGTGCTGCTGTTGGATGTCGCCGCCACGCTCGTCTCGCTTATCGTCTCGCCGGCGCTGGCACGGGGGCTCTATCCGTTCGCGACCCGGCAGTTGGAGGCGAACGGGTTGCCGTTTCTGCCGCAGGATGTGACGGGCATGCTGCGGGCGTGGAGTTGCGGTATCGTCTTCGGATTCGCGATGGCCTTGGTCGGCTCGCTGTTGACGGTGCGCGTGGTCGGCGGCATATCGCCGGTCGAGGCGTTGCGCGAGGCGGCGAACCCTCCGAAAACGGTCGGTGTTCCCCGTCTTGTTCTTGCCTGGATCATGTTCGCCGGGGCGTTGGTCTCGCTGGCGGTCGGTCTGCTGAACGTGCGGAAGACATCGATGGCGCGGATGTCGGTGCAGGTCACGTTTTCGTCCATGTCGCCGCTGGCGTACGGCAACATGATCGCGATGCTGCTGTTCACCGTGTCCGTCTGCCTTGCCGGTCCGGCCGTGCTGTCGGCGACGGTGCGCATGTGGACGGCGGTGGTGCGTCTTCCCTGGCCGGCGTGGCGCATCGCATGCCAGCAGGCTCGGGCCAGGGTGTGCGCGTCCTCGTCCACCATCATTCCCTTGGCCGCCGGATTGACGCTGCTCATGTCATATGAGTCGCTCACCTCGACCATCACCGCGTGGACGCGGCTGCTTCCCGCGGGGACGCCGACGGTGGAGGTGCCCGGTTTCGCCCGTATCCTGGCATTGATCGGCACATCGCTGGTCCTGGTGCTGGCGGCGGTGTGCTCGGGCTATCTGATCGCCCAGCGTGGACGGGAGCTTGACCTCGCGCTAGTAGCCGTCAGCGGTGGAACCCAAGGCCAGCTCAACGCCATCGCCGCCTTGGATGGGCTTATGATTGTCGTCACCTCGTCCCTGATCGCGTTCGTTCCCAGTCTGCTCGTATCCGTCTCGTTCTCCATCGGCATCTGGTTGTCGTTTGACGTGCTGGTATTCGGCATGCCGTGGCTCCTGTGGCTCGTGGTCGTGCTCTTGCTTGCCGCCATGGCGATGCTTGGTTCGTGGCTCACCGCGCAACGTGGCATTCGCACATCGCCGACGGTCGTCATCGCTCGTGCGGCAGGAGAATAAGCACCAAGCGGATATGCATGCGAGTATGTCTGATTGTGAGTCGAGGATATGGGATACGGGCGATGCTCCGCTGGGATTGAGGAAACCGGGCGGCCTGCCGGTCTATGGATTGCCGGTCGTGGCCACGCTGTTCATGCTGCGCATGCTATGGGTCACCAGGCGCGATGCCGTCCCGTCGTATCACTCGTATTGGGCCACGCACACGCCAAGCGTGTTTATGCTGATGCTGGCCGCCGTTTTTGCCGGCGGCGTCGCGCTGGCATGGCGGTACGTGAGACCCGAATGGGTGATGGGCGGAGAGCTTGCTCTGGCGTTGCTGCTGGATCTCGCCGGCGTGGGTGAATGGGCTCCGATCATGCCGATGATTGCCTATTGGGCGTTGATCATGACCGTCTCCAGTGATTTGCGGATCCTGTGCTTCGGACTTGCCTCCTGCATGGTGCTGGGCAGTCAGGCGTTCGCCGGAGACGGCTGGCGGCAGGCCGGATGGTCGATCTGGCTTGACATACTGCCCGCCATGCTTCCGATAGTGGTCATCGGCGTGCTGGGTTATGCGGTCCGCAACCGGCGCCTATCCTCCCTGGCGCTCCAACGCGAACGCGACGAGCGTCTGCGCGCGGACTTGCTCGCCCAACAGCGGGATGCGGCCGTTCGGCGCGGCAGCATCGTCGGCGAGATGCACGACAGCGTCGGCCACGATCTGACCAGCATCATCGCATTGGCCCAAGGACTGGCCGAACAGGTGGAAGGACAAGATGTGGATCCAGAGGTCGCACAGGCCATCGACGCGATCCGCGACATCGCCAAAAGCGGCCTGCAGGACACCCGGCACGCCCTGCGGGCCTTGACCGCCACCGATGCGAACCTGCCCGGTATTCCGCCGACCACAGGCGGTACGCAGTCGCACGAGATGAATGACACCGCGATCGAAGAGTCGGCGCAGCGATACATGTGGGATGACATCCGACCGGTGCTCGCACACGTACGGGCTTCCGGCGTGATCGCCACATTCACCGAGACCGGCCGACGCAGCGAGGACCCCGACCAGGCGGATCTGTGCTTCCGGGTGACCCGTGAGGCCGTCACCAACGCGGTGCGCCATGCGCCCGGCCTCGCGCATCTGAACGTCACATGGGATCACGCGGCGGATGGGAGCCTGATCGCGACCATCACCAACGACGGATCAACGAACCTCCCCAAGCCTTCCGATGGTGCCATCGGCACCGGTCTGGCGCGAATCGCGGACGCCATCGCCCGAACCGAAGGGTTCCTCTGCTACGGGCCGGACAGGGCGGAAACCGGTGTCTGGCGGGTGACCGCGATGCTGACGTCCGTCCGACAAGAGAAAGGCGTGACGTGGGATGACGAACATCATGCTGGTCGATGACCTGCAATACGCGAGGCTCGGCTACAAACTCATGCTTGGCAAGGCGAGTGACATCGCGATCGTCGCTCAGGCGGGCGATGGCCGACAGGCTATCGCTGAAATCGAGCGACTGGAATCGGCAGGAGGCCCGCTGCCGGACGTGGTGCTCATGGACGTGCGCATGCCCGTGATGGACGGCATCACCGCCACCCGTGAAATCACCCGCCGATGGCCCGCCATTCACGTGCTGATCCTCACCACGTACGACGAGGACGACTACGCATACGGTGGACTGGATGCGGGAGCCAGCGGATTCCTGCTCAAAGACGCCAGTGCTGCAGCCGTCAAGGATGCGATTCATGCGGTGGCGAACGGAGACGCCGTGGTCACGCCACGCATCACCCGGCAGATTCTCGAACACGGCATGCCCAGACCCACAGCAGGCCGCGAACAACAGAAGCTGCGGGATTCGTTCGCAGCCCTGCCGCCGCGCCAACGCGAGATATGCACACTGATCGCGGAAGGCATGACCAACGAGGAAATCGCCCGCAAACTGGTACTGGAGCCCGCGACGATACGACGAACCATCAGTCGAATCCTCTTCACCTTGCAACTGCATGACCGCACGCAAATCGCCGTCAGCTGGCTCAAGTCCCACGCATCACAGCAAGCAATGTCAATGGTAAGAACACGAAGATATGTGTCATCTTCAGCTGACAATCCGCTCCAAACACATTGAAATCAATAAGTAAGGATACAACAATGAAAAATTATTAAAGCATACAAGAAAAAAGGAAAAATATGATTGGTGAAGAAGATTACCTCGAATCAATTACGAAACAATCTCCATTTTTTGTAGATCACGCTTCTATGCTTCCATCCATGAAGCGTGACCATTGGATTGCGGAATCTCTTATTCCCGATACTTGGTATGTAACAAGAAGAGAACCGTGGACGTATGTAAGCTCTCCGAATGGAAAAATGCGAGTCAACGGATGGAAGATTCATTTAAGCGCAACAAAAGAGAACGCAGAAAAGATTCTTGCAGAAGTAATACAAATTTGCTGTAAATATAATACAACATTCAAATTTCAAAGTTCACATAGAGATTTTCTCAACTGCAACGGGAAGGCAGCAAATCGTTCAGGTAGTGGGAAATTCATCACCATATATCCATCAACAAATGATGAACTTGAAAAAATAGTCGGTGATTTATATCCCCTCATCAAAGATGAATAAGGCCCTTATATTCTTAGTGACATTAGATACAAGCAAAGTCCAATCTTCTTTCGATACGGAGGATTCATTGACCTGCGTCGCGAGGATGAAAATAACGATTATATTTCTATGATCCCAGACCAATCTGGAATACTGGTCACCGATAAGAGGCTTCCACATTTTATACATCCAGCAGAGGGAATCGACAAGCCAAAGTGTGTAGAAATATCTCTGAATGAATATATGAAAAATATTCCCACCGATTTAGATAACTATGAGATTAAAGCTGTACATTTCTCGAATTCCGGTGGGGTATATCGTGCAACCAATAAAAAGAATGAGATTGCCCTTTTAAAGGAAGCGAGACCATATGCCGGTCTAGACGCACGCCAACGCGATGCCATTGAGAGACTATCCATAGAATGGAAGATGCTCAATCTTCTTAAAAATACCGGCATTGCACCAAAACCATATCGAAGGTTTAACGCTTGGGAACATGGCTACATTGAAATGGAATGGCTTAATGAAATCACACTGAACCATTGGTTGTCGGAAAACTATCCCTATCAATGTGAAAATGATCATACTAATCAGTTGATGCAATATAGAAGTGATATCAATACAATCGCAACATCGATTATCAATGCTGTAAAAATTATTCATCGCACAGGCTATGTTCACGGGGATATTCATTTAGGAAACATAATGATTAATCCTAAAACAATGTCTATACACTTTATAGATTTTGAGGATGGACGCACCTTGGACTCCAAGGAAATATCAGCACATAATGCTATGGGATTCCATCCCCCATTGGGTTGCTCCGCTCAAGAAGCAGATTGGTTTGCTGTTTCAAGGGTACTCGCATGTCTATGCTATGCAAATACCTCGATTTGCATGCTAAGCCCAGATCATTGGATCAGAGTTAAGAATAATATTTCGAAAAAATTTGGCATGGAATATATAAATCTGTTAAAGGATGTTGAATCACGTTGCCCATGTGCATCTGGAGTTTCAGATGTTCCATTAACTCCAGATGCACATCTTACACAGTTTACACCACGTTTTTCCTTTAATCTGTTATCACACCCTGATTCCTTGTCATTAGTTAAAACTGAAATTATTAATGGCATTTTTCATACCCGTCATAAATTGCCAGGAAAACTATATCCTGGTGATGTAACACGGGGCTCCATTTGGGGTGCAAGTAACGTAAGCTCCGGCGCGGCGGGAATCCTAATGAGCCTGCATAGGGCCAACTCAATTATCAATTCGGATGACGTCCAATGGATGAAAGACATGATCCATGGTTTCGCGCAAAGCAATCAATCGGACTTTGGATTATATACAGGGCTATCCGGCATAGGATTAGTCGCTTTTGAGTTGGGAGAATTAGAAACTGCTCACGAACTATTATTTAGCACATATGAACATTGGAAAGAGACACGAAATCTTGACCTTAATGGCGGACTAGCCGGTCAAGGATTAGCCCTGATATCATACGGAATGGCTACAGACGATAAGAGGTATTTCCATGAGGCTATTGCACTTGGACATCGTATAGCGCAATGGATGGAATCCAATCAAATCGCAAGCATAAAACAAGGTGGCCTCCTGCATGGATGGAGTGGTATCGCACTGTTTTGGTTAGCTCTAAGTCGTATTGACATCGAACATAACCCAGCTTATATTCGGCGTGCGCTTAATTGCATATGCAGAGATTTAGACAATACCGTTATTGAGCCAAATGGAATGCGAGGAATTAAGGATAAGCACAATAGGTCTCTTCCTTACCTTGCAGATGGTTCTGCCGGCCTAATAGTGGCAATTTCCATTGCACGAATTGCACTACATGATGATTCTCTTTTCCATAAAGAATGGGACTCACTCATTGCGGCATGTTCATCATCTCAATATGCTTTTTCCAGACTAAACAATGGGATTGCTGGGATATTAGTTGCAAACCATTTTGCCTCAACATGGTCACCGCAAACAACACAAACAAATAATAGACTTTTAGATGAATTAAACGACTATAGTTTGTCTTGGGAAAATACGCTACAATTCCCGGGAGATTCATACTTGCGCCTCTCAAGCGATTATTCAACCGGATCAGCAGGGATACTAACAGCATTAAATGTCCTTACCCATAATCTTTGGGATTTATTCCCGCTCCCAAATGCAAAAGATTTGTTCTGCGGAAGGTCCGCGGAACAAAATAGTAGAAAGGAACAACAATGAATAAAATCATCGACATGCAGTCGATCGAGGAAGTGAATGACGACGCGGTGCATGACAGTGGCTACAGCTACTCGTTCTGCTTCGGTCGCCCGAGCAGCACCAGCGGTTTCTTCTGCTGATTCATAAAGGTTAAAAATGAGGGGGCGACTCGTTAGGGTCACCCCCTCATTTACACCAATAGGAGCGCTTGAAATGTTTAAAGCAATAGGACGAATCAAGGGATATTTATACTTTTGGTTAAATGACGGAAATGATGTCTGGTGTTGTCGTTCAGGAAAGAAAGCGTCCGAAAGCGATATTTTTCCTTCCCGTGATTCCAACATAGCGTTTAAATGGACTAAATGCTTTAAAATCAATAAGAATGATTATAAGTCTCTGCAGTCAATTGAAATAGATAACAAATCAAAATATGCGGCAATAATAGTGCAAGATCGAAAATATCCCTACTCAAATCTGAGGGTCATAAATATGCGGACAGGTATTGATTTCATTAAACTCAATTACATAGGAAAGGGAAGTATAATTTCATCTGATAATTCATGCATATACTATGCAAAAACAGATGAATCATCTGGGGCGATTTCGGAAATACGCAAACAGTCACTTACTTCGATTAAAGAAAACCGTTGTGTTGCCTCATCTGACAGCACGGCTTGGCCTACTGTTCACGCGACGGACGACAGAAAATATTTACTTGTATATCATGGTTCTCAGGTTACAATCATAAGACTCGCATCAAACAACGCAGCTGAAAAAGTTATTGATGCATGCAATGGAATAGGATCAGTCCATAAAATCATGCATAAAACAATTGAATCTCGTGAGTTTTTCTTTGGATACTTTGTTGACAAATTCAATAATTGGTTTTTGATAATTATAAACGGGGAAGATAGTATTAAAAAGACTGATACTTGGCTACGAAAGCAAATTAAGGTCGATGAAATCGAGGATCTTTTTTTGCTTGAAAACAAAATTGTACTTCAGGTTAAATTTGATCAAAAAATACAAATACGATTTCTGGATATTAAAGCATTAGTTTTTAACCATAATCAGGAATGGAAAAATATCACCATACAAATGAAAAAGCATATGAGTTTATTAAAGTTTGTCCGACCGATTGAAGTCAACAAACAATCCGTTCCTTACAGCATAGAATGTCCGGCTTGCAGACCCTCAATACATTATCTCAATTTCTCAAAAGAAGAATCATCTATAGACTACTCATCATCAGGCAACTTAAATCATGTAACTCAACAATATAACATCCTAAGTAGAGATGGAGAGACAGAGATACCTGTAACAATCATTTCACCAATTAGAAATCCACAAAACAAGATAGTTCTAGCTGTTTATGGATCATATGGAATCAAGTTTAATTACAACTATAGCCCTCTGATTCAATCCTTAATTGATAATGGAATATATTTTGCTTATGCTCATGTCAGAGGCGGAGGGGAGAAGGGAGAGAAATGGCATCAAGCTGGTATGGGAATCAATAAAATTAATTCGATTCATGATTATTTAGACGTTGCAAATGGAATTAACCGATTAGTACATAGAACAAAATGCAAAGTTATTGGGATGGGAGCAAGCGCGGGCGGATTTGTTGTCGCCTCCGCTCTAAATGAGAATCCATTGAGCTTTGCTGGTATTTATATATCTGCTCCGTTCATCTCGCCACTGACGGCTATCAAAGATGTAAAAAACCCACGTTGGAGAATGGATATGTTGGAATTTGGGAATCCGGATAACAAACGTGATGTGCAGATTTTACGACATTTATCTCCCTTAGAAAATATTAAGGGTAAACATTATCCCCCCGCCCTTGTTGCCTTAAATGAGTTTGATGTTAATGTTAACAACTATCAAATTCGAGAATATATTGACAAATTGAGAAAAACTGGAGCAAGCGTCGATTTATTGCTAAGAATAGGGGCATCCCATTCCGTTTTCAAGGCTTCAAATCACGAAAACGATGAAATTAGGTGGATTAAACGTATTTAGTATATATATCATATACCTGTAATAAATAACCGCCAACGAGCCGTTCGGATTCATCGACCGCATCGGCGTCACCATGTACGCCGGCTACGTCACCTGCCTGTGCCGCCACCTCGAAAGCTCGGGTAAACAGCCGATGATGCGGGACGCCCCCCCCCCCAAAAAAAAACCGGATATTCTCGACAGGCTTCCCGAAACCGTTACTCTGCTCGACTGGCATTTCGGCCCGCGGGTTGACGACGGGAAAATCTGCCCGTTGCCGGGCCAAGCAGATCATCTATCCGACCGTATGATGCTGGAAACGCACTCCTGCCGCGCATCGATGACGTCAGGAACAACATCACCCACATGGCCCGCTACGGCGCGCATACCATGCGCAAGGCATGCTGGTCACCGACTGGGGCGACCTTGACCACGTCAACGACCCACGCATGGCCATCCCCGGCATGATCATCGGCGCACAGGAATCATGGAACCCGGGGCGAATCCCGGATGAGGCCGACATGCTCCGCCGCATCTCCCGACTCGAATACCACGACGCCAGCGGTGAACTGCTTGATATTCTTACGCATGCAAGTCATGCGGCCAGTTTCGAATGGAACCAGCTGATCACTTGGCTGGAACTTGATGACGGACAAGGCGGAGTCAGCACCGGGGTCCTGCAAACCATTCCGGGACTGCTGCCGGAAAACGAACGGCCGGACGATGCGATCCGCACCCTCCGGGACGAAAGCCAGGCACCGTCACTTGCGGAATCCCGACGAATGCTGCTCCGCTATCTGGAGCACCGCATCGTGCTCGGCGAAACCGCGGATCACCTTCTGCAGGCCAGTGCCCGTCGAATCTCCGCGATCACCGCGACCGCAGGACCGCGGAACGCAGGAAACGCCGCTGCATTCCGCATAGCCGTCGAGGGGCAGCGACTGCTGAACCGAGTTGGTCTCCAGCTTGCGTCCGAGACCGGGATCACTGACACTTTGCAGCCGAACACCACGTCTCAACATAACGATGAGGCGAACCTTGCTGAAGCATTGGAGATCTGGATGGAGGCGTATGCGGCGCAATGGAGCACGGTCAGCCGAGACTCCGGACTTCGTCGGCTGCAAGATACGGTGCGGGAGTTAACGGACTATCTGCGCTTCCAATCCGTCTGATGCTGCGATTGTGAGACTTCGACCAACCAGATACCGAAATGCCGTGAGGGACCAGATTCAGATCCCTCACGGCATTTCCTATACGAAGGTGTGCCACGTATCGCGATGGTACATCACTTTGGTCTAGGACTCACGCCGCTGAATGCCGCTCATAAATGATTCGGCAAGCTTGTCAACCACTTGACTCTGATGTGAGGCGACGGTGAGCTGGTAGTACCGGATAGCCACCTTCTCGCTGACGTGTCCCAATTGATTCATGACTTCCCGCAACGTTCCACCCTGAATCATGAGTAATGTTGCATGGCTGGCTCGTAATGCCTGGAATGTCAGATCAGGGCGTCCTGCTTTCAATCGGGCCTTGGCGAACTGGCCGTCCAGCGTTGTCTGGGACATGATTCTTGCACGTTTGGGCACGAACACCGGCGAATCCGGTCGGGTCAGATCGCAGTAATCAGAAAGGTGCTGTCGAATAAGAGGAATCAGCGTATCCGGGATGTGTACGTTCCTGATACTGGATTCCGTTTTCGTCTTACCGAATTGGAGATCCCCTCTGTCAGCGTCACCGCGATTCACGGAGTGCCGGACGTGAAGTATCTGCCTGTTCAGATCGATGTCTTGCACCTGAAGCCCACAGAGTTCACCACATCGCAGACCACCCACTAAAGTCGAGAGGAATACGGACAGTCTGGTGTAATCGGGCATGGCGTCAGCCAGCAGGATTAATTCGGAAGGAGTCACCGGCGGTACATTGATGCGGGCGGGCTGTGGCGCTGGCGGAATATGGAATATGAAGGGATTGAAGGACAGCAATGGCTCCGAACCGTCCAATCCGCCTCGGGTGGCTGATTCCAGTACCGCCTTCAGCCGCATGCATGAGCGTCGGAACGCCCACCGTCCTTCCGGGTGAGGCGCATCATACCAAGCCTTGATAATGGACGGAGTGATCTCGTTAAGCGGCAGGTCCCCAAGACTTGGCAAAAAATGGCCAATGTCCAGGTAAAGATTGCGACGCGTGCCACCGGCGATACCATTGCCGTCGGGCAGCCGGTATTCCTCGGCCCATCGCATCACATAGTCACGGAACAACATATTGCGTTGTGTCCGGCTCTTTTCCTCGACGGCTTTTCGTCGGCTTCGTTCCGTTGGATGAACCCATTCGGCGATGCCGTTACGATGGAGGCTGACAAGATACTTTTCGGCTTCCAGCCATCTACGGGCTTCGAGCTCCTGATCCGGCTTGAACTGGCGTTGGACGCGTTTGCCGGGTTCTAATGGATTCGGATATCGAACCTGCCATGCGATTAGCATGCCGGTTCTGTCATAACGGGCCAGCACGGTTCCCCACTTGCTTCGCGGAGGCTTCTGCGGATGGTTTCCATGGGAATGCCTGATTTTCGGCATATTGATCTCCCTCGATCGCGAAAAGGCGCACCCCGCGTGCGCCTTGTGGGGAGATTGAAACCAAGGAACAGTGTAAGTGAATATGCTGAAAGAGCCGTTGCTTGTTTTTGTCATCTTGAGATGACAAACCGTCCAGGGTATCTTGAGTTCGACTGCATAGGATTCGATACTTTATATCGTGGCCTTAAGTCTGAGAATCATCTTCTGGGGCTGACCCTGAAGCTATTCACAGACTGACTGCATATTGAGAAAATTATTTGCCTGACCCCGATATGCCTTAATCGTGTAGGAAGACGGACTCAAAGGAGAGAAATGGCTATATCAAACACCATTGAGTTGGCTCCGATGTGGACGCTTCTTCTTTATTGTTCGATGATTGGATGCAATATCTATTATCTGCATTATCTTGATCGGCACCGATTTCAGTGGATTCCTGCACGCTTCTTCGTCCTGCCGATACTTATCTCGATCGTCTCTGCCGTTTTTGTAATGCTGACATATTGCGATGTCGCTTATTCAGCAAAAGCAGATATGGATATGAGAGATTTCTATATCTCATATATCCCTTTGGTTTCCATCCTGTTGGGAATTCTCATACTCATGGAAATCATATATTCCATAAAAATTTCCCTATCCAAGAAGAAGAATCGCAATGCGTAATAATCGACTGGTCAAATCGACGGCCTCCCTCTTGCTCGCCGTCACGGTCTCCTTCTCCTCGGTAATGGTGGCCTTGGTCACGCCGGCCGCCTCGCACAGGGCCTGCTGTTCGAGTTCTTCCTTGGCCAGGTGCAGGCGCACGTTCCATGCGGCGACCTCACGCAGGTGCTCTCCCAGTTCGACGGCCTGTGTCCTTGCCGTGGTGTTGCCGGTCATGTCCGTTCCTTTCGCTCGCGTGCCCTTGGTGGCTTGTGCGCACCATGCTATGGGCGGCGCGCTTGGTTGCGCAATACGACCGCCTCCCCGGTTCGGTCTGGTCGAACTGGGCCGGGAAAAACATGGAAAACGCAAGCGCTCCGCACCGTGTTGGCGCTTGGTGCGGGACTGATCGACAACCTTGGGCGGGATTCCGGGCGATTCAAGTGACAAGAGTCCCGGGATTCGCCCTCCATTGAAAGAGAGTTATCGCAATGACCAATCCTACCATCGCTTCCGTCCCGCGTGCGGCGGGAGCCGTGAAACCAATCCCGTCGCTGCGTGTGCGGATTGCTCGCGCGCACTTGCTGGCGGTGTTGCTGCATCCCGCGCGCTCGTCGCGCCGTCGCCGCCGGAGCGCCTGAGATGGGCCCGGCATCTCCACCGTTGCGTGCCCTTGCCGGTCCGTCCGTTCTTCTTCATCGTACGCCCGCATACCGGGCGTTTCTTCGCTTTGTTGGATGGCGTTCTCACACCATCCAGCCCCCACCGGGAGCGCATCATTTTCCACGCGGGGAAAAGACATGCCGACACGCCCACTCGTACAAGGCCAGACCTCGATCATAAGCACCACAAAAGTTCCTATAGGCCAGCATCGTGGTATCCAGGCCACCAAAACTACCCGACCGTCGTCACCGCCTAACCCGCTTCACCCACACCAAACAGCGAAAGGCCATTTAGGTTGCAGGTTCGTTTAAGGAACGTCATCGGACAAATCATTGGTATTCCAACGTTTCTTTATTTAAGGAGCAACTGCTGGCATACGCTTAATTCGCACAGCCGTCACTTACTATCAGAATTGGTAACTTCTTTAGCGTGCTTCATCAGGTTTGCTTGCCTGTAGGCTGGTCTCAGAAATCAACGGAGCAAGAGGAGACAGCATGATGGTTCAACTGGATGAGGTCACCCAATTCTCTCATATGCCGGAAGGGCAGTATTTCGACCGTAAGAGCGCCCGGATCAAGCCGGAGGATGCGGTTCGGCATGTCATTGCGTTCGCCAACGCCTCGGGCGGCCAGCTGGTCATCGGCATCGAGGACGATGGCACGATCACGGGATTCAGACGCGAGAATGCCAAGCCGATCGAATCCTTCGAGCAACTGCCGATCACACTGTGCGCGCCTTGGAGTACGACAAGGGCCAGCTGTGGTTCGAGGACGAGCTGGCTCGCGGCGGCGCGGGCATCGACGATGTGGACCGTGAGTTTCTGGCGCGGTATAAGCGGGTCATCGGCGCGGAGCACATGGACGACGAACGTTTACTTGTAGCCCGTGATTTCCTGCGCGATGGCCGGTTGACGGACGCCGGTGTGATTCTGTTCGCCGCCGATCCGATGCGGTTCCTGCCTTCGGCGTGGGTACGTGTGCTGCGCGTGGATGGCACCGAGCTGCGCACCGGGCGCAATCTGAACATCACCAAAGACGTGGAGTTCTCCGGCCCATTGGTCAGCGTGGTCGAGAAAGCCGGAGCGCTGATCGAAGCGCTGCTGCGCGACTTCCAGGTGCTTGATGACAACGTGAGGTTCAAAACGGTGCCCGAATATCCGCGTTTCGCGTGGTTCGAGGGATTGGTCAATGCGGTGGCGCACCGCGATTACTCGTTGCAGGGTGACTATACGCGTGTGATGATCTTCGACGACCGATTGGAGATTACCAGTCCGGGTACGCTGCCCAATAGGGTGACTTTGGAGAACATGCGCACCACCCGGTTCGCACGCAATCCGAAGATCTGCCATGTGCTCACCTCGTTCGAGATGGTGCGCGAGCTCAACGAGGGCGTGCACCGCATGTACGAGGAAATGGACGAACTGGGTCTGCCGGCGCCGGAGTTCAGCGAGCCCAACGGCATGGTCGTCAAGCTCGTGTTGCGTAACGACATCGCCCGGCGCGTGCCCTACGTGGCCGCAGCCGACGAGGTTCCGAATATGGCCAGGAACAAAACGGATGATCGCGGCCTTGTGGTGAATGGTCAGGAGCTTACCCCGGTGGAGCGCACGGCGCTGGACATCGCTGCGCGTGACGGCAAGGTAAGCACGCGGATTTTGGCTCAGGAGGCCGGCATTGGGCTGAGGACCGCATCCAAGACACTCGCCGCCTTGGCCGAACGAGGCCTGCTTACGTGGCATGGCACCAGCCGGAGGGATCCGCAACAGCACTACACATCCAAGTAGCTCCGCATTACTCCGCATTACTCCGCATTACTCCGCACCGCGCAAAGTCACAGCGGAGGCATGCATACAAGCACCGAACGACTTTGATGGTATGCAGCACCTGTCTTAACTCGAAACGAGGCCAAAAGAAAACATGAAAAGGGGAACCGATGGGAGCGATGGACTCTTACTCCAAGATGCTGAACACTCTTGCCGTGAGCATAGGCATGGCGAGCTTGCTGCGACGTTTTGAAGAACTCAAATCATCCTGGGATATTGTCCACGATTATATAGGAATGAATATCGAAATCATTGTCAATCAATTCCTGCATAGATACAGTTGCGCGCTCAGCCGAGTAGAGATATCGAACACTATCAGCACGTACTTGCCCCCGGATACCGAATTGAATGATGTTCTTTTCTTGAATGAGTGTCTAGTTCGAGTGGATGGTTGACGCATGTCCTGGGCATGGCTGACAGGTGTTCCGGGGCATGGTTGACGACGATGGGGTTGGCGGCCGTTGCGGCGTCATGGATGCACGGCGGCGGTCCGGCACGGCCGGCGACAATCAGACCACGTCCTGAGCGCAACGCGGCGAGCACCCGCGCGACAAGGCCGTCGCCGCCGACCCAAAGACCGGCGAGATCCTCGCCGGCCAGACGCTCGACGCCACCCGCGAACACCGATACCGCAAGCCGGCGAACGATGTCAACGATGCCCCACGACAGATGTGAAGCATGCCTCAGGAGACCCGTCAACTATGCCCCAAGACATCACACCTGTGGTACGATACAGTCGTATTTCAAATTTAACTGAAATATAACCAGACGATTCGATGGATCCTAAAGATCCATTGAGGGAAGAAATGGAATGATGAGCGTCGACGAAGAAGCCTGTGCAAGCCGGGACGTGAACATGACCAAGCTCCGCAATGCCCTCCTTGCTGCGGAATCCTCAGAAAATGAGCGTAGGCCTTCAACACATCCTGGACTTACAGTTCGGGATTATTAAGGAGTCGATAATTATCAAGCACCTTGGGTTATACCTTAAATACGAAAGACCGTTATTCGGAGAGGAGAGCCTCCCATCATCAGCGAAATATTGTCTGCTCTAAGCGACCCGACCCGACGCGAAATCCTTGAGTTGCTTAGGGAACGAAGTATGTCAGCCGGTGAGATTTCTTCGATGCTGCAAATGAAGCCTTCCGCAGTATCATACCATCTGAGTTATTTATATGATTCTGGTTTGATTTGCCGAATGCGTCAGGGGAATCGATTGATTTATCGACTTAACCTCACTGCAATTGACGAACTAATTGTTTATTTCGTGAATCTGTCCAAAAATAACGGGACTCAGCCTCACGATTTTAGTGAAAAGAAAGAATAGATGAAAAAAACGTATTAACATCAATTGTATCCACAATATCATACTTGCTAGCACTCGTACCCCTAGTGACTCTCGCCATATCTTGGTCGTCGATACCCGCAGTTGTTCCTGTTCATATTGGTTTTGACGGAAAGATAGACCGATGGGGATCTAAGTGGGAGCTGATAATTGTCGCTGTCATAATAGCTGTTCTATTTATATCTATTGTGACAGCACTTCGACTTAGCTTCCTTGGCAACAATAGAGAAACTGTACATGTCAGTAAAAAAGGGTGGAGCAAAGGAGTATTCTCCGCATCTTTGTCTTTTATCCTTATGGAAATCATTGTCGATGTGTTATTAATAATTTTTTTCGGAACAGTTCATGCAAATCCAGTCAGCATGAATCGAATTATTTCCTCCGGAGCCGGAGTCATATTAATTATCTTTGGCAATATCGCACCCCTTCTATCAATACCTAGTTGGTTTGGCCTGCACTTCCCCAAACTGCGGTCTCAAGCAAAAGTGGAATCGTTCGTTTCACAATCAGCAGGGTTTTCTGCACTCTTTTTCGGTATTATCTGCGTTGTTCTGTCATTCATTGTTCCTCTCCAATACTGCGGAATTATAGCTTTTCTCTGCTATGTATTGTCATTCATCCTGATAATGATATTGTGGCTTGTTGCATTACGAACCATGCACGATGACTGAGTTTCGTCTCACCGTATCTGCAGATGAACATGATTCTGAACCGACGAATGTCGGTGAGGTTAGGATAACCGATTTGTCGTTCCTGCTGACGCTCTTACTTGAGAATCAGAAGCATGGGGCTTCTGCATGCCTTGGGGGTGTCGATATCCCATGCTTATGAGCGGCGCTTTGGCTGCACCTCTCAGACGTATTGACGGTGGTTTGTACATAGATGTTTTGGCACGGATCATAGTCGTAGGTCTCTCGATGAAGTTGACGTCAGCTGTATTACAGCAACGGGTGTCAAGTGTCCTCTGCCACTCTTAGAGACAGGGTGAAGATCCAAATGCGGTGTTCGCAATTCTAGGATATACTTCGTTGGGCATGAAACGCAGGCATTCAACGTCAGGGAAACAAGAACTTGCATCAGCCGGCGACCGTGCTATATAATGCAATCAAACGTCTGAAATGTAGTATAAGTCCACCGCACGCTCTCGTTCCTCGGGACCGGACATACGATAATCCTTTCCTCCAGTCTCCAAGAAAACGTCCGCAGCCTGCTACCCGTCAACCTTCAAAGAAACAACATACTGACAGCAAGGAGGAATCAGTGTTGAAAAAAAAATGACAACTTAGTACCGCGCCAACACAGAAACGAGAATCGCTCTATATGGAATAGCAATGTATGGCTTTTGCTAGGTCTCGGACTCGGAGCATTCATCGGGCTTCTGACCTACACGCAACATTGGTTGTAACCAATTACGAAAAGATCACTCAATAAATCACGAACTTTTTTGGAGCTTCTTTTACGGTGATATGAACTGATTTTTGTTCCGTATTTCCTCTAACTTGATGGGGGATGATGGAACCATGGCAAGGGGCACGGGATACACGACCGAGTTCAGGGCAAAGGCCGTGAGGCTGCCGTCGGGAGTCAAGGGCGTCGTATTCGTCGGGCGAACGAGATACTGACGACGGCGTCGGCTTCCTTCGCGGCGAGGCCCGACCCGACACGGCCCTGATGGCCGCGTACATCGACGAACACGCCGCGTACTCCACTCGTCCACCCCAAGAGCACATGAAACAAGACCATCTACGATCGCATACGAGCACTCGCTTCCCAAAGAACACGCCACCCGTCGATATCAACATGTACCTTCTTCAGCCTGCCACCCAATGTCTACGAGGACAACCACTCGCTCCCCCTACAATAGTTAGTTGACGACATCCCACATTGTACAGTTGAGATGCCAACTATATACATATACATCTCCACGATTACTCGGCACCAACCGACGATATGCCGACGGTATTGTCTCGCCATCTAACTGCGAAGCACATCCCACCTTTTGTTCTATGAATACGTAGCACACCGCTTGCTTCGACTTCGCTGTCAACCGCCAGACATAGTAACCACCGTAGAACGGCTCAATGTATACCATACACTCGTATTTTATCAGAGTTAACGAAATACGAGCTGGTTTATGCACAGCCTCATGCTCCAGCCCATTATCCCGATCAAGTGAATAGTAGGCTTTATGGCGGTATGTACGCAGCCGGTAGTCAGCCTCCTTGCGGTCAAATTCTTTGAACATCTCTGCAACTTCGTCCGATACTTCCATAAAGCAATCCGACGTATAAAACGGATAATAGTCCCGCAGATTGATAATAGCCATATTGGCCTCCGTTTCGGTTGGTGGTTGACGAGCGACCGAAACGAAGGCGGTGGGGAGCGACACCGGGGGAATGACTTCGGGCCAACATGACCCGAAGCTACCCCATAAGAACGCAGAAGCGCCCGGGCGGCACAAGGCCACTCGGACGCATGAAATGACATAATAGTTAAGGTTCCGACAAATTCCGCATACATAGCCGGAATAACCCGGAGGCGGAGCTATGCTTTTTTAACTGGTGCAGGCTATGCAGACTACAAAAAAAAAATAAAACTGGCATGGCGGCATCCTCCTATTGCTGCCATGCCAATTTGCAAGGGGTAGGGTCTTCGTGAACCTTCGGACAAAAAGAAGCGGCGGCTCTAAAAAGCCGCCGCAGGGTGAACAAGCGTTTCAGAGTGCTGCTGTACGACGGCTTTTTCTTTTGCCGTCGTCCGGCAGATCAAAATATGAAACTATAATTCATTGATGGTTGCAGTAATCGACATATTGCGAATTCGCTTTGCCGGAGTATATACAGCTGCGATTGCCGCAATCGAGACAAACAGAAGAATAACGCCCAAAGAGGTAGTTGGGAACTGCCATACAGCAGATGGAAAATGCTCCGCAATAAGGAAAACATACAGCGATTTGCTAAGCGGCAAGCCAATAGCACAACCAACAACACACCCCAGAACAGCATAAGTGAATGCTTCACAAGCAATCATTTTTGCCATCTGCCGTTCATCCATTCCCACTGCCCGCATAGCCCCGTACTGCTTCATTCTGGCAGACACACTCATGGAAATGCTATTGACAATGTTCATTACTGTTACCAGTGCAATTATTGCCAGAAATGCATAAACACAGAAAACAAAAGCCATATAAGTTCCCGTAGTGCGTTCGTCGCGTTTATCTCGGAAGCTATATGTTTGATCTACGGAATTCTGGATTGCCTGAACATTCTCGTCCGTAACATCTCCCGTTGTCTGTATCTGCACAAGAGAATAACCTTCCTCTCCTGTCAAACGGACAAATGTCTCATCAGAGGTAATCAATGTGAGCTTCCCATTTGTCAATCCATTCTCACTGAATGGGTCGTTCTTTAACAGTCCGGCTATGGTAAGGGTTTTATCCCCAATCTGAACAGTGTCACCGATTTTCCATGTGCTGCCCTGATCGGATGTTGCCAAAACAAAATTGCTGTCCCCAGAAACTTTGGACAGGTCACTTCCCCTTTTCAAAGCACTGTCTTCTTTCAGACATTGTAAATCAAAATCGTCATAAGAAATCAGATCGACCGTGCCAGAGAAGTTGGCGTCGTCGTTTAGTTTGGCAGAAACATCAGACACATTACGCCGCCCGTAAACTTCCTTCACTCCATCCATTCCGCGGATGGATGTAAGCAGTTCCCGAGGGATCGTATTACCACCAGCACTTGCAATATCTATATCTGATGTGGCAGCCGACTGAGGAATCAGGCAATCCACAAAATTGACCATAACAGAGAAGCTCAAAAACAGGATGATGCTAAGTGCAAAAGAACCTGTCATCAGGAATAAATTCTTCTTCCCGGAGATTGCATGCCTGACACCAAGAAGGAATTCAATCTTTCCGAAGCCTGCATACGGCGAATGACACATTGTCTTTTCGTGACCTGCATTTCCAGACACCGCCGTGATGGGAGATACCTTAGCAGCATGTTTTGCCGGAGCATTTGCGGCAATCAGTACAGTAATCAGTCCCACAAAGATACCGCCAGCAACGCCAAAAATACTAATGCCAAAGAGGGGTATATCAGAAAATTCTTCTTTGACTACAAAACGCAGTACCGCGCAAAGTCCCCATGTAGCAACAACCCCTGAAACAAGACCGATAGGGATAGCTGTTTTGCACCAGTTCAATGCCTCCAAGCGGACAAAGCGGATAATCTGCTGCTTACTCATACCAATGCAGCGCATCATTCCGAAAAATTGGATTCTCTGTGCAACGCTGCTGTTCATACTGCTGGAAATCATCAGAACGCCCGCAATCAAAATCAGCAGGAACAGAACAACCGCGACAGAAAGAAGGGTTTGCCCCATGGAACTGCCGAGCAAGTCGCCAATAGAGAAACTTCCATGCTTACCAACCAATCGGGCCTGTTCCATCCGGAAACCCATTTCTGCCATACTGAATACTGCTGTTACCATAAACACAGCAAACACAATGCAAAGCAGCGTCATACGATTTTGACGGCGGTGGACTTTAGCGGAGATGGGAATGAGACTAAGATAGCTTTTCATTCACGACACCCCCCGAAATCCGTCAGTACACCATCGGATACCCTTAAAACACGGTCTGCGGTCTGGGCGATGCTTCTGCTATGTGTAATCATAACAATGGTCTGCTCATATTTTCTGGATGCTTCTTTCAGCAGCGCAATGACTTCGCTTGTGTTCTGCGTATCCAGATTGCCGGTCGGCTCGTCTGCCAAGATCAGAGAGGGACGTGTAATCAAGGCGCGTCCAATAGCGACACGCTGCTGCTGGCCGCCAGAAAGTTGGCTGGGAAGATGGTTCCTCCGTGCGGTCAGGTTCAGTACCGCCAGCAATTCTTCCAGATACTTCTTATTGGGTTCTTGGTAATCCAGCAGCACCGGGAAAATGATATTCTGTTCTACCGTCAGCTCCGGGATCAGGTTGAAGCTCTGAAAAATGAAGCCAATATTTCTACGACGAAATACCGTCAAGTTGCGGTCTTTCATAGAGAAAATGTCTTTGCCGTCAATAAACACCTTGCCGGAAGTCGGAGTATCCAATGCGCCGATCATGTTCAGCAACGTGCTCTTGCCGGAACCAGATTCACCAACTATGGCAACAAATTCACCTTTCGGAACAGAAAAGGTTGCACCTTTTAAAGCATGGACAGTGGCCTCGCCGTTTCCGTAGGTTTTTGATAGGTTTTGCACCTCTAATAAGTTCATTGTTCTAATACCTCTTTCTATTTTGGCATAGAAAAAGTACCATACGAATCCTACTGCAAGATGACACTCACCCTACAATTTTGTAGGAATCAGAAAATTGATCGTGAACGTCGTTCCTACGCCCAATTCGCTGTCTACTTCTATTGTTCCGCTGTGGGCTTCAATAATCGCTTCTGCAAGCGGAAGCCCCAAGCCAACACCCTGTGTGTCTTTTGAAAAACGGCTGCGGTAAAACCGCTTGAAGATATGGGGAAGATCTTCCGGGTGGATACCACTTCCATCATCTTTTACTACAACCTGCACCATTGATGTAAACTCACGCCACGAAACTTGAATGGTACTTCCTGCTTTCGTATGATCCAGAGCATTTTTTATGATGTTGCCGATTGCCTCCATAAACCAATGCGCGTCACAGATCAGCATGACAGTATCTTGTCCAGCAAAATTCAAATTTATTTCCCGCTGCTGCGCCTGAAATGCAAATCGCCTTTGGATTTGCGCCATCATATCATCAACATAGTGTTCGCTTTTTCTCAGAACAATCGTCCCGGCATCCAACTTCGTAATCGTGAGAAGATTTTGGACAAGGACTTCTATTCGGTCAAGTTCTTGTTCAGAAAGATCAGTAAATTCCTTAATCGCCGGAGAACTAGCAGTTTCTTCTTGCAGAAGTCCATTGTATATATTCAGAGCCGCAAGAGGCATCTTTAATTGGTGGGATATGTTCGATATGGTGTCTTTCAAGAAAATCTTTGCGTCTCCCTCATTCTCTGCATGAGCATTTAAGATCGCGACCAAAGCATTTACTTCATGGAACAACCGATATAATTCGCCCTCGTCATTACAGTCGATCCGTGCATCGTGATTGCCGGAAATATATCTCCGTATCTGTGTCACGGCGTTTTCCATGATCTGCTCCTGCTTTCTAAAATAGAAATACAAAGAGATAAAGATCAAAGCTCCCATGCAAATTGCAGACACCAATACATACAGTGCTGCAAACTTCCATTGCAGACTGACCGCAGCAACGGAGAATGACGAGAAACCAACGACAATCAACAGGATACAGATGAAAAGCTGTTTGATTTTTCGGTTTGCCAGTATTCGCATAGCACACCTCATTCCGTCTTATTCCATTTGTAACCAAAACGCCGAACAGTGACGATCTTCTGTGGATTGCCGGGATCATCCTCAATTTTTATGCGTAATCTTCGGATATATACCGTCAGGGTGCTGTTGTCAATATAGTCTTCCTCACAGTCCCAAAGCCTGCTCAAAATTTGCTCCGACGACAGGACAATGTTTGGGTTTTCCATAAACAGACACAGCAATTTATATTCACTGGCCGTCAAGTCGATCAGAACATCATCTTTGTAAACTTCATGCTCTAGTAGTTGTATTCTTATTCCATTTGAACTCAATTCTGTATCAGTCTGATTGAAGTTCTCACTTCTGCGAAGCAGAGCATTGACCCTTGACAGAAATACCGCCAATTTGAAAGGCTTTGTAATATAATCGTCACCTCCTATGTCAAGGCCCATAATGATATCCGTCTCTTCATCTGCTGCGGTCAGAAAGATAATCGGCACCTTTGAATTCTGACGAATCTTTTTACATAAATCACAGCCGGAACCATCTGGCAGAGATACATCCAATATAACTAAATCATATTTCCCATTCATCCACAGATTTTCCGCTTCTGAACTTGTCCGGGCAATATCAATCTCATATCCCTGTTTCTTAATTGCAAAGGATAATCCATTAATCAAGCTCAAATCATCTTCGACATAGAAGATTCGTTTCATGTATTATCACCACCCATAGATTTATCTGCTTTACATCGTTTATCCAACGGTTTTTCTGCATCTTTGGGAACCAGCCAGACGCCGGCCATCTTCACAGCGCCGGGAATACGGCCACCGGCGCAATAGTAGTTTACCCGTCGAGGCGTTACACCCCATTTCTCACTTGCCTCTTTCAAAGTCATATAATTCATAGCGCACCTCCATCTGTTCTACTGTAGTTCTTTTGCTCGAACAATATCAATCACCTGCAAACCGTACAATGTGCGTGAATCCTCCCACTGGAAAAACATCGTGATGCGCGCCAAGTCAGAGGGAAAATATCCTTCGGTATTTCCGATCAGTTGGTAACGGGCAATCCGGCTTGCTTGGGCTGCCTGATCTGCCACCTTATCCGCCATGACCAATGCGCCATCGCATCCCTGCTCGGCAATCACATTGACGCGTTCGAGACAATGCTGAAGTGATACCTGATGTGAACTGTGAGCATGAACAGCTGAGCTCAATCATTGCCGTCAAACCGGTCAAGTTCAGGCTCGATGTCACGCTGTCTTTGACCCTGCGATGCAGTACTCGCCTTGGATACAAATCTGCGGTCCTGCCATGCTGCGTCCTGAAATATCCATAGATAGCCACCTCCCGAATCCTCCAGGCTTAGGAGATGTCGTCACCTCGTTTGATTTCATGCGCCGATGGGTGAGAATACGAAGCGTGAATTCAAAACGTGGTCAGGCCACAACGTTTGATGTGCTGTTGCCACTGGTCAGGTCTGGGCAGCGTAATCAATCCCCTTAACGCAATGCCGACAACGCCAGCACTGCAATCGAAGCAGTGAGAATGAACGAGATCGCCGTGTAACCGAGCCGTTCACTACCGAGCCCGGCCAGTGCGCTGACCACAGGGCCGACGGCCATACCAATGACACCCATGCCGGCAGAGACCTTCCCCAGATTCTCCTTGTTAACCAGCAGCGTCTGGAAGCCGCCGACCACAGCGTTGCCTGCCGGGAAGACAAGTAAGGACGCGAACAGAAACGCCATACGCACAACAGTTTGACTGGCAAACGCCGCGCCCAGCGACCCCACGGCCATGAGCAGGTAGAAGGCCACCACCACGATGCCGCCTGGTACACGCTGCACGACGAGGGAGGCAATCACAGATCCGACCAGCACCCCGACCGACACCGACGAGCTCATGAGCGCCGCCGACAGCACACCTTTGGTATCATGGCTAATGTCCAGCACAGTGATAAGCAGAAAGGCGTTGAAACAGGCGAAGGTCGTGGCGCTGGAGAGCATAAGCCATCGCTGGAACCTGTCTGTGAGCAGCCATTTCAGAGTTAAGGCACAGATGGCTTATCCTTCATATTGACATACGAGAAGAGGTCAAGATGAATATTCGACGTATGCAGCGGGCGATTGTCATCTTGCTGATACCTCTTGCACTTGTAGGCTGCGCTTCGACTGAGAACAAGCAGTATGGAGGGCAACCTACAAGTGCGTCAGGTGATCAGACCGCGCAAACGGTGCGGGTCGAGACCGGTGACATCGTTCCCACGCGTTCTTTGAAAACGCAGGTCGGCGCTGGCGTTGATTTCGCCGTGCTGGCGAACAAAGTCGGCGTCTTCGTCCCGTCGGTGGAATCCGGCCAGCGGGTCGAGCAGGGGACTGTGTTGGGAAGTGTCGAAGACCGGCAATTGGTTTCTCCCGTGGGCGCGACCGTCGTGAGCGTGATCGCTGCGCGAACGACCGTCCCCGCCAACTATCCGGTCGTGACCCTGCGTTTCGACGGCTTCGGCCTGACCGGGGATCTATCCAATCTCGTGGCGACCGTCGGCAACGCTCCTTTCGCCGGGAAATTCCAGGTCACGGATGGCGTCGGCCCGACGGACTGCTCGGGCGTCGTGCCATTGGCCTCGGACGCATCCTCCGGAGCGGAGGGACAGTCCTCCACGATTTCGATCTCCGATTCCTACGCCTGCCTCATTCCCACCGATTCCTTGGTGAGGGCGGGACAGTCGGCGATACTGGTCGTGACGGCACAGGCACGCAACGACGTCGCGTCGCTGCCGGTCACCGCCGTGGCCGGCAGACTGCAGAAGGGACAGGTCCGCCGTCCCGACGGCACGGTTCTCGACGTCGGCCTGGGCGCCACGGACGGCGCCCGCATCGAAATCACCTCGGGACTGAAGGCGGGAGACGCCGTGTCGGCCACTCCTCCCGATCTGGATCCGCAATCCAAGTAGGGCGGCACCGCATGTCTGAATCAACGAAGCCGCTCGTGGCCCTGCAGGGAGTGTCGGCCGTCGTGACCCTGGGCAACAAGGACAGGCTCACGACGGTGAACGACGTCTCCTTGGAGCTGTTCGCCGGCATGACATACTCGATAGTGGGCAAGTCGGGAGCCGGCAAGACCAGCCTGATAAGCATCATCGGGATGCTGAACACGCAGTTCAGCGGCCGTTACCTGTACAAAGGCCAAGACGTCGGCGCGTTGTCCGACAGGCGGCTCTCGTTCATGAGGGCCGGGCACATCGGCTTCGTGTTCCAGAACTATTCGTTGATCGGTCATCTATCGGCGCTCGAAAACGTCGAGCTGGCATTGTGGTACGGCCAGCATGCCCGCCGTCCCCGCGCCACGGGCGCTTCCGCCTCGGCCCGCAGGCGCAGGTGCCTTGCCGCGCTCGCTTCGGTCGGTCTCAGGGACAAGGCGAGGGAACTGCCGAAAAGACTCTCGGGCGGCGAACAGCAACGGGTTGCGATCGCCCGCGCCCTGGTCAACCAGCCCGAGCTTCTCATCTGCGACGAGCCGACCGGAGCACTCGACACCAAGACCAGCGGCGAGGTGCTTTCGGTGCTGCGGGACGCAGTGCGCGAGCATGCCACGACCTTGCTGCTCGTCACCCATGACGATGATCTCGCCGCCACCTGCGACATCACGTACACCATGTCCGGAGGCGAGCTCCATGCTCCGTCAATTGATTAAGGATCTACGGCTCGCCCCTTTGCGATCCGTACTCACCGGTCTGTCGATGCTCATAGGGATCGTGGCGGTCATACTCGCCGTCCTCGCGGGAACCATCGGCAAGGACTACCTGGTGGCGATCAACGAACAACTCTACGGGCGCACCCCGCTGGTCACCGTTTCCATGAACAGCCCGAGACTGAGCGACGCGGATGATTTCTCGCGCCTCGCCGACGCAATCGCGGCCAAGAACCATGAGACGGCGATCATCCTCAACCTCGATACCGACATCACGTTCTCTCCCGGAACGCAGTCAAACGGAGGAATCAAGGGAGACGTCGTAGCGACCACTCCCGGATATTCGAGCATCTACAACCTTCCGATGAAATCCGGACGCTGGTACGCCGGCGGCGAACGATCGACCGCATCGATCGTCGTCAATCTCGCCGCGGAACAGAACCTCCCCAAGGACTCCACCGCATACGCGAAGACAAACCAAACCACGATCGCGACCCCGTTCACCGTGACCGGCGTCGTCAACGACGGACGCACGGACCCAACCATCTATGTCAACGCCCAAGCGCTGACCCAATACATGAGGATCGTTTCGCGAAGCGCTACCATCCTCTGGCTGGATTTCCCGCAACTCGGCAAGCAACGGGTCAGGACCGTTGTCGAAGACATCCTGTTCGACTCCATAGGAGGCTCCGTGTCCGGCGTTCAGACAATCGACAACGCGCAAAGCTACGAATCGGTGATCGCGGTCATGCAAATCGCGTTCGGCGTCTGCGCCATCCTGCTGCTCTTCGTCTCGGCCATCGGCATCGTCAACATCGGCCTGGCGTCATTGGAATCCAGAACACGCGAGCTCCTCGTCAGACGCGCGCTCGGCGCCACGCGAGCATCCCTCATAGGCCTGGTGATCGGAAGCCAGCTCATCATCGGTCTTTCGGTGTCGCTATTGGCCGTCGCCATATCGGCATGCGCGGTAGGCGCGCTCCCGGCGTTCCTGCCGTCATACTCGCCTCTGCAACCCCCTGCATTCCCCCTCGCCGCCGCCATCGCAGCCGTCTCGGCGGCGCTGGCGACCTCGATCATCGGGAGCCTCGTCCCCGCCATACGCGCGGCCAGGCTCCAACCGGCACTGGCATTGCGGTAGCCCAAACACCACACACATCACCAACAAGGAGATGCAACCAAGATGAAATCCACCCTCACAAACGCAGGCAAGAAAGCGCTGGCGACGGCATGCGCCGGCATCCTCGCCCTGAGCCTCGCCAGCTGCACCAACGGCGACGTCTCGAACGCGGACGGCTCCAGGAAAATCGTCGGCTACGACGAGATCAACAAGGAATACCGGGAATCCATCGGCAAACTCTCCTGGCCCCAGGACTACACCCCGCCTGAATCCATGCCGTCGGATTCCGGCACGTCCTTCCAACAAGGATGGGGAGACACCCAGGCATCCAATCTCTTCCAGTGCGCGTGGGAGAAGGAATGGCTCAACACCTATTCCACTCAACCGGAACGCAGCGAAGAAGCGCTCAAGGAACTGGAGAAAGTCCCCGAGATGGGATTCATGAGCCCTGACCGAGCCGATGACGCGACCCGACGATTCTTCAAAGACAACATCGACAAAGCCAAACTCGGCGACCCCTCCGGCATCCAACAAGACGTCACCGCAAACTGTCCAGCATCCTAAGACCCTAAAATAACTAAGAAGGCTATTCGCTGTTTGTGGTGGGTGATGGT
>CWHD01000047.1_pt2 | contig 95250 bp, 70 predicted proteins | sample 673061 | NCBI WGS metagenome assembly CWHD01 (sample SAMEA3735893, study PRJEB9488) | human gut metagenome | biome: ENVO:mammalia-associated habitat; material: ENVO:feces | place: Malawi | collected 2009-02-27 | reverse complement strand
GAACCGGGACAGCGGATTCTGTCCCGGTTCGCGCGTCAAACGGTTGATATGTGGACCGGGACAAGCCAGTGGCACGGCGACACAGCAGATGCGCTCAATTGCACCGTAAGCCGTACGGTTTCGTCACTTTTTCATTCGCACAACGAGCAAAACCACATGACCTTTGTGCGCCACCGCCACATCAACCGACCGTCGCCTTTATTGTGGCGGTTTCCAGTATGGCAACAGGACAGAAAAGCCTCCTCCGGTGAGAGCCGGAGGAGGCTTGGGTGGAAGCGGACCTTTACTTCACAGAGTCCTGCAATTCAGGACTGGCCTACGGCCAGACCCAACATGACCTCGCGAGTACGCGACCTATCCGGCCGCCCGGGCCGGGAAACAGCCCACGGGGCTGTTTCCTTAATCGGCTCGTCTCGCTCGACGCGGTGAAGTAAAGCAGCGCCTGCGCTGTTTTACTTGACCGCTCCTCTCATCACTCCACCGACAACCCACTTTTGGGCGAAAATGTAGACGATGAGGATCGGGGCCATGGCCATCAGGTAGCTGGAGAATGCCATCGGGTAGTTGGTGGCGAACTGCGAGCTGAAAACGTACTGGGCGAGCGGGATGGTCTGGTTCGACTGGTCGGTCAGAATGATCAACGGCAGGAGGAAGTCGTTCCAGGCCCACAGCGCGGTCAGAATGGCGATGGTGGCGTTAATCGGGCTCATCAGCGGGAAGATGATGGTCCAGAAAATGCGCCACGTGGATGCGCCATCGATGCGGGCCGCCTCTTCCAGCGAGACCGGAATCGAACGGATGAAGCCAGTGGCGATGAACAGGTTCGTGCCCAAGCCGAGCACCGTGTACAGGATGATCAGGCCGACCTGGTTGTCCAGATGCAGGGAGCCCATCTGCTTCGCAATCGGCAGCATGACGACCGGGAACGGCACGAACATGGCGGCGATGAAGAAGTAGTACAGGAAGCGGAAGAAGCGCTTATCCATGTTGCGGGCCACGGCGTAGGCCACGAAGGTGTTGGTCAGCAGGGTGAGCACCACGGCGGCCACCGTGATAATCGCGGAGTTGAGCGCGGCCTTCGGGTAGTTGACCTTGGCGGAGGCGTCGGCGAAATTATGCCACTGCCACGAGGTGGGCAGAGCGAAGGTGCCGGCTTCGGCCGGGGTCTTCAGCGCGGTGACGATGGTGAAGTAGAGCGGGATCAGAATGGTCAGGCTCAGCACTGCCACAGCGGCGGTCAGCCACCAGTTGATGCGGTGATCCCTGCGGAACTTGGCGGGCTTACCGGCTTTGGACGGAGCAACTGTTGCAGTAGTCATTTCTTATCCTCCCCTAAATCAGATTTGTTCCTGGCTGCGGGAAATGCGCAGCTGCACGAAGGCGATAATCGCCAGCACGATGAAGAAGAGCACGGCGTTCGCGGTCTGGTAGGCGTACTCGCCACCGGTCAGGCCACCCTTCCAAATGAGGTAGGTGACGGTTTCGGTGGCGGAGTTCGGGCCGCCATCGGTCAAGGCGACGACCTGATCGAAGGTACCGAGCGCGTTCTTCATGGACAGCACGAGGTTGATGGTGAAGAACGGTCCGATCAGCGGGAAGGTGATCTTCCAGAACTTCTGCCAGGGATTGACGCCGTCGATGGCGGCGGCCTCGTAGATTTCGTCGTCGATGGTCTGCAGACCAGCGAGGTAGATGAGCACCGAGTAGGCGATGCCCTGCCAGACGGCGAGGAAAACGATCGGGATCCAGCTGAGCTGCTCATTGGTCAGCAGCGAGGTGGACAGCCACTTGATGCCGAGTGCCTTGCCAAGTTCGGGCAACGGGTTCATGAAGATGTACTTGAACACGTAGCCGATGACCAGCACGGAGAGGGTGTAGGGAATGAAGAAGATGGCACGGAAGCCGTTTTTGAAGGCGATCTTCGAGTTCAGCATCACCGATAGGAACAGGGCGATCACATTGATCAGCACTGTGATGAGAATGGCGATGAAGAATGTGAACAGGTAGGCGTGGCCCACACGGTTGTCTTGAAAGAGAGCGATGTAGTTCTTCAGGCCGATGAACTTGTAGTCGCCGTATCCCTGCGAATTGGTGAAGGAATACTTTACGCCGTCAAGAAATGGCAGGTAGAGGAAGAAAGCGAAGATGATGGCCGCCGGAACCGCCATCCAATAATAGGCGGGGTCCACTTTGCGGGTGGAGAAGGCGGAAACCTTCTTCTTGGCGGGTTTCTTGGCAGCGGACTTAGCGGCCGGAGCAGCGGTCTTAGTTGCAGTTGCGTGTGACATGATGTTCTCCTCTCCTACCGATCACTCGAAGGTCCTGGCTTGGACCTTGTCCCATTCGGTCTGCATCTGGTTCAGGAAGCGGTCGGTGTTGCCGGAGGTCACCATGGTCTGCAGGTAGCCGCCGATATTGATGGACGAAGGAATGTAGTGATCGCAGAAGTCGGCCACTCGGTTTTCCTCGAAGAACGGGCGCACGGTTTCCAGCGCCTCATTGCCGAAGTAGGTGTCCTTGAGTGGGGTGATAGCGGACTGCGCATCGGCGTAGGCGTCGAGCTGATCCTTCTGCATGAGGAATTCGACGAGTTTCATCGATTCTTCGGGGTACTTGGTGTTTGCGCCGATGGTCAGCATCACATCGTCGCCTGCGGTGAGGATCTGTTCGCTGGCGTCATCGGTGGCCGGCATCTGGGCGAAACCAAGTTCAATGTCCGGGTTGATGAGCAGGATCTGTGGAATGGCGTAGGTACCGAGCGGAATGATTGCGGCCTTGCCTTGGGCGAAGTTCTGCGTGCCCTGCTGGTAGGTGACGCCAGTATCGGCAGTGGAGTAGGTGAAGAGTTCGGATTCCTTCTCGACTGCGGTCTTCCACAGTTCCTGGAACGTGGTCTTGCCTTGCTTGAGCTCGGTGTACTTCGATTCGGGAACCAGCGTGCCGGCCAGGGAGGCGAGCGGTGCCTGGGTGGTCCAGGCGTCGGCCACGGAACCCTGCAGCGGGTTGATGCCGGCGTCCTTGAAGGTGTTGAGCATATCGGTGAACTCGCTCCAGGTGGTCGGCGGATTCTCCGGGTCAAGGCCAACCTTGCGGAACAGAGCCTTGTTGTAGATGTAGCCGGAGGCGTTACCCGCGAAGGGCAGGCCATACAGGCGCTTCTTGGAGGAATCGGTGGTCTGCACCAGGTTTTTGGCGATCTGCACCATGCCGGGGTTGAGGGTGTCCACGATGGGCTCATCGGTGAAGTCGTAGAAAACACCGGATGCGGCGAAGTTGCCGAAGCTGATGTCGCCGTTGAAGGTGATTACGTCCGGCACGCGGTTCTTGACGAAGCGGGTGCGTAGATCGGTCTGGGCGTTGGCGGAGTTGTTGATGTTGACCTTGATGGTCGGGTTCTGCTTTTCGAAGTCGGCGACCATGGACTTGAACTGGTCGGCGGCCTCGGACTTGAACTGGAAGAAATCCAGCGTAACGGTACCTGCGGTGCTCGATCCGCAGCCTGCCAGGCCGAAGCCGACGGCGATAGCGCACACCACAGCAGCAGTGCGCACGGCCAGACGCTTCAGTCTAGGCGTTGAATGTGGGGAATCGGACAGCATATTGTTGACTCCTTTATCTCTTTCCTTCCGGCTTCAGCGCCGGCGGCTCTTCCACTTTCAAAAGTAACGATTGCGCCATTTCATTCCCAGCGCCAGCGAGCCCACTTGCACAAGAAACAAAAAGCGCGGTATTTTGTGATTAACGCAATAAATAATGCAAAGGGGCTTAAGCATGTCTGACGCCAATGCGATTCCGCAATGGTTTTCCGGATCCGAGCATACGCATCGCGTGGCGGCAGCCATCGCCCAATATGGGCCGATTGCGCGCACCACATTGGCACAGATGCTGGGATTGAGCCAGGGTGCGCTCTCCCGCATTACCAGCGATTTGATCTATGCCGGAGTCATCGAAGAACTGCCGGCTGTGGCCAGAACTACAGGCAAGCTGCCTGAACGGTTTACTCCCAAGGAGAGCTCGGATCGTCGCGGCCGGCCGCAGACCGCATTGGTATTATGCTCGAACGCACGCACCTTCGTAGGCGTCAAAGTGCACGGCACATCCATTGTGTCGGCCGCCGTGAACGCGCATGGCGAGGTGGTTTCCTGCCGACATGAGATACCAATTGGTGCTGATCAGTCGGCAGAATATGTGACATCGTCGATAGCCACGCTGGTTCGTGAATGCTCTGATGATGTCGCCGCCACCGGCCTGCCCGCTCCCACTGCCGTGGGCGTAGCGGTCGGAGGTCACGTGATCGATGATTCCATCGTCACGTTCGCCCCATTCCTGCACTGGGAGGGCACCACAGATTTAGGCGCAATGGTATACGAGGCCACCGGATTGCCATGCGGCGTATTCAACGATATCGATTCGCTGCTGGTGGATGCCTCCTGGTTCGGGCCGGGTGTCGGCGTGGATATGTTCGCCGTGGTGACCATCGGCGTGGGTGTTGGTTATTCGCTGGCCGTGAACGGCAAGCCAGTGCAGTACCCGGATAAGAGCTATGGTCTGGTGGGCCACGTGCTTATCGATCCGGAGGGGCCGCGCTGCACCAGCGGACATATCGGCTGTTCACAATGCTTGACTGACGATTCGATCGCCGAACAGTACTCTGCGATTGTGGGTCGCGCGGTCAGTTTTGAGGACTTTGCGCGCGATGCCAAGGGACGCGTGCCGCAGGCCACGCAGTTGGTGAACCGGACGTGTTTCCGGTTGGGTTCGCTGGTGGCTACGGTGGCGAACATCGCGATGCCCGGACATGTGATGATTGCCGGGGAGTCCGCGTTTTTGGCCAAGCTCGGCACCGATTCGCTGCGCGATGGCATTCGTTTCTACCGTCACAGCCAGACCCAGCCGGTCAAGTTCACGATTATGGATCACGACTGGCAGCTCTGGGCCAAAGCCGCTGCCAGTCGCGTGATTGTGAAGCATATTGGGTAGGCCGTTCTTGGCTCCCCTCTCTGAGGGGAACCAAGAACGTTGCTTCGCCACAGTCACTCCGCCACGACCAGCAATTACGGACTTGCCTATCGGCAAGGCTCAATCCCACCTTCGCTCAGCTGTCGCTTCGCTCAGGCCGTGGCTACTGACAGCCTACTAGGCTGTCAGCTTAACGCCACAGCCTTGAGCAATACTGCCTGCTGGGGGTGGAGGGACGGGGGACGGATGCCGTAGCGCTGCAGGGCTTCACCGGTCAGGACTACGCCTTCCTCACTCCACCAGCCGAGAGTGCTCTGGCCGTTGGTCAGACCGGTCAAATCCAAGCTCGGGTCGAGCGGGCTGACGCGGTAGGTGCGCTCGGGGTCAAGTCCGGGCAGGTGCACGGGCGCGGCCGGATAGGTCTGGCTGGTGGTCAGCTGGGTGAAGCGGTAGATGGCGGCGTCGCGGTTCGGCATCACCATGCCATCCAAGCGCACGGCCGGATCGTTGGAGTCGGCGTGCACGCAGGTGTCGATGGCGAACCAGTCGCGGTGCTTCTTGAATTCGGCCACCCACACGGCCAGCTTGGCGAGCGCCTCGTCCGGCTCCTTCAACAGGTTCCATTCGATGCCCATGTGGCCGAAGAACGCCATGGCCATGCGCAGTTCCTGGCTGGTGGCACGCTGGGTGGAGTGCGCGGGACTGGCACCCACGTGCTCGCCCATCATCGCCGGCGGCACCAGCAGCGAGGTGTAGCGCTGGATGTCCGCGCGCTCGACCGGGTCCACGCAGTCGGAGACCCAGATACGGTCAGCGTGCTCTAGGATGCCGAGGTCCACGCGGCCACCGCCGGAGGAGCAGCTTTCGATCTCAAGGCCCGGATGTGCGGTCTTGAGGCCCTTGAAGATGTTGTAGACGGCGAGGGTCTGCGCGTGCACGGCCGGGCGGCCGGAGCGGCGGGAACCGGGCTCGGTGACGAGCTTGTTGTGGTCCCACTTGATGTAGTCGATACCAAGCTCGCCGACAAGCTGGTCCATGCAGCCGTAGATGTAGTCGAACGCATCCGGATTGGTCAGATCGAGCACCTGCTGAGTGCGGCCCTGCAGCGGCAGTCGGCCGGTGGTGGGCGAAAGAATCCAATCGGGGTGGTTGCGGGCCACGTCGGAATCGGGGTTGACCATTTCCGGCTCGAACCACAAGCCGAATTCCATACCCTTGGCGTGCACGTAGTCGGCGAGCGCCTTCAGGGACTTCGGACCATCGGGCCAGACGTCCTGCGCAATCTGCCAGTCACCGAGGCCGGAGGTGTCGTCGCGGCGGGAGCCGAACCAGCCGTCGTCCACCACGAATCGTTCCACGCCGGAGTCGGCGGCCTTGTCGGCGAGCGCCTTCAGCGTATCGAAGTTGTGGTCGAAGTACACGGCTTCCCATGTGTTGAGGATCACCGGACGGCCGTGCGAGAACAGGCGCGGGTGCAGGGAGCGCACGTAGGAGTGGAAGCGGGCGGCGATCTCGTTGAGACCATCGCCATAGGAGCCGAACAGCCACGGGGTGTCGTAGGAGTTCTGGCCTTCGCCAGGGCCAGCGAGCGTCACTTCGCCGCCGAACAGGAGTTCGCCGCCGCCGATCACGCCGGTTGTGTAGGGCAGACGTTCGGCGGACAGCACGGAGTTGCCGCTCCAGCCCACGTGCACCGAATAGGCGTCGCCATGCTCGAAGCCGAAACCGGGCACGCCGGCGGTCAGGAGCAGGGATGCGTCGAAGTCAGGGCGGCCGGCGAGCTGCGGCTTTTCGAAACGGCCGACGGTCAGCGGCTGGCGCTGCGGACTGCGTTCACGTAGATGGTGACCGGTGGTGGTGAGGATTTCGCCGGCGGATTCGGGCAGCGGGAAGCCGAGCTCGATCTTGCCGATCTCGAGCGGGGCTCCGGCGTCTGCACCGAACAGGTTGGTTACGGTGGCCTTCTGACGGACCAGGCCGCCGGGGAGCAGTTCGAGGTGCCACTCGACTTCCACGCCCTGCTCCTCATCGCGCGCGGTGACTATGACGCCGGGCACGCGGACCGGACCGGTGGCACGGGCATGGCCGGCCACATCGGTGTAGCTTTCGCCGGACACGGCATCGAGGGTGGCTTCCAGCACGCCGCCGGCCTCGATATTGGTCACGGTGAACTTGGGGAAGAGCTCGACGCCGGCGCGGCGCAGCACCACGCGCTGCTCGCCGATCCAGCTTTCGGCCTGGGTGGGCAGGATGGACGGCCAGGCGGTGTCGTCGAGCGCGCCGGACACGCGCTGCGGCTTGAGCGCATCGTACGCAGCGAGCAAGGTCTCAGGATTGCTCAGCGGACGACCCCAATGAATGATACGCGGCAGGTCATCGCCGGCAGCGACCAGACCGATTGCCACGTTGGCATCGGGCTCTGCAAGATAGATGGCGGTGAGCACGGTTCCGTCAGCGGCGGTACCGGTGAAGGTGGCGGTGTTCTGGGCCATAGTGTCTCCTTCGACGTATACGGAATGCATTGAACTACTGATTGTGATGGTAGAAGAAATGGAATATGTTGCCTTGGTGCCGCGTGTTGGATGGATGAAGTAAGTATTTGAGCGATTTACCGCCGATGAGCGAAGAACGCGCTGAGGAGAGCCTGGCAATCGGCTTCTGCCACACCGCCATACACTTCAGGGGCGTGACCAATATGGGGATCGCGCGGGATATCCCAGATTGACCCGCAAGCACCGAGCTTGGAGTCCCACGCGCCAAACACGATGGTGCCGATATGGGTTTGGATGCATGCGCCGGCGCACATCGGGCAAGGCTCAAGCGTAACAGCCAGTGTGCAATCGGAGAGATTCCACGAGCCTAATGCGCGGGCGGCCTCACGCATGGCGATGATTTCGGCATGTGCCAATGGATCGCCATCGGCCTCGCGTGTGTTGTATCCTCGCCCGATAATCTGGCCGTCGGCGTTCACCACCACTGCGCCAACCGGCACATCGCCGGCTGCCGCGGCCCTTTTGGCGAGCTCCAGCGCGCCGTGCATCGCCTCGTCATATTCCATATGCCCCATATGAACGAGTGTATGCCTTTTTCTCATATCGTCTCATGATGTGCATAATCGGCCGCAATCTTAACGTTTTTCTTCATGGTTCCCATATACTTTTGGTGGAGAAGAGATACGAGAAGGCGGCAACATGGCGGTATTTGAGCTCATCCTATGCATCATTGCGGCGGTGGTGGTGAGCTCGTTTGCCAGTCGCTTCGTGCCCAAAGTCTCCACGCCGCTGGTCCAGATTGTGCTGGGCGTGCTGGTTACGTATCTGCCGTTTTTCCCGGATGCAAAGCTCGACCCGGAACTGTTCATGGTGCTGTTTATCGCGCCATTGCTGTATTTGGAAGCCCACGAAATCGATAAGTCGGCGTTGCTGAAAACGCTGGATCTGAGCCTATCGCTGGCTATCGGACTGGCTATCGTCACGATGGCGGCGGTCGGATTCACTTTGCATGCCGTCTGGCCGTCCATCACCTTAGCCTCAGCCTTAGCACTCGGCGCGGCACTCGGCCCGACCGATGCGGTGGCCGTCAGCTCCCTCGGTAAAGAAGCCTCGCTGACGCAGCGTCAGCGCAGTGTGCTGAAAGGCGAATCACTCTTCAATGACGCTTCCGGCATCGTCGGCTTCCAGTTCGCTCTGGCCGCCGCCTTCACCGGAGAATTCGCCGTGGGGCAGGCCGCCGGCGAATTCCTGATGTCCTTCTTCGGCGGCACCCTGTTCGGCCTGGTCATAGCGGCGGCGGCCAACTGGCTGTTCGAAACCGTGCGGTCCCTGGGCTGGGAGACCACCACCACACGCATTCTGATGGAGCTGTTCCTGCCCTTCCTGCTGTATCTGGGCGCGGAGGAATGTCACGTGTCCGGCATCCTGTCGGTGGTGGCCGCCGGCCTGTTCATCCGATTCGACCGAACCGGGGTGGGCCCGAACGTCGCACGGACGAATATCGTGTCCTCCTCGGTGTGGGGCGTACTGAGCTTCTCGCTCAACGGCGCGGTGTTCATTCTGCTGGGCATGCAGCTGCCGCGCGCCATGAGGGCCAGCTGGTCTGACCCGCATATCAGCAATACCGTGCTGATCGGCATTATTCTGCTGGTCACTCTGGTGGTAATCGCGCTTCGATTCTTCTGGATTGCGGCCATGCTGCGCGTTGCGCGAGATACAATCACCGGCCAGCGCCGCAAAATGACACCCGAACGCTGGCGCTCGGCCGCAGTGATGACCTTCGGCGGCCCCAAGGGAACCATCACGCTGTCATTGATGTTCACCATCCCGTATTACATTGCCGGCGGTGCGCCGTTCCCGATGCGTGACGAGCTGATTTTCATTGCGTCAGGCGTGATTATCGTGACCTTGCTGCTGGCCAACTTCCTGTTACCGCTATTGGCCCCGAACCGTGGCAAGGATCCCAGCGCGGAAATGATTCCGGTGACCATCGATGTGTTACGCGCCACGGTGGAGGAATTGACCGGACGCATCACGCCAGAGAATCGCCGTGCGATTCTGATGGTAATCGACCAGTACACCAAGCGCATCGGACGATTGCAGCAGCGCATCGGCGATACCGATCCTCAGGGATTCGAGCAATTGCAGATCGAAGCGCTGCATTGGGAAAAGGAATTCGTGCGCGACCGACTTGCCGACACCAAGGCGCATCCAGCGGCGGATACGGCCACGCAAGAGCTGAACGTCGAAGCCTGCGAGCGCATGCTTGACCAGATTATGAATACGCTGCGTCACACTTCCACTGATCCTACTTCGGGGCATGCGGTATCGCAGATTCGCGGTCGCTTACGCATGTTCCAGCGGCAGATGAGCAACTACGCCAAACGCACGGTGTCCAAGATTCGCCATACCACGCCATTGGTGAGCGAGGATCGGATTTTCGCGCGCACCCGCGAACTGCAGGTCGAGGCGATTCATCATGTTATCGGCCAGCTTATTGACGAGATGGGCCAGGATACGTACAACACCGAGCATTGTTCGGCGCTGTTGCTGGATTATCGTCGCGCTGCGGCTTCATTGCAGGCACGTCCGAATATGAGCGGCACTACGGAAACCATCACGCAGGTCGAGGACGTAAAGCGCGAGAGCTACGGTATCGAACTCGGTGTGATTCAGGACATGTACGAAGCCGGCGACATCAACCGAACCCAAGCCCGCTCCCTGAGGCGCAACATCTACGTTATGCAGGTCGATGCTGATTCCGGCATCTAGTTTCCTTGGCTCCCTTCTCTGAGGGGAGCCAAGTTGGGGATTGCTATTTCCGTGTGATTCTCTTCAGTATGTGCAGTAGTGCTTGCAGTGCTCACTTCGCCCATGGGAGAACAGTCTATGACCGAGTCAGCCACAAGCGCCCTCGATGTCCGATTGCTGCGACGGCCGCGCCAATTCCAGTGATGGCGGCTGACTACAGCACGCCAGAAGTAATGTCGTTGTCAAGTAGCCACTGGCGCAAATCGGCGAACTCCTCAAGACTCACATTGTGATCCAGACCGTGGTAGCTCTTGGTTTTCAGCCACGTATGTTCTTCCAGCCAAGCGGCGGTGGCGAACAGTTCGTATTTCGGGATTACGCCATCGTTCTTGCCGTACGTATAGAACACGGGGATATCGTAATCGGCCAGGCGAGAGTCGGCGGGGGCCGTGCCGGGCACCTGACCGGGTGTGTTGAAGCCGGACAGGGAGACGACGGCCCGGTACCGCTCGGGATTGATACGCAACAAATGCACGGCGACCAGCCCACCTTGTGAAAACCCAAGCGGCACCACGTCACGGTCGGCGGGAATGTTGTCGGCCACCCATCGGTCGACTGCTGTGGCGGCGGCATACGCGTCGTAGTCACGATCATCGCCGATAGGCAGGGCATCGTGGAACCACGCGTAGTTGCCGGGGTCGGGGCTGCCCTCACGGGCCGGCGCGAGTGTCAGCGGCCCGCGCAATGCCACGAAATCGTTATATGGAGCGATGAGGCGCATGATGGCCGCCATGTCTTCTTCGCTGGATCCCCATCCATGCAGGCACAGGAACAGCGGATGCGTGGCATGCTGGTCGAAGCCGCCGCGCGAGGTGACGCTGTGTTCCACGGTGAGTGGCTCGCCAAAACGTCCGGGCACAGTGGTGGATTCGCGGCCGATCAGGGGGTGGCTGGCATTCGCTTCTTTGCTCATACCAATCCAATATAGAGGTCTTGCGCGCTGTGCGGAAAACGATGGACCATGATTTCAATCACATTGGGTAATCCGCGCCGACTCGCCTTGGGACTTTCCAAGGGATACCGGCAATCTATCAGGCGTTACCGCTGTTTGCGGCTGCGGTGATTGTCTCAAGTTCGCCGCCCCACTGCTGCTGCAGTGCGGTCATCTTGCTGGCCTCGCCGAACACCATCCAACGTTTGCCGCTCAGCAATCGCCAATCGCCTTTCGTCTGCTCATTATCAGCGTATTGGCTCAGCAGTTCGGAGATCTTGCTTTCGATAGGTGCCCGGCTGATGGCTGCGGACGATTCCGATTCAAAGGATACGAAGGCCACTCTCGGATCAGTGCACATCTGTACGGTGGTGATGCCCGGCAAACCGCCCGTATCAAGCCCCTGCCATCCTTCTTTGCATGCGCCGGCAGCTTGTTCGATGCCTTGCTCCATCTGTACGGTATCTTCGACGGGTGCCTTGTCGTTCGACTGCTGAATCAGTCCTTCCGGGAACAATACGCCCATGGCCACGCCGATAACCAAGCAAACTATGGCGCACACCAGTGCGATGATGCCGCCCGCACCCACTCCCCCGTGAGTGGCATACCGAGGCATGGTGACTCGCGCAGCGATGACCAGAATCAGGGTGATGCCGATAAGCACCGCCGCCGTCAACGCAATGTATCGTCCTGGCACTGCCGTCATAAAGGAAATGGCGTAAGGCGCGATTTCATGAACCGCCGAGGTGACCGATACCACGACGGCTAGCAGTCCGCTGACAACGGCAAGTCTGCGGCACAACATCGACGTTGGGCTGCTGGCTTTTGTAGCGGCAAATCGCCGGCCGGCATTCCGCCTGGATGGGCGTCGATTCTGTGCACGACGTGAGCTGCGCGAATCGTCATACTGACCATCGCCGAAGAAATCGTAGTCCTCATCGTTGCGGGCCATCGGTGCCCCCTTCCTGCCGATTACACAGCCAGTGTACCGCTATGGCTTGGGAATGGCGGTCATTCAGGGGAATGATTCAGGGCAAAAAAGAACCCCGGCGGTTGCCCGCCGGGGAGAGAAAGGAGAGAGAAGAAGAAAGGGGATTCAATTGTCGGGAACTGCTGCGGCTCCTGATCAGCTTTCCGCTGACATTTATTAGGTAACCACCCGTTTCTGTATCTAACTAGGGGTTTGTCTGGGAATAACCTGAGAGTTTTTACCCTTTTGGTTTTGACGCACAAAGTATGAGAGCGGGGGCGACATTTCCTTCTTCCCTCCACGTCATCCCATGACCATATAAAAAATGTACATACCATTTTTGCGGGTCGCAACCCTCAATAGCTGCTTGCAATGATGAGTACCAGATTATCCAACCGGGGCGCATAAGATGCGTTATTGCCGCAACCGCCCGATACCAAAACGTTCCCCGGCACGCTCCCAGAATTTTGCGCCCAGCAAGGGAATGGCCATAACTCGGTTGAAGAAGTCGACCAGCGGACCCATGCAAAAAGCAGTAATCACCGTTCCGACTCCTACTATCGCGCCGCAAGAGAAACCAATGCCCACGCACAACAAATCAGTGCCGATACGACAAAAACGGAACGGCCATCCAAGCCGCTGATGCAGGCCGAGCGCACAAGCATCGTACGCGGATACTCCGAGATTACCTGTGTAGTACAACGCGGTGGCAAGGCACTGTAGGACAATGCCACTACCGATAAGAACAATACGAACCATCAGCCCCGGTTCTGGCAGACACCGATTCAACAAGAATATACAACCCTCAGTGACGAACCCGCTAAGAAAAATCGTAACAGGGGTGGCTAGACCGATATTCTGTCTAGCCACTAATGCTACGACTGCGATGATTCCCAGATTGATCAAGGTGTACATCATTCCATACCGAGCCCCGACTACCTTAGTAACACCCAGCACGAACGTGGTAAACGGATCAGTACCAAACGCTGATTTCGTGAACATCGCAATACTGGCCGCGGTCAGAAGCACACCCACACACGACATGACGAACCGACGAGGCAGACGCTGCTGTGGAGCAGGCATGTCACGTACTTGTGCCGAGGCTTTTTCACCCATATCTCATTCGTTCCCACAGTGCCGCGTCAGATACCTTGCCAAGCTGGCTTATGAGCGTACACGTACCGATAGTAATCTTTGTGGCGCAGCCGGAATGCGGCGTCCTCGTCCACAATGATCGTCGCATGCGGATGCATTTGTAACGCTGACGCAGGGCAGAACGCACTTACGCCTCCCTCCACTGTCTCTGCCACGGCCTCCGCTTTGCCCGCGCCGAATGCCAACAGCACCAAATGACGCGCACGCATAATCGTTCCGATTCCCTGCGTGATGCAGTGTGTCGGCACTTTGGTTACATCGTCGTCGAAGAATCGCGCATTATCTATACGCGTCTGTTCCGCTAAGGTTTTGATACGTGTGCCAGATGCCAGAGATGATCCTGGCTCGTTGAAGCCCACATGCCCATCCGTGCCAATCCCAAGAATCTGTATATCAACACCGCCTGCCGCCGCGATTGCACGGTCATATGCCACGCCCACCGCCATACGCGTCCCGTCTGACAAAGGTGCACCTGCCAGAGTGTCACCCGGCACATGTACATTCTCTGAATTCAGCCCTAGAGGTTCAACCACCGTGCGTTGGATTACTGAGTGATAAGACTCTGGATGGGACAGGGGCAAACCTATATACTCATCCAACGCGAATCCGCGTACCTGAGATATGTCAATTGACTTTTCCACCACCAGATTCGCCAAATGGCGATATGCCACTAGCGGGCTTGACCCCGTTGCCAACCCCAGTACTGCGTCCAATTTCACGCTGACCAAATCGGCCACGCACTGTGCGTAAATTTCACCAGCCTCATCCTCATCACGAACAATGATTACTTCCATAACAACTCCTTTTTTCATTTCAAAATATTGGTTACCGATTCGCATCTCGGTAAGAAATCACCGCAGAAGCGATGGAGACAACGATCCCCCTAGAAAGACCGTCAACGCTTAAAACGAAGCGTCACAATCTGATAAGGCCTAAGCTCTAGTTCGATGTCAGAAGCTGTGGCGTCGACGTTCACCAGTGCAGGACGGACAGCATCGCATTCCTCCTCCAGCAGACCGACCTCACGCACTTCGCTCCACTCGAAGTCCATGTGGAGTCGCGCCTTACTACGTCCTCCCAAGGATTCATACAGTCGAACGACAACATCTCCCGACTCGTCTTCGGCGAGTTTCACCGCTTCGACAATCACGCCACTACCATCCAAGCTAATCAATGGAAGCACTTCGTGATCTCCGCACACCGGCAGAGACGGAACGTTAAGCCTGTATCCCTGACGAATTGCCTCAGATATCGTGGAACCGACACTGAACGAAACGGTTAACACATGATCCCCAACATCTGTCTGCGGATCCGGGTAATGCGTAGAACGCAGCAACGAAACACGAATCTGGGTGCCTATACCACCATCAGACAGACGAATCTGCCGAATGTCATGCCCATAGCTGCCATCGTTGGCAACGGTGATGCCAAAGCCGAATTCGCCGACGTGGACCCAACGTTGGGCAGAAGTCTCGAACCGGGCCTCATCCCAAGTAGTGTTTTCTGTAATCGGCCGAGTTAGATGGCCATACTGAATTTCCGAATCGGCGGTGGACGAACGCACATTGGATGGGAAGGCAAGCTTGAGCAACCTGTTACTCTCTTTCCACTCGACGGCGGTACGCACGACCAATGAACTCACATCAGGATCAAGCCAAATACGTTGTGTATACGAAGAATTACCAATGATTCCTTTCACGATAAGGACATTGTCTTCCAAATCAACAGTCCTCACTACCGCAGGTGCAAGGGGACTTTCCAGATAGCTACGATCAATGTCCCACGCATCCCATTGAGCAGGAAAATCAACGAACAGCTGCAATACGTTTGCCGGCGAGGCTGGGTCAATCGATTCGCGCCCAGTGACATTGTCCACAGCGGATACAATCCGTCCACGATCATCCACCACATACCGAACACGCCCATTGGAAAACACGAACCCCTCATCAGTTTTTTCTGGCACTACTGATGCGCATGCTCCAGAGGCCTTGATGGACCCAGCAGGCACGCCAAGTTGTTCGAATGGACCGGCGTTGGCATAAAACTGATGGGTTCCCTCACCAACAAGGGAGCGAATAGCCTCATCAATGATTGTGCGAGTCTCCTCACTAATACGCTCATGCATCTGGGCAGACTGCTCATGTACCCAAGCGATTGAGGATCCCGGAAGCACATCATGGAACTGCAGAAGAAGCAGCTGTTGCCATAACTCTTCGATTTGCCGATACGGATACTCATACCGAGTACGGACAGAAGCAGTAGTGGCCCACATCTCAGCAGCGCGTAACAACGACTCGTTTCGCCGATTCCCCATTTTCATATGTTTTTGAGTCGTATATGTACCACGGTGCAGCTCTAGATACAGTTCCCCCTCCCATACCGGTGGTTCCTCGAGTTCTGACTCAGCTTGTTCGAAGAATTCGATCGGAGTCGACATCGTGATTTTCGGGCTACCTGCAAGATTGCTTTGCAAGCGAATGGCCTCCAGCATCTCACGAGTGGGCCCGCCTCCCCCATCACCCCAGCCGAACAGCATAAGACTGGAACGTCCCTTGCCTTTTTCGGAGTAATGTCTCTCCCCAATTGCGATTTCTTCCGGTGTCATTTCGGCGCTATATGTATCGGAAGGAGGGAAATGAGTGAATACTTCAGTACCGTCAATGCCTCTCCAAAGGAAAGTATTATGAGGGAACCTGTTGGTATCATTCCACGAGATCTTCTGGGTAAGGAAATACCGATTACCCGCGAGGCGCACAATCTGTGGCAACGTCGCTGAATATCCAAAACTGTCCGGCAACCAAGCAACTGGCTGTAACTCACCAAATTCATGGCGGAAGAACTTCGTTCCGTATAAGAACTGACGGGTCAGTGACTCGCCTGATGGAAGATTCGCATCACATTCGACCCACATTCCTCCGATTGGAATGAACGTTCCCTTTGCGATCATCTCCTTGACGCGGGCGAACAAATCGGGATACTTCTGTTTTAGCCACTGATACTGCTGCGCCGATGAAGCCGCAAATACAAACTTGTCTCCACGATGCTGCAGATCCACAACATTGCTGAATGTGCGCGCAACCTTGCGTTTCGTTTCACGGAACGGCCATAACCATGCCGTATCAATATGGGCCTGTCCCACGGCGTGCACAATGTGGGCGCGATCAGATGCAGGATCAGACAGCACAGGGGCTAAACATGCGCGCGCATCAACCGCGGTACCGGCTATGTTCGACGGATCCAATGTCTCCATCGACCGTTCAAGCGCCATCATGATATCCGCATGCCGGGTGCGGTCTCCGTCAAGCTCACGCGCCAGCCCGGAAAGAACTTTAAGCTCCTGGATGAGGTGCCAAACTTCAATATCTCGTAGTCGCAGCTCGAGTGTCGATAGCCTGTACAGTTCCGGCATATTCTTGGAATCTCGACTGCCCAGCGTAGTGGGCGCAAAGCTTCCGGCATCCTGATTGATATCGGGATTGGCTGCAGCTTCGATGTAGTAACGGAAACCATGTCCCGGCTTCGGCACTGGAACCCAGCTATTCATTGGTTCGACTGCTTTTACAATCCGCCCCTCGCTATCATAGACCAGTCCTTCAGCCTGAAAACCAATCGCAGTGGAACTGTTTTCAGTCAATCGAACCACTAACTCGGGCTCACATTGCTCAGCCTTGGACCATGTTTGGGGAACCTCTCCATCAACGCGCAACCACCATGTATCCCAAGGAGATCCCCATTGGTCACCTACATGGAATACTTGGTATTCCGCTTCCCGCGCCACACTGAATGGCACAGGCTCATCATGCACAGCCCACGCGGCAATCTCAACTGCTGCTGAATCACGGTACAGTGCCTTGGCTAATTGCTCGGAGAGTGCTCGTTCAACACGGTGGAACACTTTTTCATCATTGGATGCCATCGTCGTCTCCTCTGGCTCTTTAGCTCATCTCATTGATGATTACGCGGCAAATCATTTTTCACAGACGCTGTGCGGAACCACAGAATATGTCTAAAATCTCTGATTGTCCTCATCACCCCTTGGTACCGCCTGCCATAGAATAAGTACCGCCAACGAAACGAGTAGATAGGGTGTACAGAACCACAGGAGGCAGAGAATACAAGACCGCGAATGCAGCTAGTTGGCCGTACTGAATGCTGCCATGCTGACCGAAGAAGTTGTAAATTGCAACGGAGGCCGGCAACTTTTCAGGATCCATAAGAAGAATGTACGGAGTGAAGAAATCTCCCCATGCTCCCATGAATACAAACACTGCAACGACCACCAAACCGGGACGCATCAATGGAACAATTATCTGCCAAATAGTACGCATCTTAGAAGCGCCATCGACCCATGCTGCCTCTTCCACATCAATCGGCACTCCGTCCATATAGCCTTTGACCAGCCATACCGCCATTGGCAGCGAAGTTGCCGACAAAAAGAGTACGACACCAATCGTCGAATCCAGCAGATTCAGTGACACGAATAGCGAATAAACCGGCACCATAATGGCGGTGATCGGCAAACATGTACCGAACAGAATGATATACATGAATGGACAGTTGAAACGTGATTCATACCGCGAGATCGGATATGCGACAAGCACGGCACAAACCAAGACGATGACCGTAACGGCGATAGAGATAATCAGACTATTCCCCAACGGCCGCAACGACATATCCGGAGTCAGCACCGCACGATAGTTTTCCAAGGAAAATATCTTAGGTATCCTTGTCGTGAATGTCGCCTGATCATCGAATGAGGCGAAGAACACCCATACCAGCGGCAGCAGGAACGCAGCAGCAACGATCGTCATGCCAATCCATGACATAGCCGCAGCTACACCAGTTCGCGGGGTACTTGGGATATTGAGACGACGACGTCCGAACGGATGTGAAGCGTTGGTCATCATTACTCCTTATTCGTCTTCAATGCACGGATATATACCACGCCGAAAATGGCCCCGACGAGCAACATGACCACGGAGATGGCAGTGCCATACCCGATGTCGCCGAAACGGAATGCGGTTTCGTAGGTATACAGCGCCAGCGTCATGCTTTTGTTACCTGGCCCACCGGCTGTCATCACATAAATCAATGTGAAGCAGGCAAGAGTCTGCAACGTTATAAGCATCAAGTTGGTGACAACCGTTTGCTTGATAATCGGTAGTTTTATTAAGAAGAAATCCTGAACCGCGTTAGCTCCGTCCAGTGCAGAAGCCTCGGAAAGTGACAAATCGACATCGCCTAGCGCCGCCTGATAGTTCATCATCGAGAACGCCGTGCCTCGCCACACATTGGCCAAAATAATAGCGAACATCGGGAAGTAATACAGCCAGTCAGTCACGCTGCCGCCGAACGCCTGAACGATCTGGTTAAGCGTGCCATCTTTGTTGAAAAACGCGTAACAAACAAAACTAGCAGCGGTTTCAGGAAGCATCCACGCAGCAATTACCGTGGTACTCACAAATGAACATGCAGCTTTGGGCATACGGGTCAGCAGCAAGGCGAGCGCAATTCCCAATGTGTTTTGCGCAACGATAGCGCTCATCAGCACGAATACAAATGTGAGCCAAAGCGATTTGGGAAATTCAGCATCAGTAAACAAATGGTTGTAATTGTCCAAACCCACGAATTGCGGATTGACGGCTGCCGCTCCCGTCAGAGAAGTGTTAGTGAGCGAACCATACAGGGACCAGAGGATAGGCCCCAACATGAACACGCAGAGCAGGATAATGCACGGCAGTGTTGTCCAATATTGTCTAGCAAATTTTTTCATCGTGCCGACCTTGTAAAAACCAATATGATATGGGTGCCGGTGACAGTCCTTATGGGAGGAACGCCACCGGCAGAACGGTGCGAGCCGAGAGATAATGTCATTCCTTGATGACGTTATCCTCGCCAACGATCTCGGCTACTGCCTGGTCATAGGTTTGCGCTGCCTGATCGACGGAGGCTTTCCCAGTAATCACACTTTCCGTAGCCTTTTGCACTTCATTGGAGACCTTGGAGTACACGCTCAAGCCGGGACGATAATGCGTGTACTGCACAAGGTTAGTCGCATCTTTCACATAAGGATTCTCAGGCTGATTCTCAGGATCCGAAGTGACATCGGAACGCGGGTTTATGTCCAACGTGTAGTTGGTGTAGTACTCCATCGAGTTCTTAGCACTCGTAGCCTCTTGCACGAACTCGAACGCGAGTTTCGGGTTCTTGCTCTTGCTACCCACACCAATGGCCCATCCACCAGACATGGAAACGAATCCAGGATCTCCCCCGTTCTCGGTCGGGAACGCAGCCATCGCCATGGTCTTGTCGTACCCATCCCATTCGTAGGAGCCACCTTTTGCCCAGGAACTGGGATACCAGCTGCCTTCCACAGTAGCTGCCATCTTGCCGTTCGGGAACCAATCACTTTGCATTTTCTTGGAAAGGTTAGTATCAAGCGCGTCTGACACAGAAGGTGCATATCCCTTCTCATACAGCGTCTTAGTGAACTCCAACGAATCTTTGAACCCCTGGGAGCCAATCACCCACTTCTTTTTAGCACTGTCATACAATGCGTTATCACCTAGCTTCGTGCCAAACAACAGCTGGTAGAAGCCCTGCATAACAGTTCCTTCCCCCTGGGTAGTGCCCGCATATATATTGAAAGGAGTGATGCTTGCATCGTATGCTTTGACCTTCACTGCCATGTCAAGAATATCGTCCCAGCTCTTGGGCTGCCAAGGCACTTCAACTCCAGCTTTCTGGAGGATGTCTTTGTTGTACCAAATGGCGCGGGTATCGGTAGATAGCGGGACTCCATAGATCTTGCCGTCATAGGTAACGGATTTTTTGGTCGAATCAATGAATTTGTCCCAATCATTCCATTGATCCACATAGCTTCCGATGTCCATCAGATATCCGGCCTCTACATCAGCGCCCATCTGAGACGTATCTTCATAAATCACATCGGGAGCAGTCGAGGCCGAGCGGAATGCTAACGCGACTTTAGTGTTATAGTCTTCCTCGCTACCAGCAACGACTTGCAGCTGAATATTCGCATCAGGATATTTTTTCTCCATGTCTTTTTTGACCTGCTTGAATAGGCGGTCCGAATCCGGAGCCGAGGATGTGCTCCAGTACATTACCTTGATGCTGTTATCGCTACTGGATGAACCGGCACCACAGCCACTGAAGACAAGTGAAGCAGCCGCCGTTGCGGCTAGTACCCCCATAAGCTTTCCATACGATTTCCTGGACATGTTGGCTCTCCTTCGATTAACGGGAATAGGTATAGCCGAATGAGTCCAATAAGCAATCACCTCATTGCGACTTTCTCATTGGAATCAATCATAGTTTATCATATATTTCAATTATTTGTCATCTAAATAGATGTTCATTAATCAAGCTCAGTAAAAGTCGCTCATTATTAGGACCAAAACTACTCCTACGATGCAAGAAACCCAAATGTGTCCGTATTCTAATCACGAGAGATCAGGGAGAGTTGACAAAAGTCGGGCTCTCCCTGAACCAGAAAGGAGTTAAGACGCATCTTTGCTCGAGTTTGCGCGACTTTGTAAGCGCGATGCAGATTAAATTCCGAAACAGATTTTCATGTCTCAGAATATTATGACGTCATCGTCATCGAGAGAGCGCAGCGGCGACGCCCGGAATACGTGTCTTGTATCCCTCAAGCAGCTGGCGTGCAATCGGCACGGAACCCACCAATGGATGCTCTGCAAATGCCAGCAGCGCCTCTTTGTTCGATCCGGTCAAACCAGCGGCGATAGCATGACGCTCAACCGATTTGACACTCTGCATCAAACCAATCTGATGAAGATCAGGCTGCGCATATAGCGACAGCGGATGCATACCGTTAGCGTCGACCATGGTTGGCACCTCAACTACAGCGCCATCGGGCAGATCGACAACAGTACCTCTATTGCGCACGTTGAGAATCATGATCTGGCGGTCATTGCGGCTGATGGCCATCATAACGCCGAGCGCGACGCCAGCATAGCCCAGCTGCGCGGGGTCAAGATCCAAATCTCGCTCAGTGGCAGGCGCCCCTTGAACTCCGCCAAGCGCTTCTGCCATGTAACTGGCATCACGCTCTTTCACTGTGCGCCACCACAGAGTGGCAACATCGTCGCCTTTCTGCGCGACATGTGCGGCATCATGGTAGAACTTGGTCTGCGTAGTCTTGAGAAAATCTCCACGAGTCTGCGGCGATTCCAAAATCCTGCGCACAGCATCTTTGTTGTCATAGTAGTAATAAAGATACTCATTCGGCAATGCGCCTAGTTCACGAATCCAGTCTTTGTCGAAGATGTGGGCCTCTTCCATCTTGTTAAGGCGTTCATCATCCGCGAGAAGATCAGGAAGCAAATCTTTCCCATCCACTACCACGCGGCGCATCCAGCCCAAGTGATTCAGGCCAACGTAATCCATCTGAGCGCGCCGATAATCAGCGCCCAAAACACCGGCCACACGACGACCAAGACCAGACGGCGTATCGCAGATACCGACCACACGATCACCGAGAACAGTCTGCATCGCTTCAGTGATGATACCAGCCGGATTGGTAAAGTTCACGAAGTAGGCGTCCGGTGCTAGTCTCTTCACCTTTTCGGCGATATGGACCATCACCGGAACCGTACGTATCGCGTAGGCAATCCCACCAGGTCCTGTAGTCTCTTGCCCAAGTACATTAAGATCAAGCGCAACATGTTCGTCGCAACAGCGGCCGTCCAACCCGCCCTCACGTATGGCGGCAAAAATGAAATCAGCGCCTTCGATGACGGGTTCCAATTTCGTAGAGACCGTGAGCTTGGGCACATCCTCAAATCCCTCGGCAAGCTCCCGGAGGATAGCTTCAATAACCAATAGACGAGATTGATCGATATCGTACAATGCGACCTCGGTAATCCTCGGCTCCCCATGGTCGCGAAGCAACGCCTCCCAGACGAATGGAGTACGGAATCCGCCTCCACCCAAAATAGCCAGTTTCATGCGATTATCACCTTTCTGCCGGCAAGCCGGCTCTTGTCAATCACATCCTCCGGAGCCCCGGATGTTGTGATCATTGTGTCGACCTGGTCTAGGCCACACAACTGCATGCCCCCTGTTCCGGGCATTTTCTTCTCGCTGGCGAGAAGAACAACTTTTCCCGATGCGACGATTAGCGCTCGCTTGATGGGCGTTTCGACTGCCATATCGTCTACCACTGAATTACGTCGCACGCCCGTACAGCTCAAGAACATGATGTCAGAACTGATCTGTTGTGCGGCCTGTTCAGTTAGAGGTCCGACCAATGACTGATTGTTACGTCGAAGTACGCCTCCAATGAGCACCACATCGATGGCCTCATCTTCACGCACCACATCCAGCACCGCGAGATTTGACGTAACGATTGTCAGAGGTCGTCCAAGCAATTCTCGCGCGATCAACGGCGTAGTCGAGCCTACGTCCAGAACGACGATGTCCCGGTCGTTGACCAATTTTGCCGCCTCTTTAGCCATACGCTTTCGAAGGCCGAAATCTGAGCGCTGGTCCGAATCAGACAAAGGATCCTCTACTATGCCAGAATCGGTCGTGTTCTCTCGGCTGCCCAAGGTGAGCATGGCACCACCATATTTGCGAGACAACAACCCTTCATTTTGCAGGATTGACAAATCCCTGCGAATAGTGGATTCGCTCACGCCCAGTTGCTCTGCAAGATCTGCGACTTTCCTGCCGCCGTCAGCAAGTGTGTTAAGAATCTGCTTGTGACGTTGCGCCATTAACAAAGTCATGTGTTCTCCATCGTTGTGGGAATAGTCTTTAAAGTCGAGCATATATTTTCATGCCGTTCATGCACAAGATTTGGTCCGGAGAGGTAGCAATATGCTCTTCTCATACAGTCATTCACGATTATGTGTAGACTGCCTTGTCGCCCAGTCCTTGAGAAACATCCACCGTCGGACGAATCGCTCGCCTTGCTCATATTCTAGTTGATCGATTAGTTCTGAAATCCTTTGTGGGCTCGGCGCACTTATAGCACCGCCAGGCTGCTGCACACAGCACGCTGCGACGGCCGTCGCCAAAAGCAAGCTCTGTTCCAGGGTCCACCCCCAAGCCATCCCGACCATAACCGCTGCGCTAAAGGTATCTCCAGCCCCAGTCGGGTCAACGGCTTGAACTGGAAGCGCAGGAACTTTAAGCCGGTTACCCCCCTCAGCAGCAGTAACGCCTTCACTGCCCAAAGTGACAATCGCCATGTGCGTGTATTGCATGAGTATGTCCAATGCTTTCTCGACAGATTGGCTACCGGTATAGGCGGTTGCTTCCATCTCATTCATCAGAACCACATCGACCTGGCGCAACCGCTCCAGTAAATGCTTGTCCCATTCCCCAGCGGAATCCCAACCCAGCCCGGCAAACAATATGGCGCCCTTTTCCCGGAGCTTTAAAGCCCAGTCAGGAATGGTACTGTCGGAGCCGAGATCAACAAATACCGTGCCTGCCGCTGTATCGTCGTCATGCCATTTAGCGTCAGGAAGAGCCTCTTGATAAGTCACAAATGCACGGTCCTCACCATCCGTAATTGATACAGTGATTGGATTACTCGCGCCGGCACAGAATACGCAATGAGACAAATCAAGATTGGGCTCTTTCTTAAGTTTTTCCACCGCAAGCATCCCAATTGGGTCATCCCCAAATGGCGCCAACAAACTTGTTCTTGCTCCCAATCGAGCTGCAGCAACGGCTCGGTTCGCAGCACCACCGGGAGAAATGATCAAATCCTTGGCAAACTCCTCTGTTCCAGGCGCCGGGATTCGGCATCCTGAAAATACAAGATCAGCGAACACATCGCCGGAAACCAGCACATCCACCTTGCCGCACATAACCCCTCCTTCATCGTCGTTGATTGCCGAATGAGCAACTGTGATTGAGTTTAACTGATTTTGCTCATTTGCGCAAATCGATAATTCAAAAATGCAAGCTAATTACATTGCAGAAAGGCAAGAACCACGAAAACTCATGCACGAATGAGTGTTTACGGCTATGACAGGCGCTGTATTCACATATGGGAGCCAAGCCTTCAGACCTGTTTCCGGTGCGAGCGCTAGACTTGGGGGCAGTATCCCGTTATGCCGCAAGGAGTGTATATGCTGCTGTCCGATCGCGATATTCTCGCCGCACAGTCCGCAGGTCATATCTCACTTGATCCGTGGACCCCCGAAATGGTGCAGCCCGCTTCCATCGACGTGCGATTGGATCGGTACTTCCGTTTGTTCAATAACCACGCCTACACCTATGTCGATCCGGCGGAAAACCAAGGCGCACTTACCGAACAGTTCGAGGTGGCTCCCGACGAACCGTGGATTTTGCACCCCGGCGAGTTCGCACTGGGTTCCACGTGGGAATACGTCAAGTTGGACCCGTCCATTGCCGCCCGCTTGGAAGGCAAGAGCTCACTGGGTCGATTGGGTATTCTGACCCATTCGACTGCGGGCTTCATTGACCCCGGTTTCGAGGGGCATATTACGCTTGAGCTGTCTAATGTGTCGACGCTGCCGGTCAAACTATGGCCTGGCATGAAGATCGGCCAGATGTGCTTCTTCCAGCTGAGCTCGCCCGCTGAGCACCCTTATGGCTCCAAGGGCACCGGCTCGCATTATCAGGGCCAACGGGGCCCGACGCCGAGCCGTTCCTACGAGAATTTCTACCGCGCGCACATCGACGACTGAGCGTTGCGACGTACCATTCGGCCGGCGGATGCCGGCCATTTGCTTAATCCCAAGGAGATGTCATGACCAACAGCGATGGTGGGTTCCAGTTCGACTTCCAGCAGCACGAAAAGCCGGTCAGGCCAACGGTCCCTCCGATTCCCGGGCAAGAGACGGCAGCATATGGCGCGGAGCCAGCGGCACAAGCCACACCGGCTCTGCAGTTCCCGCAATCTGTGCAGTCTGTGCAGCCGACGCAGCCCATCGATCCGGCCATGACGCAACCGTTCTCGCCGCAATTCCCGGCTGCGGTTGCCGCACAAGCACCACAGCCGGCGGCAGCCGCGCAGCCAGCAGTATCCGAAACACCAATCGCCGCTGCGCCCGGCCAGCAGCAATACGTTTGGGATCAGACGACGCAAAGCTTCCACCCGGTGGAACCGACAGTGCCGGTGACGCCAGCAGCACCAGCGGCACCGGCGACATCGCCTGTTTCGGTAGCTTCAAACGCCGCGACACAGGCGTTCCAACCCAATCAGGCCGAGCAGCCTGCGGTAGATGCCGAGGCAACACAAGTGTTCCAACCTGATTCAGCTGCGGCCACACAGGCATATGGCGCATCATCCACCGTATCCGGTGAGACCGTTGCCATGCCTGCAACGCAAGTAGCGTCTGCCGATGATGCCGCAGCCACACAGGTGTTCCAACCGGCCGCCCTGGCCGCTTCGGCACAGGCTCAGCCTGCTGTGATGCCTCCCTCCATTCCGTTGGCTCAGGTCTCCGATGAGGACGATTCCGCTACCGCTGAGCCTCGTCACGGCGGTAGCGGCAAAAAGAACACCCTCAAAATCGTCGGCATTGCCGTAGCGGTAGTCGCCGTGATAGCGCTGGTTGTCGCCGGCCTGCTCTGGTGGCATTCCAACAGCGGCAAGGCGAGCCAAGCCGTGGCACTGGCCGAGTGCAAGGTAGCGGCCAAGCAGTACACGAATGCTCAGAAGAAGCTCACCACCGCCATATCCAATGGCCAAACCAGCGCGCAAACATCCACCAGCGATGTGGCCGATGCCAATACGCTCACCACGCTGAATCAGGCGTTGCAAGACGCCGGCAATCCGGCTGACACCGCCAAGTGCGATTCCAGCCTCAACGCCACTGAGTTGAAGTCTCACACTAAAGAGCTGCAGAATGATGCCAGCGACATGGCTGACAAGACGGATGCCATCAACAATGCGATCAAGGCCGTTAACACTTCAAAGGCGACGGCCGATACCGACACACTGAAATCGAACCTGAGCTCGGCTATTTCGCAGGCGCAGGGCACGCTGGATAATTCCGCGGGCAGTGTGGCCGATGAAAACACCCGCACCGCGCTGCAAAACGCCATCACCGAGGCCAATACGGTGATGAACGGGACCAGTCCGTCCGAATCCGACGTCAACAATGCGATTTCTAAACTGCAGAAGGCCGAGTCCGACGTCACCGCCTCGATGCAGGCCAAGCAGCAGGCGGACGCGGCCAGGCAGGCCCAGGAGAAGGCCAAGCAGCAAGCCCGGCAGGAGGCGCAACAACAGGCCCAGAAGAAGCCCGGCGACAACGGGACCGACAACGACAACGGCAACGGGACCGACACCAACTCCCAACACACCGGCAACTAAAATCCACGCACGCCCCACATACGGCACCGCCCATGGAGGCGGAATGGCCCGAAGCGCCGCTCTGATAGGCGACTATAGGAAACGGCGATAACCATAGGGCGTTGCGTCAACGATGCGACGGATAGATTGATTCCAACATGAAACGGATCGTCCCGCACGGACACATCCTGATTTTCAGAGAAGGGAACATCATGTCCGACATCGCATACGACTGGCTCACTTTGGGTGCGGCCGCCGTCCTATTCGCCATCCTGTCATTCCTCAAACGCAAGAAGAACGCGGGATTCACCACACGGGTGCTGCTGGCAACGGCATTCGGCGTCGTTCTCGGCATCGCATGCAAAGGCCATACCGGGTACGTCGGCGCGGTGGGTTCCATCTGGTCCAGCGTGATCACCGCGCTGGTGGTGCCGCTGCTCGTGTTCAGCATCATCTCCAGCATCACCAACCTCGGAGAATCCATCCGATTGAAGAACATCGGCGTGAAGACCGTGTTCTTCCTGCTGCTCAACACCACCACCGCCTCACTGCTCACGCTGCTTCTGGCGCAAGCGTTCCAGTTGGGGCGCGGCTTCCACTACACCTTGCCCGGCGACTACACGCCACACGACGTTCCCGCGGTCCTCGACACCATCGTGAACCTGTTCCCGCGAAACCTCGCGGACAACTGGGTCAACAACCAGGTGGTGCCCATCGTGCTGTTCGCCATCCTGACCGCACTCGCCTACAACGCCGCCGCCTCCACGGACAAAGGCCGTTCCGCGGTCGCGCCGTTCAAGACCTTTATCGACGCGGGCAACGTGGTCTTCTCCAAAGCAACCCAAATCGTGGTCGGATACACCCCGTATGCGGTGCTCGCCCTCATCGCCGAAGCGGTGAGCGGCAGTGATGCGGCCACCCTGCTGCCGCTGGTGCTCGCCTTGGCCGTCGCCTACATCGCAATCGCCCTGCAGCTGTTCCTGGTGCAGCCGCTTGTGCTCGCGACCGTGACGAGACTGAACCCGATCCGATTCTTCAAGGCGTTCTTCCCCGCCGGAGTGGTCGCGTTCACGTCGGAGAGCAGCATCGGCACGATTCCCGTCACCGTTCGCCAGCTACGCAGCGCCGGCGTTCCGGGCGACATCGCCTCGTTCGTGGCCGGACTGGGCGCCAATCTCGGCATGCCCGGATGCGCCGGCGTGTGGCCGATGCTGCTGGCGGTGTTCGCCGTCCACGCTCAGGGACTGAACTACTCTCCCGCACAGTATCTGTTCCTCGTGGTGCTCACGCTCCTGGTCTCGATCGGAACCGTGGGCGTGCCCGGCACCGCCACCATCACCGCGACCTCGTTGTTCGCCGCCGCCGGCCTGCCGATTCCATTCATCGCCATCAGCCAGCCGATCAGCCAGATCGTGGATATGGGCCGCACCGCATTGAACGTCGCCGGCGCCGCCAACACCGCGGTGATCGTCGCGCAGACCGAACATCAACTGGATGCCGACCTGTATTACGGGCGTAAGGAGTATTCCGACGAACTCGACGTCGACGGGTCCGACGCCGGTCCGGCCCCCACGCCGACGACGGCACCGGCAGTGCCCCCGCGCCTGCCGAATGCGGTGCTTCTCGCCAGCGGAGGCGACGCCTGCTGCGGCATCAGACCCGGCAAGTGATTAGTATTCAAGATTTGTCGTGCCTCCTGTTCTGTGCCCTGCATGAACAGGCACAGAACAGGAGGCATGGTTTTTCATATTCACGGCATTGGCCGTACTTCCGTCCATTCGTGTACAAGATTTCGATGATGAACGACGATATGTCAACATCACAAGAACATCGCGGGGGCGTCAGGATGAGCGAGACATCCCCGCGAAAATCAGGAGAGCTTACGTGATAGAGACAGAGCCACCCCTGCGATGGCAAGAGTCACGCCTACGGCAACGATAATATCCGTCGAGATGCCGGTCGCACTCAGTTGCTTCGGTTGGCCTTGCACTTTGTGATTGGTAACCTTGTCACGGTTGCCATTCTGATCGGTGGAATCTGGCGTCGGAACCGGCACGGTGGCATCAAGCGCCACCTTCAATGCCTGCGACCACGCTGATACTTGGTCCGCTGTGTAGATCTTGCCGGTCAAACCATCAATGGCGGCATCACGTGCCATACGGAGTGCAGTTTTTGCATCCGATTCCGCCGTATCGGCACCAATGATCTCACTGGATTTATCAATCTGCTGTTGCAACACGGAGATGTCAATCCCTAATAATCCAGCTTCCAATGTCGGATCATATGTGTTGGAGAAACCTTCTCCGTAGTCACCACCAAGGACTGCTTTATTAGTCTCGTATAGGTTAGCGGCCTTCCCCACCATATCCCGCGCCTTATCCGCGGATGCGGCGTTGTCGTCAATCACCTGACGCAACGACATGCGATCAAGGTAATGGTTCGCTGCAGTCTTTGCCGTATCCAACGCCATGCCCTCGCTCTCCGCAATGGCGGTCTTGGTCCACAGCAAGTTGGACGGTACAATCCGACGCAGGTCTTCATCATAGTTGCGACCGTCTCGGTCGAGCGCGTAAACGAACATGCCGCCAAGATTATGCTCACGCACATATGACGCCACTTGATAGAAATGGCTTTCTTCATACGGCTCGGTGGCATCATACCAGCGATTGTTCATGTCCCCTTCTTCGGGGAACGTCAGGCCCGGCACAAACTCGTTGCCGATATAAGGCTGATAATCGGCGGCGGCCCTAGCGGTGCGATCGGAGGAAGAACCGTACTGCTGGTATGCCACGTAGTCAAAGCATTCCGCCACATTCTTGAACGGATTGAGATAAGATCCATTCGTGTCATAAAGGAACATCGTGGTATCCGGCTTGGCGGATTTGGGACCGATGTGTTTGGACAGTGCACGAATCACATTGTCGGAGATCTTCACATCGGCATCATTCGGGTGCGCCTCCATGTCGATATCCAGACCATCCAAGCCAACGGAGATCATGTATTTATCGATTACTTGCTTAGCATAGGCATCATAATCAGCTTCGGTCGCCTCGCTCTCGGTTTTGTTCTGCTCTTTCATGAAAGTACGAAAACCATTGACCGCCACGCCGGTGTAATCAATGCCCCGAACCAGCTTGATGCCACGCGAATGCAGGTACGGTGCATAATCAGATTTGAGCTTATCGTAGAACGGTTGCGCCTGTTCTTCCTGTCCCGATGGAACATAGCTGAATATATTGACCACGTCGACGCCGTACGGAATATCGTACATCGAAATCCAGTTATCGTCTGGAAGGTCGGTGTTGACACCCTTCATCGTGACATCACGCCACGCGCGGTAGTACACCATGAAATGGCGACCGGTCGATTGTATGGTTTCCTGTGTCGGAGAAACGGCGTCCGCATTCGCTACCGGTGCAAACGCGCATGTTGCGGCCATCGCTGCCGCTACGATGCCTGCGGTCATAGACGCCACATAACGCGGCATCATCTGTTTGATGAAAGTCATAGTTCCGCTTTCCTTACTGTTATGGTTTTGATCTTCCTCATCAATCGAGGAAAAGGCGACGCCCCGATGGCAAATCGGACCATCTTTGGCACCATTGCCGGTCGGAACTAAATCGCTTTAGTATAAGGATAGGCGCTGATCAAGACACTCTGAAACATCGGCATGTACATCTCCACGAATCCAAGCACAAGACCGCCGGAATACCCTACGAACGGCCTCCCGAACAAGAACGGCATTGTCTATTTCAGTAAATCCAGCGAATCGCTACGCTATATTTAGCCAACCAAAACAACGGTGGGCCGGACTCACGCCCGACCCACCGTTGTTTGATTGCCCGACAATCAGGCCAATACGATGATCACCGCCTTGCCATCGCGCGCAACACAATCTTACGTAGCTCGGAGGCAATCAGCACGAACGCGGCCAGGCAGATGCATTCCACCCAAGCCATCGGGCTCAGCGCCACGGTGCCGAACGGACCATTGAGGAACGGCACATAAATCACCGCAAGCTGCAGCACCACGGACAAACCAATCGCCCCCCAGAGCCACGCATTGGAGAACAATCCCACGAACGCGGACTGCAGATGCGAACGGGAAGCAAGCGCGTTGAACAGCTGGGCGAACACCAGAATCGTGAAGCCCATCGTACGGGCCTCGGTCATCTGCGCCTCATGGCCGATGGCCTCCACCGAACGGTCGGTGAACAAGCCGCCGGACAAGTGCATATCCATGCCAATCAACGTAACCACCGCCATGATGACGCCGACGAAGATGATGTCGCCCCACATCGAAGCATCGATCACACGATCCGTCATCTTGCGGGGTTTGCGGCCCATCACATCATCGGTCTGAGGATCGACGCCCATGGCCAACGCCGGAGCGGCATCGGTCAGCAGGTTGATCCACAACAGCTGGGTGGCGAGCAACGGCACCGTGACACCCACGGTCTCCGGCTGCCGGATACCGAGGAACCCAGCCAACACCACGCCAAGAAACACGGTGAACACTTCGCCCACATTGGAGCTCAGCAGGTAGCGCAGGAACTTGCGAATGTTGTCGAAGATCACGCGGCCCTCACGCACGGCGGCCACAATCGTGGAGAAATTATCATCCGCCAGAATCATCTTGGCGCTCTGCTTGGTCACCTCGGTGCCGGTGATGCCCATGGCCACGCCGATATCCGCGGACTTGACAGCCGGAGCGTCATTCACGCCGTCACCGGTCATGGCCACGATATTGCCTTGCCGCTGCAAGGATTCGACGATCCTGAGCTTATGCTCGGGCGCCACACGCGCATACACGGACACTTCGGCGGTGGCCTTGTCGAACGCGGCCTCGTCGGGCAGGCGATCAAGCTGGTCGCCGGTCAACGCCTGACCGTCCTTGGCGATGATGCCAAGATCGGAGGCTATGCGGGCGGCGGTCAGCGGGTGGTCGCCGGTGATCATCACCGTACGGATGCCCGCACGATGGGCCTCGGCCACGGAATCACGCACCTCGGTACGCGGCGGATCGATGATGGCGACCATGCCGTTCCAGATAAGATCGGTTTCGATGGCCTCGGCCTGATCGGCGATGTCGGACACCTGGCCCGCGGCGTTGACGCTCACACCGGGAACATCGGCCAAGACGCTGGTCTCCAGCGGACGGCACGCCTCACCGAGCGTGCGATACGCCTCGGAGGAAAGACGTTCGACGGCGGCGAGAATCGACTGACGGTCGCCTTCGGTGAGTTTGCGGACCTGTCCGCCCACGCGGATACGCGAGCAGTAGCTCAACAGCACGTCCGGCGCACCCTTGGCGAACACGGTGAGCTTGTCTGAATCGGTGCTGTCCTTGGCGATGATGGACATGCGCTTGCGCTCCGAAGTGAATGGGATCTCGCCCACGCGCGTGTATCGCGTGATCTTGCGATCGGCCTTGACTTTGCGGGCGGCCACGATAAGCGAGACTTCGGTGGGGTCGCCCACGATCTCCCAGCGGCCGTTCTCCTCACGCAGTTCACCGTCGTTCGCAAGCGTGCCGGCCACAAGCGTGGCGACGACCTCATCGGCCATGATCCGGGCCTGCTCGGACTCGGGATCGACGCCGCCGGCCAGTACCATACGCCCTTCGGGCGCATAGCCGGTGCCGGTGATCTGCACTTCGCCGGACGGGGTGACCACACGTTCCACGGTCATCTCATTACGGGTCAGCGTGCCGGTTTTATCCGAGCAGATCACGGAAGCGGATCCCAGGGTTTCCACCGAATGCAGCTTCTTGACGATCGCGTTGTGGGCCGCCATGCGCTGCACGCCAAGCGCCAGCACCACGGTCAGAATGGCGGCCAAACCTTCCGGCACGGCTGCCACGGCAAGCGAAACAGCCAACAGCAAGGAGTCGATCACATCCTGCGTGGTGTTGAAGCCCGCGAGCACGGCAAGTGCCACCAGCACCACGACGGCGATGATACACACCGCGATGCCGAGGATCTTGGAGACGTAATCCATCTCCTTCTGCAACGGGGTTTTCTCGTCCTCCGTGGCGGAGAGCATGCCGGCGATCTTGCCGACCTGCGTGTTCATGCCGGTACCGGTCACGATCGCGCGGCCCGTGCCCTGAGTCACGGACGTGCCGTTGAAGATCATGTTGGAACGGTCGCCCAACGCCTTCGCCTCGGCAAGCGTGTCCGGCTTCTTGCCGACCGGCACGGATTCGCCGGTCAGCGAGGCCTCCGCGATGCGCAGACTGGCCGCATTGACCAGTCGGCCATCGGCGGAAACCGAATCGCCCTCGGCGAGAACGATGATGTCGCCGGGAACCACGTCAGTGGTATTGATGCGCACGACCCTGCCGCCACGCAGCACCGAAGTCTGCGGGGCGGTCATCTGCGCAAGCGCCTCGACTGCCGCCTCGGCCTTGGCCTCCTGCATGTAGCCGAGCACGGCATTGACGACAAGAATCAGCATGATCACGATGGCGTCGAACGGAAGCGCCTCGCCGCCTTCCGCGCCGGGCTGCGCCTGTGAGCGCTCGATGAACCAGGCGATAACCGAAATCACGGTGGCCGCGATCAGCAGGTAGACCAGCGGATCCTGGAATTGGGCCAGGAATTTCTTCCATTTCGGTACGGGCGGGGCGCTGGCGAGCTCGTTCGGACCGAACTGGGCAAGCCGACGCTTGGCCTCCTCTTCGCTCAGACCTTGGGACAGGTCGACGTTCAGGGCTTTGGCCACATCGTCGGCGCTGGTCAGACTCGGATCGGCATCCCCCAATAGCGCTTCCTGTGCGCGCATTGCTTCCGACTCCACGACCCCGTTCGTTGCGGTCGCGGACTTTGCGGATTGATCGTTACGATCATCCATGGTGTTCTCCTTGGTATCGCCGCGGAGTAGTCAGCCTCGCGCCGGCACCGGGTTGTCTCTCCCGGGCGGCGCAGGACTGCGCGGTTATGGGCATCGACGCAATTGCAGCCGATGCGTACGATGCCATTATTCCATAACCCGGCGGCACACTGGTCAAGCCATGACGGGCGAGCTGGGCGCGGACATCGTCGAGCGGTACAACGACTCGCCCATCGCTGCGGCCGCGCTGCCCGCCCTGACCTCGGTGCGTCCGCCGTACGCGCGTATCGTCACCGAGGTCTTGCGTCTCATCGAAATCGGGCCCGGGAATCCCACGCACATCTCGTTGCCACCGGAACTCGTCGTGCGCGCCTCGAGCTCGAATCGGCTTATCTGACGGCGAGGGTGCCCACTTGCGCGCCGACGGCCACCGTACCGGAACCGGTAAGATCCAAAGCGGCGATGGTGGCCGGGTTGGTGAACACCACGATGACGTCGGTGGCTTTGCCCGCGGCCTTGACCGCATCGAGATCGACCTTCTCGATGGGATCGCCGGCTGAGACCGTCTGCCCGGCACTCACCAGCATCGTGAAAGGCGCGCCCTTGAGTTGCACGGTATCGACGCCGATATGCACCAACACCTCGACACCGCCCGGAGTGGTGATGCCCACGGCGTGTTTGGCGTCGGCCACGGTGGTCACCGTTCCGGAAACAGGGGCGACAACCAGCCCGGAGGACGGCACCACGCCGAACCCATCGCCCAGAATCTTGGCGGCGAACGTGTCGTCGGGCACTTTCTCGATGGACTCCCAAACACCATCGCATGGGGCGAGAACCGACATCGCTGCGGGGGCGGGCGCCGCCTCATCGCTGTTGTGGAACAAACCGGAGAACAATCCCATAATGACTCCTTGAAAACCAATGATGGACGACAACGGACGACTGCGTGACGCCGATCATGTCGACGTCACGCAGCCCAGTCATCATGCCATGCGCCAGACTGCCAAGCGCTAGGCTTTATGCAGCTCTTCCATGGCATCGGCCACAGCCTGCACCTGCGTGCCGACCACAACCTGGACATTCCTGTCGTCGATGACCTTCACGCCGGGCACCAGCTTGCGGATGGCGTCCACATCCACCTTGGCGGTGTCCTTGACGCCCAGACGCAGACGGGTCACGCAGTTCTCAATGTCGACGATATTGGTCTTGCCGCCAAGCAGCGCGTAGAGCTTCGCGGCCAGCGCGGCGTACTTGTCGCGGGAGACCGCGGCGGCCGGGGCGGCGCCGGTGTCGAGAATGCCCGCCACGGCGGCGGCGCCCTCATCGTCAACGCCATCGCCACGGCCCGGGGTCTTGAGGTCGAACTTCTTGATCATGAACGTGAACACGAAGTAGTAGATGACCGCGAAGACCAGGCCCTGCACGATAAGCATCCACGGCATATGCGCCTGCGGCACACGCAGCGAGAGGAACCAATCGATGAAGCCGGCGGAGAAGTTGAAGCCGGCGATCCACTGGAAGGATGCGGCGATGAACACCGACAGGGCGGTGAGCAGCGCGTGCACCACGTACAGCGGGAAGGCGGCGAACATGAAGGAGAACTCCAGGGGCTCGGTCACACCGGTGAGGAAGGCGGCCAGACCACCGGCGAGCATCAGGGAGCCGACGGTACGACGGTTCTCCGGCTTGGCGCAGCGGTAGATGGCAAACGCGCCCGCAGGCAAGCCGAACATCATGATCGGGAAGAAGCCGGCCTGGTACATGCCGGTGACGTACTCGCCCCACGGCTGGAATCCGCCGGTGGCCAGCACGGCCTTGGTGGTGCCGTTGAGACCGCCCACACCGTTCCAGAACTTGGCGATGTCATCAATGCCGGCAAGGTTGAACCAGAACACGTTGTTGAGGGCGTGGTGCAGACCCGTGGGGATGAGCAGACGGTTGAAGAAGGCGTAGATGCCGGCGCCGACCGCACCCATGCCCATCAGGGACTCGCCGAAGGCGACCAGACCGCTGTAGACCAGCGGCCACACGAACAGCAGCACCAGGGAAATGACCGACATCAGCGCGGCGGTCAGAATCGGCACGCAGCGACGGCCGGAGAAGAAGGCCAGGAAGTCAGGCAGCTTGGTCTTGCTGAAGCGGTTGTACAACGCACCGGACACGCAGCCGACCATGATGCCGAAGAACACGTTCTTGTTGCCGATGGCGCCGGGAGCAAAGGCGGCCGGCGGGTTCTCGGCGTCGAAGCCCAGGAACATGGAGGCCGAGCCCATGATCGTGGTGATGGTCATGAAACCGACCAGACCGGACAGGGCCGAGGCGCCGTCCTTGTCACGGGCCATGCCGACGGCTACGCCAACGGCGAACAGCAGGCCCAGATTGTCGAGGATCGCAGAACCCGTCTTGCACAGATAGGCGGCGATGACGTTGCCGCCACCCCAACCGCTCGGATCGATCCAATAGCCGATGCCCAGGAAGAGCGCCGCGGCGGGCAGGCAGGCGACGGGCAACATCAGCGCGCGGCCTAGTCGCTGAATATAGGCTTTCATTTCTTTCTCCCTTCATGCGGGTTTTCCAGCGGTGGAGTACTTCTCTGTGCCCTGCTCCGCCGTCACGCGCCGACCCTCCATTGGACCGGCCGATATCCGGCGGGGCGAGTACCGCTTTCACCGGATAATAGTACGCCACAGACGTCATACGTCGCAACTCAGCGCACTGAAATCAAGGCTCGGAGAACCGTGCGCGGATTTCGGAAACCTAATCGAACATGCAAAGCGTCTGAGCCGCGGAATGCCGCCATTTTCGGTCATGTTCGTTTGTGCGGAAACAGTTCGGATGGGTGCACGGTTCTTACTGAGAATCGTCCTCTGCACCCATCGCGGCGGCCATGGCGGCGTCTCGGGAACCCTTGGTGACCCGCAGGCCCACGGTGACGCCGACCAACACCACCGTGCAGGCGATCCACAGCATCCGCCCGCCGAAGCCGCCGATCACCCAGCCGCCGATCAGCGGCGCCAATGCGATCGACACCGACCACACCACGTTATAGACGCCCTGGTACGTGCCGCGGGCGGTGGCGGGCGCCATGGCGGCGACCGTGGTGGTGGCGATGGGGAACGTGCCCAGCTCGCCCAGCGTCCACAGCACCACGGCGATGGCGAACCCGCCCCATGAATGGGCCACGGCCTGAACCGCATAGCCGATGGCGGTCACCGCAAGGCCCATCACGAGCACACGCGAATTGCCCATGCGCGCGAACAGTTTCATGGCGGGAATCTGCAGCAGACACAGCATGCCGCCGTTGATGGTCAGCAGCACCGAATAGTCGCCCAACCCCAGACCAAGGTCCGTCATGGCAATGGGCAGGCCGGAGGTGCTTTGGAAGTACACCAGGAAGTAGCCGAACATCAGCAGGGAGAAGCCGAGGAATGGAGTATCGGTGAGCACGCGCCGCCAATTGCGAGACATGGCGCCCTCGGGGCGGGCCGCCGGCGCCGAAGTCGTCAGATGCCTCACTTCGCGGAAGAACACGATCAGCAATATCGTGACGGCGATCATCACCGCCGCCTCGACGTAGAACATCAGCGAATAGGAGATCTTGATCAGCTGATTGGCCACGATCGGGCCGATCGCATACCCGAAATTGATGGCCCATGATTGCAGCACATAGGCGCGCTGTTGACGCTTGGGAGGCACCACGTCGGCGATGTATGCGGCGATGGCCGGACTGGGCAGCGAGGCGAACGCGCCGTATACGAACAGGGCCGCGCCCAACGCCACGGGATCGGCGAGGACGGAGACGACCAGAAGGGCGGCGGCCGCGCCGATTTCGCCGATGATGATCATCGACTGGCGGCCGAACCGGTCGGACAGCGCGCCGCCGAAAAGACAGCCGATGATGGCGCCGAAACCGTACATGGCCACGACCGCGCCCACAACGCCTTCGTCGAGGTGCAGCGCGGAGACCAGGTAGATCGACAGGAACGACGTCACGAAGCGGCCCATCCACAGGATCAGAATCGCCAGCCACAATCCCCAGTACAGCGGGGATAGTCCGAATATCATGCGTTGCTTCTTCACTCCCAATACCTTACCGGCTTCCGATGGCGGAATGGCCGTGTCTTGGCGCGGGGTGCTGGGACAATGGCATCTATGGCTAACAAAAAAGGACCGACCAAGGGGTCGGGTGGCAAGCATCGCAACAAACTGAAGGGTTACGGCCCCACTCCCAAGGCCGAGGACCGCGTCTATCACAAGGCGTACAAGGCCAAGAAAGTGGCCGAACGTCGGCAGATGGCCGACCCGCGTCTGGCAGCCCGCCGTCGAGTGGACAAGTTCGCTTCGGCGGACACCTCGGATCTGGTGTACGGCCGTAATTCCGTGCTGGAAGCACTGCGCGTAGGCGTACCTTCTTCCACGCTGTACATCATGTCTCGTATTGAGCATGACGACCGCACCCGCGAAATCGTGAAAATCGCCGGTATGAATGGCCTGCACATGCTGGAGGCCGATCGTCTGGAGATGGATCGTATCGCCCGCTCCGGCAACCATCAGGGCGTGATCCTGAAGGTCGATCCGTTCCAGTACTCCTCGTTGAACGAACTGGCCGATCGTGCCGAGAAGAAGGCCAAGGCAATGGAGGCCGCGAATTCGGCGGCCGCCCGTATTGCTGCGCGACCGCTGTTTATTGCATTGGACGGCGTGACCGATCCGCAGAACCTGGGTGCCGTGATTCGTTCGGCGGCCGCATTCGGTGCCAATGGTGTGATTCTGCCGGAACGCCGTTCCGCTTCAGTGAACGCCGCCGCCTGGAAGGTGTCTGCCGGTGCGGCCGCGCATATGCCGGTGGCGCGCGTGGTGAACCTGACTAAGGCACTTGAGGGCTTGAAGGAGCGTGGATACTACGTTGTCGGCCTTGACGGTGGCGGCGATAAGCTCGTCGGCGAGACTGGCTTTGAATCCGATCCGCTCGTTGTAGTGCTCGGTTCGGAAGGTAGCGGTTTGGGCCGACTAGTGCGCGAAACCTGCGACGCGATTGCCGGCATCCCGATCAGCTCGTCTGTTGAGTCGCTGAACGCTTCAGTAGCGGCGGGTATCAGCCTGTACGCGGTGTCCAACGCACGGCGCAAGGCTGCGGCGGAGTGATTGTCGCTTGAGGCCGTAATAGGTTGTACATACACGGAAGCCCCTCTATTTGAGGGGCTTCTTTGTGTGATGGGCTCACCTACAGACAGTCCATTGGATTGTCCGCTTAATGACTCCACACTGCCGCATCCGGATCGTCATCGGGGTTGTAGCCGTCGTCGTCCGGGTCGCTGTAGGTGGATTCGTCGTCAATGACGCCGGAATCGGCCTCTTCGTTAAGTTCGGCGAGTGCCTTGGAATCAAGGTTGTAGCTCGGCAGAACGTTGTCGATGTAGCTGGTCACGGCCTCGCCCATCGGCACGTCGTGGCCGGCCTCCTCCGCCAGGAACCAGCGATGGTCAAGCACCTCATGGAAGAACTGAGCAGGCTCGATCTGGGAGCGATATTCACGCGGAATCATACGCACGGTCGGCTCGAACACCTCGCGCATCCAGTCGGTGGCCACGATTTCCAGATCCTCGCCCTCACGCCACGTGGAGGCACGGTAGGCGTCAAGGTCGTTGAGCAGACGACGGGCCTGGTTCTCCTGCACGTCAAGGCCGGTGAGGCGCAGCAGCTTGCGGTTGGCGTAGCCGGCGTCCACCACGCGCGGGCGGACCAGCACACGCTTGCCGTCCTCGGCGGTCTTCATTTCCAGCTCGTCCACGTCGAAGCCCAGCTCGTTGAGCTTGTTGACGCGCTGCTCGATCTTCCACATTTCGTCCGGGTTGAACTTGTCGGTGTCGGTCAGGGCGCTCCACAGCGAGTGGTAGCGGTCGACCAGGCGGTTGCCCACCTCGATCTCATCCACGTCGCCGGGCAGTAGCTTGCCGGACGCCAAATCCATAAGTTCGCCGATGATGTTGGTGCGGGCCAAGTCGATATCGTATTCGCGCTGGCCATCGGTGAGCTGGACTTGCAGGTCACCGGTCTCGGCGTCCACCAGGAAGGCGGAGAAAGCGTCGGCGTCGCGCAGGAACAGGACGTTCGACAGAGACACATCGCCCCAGTAGAAGCCGGCCAGGTGCAGGCGCACCAGCAGCACGGCGAGGGCGTCAATCAGTCGTTCGGCGGTGTCCGGGCGCAGGTTGCGGGCGAACAACGCACGGTACGGCAGCGAGAACTTCAAGTGCCGGGTGACCAGAATCGCCTCCAGCGGCTCCCCTTCACGGGTGTGACGGCCGGTGACCACGGCAATCGGGGTGACGGTCGGCAACTCGAGCTTCTGCAGTCGACGCAGGATCTCGTACTCTCGCTCGGCCACCTGCCGCGTGATCTCCTTCATGGCATACACCTCGTCGCCCACGTGCACGAATCGCACGACGTGGCGGGAGATGCCTCGTGGCAGGTTGGCCAGCAGGTCCTCAGGCCAGGTGGCCAAGGGCTTATGCCAGGGCAGCGTGAACATCTTTGGGTTCGAGCTGGCGGCGGTGATCTTCAATGCTTGCGGCTCAGCTGAACTGGCATGTTCGTCTTCGGCTTTGACGGACGTGGCCTTCAGCGCGCGCGGATCCATCTGGGGCAAATCGTTCAACTCCATGTGTTCGATTTTACGTGTCGTTCGCGATGTGTGCTCCTTGGCCACGACTTCGGCGCGTTATGTTTACGGGAAAACACCGTTTGGTCTCTCCCTCAGACCGTCTAGAAGGCAAAAGAAAAGCCCCGCAGCTATGCAGGGCTTTTCCAACGAGGCCATAAGAGAGGAAGAGAATAACCTCGTTTAATGGTTGACGAAGCGATTAGACCTCGCCAAGTATCTACTAGTTCAGACGCAGCTCAGTCGACGGAGCGAACAGGTGCATCTTGGCCGGGTCGATCTTGATCTTGACGGTCGCGCCAACCTTCGGCAGCGCACGCGGATTCACACGAATCGTGGTGAGCTTGTTCTGGTCGGACATGACCTGGGAAGCCTCAGCGGCGGATCCATCGGTGACGATGGTACCGTAGATGTAGCCATCGGAGCCCAAATCCTCGACGTTCACAACCTTCAGGGAGAAGGCGTTCGGGTCATCGACCGGCGCCAGGCCCGCGTCCTCGGGACGGAAGCCGACCACGATCTGGCCGTTGTCTTCGGCGGTGAGCTTGTTGACGGCCTCAGCCGGCAGATCCACGGTGTCCTCACCGATCTTCGCCTTGCCGTTGACCACCGGGTGGGTGTTCAGGTTCATCGACGGGGAGCCGATGAAGCCGGCGACGAAGACGTTGGCCGGACGATCGTACAGTTCGGTCGGGGCGCCGACCTGCTGCAGGATGCCGAGCTTGATGACGGCGATGCGATCGCCCATCGTCAGGGCCTCGGTCTGATCGTGGGTCACGTACAGGGTGGTGACGCCCAGCTGACGCTGCAGGGCAGCAATCTGGGTACGGGTCTGGACGCGGAGCTTGGCGTCGAGGTTGGACAGCGGCTCATCCATGAGGAAGACCTTCGGCTCACGGACGATTGCACGGCCCATGGCCACACGCTGACGCTGACCGCCGGACAGGGCCTTCGGCTTGCGGTCGAGGTACTCGGTCAGGTCGAGGATCTCAGCGGCCTTCTCGACGCGCTTGCGGATCTCGTCCTTCGGAGTGCCGGCGATCTTCAGGGCGAAGCCCATGTTGTCGGCAACGGTCATGTGCGGGTACAGAGCGTAGTTCTGGAACACCATTGCGATGTCGCGGTCCTTCGGCTGCATCGTGGTGACATCCTTGCCACCGATGAGGATGCGGCCCTTGTTGACCTCCTCCAGGCCGGCGAGCATACGAAGGGTCGTAGACTTACCACAGCCAGAAGGGCCGACGAGGACGAGGAACTCGCCATCCTTGATATCAAGATTCAGATCATCCACGGAGGGCTTATCGTTGCCCGGGTAGATACGAGTGACGTGGTCGAAAACGACTTCTGCCATAGTTACTAATCCTTTCAGAGGCAGGTACGTGCCTCACGATCCGTTGTAAAGGGATTCGTTCTTTACTGTGCTTCCGCCCTCGTCACCGACGTACAACTTTGCTTTCGGAAACTGCAAGCTTCAGCGTTTACTTTTTTCCGGTTCAGTGAAGGTTCTCTTCGTTGAGCCGAGAACCACTATACACGGGCCGTGGGCCAAGGCAAGTGGCGTGTCTGAAATGTAGTTAACATTATGGGCGTTTCTGGGGGTGTTGTGTGGTTCGGCCCATGACACGCCTGTTTCTCGAACGTGCGAACCGGTACGCCCGACGTAGAGCAGGCCTGCTCTTCCCGGACTGATGGATTCCATCAGTCGCCGACTAATGCGACACAGACTCGAAGGTGACGCCGTTGCGGGCGGCTTTGCGCTCGGCCTTGCGCTCCTCGGCGTTTTCGATACGCTGTATGCGCAGCTGGCGCCAGTCCTCGCGCATGTCGCGGAAACGGTCGGCCAGCGTTACGTCATCGTTCTCGGCATCATCATCAGTACTGCTGCCATCGGCCTTACCGAACGTGCCATCGGCCACCTTGGTGATGCCCAGCTTGAGCAGTCCGAGCAACTCACGCAACGTTTCCGGTACTGGCTCATCGCCCTCATCGGCGGACTTGGTCAGGCCTTCGATGCGGCGACGAAGCGCATCGGCGTCCTCGGGATCGATCTTGAGCCCGGCGATCAGCGACTGGCGCATGGTCTCGTAATCGAGGTTGGCAAAGAAATTCAGCTGTTGCAGCGTCATGAAGCCCTTGAGCTCGGGGAATCGGTGGACGATGTATTCCTCGCGGTCGTCGGCGGCGCGGGTCCAGTCGCGGGTGAGCTGCGGATCCCAGCTGGCGGTAATCGACCCCTCGCGCATGCGGTAGTGGTACAGCGCCTTGGGCAGACGGACCACGCGCGTGGCCTCGCCGATCACGTTGCAGATACGGGAGAGATCCTCGATTTTGCGACCCACCGGGAAGGAGAATCCGGTGCCCTGATAGGTGGAGGCGGGTGCCAGGAAGGCCCAGAAATAGCCGTCAATCTCAGCCTTGACTTGCTTTTTGATGGCCTCGACCGGGGTCAGAACCTGCACCTCGGTGAAGTCGTTGTGGCGATAGTTGGACAGCAGCGGCTTGTTGTTCTCGGAGATGGTGTCGAACTGGAACATCACCAGATCGGCATCGTATTCACGCATGGCATTCAGGCAGTCTTCCACCAGCGTGGGCGCCACAGTGTCATCCGAGTCCGCAAAGTAGATGTATGAGCCGGTCGCCTGGGCGATGCCGGCATTGCGTGCGTCGGACAGTCCGCCGTTGGGCTTGTGACTCACCCGCACGCGCGGGTCGCGGGCGGCCCAGGCGTCGCACATGGCCGGGCAGTCGTCAGGCGAGCCATCATCCACCAGCAGAATCTCGAGGTTGCGATAGGTCTGCGCAACCACAGACTTCACGCATTCATCAAGGAATTTCTCGACCTTATATACCGGGATGATGATGCTGACCAACGGCTCATGTTCCATGCCTCCAGCGTAGCGCCGTCGTGCGAACGCGGCGGCGCTGCGGGTTCGCGGACCGCGAAACCCTTAGAAATCCCAGTCGTCGTCATCGGTTTCTTCGGCTTTGCCCATCACGTAGGAGGAGCCGGAGCCGGAGAAGAAGTCGTGGTTTTCGTCAGCGTTCGGGCTCAGGGCGGCCAGGATCGCGGGGTTCACATCGCAAATCTCAGCCGGGAACAAAGCTGGGTAGCCGAGGTTCATCAGCGCCTTGTTACCGTTGTACCGCAGGAACTTCTCGACGTCATCGGTCAGGCCCACGCGGTCGTACAGCGACTGGGTGTACTCCACCTCGTTGTCGTACAGCTCGTTGAGCAGGTCGTACGTGTAGTCCTGCAGATCCAGACGCTCGGCATCGCTCAGCTGGGCGATGCCCTTCTGGTACTTGTAGCCGATGTAGTAGCCGTGGACGGCCTCATCGCGGATGATCAGACGAATCACGTCGGCGGTGTTCGTCAGCTTGGCGTGCGCGGAGAAGTACATCGGCAGATAGAAGCCGGAGTAGAAGAGGAAGGACTCGAGCAGGGTGGAGGCCACCTTGCGCTTGTACGGGTTGTCGCCCTCGTAATAGTCGAGCACGATCTCCGCCTTCTTCTGCAGAAACTCATTGTTCTCGCTCCAGTCGAATGCGGCATCGATCTGCTCGGTGGAGCACAGGGTGGAGAAGATGGACGAGTAGCTTTTGGCGTGCACGGATTCCATGAAGGCGATGTTGGTGTACACGGCCTCCTCGTGCGGGGTGAGCGCGTCCGGAATCAGGGAGACGGCGCCGACCGTGCCCTGGATGGTGTCAAGCAGGGTCAGGCCGGTGAAGACGCGCATGGTGAGCGTGTGCTCGTCCTCGGTCATCTTCTGCCAGCTAGGGATGTCGTTAGAGACGGGAACTTTTTCGGGCAGCCAGAAGTTGCCGGTCAGGCGGTCCCAGACCTCAAGGTCTTTCTCATCTTCGAGGCGGTTCCAGTTGATTGCGGAGACGCGGTCGATGAGTTTCAGCGGTTTGCGCGGAATGGAAATCGGTGCCATGAGTGTTCCTTTATTACTCGTTGTCGTTATCGTTGTCGTTATCGGCGTTGGACTTGTTTTCGAACTCCTCCGGCGCGGTCAGCCGGAGCAGCGCTCTATAGATGGTTCGTGACATTGTGGGTTCCTTAGAGTGGCCTCTGGTTGTTCGATGTGTGCGGAGACCGCCGTCTGTGGCCGAAGGCGTACGAAGGTACGTCGAGTGCCGAAGAAAGGCGGTATACGCTCCATCGAACGATCAGAGCATGCAGCTGACGCAGCCTTGGACTTCAGTGCCTTCCAGGGCTTGCTGGCGGATGCGGATGTAGTAGAGGGTCTTGATGCCCTTGCGCCAGGCGTAGATCTGAGCCTTGTTGAGGTCGCGGGTGGTGGCGGTGTCCGGGAAGAACAGCGTGAGCGACAATCCCTGATCAACATGCTGCGTGGCCTCGGCGTACGTGTCGACGATGGCCTTCCAGCCAATCTCGTAGGCGTCCTTGTAGTACTCGAGGTTGTCGTTGGTCATGTAGGCGGCCGGGTAGTACACGCGCCCGATCTTGCCTTCCTTGCGAATCTCGATCTTGGAGGCAATCGGGTGAATCGAGCTCGTGGAATGGTTGATGTATGAGATCGAGCCTGTGGGCGGCACGGCCTGCAGGTTCTGGTTGTAGATGCCATCCTTCAGAATCGCGTCGCGCAGGGCCTCCCAATCGGCCGCAGTTGGAATCGCGATGCCGTACTTGGCGAACAGTTCGCGGATCTTGGCGGTGCGCGGTTCCAGCGAACGGCGGCCATCGGTGTACTTGTCGAAGTAGTTGCCCTGACCGGCCGGCTTGGCGTAATCGGATGTGGCGAAGCTCTTGAAGGCCTGCCCGTGTTCCACGGCGAGCGCGTGCGAGGCACGGTAGGCGTGGTAGGCCACGGTCATGAAGTACATGTCGGTGAAGTCGAGGCCCTCTTCAGAACCGTAGTGGATGCCTTCGCGGGCCAGGAAGCCATGCAGGTTCATCTGGCCGAGGCCGATGGCGTGGCCCTCCTCATTAGCGCGGCGAATCGAAGGCACCGCGTTGATGCTGGTGTGCTCGGCCACCGAGGTGAGTGCGCGGATCGCGGTCTCCACCGTGTGGGCCAAGCCACCATCCATCGCCTTGGCGATGTTGAGCGAACCCAGATTGCAGGAGATGTCGCGGCCGACATGCGCATACGTGAGGTCCTCGTTGTATGCGCTCGGCTCCTGAACCTGCAGGATTTCCGAACACAGGTTGGACATGGTCACGCGGCCCTCAATCGGATTCGCGCGGTTGACCGTGTCCTCGAACACAATGTACGGGTAGCCGGATTCGAACTGCAGCTCTGCGATGGTGGTGAAGAACTTGCGGGCATCGATGTAGGTCTTCTTGATGCGATCGTCGGCCACCATCTCGTCGTAATGCTCGCTGACGGAAATGTCGGCGAACGACTTGCCGTATACGCGCTCCACGTCGTACGGGCTGAACAGGGCCATCTGGGCCTTCTGTTTGGCCAGTTCGAACGTGATGTCCGGAATCACCACGCCAAGAGCCAGCGACTTGATGCGGATCTTCTCGTCCGCGTTCTCTCGCTTGGTATCCAGGAAGCGCAGGATATCAGGGTGGTGGGCGTTGAGGTACACCGCGCCCGCGCCCTGACGTGCGCCAAGCTGGTTGGCATAGGAGAAGGAGTCCTCCAGCAGCTTCATGACCGGAATCACGCCGCTGGACTGGTTCTCGATGTGCTTGATCGGGGCGCCGAGCTCGCGCAGGTTGCTCAGCAGCAGGGCCACGCCGCCGCCGCGCTTGGAGAGCTGGAGGGCCGCGTTGATGCCGCGCGAAATCGACTCCATGTTGTCTTCGATGCGCACCAGGAAGCAGCTGACCGGTTCGCCACGCTGGGCCTTGCCGAGGTTCAGGAAGGTCGGGGTGGCGGGCTGGAAGCGGCCGGCGAGCATTTCGTCGGCGTATTCGGTGGCCTGCGCTTCGTTGCCGGCGGCGAGCTCCAGGGCCACAGCGGCGCAACGCTGCGAGAAGTCTTCAAGGTAGAGACGGCCGTCGAATGTTTTGAGGGCGTAGGACGTGTAGAACTTGAAAGCGCCGAGGAAGGTGCCGAATTCAAAACCGGCGGACTCGACGTGCTCGTAGAAGCGGTCGAGGAATTCAGCGGAGTACTGGTTGAAGACCGCAGGGTTGTAGTACTGGTTGCTGATCAGGTATTCGAGACGCTCGGCGGTGGAGGCGAACTGCTTGCTGTTGGCGGCCACGTGCCCAGTCACGTATTCGCGTTCGGCGGCCTTGTCTTTGTCGAACTGGATCTTGCCGTCGGCGTCATAGAGGTTGAGCATCGCGTTGAGCGCGTGGTAATCGTGCGCCGGGTCGTACTGTTCCGCTGCGGTGTCGGCAGTGTTGTCGAGCGGCAGGCCGGTGGCGGTGAGGTCAGTCATTGGAAATCCTTGGAATATGGCAGAAGTGTGTTTACTCAGACAGTTGCTCCCCTCAGTCAACTTCGTTGACAGCTCCCCTCGGAGAGGGGAGCCAATACCTCGAGGGGGTCAAGATTTACTGTTCGGTGAAGAAGCGGACGAGGCCGTTTCGCACGGCGGCAGTGTCTTCCGGGGTGCCCATGAGTTCGTAACGGTAGAGGTAGGGCACCTTGCATTTGGCGGCGATGATGTCTCCGGCGGCACAGTAGGCCTCACCGAAATTGGTGTTGCCTGAGGCGATGACGCCGCGAATCCACTCGCGGTTGACTGAATCGTTGAGGAAGCGTTTGACCTGAATCGGCACTGCTTTCTTGACCACGCCGCCGCCATAGGTGGGCACCATGATGACGTACGGTTCGCGGACGTTCAGCGCCGGGTCGGCGGCCCGCAGCGGGATGCGGTAGACATTGATGCCTTCGTCCTGCAAACGGCATCCGGACACGAACCGTGCGGTGTTTTCGGAGGCCGACGAGAAGTAGACCAATGCGCCGATCGTCTTGCCTTCGGCCGCGAACTCGGCCCGGCTCACGCGGACACCGTGGCGGCGGCGCGGTTGTCGGCGGCCACCTGCTGGGCGACTTCGCGAATCAGGTCGGGGCGGTAGCCGGTCCAGGAGTTGTCCGGCGTGATGACCACCGGGGCCTGCTGGAAACCAGCGGCCTGCAGCTGCTCAAGGGTGGAGGGGTTCTGCGTCAGGTCCACAGTTTCAAACGGCACACCCAGCTTGGTGAGCTGGCGCTTGGTGGCATCGCACTGCGGGCAATGCGGCTTGGTGAACACGGTGACGGTCATGGCGACTCCCCTTAATGTGGTTCTGATGAACAGTGAAGCGAAGGCCATATTACAGCGATGTGATTTGAAATCAAGGCACTATATGTAGTGGCGTGTACCATACAACAAACCTAGATATAGTGATTTCGTTGATATTCCGCCATTCCTAAGCAGCCCCGAAAATCGGCGTGCAGCGACCCGCCCAATCACATGTGGCATTGTTCACATTTGCGCTTCAACCGCCATACTCGCGTTTCGAGGGGCTGATTTGGCCTTTTCCGGAGATCTATCTCCGTTTCGAGGGGCTGGTACTCAAGTAAGCGCATCCCCAAAATGGCGGAATGACGGTGGGGCGAAGCCGTTTATACCCGTGTTCTAGCGGGCCACCAGCCCCTCGAAACGGGAGTAAACCTCTACGGAAGGCCAAATCAGCCCCTCGAAGCGGAGAACGGATACCTCGGCACCCCGTGTGGAGCCAGAAGGCCCGGCCGGATGTCCAAACGAGCATCCGGCCAGGCCTTAAAAGTAGTTGTTCAGTTTTGATAATTTTTATCACGCTCGGCCTCCCAGGAGAGAGCCAGAATAATGCACCAGCAAGGCATTAGGATGGAGGGCATGAGCGATTTGAACGCGTTGAATCTTGAGCCCGGCGAAGTGGTTGGTGGGTACACGCTGATCTCCCGGCTCGACTCAGGAGCTATGGGGTCGGTGTGGCGTGTCCGCGACGGCGGCGGCACCACCTATGCGATGAAGATTCTGCGCGATTCGCTGGCCGACGAGTCGGTGGCAGGCTCCGGCTCTGCGTCCGCGGCCCTGCACGACCCCGACCTCAAGCCCGATGTCACGCCGCGCGAACGTCTGCGGCGCGAGGCCATGGCCTTGAAGAAGGTCAATCATCCAGGCGTATGCGGCATTGTGGATATGGAACTCGACGATACGTTGGCGTTCATCGTCACTGAACTCATCGAGGGCAAGAATCTTAAGGATGATGTGGCCGCCAATGGCCGGTATGTGGGCGACGATCTGGAACGCTTGGCCCGCAAGCTCATCGATGCCACCAAAGCCGTACATGCGGCCGGCATCGTCCATCGCGACATCAAACCCACCAATGTGATGGTCTCAGCAGCCGGCCCGGTGCTGGTCGACTTCGGTATCGCGATGGGCGAAGGAGAAAGCCATGTGACCCGTACCGGCCTAGTGATGGGCACTCCGGGATTCATAGCCCCCGAAATCATCGACGGCGCCGAGTCCGATGAGGCGACCGATTGGTGGTCAGTGGCTTCCGTACTTGCCTTCGCCGCAACCGGCGCACCGGTATTCGGCACCAAGCCGATGATGGCGGTACTTGAGCGCGAGGCCTCGGGCAACGCGAATCTTTCCGGATTGCCGGCCGGCACATTGGCTGCCTTCCGTTCTGCACTGGACCCGGATCGCACGAAGCGATGCACACCTGACCAACTGCTCAACGCCATCGCCTTGGATGCGTTGAATCCCGCCGTCTGGCAAGGTGCACAGGCCGGACCGTTCGCCGCCGGCGCCATTGCCGGAGGGGCCAATACCATCGCGCCAGCGGCCGGCACAGCCGGCGAAACCGAGGCGGTGCCCCCTTTTGGCGCGGCCGGTCACGTTGACCGCAATAATCCCCGCACTATTTGGCGAGCAACCGATGAGGCCGCACAGGCACTGACCGACGAGGCCACCACGACATTGCCGGATAGCGCCGCTCCCGCAATTTCCGATGAAGCTACGGTCCAGTTGGCGGGGGCGACGGTTCCCTTGACTGAGGCAACTACACCACTGACCAGCGAAGCCACTACTCCACTCACGCCCGTTACGGGGGAGCCTCTGCTGGCCCCGACCACACCGCTTGCCGAGCGCACCGCCGTATTGCCCTCGCCACAGCCTACGGCATTCCCTCCGGCCCCGCCAGTTCAGCTGGTTGGAGGCATGGCCCAAAATGGCTGGAATCCAGCTGCCGCCGACGTCCAAGCCACGGTCGTGGACCCCAATATCCGCCCGGCATTGCAACGAGTCATTGATCAGACCGCTCAATTTGCCCCGACAGAGGCATTGGTGCAGCAACCGCTCGCCCCCAATCCAGCGGACGCCAAACGCGGCGAATATCTACAACGCGGTGTCTTTCCACTGTTGTTGCTGGCGCTACCACTGGCCGTACTGGCTGCCAGCATGCCTCTTATCGCTCTGCTGGCAGCAGCGGCGACGCTGTGGCTGTTGCTCACATTGGCCTACAACACCGAGCCCCAACTCGAGCGCGAGGGCAGGCGCGGTGGTGATCGCAAAAGCTCCGATACGTGGATTCGCGCCGCCACCCTGCCTTGGCATATCGTCAAAGCCCTGCTGCTGTCGTTGCCGCGTATGGTGCTGCTCATCGTTATCGCCATAGCCGGAACGGCGGCGGCCACGATGGCGCTTGCCTTACCGACGCAAACCGTGTACTGGTACTTCACGCCGGAACGAGGCGTGCCGATTCCACTGCTCAATGACGTACCGCTGTCGGCATCGGGATTGGCGCTCGGCGGCTTCATGGCCATCGGATGGCTGGTCACGGTATTCGGCCCGCACGCAATGATGGCTCGACTGGGGGCAGGCGTGCTGCGGGGATTGAACCCCCGGCAGGCACAGTCTCCAATGCCGCTGGCCTACAATGGCTCGCCCGCAGTGCCGTCACCCGCGGCAATGGCACCGGCATCGGCCACGCGCGGCAAGCGCAGCACCATGCTATTCACTATCTGGATCATCGTCACCTTAGCATTGTGCACACTGCCGCTCACTGGCATGGCGATTGACTGGACGCCGCTGGTCTGACCACTCCCCTGCGGCCAAGCTCATCAGACCGCACACACGACCTCTGACGCACCGCCTTTGACGCACATACCGAACGCTGTGTGACCAGAGTCACGTCCACCTTCACACGGATTTCACGCTATATGAGCTGTGAGCACAGTCTTCCTCAGGGCCGGCCATTATGATGGGGCGCAGCCGTAAGTATTTCAAGGGGATAACACTATGCCAGATTCAAAGCGTCAGGCCAAACGTGCCACTCGCGCCGAACGCCGTGCAGCCGAAGAAACGGCTTTGCAGGTCCAAGCCGCGCAGGCCGCCAAAGAGCGTAAGCAGCAGACTCTTATTGGTTGCATCGTTGTGGCCATCATCGTGGTGCTGGTGGCCATCGCTGGATTCGCCGTATACAAGGCTATGAACCCGGCAAACTCTGACGAACAGGCCAGCATGACTGTGGACGAGGCGTACAGCAAAATCGACAAAGTCAAGACCAAGCCCGCCAAAGCCAGCGACAAGGCCGGCTTCCTTATCTCCAGCAAGGGCTACTCGCAGAAAATCGATGACGCTCCGACCGTCTCCATCTATATGGAGCCGTTGTGCCCCGGCTGCGCGGCAGTGAACCGCCAGCTTGACCCGACGCTCGTCAAGCTGATGAACGCCGGCCAGCTCAACATCGATTTGCACTTCCTCAATTTCCAGGACAACAAGAGCTCCGACAACTACTCCAACCGCGCGTTCAACGGTGCCATCTATATCGCCGAGCATGACGACGATCCCGATCATCTGTTGCAGTACCTCTCCAACATCTACGCTGAGGATTTCCAGCCCGGCGAGCTGTCCAACTATGTGTCGGTCAGCGACAACAAGCTGAAGAAGCAGGCCATCAATGCCGGCGTAAGTGAGGACGTGGCCGCCGCCGCCTTCAGTGGCGACAACGAATATGTCGACTGGCTGACCGCCTCCAACAACTACACCATCCTTCGCCCTGAACTGTTCTCCAGCTCCGGCTCCTTCTCCTCCCCCACGCTCACCATCAATGGCGAATACTGGGATCTGCACCAGCTATCGCTGGCGAAAACGTCTATGGTGGACGGCTTCCTCAAGGCCATCGGCTTGGACTCCGATCAGGTGGGCGTGGAAGGCCAGATGCCATCGATCGGCGCCAACAAGAAGCCGATTTCGCTGACCGATTAATTACCGGCGCGGCTTGGCCCGAATTGACCACTCGGGAACTGCCGGTATACTAGAGATTTGTTCAAAACGATTTACGCGTTAAGAACAATCGCCTCTTTAGCTCAGATGGCCAGAGCGGCCGCCTTGTAAGCGGCAGGTCGTCGGTTCGATCCCGACAAGAGGCTCGTCGCGCAGAAAAAATGGCGTATTATATGATACGTAGGCTTTTCTACGCATATAATTCTTACCTTGGGTAAGTACTCCAGGAGCCTTCCCCCAATTATGGGCTTCCTGGAATGAGGGCGGAGCGTCCCCCAACCAGCTCCGCACCTTCAAGGGGGCGGGAACATCCCCTTCTCTCCCGCCCCCTTTTTCTTTTTTTGAGTTCAGAACAATCTGACGAGCAGGAATGGTGACGGTGGCCGGTGAAACCGCAGTACGGGTCCGAACAACCGTTACGATGGGTGGCGTAATCGTTCACCCAGCAGGAAGAGTATGGCAATGGCACGGCGTTGGACCCCGCAGCGGTTTGTTACACTGCGTCGCATCCGCGTAATCGCCTGTATCGCGGCGACCAGTATCGCGCTGGCTGGATCATTCGCGTTCACCGCACGTAAATCCGTAGCCCTGAACATCAACGGGCAAACCACCCAAGTCACCACATATGCGATGACGGCCACCCGTCTTCTGGAGGAACAAGGGGTGGATATCAAGACCCACGATATCGTCACTACCTCGTCCGGCGACCAACTCGCCAATCATGCCGTGGTCACCGTACAGTCCGCCTACCAGACCACTATCAACATCGACGGCACGTCCGTTCCCTTCTGGACCGTGGCCACCAGTGCCGACCAGCTGCTGGGATTTTTCGAGGAAAACCAGAACAACGCCACAAAAATCACCGTCGACATCAACAATGTGTACAACCAGCTCACCGGCGGACTGGTCATCAATCAGGATGGCCCGGTCACCGTCATTGCGGACGGCAAGACTTCCGTGGCCCCCAACGGCAAACTGCCCGCGGCCTCCATTCTTGACTCCAAAGGCATCGTGCTGAACAAAGAGGACCGTGTGAGCGTCGAAAAGGACGGCGATACCACTATCCTGCGCGTACGGCGCGTGACGCATGGCGAGGAAACACGCACAGCCGTAGTGCCATACTCCACACAAACCATCATCGACTCCAATCTTCCTGAAGGCCAGTCGGAGATCCGCCAGCAAGGCGTCAATGGCGAGAAAACCCAGGTGTATAACGTCACGTATGTCGATGGCGTGGCCGAATCGGAGACGCTGAAATCCGAAACCGTCACCACGATGGCCATCGACCAGATCATCGCCGTAGGCGCCGCCAAGTCTGATACCGATAAGGGTTCCGATAAAGGTTCCGACAAAAAATCCGACTCCGCCGATAACGGCAAGGCCGATTCCGGTTTCAACAATCAGCACGAGTCGTCCGGTAACAATGCCAACAACACAGGCGACAAGAACAACAGCAGCTCTGGCAACAACACGAACACCGATACCAACAACAATGCCGGCAACACCGGCGGCAACAACTCCGGTAACTCCGGTAACACCGGCAACACCGGCAATTCCGGCAACACTGGTAATTCCGGTAACACCGGCGGCGGTACGAACAACAATTCCGGCTCTTCCGGCTCCGATTCAGGAACAACCACCACGCCCTCCGGCCGACTCTGGCACGCCACCGTAGCCCAGGCTCAGGCCTATGCCGCCGGTGCCGCCGCGCAGCGCGGGTGGACAGGCAACGACTGGGATTGCCTGGTCAAACTATGGAACCGCGAGTCCAGGTGGCTGTGGTATGCCGAAAACGCGAGCTCCGGTGCCTACGGCATTCCTCAGTCGCGACCAGCAGACAAAATGGCTGCGTTCGGCGCCAATTACCGTGACGATGCCGCCGTACAGATCGATTGGGGTCTGTGGTACATCGCACAAACCTACGGCAGCCCGTCCAAGGCATGGCAACATTCCGAACAAATCGGTTGGTACTGATCGGTTACGAAGCCCACAAGGAACACACGCTTATGAACGACACCATTCCCGCCACCGGTCACCTGTTAGGTGCCGCCGATATCCGTCGTATCGCGGCCGATGCCGGCATCAGCCCCACCAAGAAATTCGGGCAGAACTTCGTCATCGACCCCGGCACGGTCCGTCGTATCGTACGCGAGGCGGGAGTGACCGCTGCCGATCATGTCATGGAAGTCGGCCCCGGCCTGGGATCGTTGACGCTGGCGATTTTGGAAACCGGCGCCACCATGACCGCAGTCGAGATCGATCCGCCGTTGGCCGAACGACTGCCGGGCACAGTCGCCGAATTCATGCCCGAAGCCACGTCACGACTCACCGTCGTCAATCGGGATGCCTTAACCGTCACCCCGGAGAACGTGCCTGATTTCAGCGATGACGCATCGTTTACGCTGGTCGCCAATCTGCCGTACAACGTGGCCACACCAATTCTGCTCACGCTGTTGGAGCGTTTCGACAACCTTGTCTCGTTCTTGGTGATGGTGCAGAAAGAGGTGGCCGATAGACTCGCCGCCAAGCCCGGTTCCAAGATCTACGGCACGCCGAGCGTGAAGCTCGCCTGGTATGGCACCGCCGAACGGGTGGGCACCATCGGCCGCAATGTGTTCTGGCCGGCTCCCAATGTGGATTCCGCGCTCGTCAAATTCACCCGGTATCAGGCCGATGACCCGGCTGCCCCGGGAACTGCGAACAGCACAGACGACGGCACACAACGGGAACTCGTATTTCGTCTGATCGATGCGGCATTCGGTCAGCGTCGCAAGACCCTGCACGCGGCATTGAAGACCATTGCGCCTTCCGAGGCATTCTCCATCGCCGGCATCGATCCGACCCGTCGAGGAGAGACGCTCACCATCGCCGAATTCACCGCTCTGGCCAAGGCCATCGAATCGTGCGGAGATGGAGATGAGGCACAATGAGTCCGGTAATTTCACATCCACGCCCAGCCGCTGCCCGACATCAGTTCGATGAGCTCTCCCCCATCACCATTACGGTGGATTGCCCGGCTAAAACCAATCTCACCTTGGAAGTGGGGCCTGCTCACGACGAGTGGGGCGGACGCCACGAACTGGACACCATCTACTGTGCAATCGGTGTATACGACACCGTCACCGCAACCGCCAAGCAACCCGGAGCAGGATTCTCTCTGGAGCTCGAAGGCGCTTATTTGGGCGACTTGGCCTCCTCACGCAGCGACATGCGCCGCAACCATGCGGTACTGGCCCTCTTCGCCATGGCCCAGGCGGCCGAGCGCGAGCCGGATGTGGCGTTGACCATTACCAAGCGCATTCCCGTGGGTGCCGGACTAGGCGGCGGTTCAGCCGACGCCGCGGCGACCATGCTGGCGGTCAATCGTCTCTGGGATCTGAACTGGCCTATAGAGCGCCTGCGCACCATTGCCGCCACGTTGGGCGCGGACATGCCGTTCTGCCTGACCGGTGGCCTTGCATACGGCACCGGTTTCGGTGAACGCATCACGGATATCACCCCCGGCAGCCGCGATGAGCTGGCGCTGATAGAACAGGGATTCAGCGGCGAAGTATTGGTCGGCGCATACCAGTCGCAACTCAGCACTCCTGAGGTCTACCACACCTTTGACATCGTGGGAGCCGCAGAAGGCGACCGCAATCATCTGCAGGCTGCGGCAATCAGCCTGCATCCCCGCAGCGGGCAGGCCATCGACGCCGCCACGCAGGCGGGTGCCAGCCATGCATTCGTCTCCGGATCCGGCCCCTCAGTGGTCGCTTTCGCCGCCGACGAGGCAGCGGCACAACGCATTATCGATGGGTGGCGCGATACGGCTGTGGTCGATCGCATTATTCGAGCCAAATCTCCCGCACACCCCAATATCGGCGTCAGACAGTGACGCTAAGGTAGCAACCAGCCACCCGACCCATGAAAGAAGTCCACCGATGACGTATCAGGTTGATGAACGTGAAGCCCGCAAGGCGTACGTGCGCCGCCGCCAGACCATCGTCTTTTCCATCAGCGGCGCGGTATTGGCAGTAGTGATGGTCATAGCCCTACTGTTCAATTTCCACGTTTTCGGCCTCGGCGAAGTGGAGACTCCGGCCCGCCAGCCGAATTACGGCAACGCGGCGCCGTGCGCGGTCAAGGACAGCAGCGGCAAAGCGCAATACGTGTCCAACGCTTCGGTCGGCATTCGCGTGATGAACGGCACCTCTCACGGCCAATTCGCCAAGGCCGTGGGTGAAGCTTTGGCTGATCGTGGATTCAGCGTGCAGAAAATCGATAACTATTCCAGCACCAACGTTGAACGCACCACCATCTACTTCGGCAAGAACGCCATTAATCAGGCGTATACGCTGATCGGCAATTTCACCGACGCCACCATGATCATGACGGCTCGCGAGGATCAGCTCATCGATGTGGTCATCGGCGCCACGTTCAACGATCTGCAGGACACCAAATCCTCCCCGCGATCCGGTAAGACCATCACCAATATCGAGGGTTGCAAGGCCGCAGATAGCATGACCAAGCTGCCCGCCGACACCAAACACGACGCATACACGGCGAAGTAAGGCGCATACAGCTTCATCTTCGCGAAAAACCGTACGCTGACACGTATTCAGCGTACGGTTTTTTGGTATCGGGCTAGTATCGGACTACTGAATCTCGGCGTACCAGCGCTTGAGTTCTTCGACGGCCACATCGTGGTCCACCGGACCGTTATCCAGGCGGTATTCCAGCATGTGCTTGTAGGCGCGGCCGATCATCGGGCCAGGCTCCAGGCCCAGCAACTCCATAATTTCGTTGCCGTCCAGATCCGGGCGAATCGCGTCGAAGTCCTCTTTCTTCTTGAGTTCGCGGACGCGCTCCTCCATCTCATCCATGGCCTGGGAGAAGATCATCGCCTTGCGCTTGTTTTGTGTGGTGGCATCCGCGCGCGTGAGCCTGTTCAGCCGCTCGTAGAGGTGCCCGGCATCCTTGACATACCGGCGTACGGCCGAATCGGTCCACGGCTCGTCCACATAGCCGTGGAAGCGCAGGTGCATATTCACCAGTTCCGAGACGTCCTCGACCAGATGGTGGTCAAAACGCAGCGCCTTCAAGCGCTTGCGGGTCATTTTGGCACCCACCGCGTCATGGTGGTGGAAGCTCACCTTGCCGCCCGGCTCGAACCGGCGGGTCTTCGGCTTGCCGATATCGTGCATCACGGCGGCCAAGCGCAACGTCAGGTCGGGGGCGGGCACCGGGCCGTCCGGGCCGGTTTCCAGGGCGATAGCACGTTCGAGCACAATCATCGTGTGCTCGAAGACGTCCTTGTGGCGGTGGTGTTCGTCGATCTGCAATTGCAGGGCCGGAATCTCCGGGAAGACGATGTCCGCAAGACCGGATTCGACCAACGCCTCAAGGCCGGCGCGCGGACGGTCGGAGAGCAGCAGCTTGGTCAGTTCGTCGCGCACGCGCTCGGCGGATACGATGTCGATGCGGTCGCGCATCGAGGTGATCGCCTCGGCCGCGTCCGGCGCGATACGGAAGCCCAGCTGGGCCACGAATCGCACGGCGCGCATCATACGCAACGGATCGTCGTCAAAGGACTGTCGCGGGTCCACCGGCGTGCGCAACACGCCCTTGGACAGATCACTGGCACCACCGAACGGGTCCACGAATTGCAGGTCGGGCACGCGCAGGGCCATCGCGTTGACGGTGAAGTCGCGGCGGGACAGGTCGCCCTCAAGCGTGTCGCCATAATTGACCTCGGGCTTACGCGAGTCCGGATCGTACGTGTCGGAGCGATAGGTGGTGACCTCCACCTTGACCTCGGTGCCGTCCGGGCGGCGGCGCATGGCACCCAGCGTGCCGAACTTGCGCCCCATGTCCCAGAAGCCGTCATGCCCCCACCGGCGCAGTATCGGCTCGAACTGCTCAGGCCGTGCGGATGAGCAGAAGTCCAAATCGTGGCTCTTTCTATGGAGCAGCAAATCCCTGACCGGGCCGCCGACCAATGCCAGCTCGTAACCCTGTTCGGCGAACAGTCGACCAAGTTCGATGGCTTCGGGCCATACTTCGAAATCCAATGGGCACCTTCCCGCGTGCGACGTTTTTCTGCCCTACCAGCATACCGTTACCCCACCTGCACACGGGGTTGAGTAAGGTGGAGAATATGATTACGCCCGCCGACCTTGCCCGCATGCTGGGGCAAACACCAGATTCGGCGGATAGCCATACCCAAGACCACCTGCTGTATACGTCCGAAACTCCGCATCATTCCGCCGATTCGGGCGATTCTTCCGATGTCGGCGGCACCGCGAGCCACTCCACCAATCAGGCCGTTCATCAAGACGAAGTAGACGCAGTACCGACTGCGCAACATTCCGGTGTGCCCGGCACGCCCGCAACGCCCGTCACGCCCGCACCATCCGAATCCGAAATATCGGACGCCTCCAGCGACATGCCCGCACCGAAGCCGATGATGCCCACACCGGCCACCGTCTTCGGCATGCATGCCACCGTCACCATCGCCACTACCAGCGGCACTATCGAAGGGCAGGCCGATGGTATCGCCGGCGAGGCCGGTGCCGAGACGATTGCCGAGGTCGGGCCGATTATCGCCACGGCACAAACGTCCGTAACCATCGTCACGAACGATCCCGCGGCGACCGCCCACGCGGCCGTAGATGCTGCCGTTGCGGTCGCCAAGGCCGCCGCCGCGCACACCACAGCGATACCGACTCCGCGCGACGTGCTGATGCCGCCTGCGGCACGTACCGCACCGGCCGCAGTGCCGGTCTCAGCGCCGTCTGCAGCACCAGTGAGGCCCGTAACGTCAGCGCATCCCACGCCGGCCACGGTCTTCGGCCGGCATCCGTCCGCGGATGTTGCCTCGCCGGAACCGGCAGTGCCAGTAGAACCGGTGACGCCATCCGGCCCGACTCCGGCCATGATGCCGCAACGCCGTACGTCGGACGGTCCGACCACATTCGCTTCACTGGATGCCCAGGAACTGCCGGTCGTACGCGAATATTCGGCAGGCGGTCTGATTTTCGATGACCAGAACCGCGTGGCCATTATCGCCCGTCATTCCCGCTCCGGCCATCTCGAATGGTGCTTGCCGAAGGGGCATATCGAGAAAGGCGAGACCCCGCAGCAGACCGCTGTGCGCGAAGTGCATGAAGAGACCGGCATCCTGGGCGAGGTGATCGATTCCATCGCCACCATCGACTACTGGTTCACCGGCACCACGCAGCGCGTGCATAAGCTGGTCCATCACTTCGCGCTCAAACAGACCGGCGGCGAACTGACGGTGGAAGGAGACCCGGATCATGAGGCGGAAGACGCCCTCTGGGTACGTTTTGAAGATTTGGATGACGTGTTGAGCTATCCCAACGAACGCAAAATCGCGTGGCTCTACGCCAGGAAGAAGAACAGGCAGGCAAACGAGTGAACCTACCCGGAGTCTTACGACATTGCACACGTCTGGCACACGCACTGGCGGCTGGCGTCGCCGTTGTGGCGATGCTGGCCGCTCCATTGACCGTCTACGCGAACGATACGACGGACACGACCGATTCATCATCCGGTACGACGGACGCAACGGGCAATCAGACCGAGAATCAGCCCAAGCAGAGCATTGCCATCACGCAAAGCACCCCCATCGTCACCTCCAAATCGGGCTATCATGTCACCGCGGTCATCAGCAATACGGACAGCACGGCCACGTCAAGCGGCACACTGCACCTGACCACCAATACGCTGTTCACCTTTGTCTCGCGCACCGATATTCAGAATTGGGCCGAGAACAACGCCCCCATCCCCACCCCCAACGAGTTGGGTTCCGTTGACGTGCCATCGATTCCCGCCGGCGGCACTGCCACCGTTACCGTCGAGGTGAACGCCAATCAGCAGACCCTTGCCTCCATAGGGAGCTGGGGACCGAAGCCGCTGATGCTGTCGTATATCGTTGGCAATCGGATACTCGCCGATTTGCCGAGTTTTCTGACCCGATCTTCGGATGGGCTCAACACCGCGACAACACCGGCCATGAACCTGACCGTGGCCATGCCCTACACCGCCAGCGGCTGGCAGGTCGATAATAAGGCCATCAGCAATCGCATTGCCGAAACCACCACTTCCTCGACATCAACATCGTCCAAGTCCAACGGCACGGACAAGGCCGACAAGTCCGATAACGCCGACGCCAGCAACGCGGCCAAAGGCACTGATACGCAAGCCATATCCTTATCCGGGCAGGATGCCGATACCGCGCGATCCCTTGGGCAGACATTCGCCAAGCACCGCTCGCTGCAAGTGATCGCGGATCCTCTGTATTGGCGTCAGTCCGCAGTGCAACCGTCTATTGCCGGCATCATGCAGCCCGCCGACTTTGACATCACCGCCTATACCGCGCTGGGTGATACCGCGGCCTACGAAAAGGCAGGCATCACCACTGAGCAGTGGAACGCCAAGCAGGCGGCCGCATGGTATGCCGACGGAGGCGACTCCGAAACACCCTCCGCGTACGCATGGCAGGGCAACAACTGTTGGACGTTGGATGCGCTGACCGCAGCACGCGAGCAGGGCTATGACACGGTGATTGCCGATGCCTCTTTCGATGCCGACCAGACTGAAGCCGTACACACAGGCACCTACGTGGTGGATACGCCTGCCGGCGATGTCACCGTGCTGCAGGAACAATCGACCTTGGGCACGCTGGCCAAGGGCCAACCCACCAGCACGGACGCGCAGGCCGAGTCCAGCGATGCCGGTCGGTTGGCCCGACTGGTCGCTCAGAGCGCGTTCTACCAGATGGAACAGCCCTATACATCCCGATACCTGCTGATGACGTTCTCCCGCACCACGGAGGCCAGCTGGATCGATCAGGTGATGAGCGCCTTCGAGCAGGCCTCTTGGTTGAATCTGACGGATCTGAAGACCATGGCCAAGGCCGATCCGTACAATGTCAGCGGTTCGGTCAATCCCGACAAGGCCGATGATGCCAACACCGCCAATACCCGGTCGGCATTGAGACAGTTGGCCGACAGCCGGCATGACATCATGCGCATGGCCACCTCCATATTGAGGAACGAGATTGATTCCGACGAGGTCTCGTCGTTGGACCCGCAGGCCCTGGCCCGGCAGGATGCCAATGACACCGCCTCGCATAGCAACGATCCGATGCAATGGATTGGCTCTCTACTGGTGCTGCATGACGATATGGCGCTGCGGTCCATGTCTGGCTCCCCCCAGCCGACAGCCACGCGAAAAGCCATGGTCAACGCCGCGAAAACACTGGCCAGCGATCTTCTGAACGGCGTACGCATCAACCCATCGGAATCGGTATCCGTGTTCAGCGAATCCGCGAAAATGCCAATCACCATCAGCAATGACCTTCCCTACGCCGTCAGCGTGCAGGTCAACTCACTGACTGACTCCATGCAGATCGTCACCTCGCGAACCGCTGACATCGATATTCCCGCGCATAGCGACGCTCAGGTGACCTTCACCATCCGCGTTTCCACTTCCGGCTCATCGACGGCCCATGTGTCGTTGACCGACCGGGAAGGCAACAGATTCGGCAACACGCAGGACACCGCGATCACCAGTGTGATGCGCATCAGTGATGCCAGCGGCTTCATTATCATTGGCTTCGCCGTGCTATTGGGCATTATCGGCCTGTGGCGGCAGTTCCATCGGAAGAAGGACCCCGACGAATGAGTTCAACCGTAGGTCGTAATTCCCTGATCATGGCCACGGGAACTGCTGCTTCCCGTGTGACCGGTCAGCTCCGCACGATTCTTCTCGCTGCGGCCATCGGCACCACCGGATTGGCGGCCAACGCCTATCAGGCCGGTTCCATGATTCCCCAATCCGTGTTCACGCTGGTGTCCGGTGGTATTTTCAACGCCGTGCTGGTGCCCCAGATCGTGCGCACGTTGAAAGAAAAAGACGCCCAAGAACGACTAAATCGTCTGGTTACGTTGGCCATCGGCATCCTGTTGGCCATGACCGTGGTGATGGCGGCGGCCAGCCCTCTGCTTGCCCGCCTGTACGTGGGTAGCGACGATCACCAGATGATAGCCCTGACCACCTCGTTCACCCTGTGGTGTATGCCTCAGGTGTTCTTCTACGGCCTGTATACGGTATTGGGTCAGATCCTGGCCGCCAAAGACCATTTCCTCACGTATGCGTGGAGCTCAACCGGTGCCAACATTATTAGTTGCGCCGGTTTTACTGGTTTTATTCTGCTGTTCAGCAAGGCCAATGAACAGCCCCTCGAATTCTGGACCGCCGACAAGATCGCGCTTACCGCAGGCACCTGGACTTTGGGCGTGGCCTTCCAAGCGCTGATACTGTTCCTGCCACTGGCCCGTATCGGGTTCAAGTACAGACCCAGCTTCGGGCTTGGCGGCTTTGGACTCAGGTCTATGGGTCCCGTGGCGTTAGGCTCTTTGGGCGTGGTGGTCACCAGCGAGATCTGCGGCATTATCCTTACCCGTATCGCCACATCCGCACCGCAGCGCGCCCACGAACTGACGGGTGCCAGCCTGTTCAGCGTGGCAGGCAACGCGACCTATCAGAATGCGTACACACTGTTCATCCTGCCCTATTCGCTCATCGCCGTATCGGTATCCACGGCTATGTTCCCCAAAATCTCCCGTTCTGTCGCAGCTGCGAATCTGGATGAGGCACGGCACGACCTAGTCAACGCACTGAATAATGTGGGCCTGCTCATCATATTTTTCGCCGCCGCCATGATTGTGTTCCCCGAACCGATTATCCGCGCATTGCTTCCGTCCGTCTCGATGGACGAGACCATGCTGATTTCCTACGCGCTTATCGCCCTATCTGTGGGCACTCCTTTGGGATCGGCGTTCCTGCTGATTCAACGTACATTCTATGCCTTTGAGGACGGCCTGCACCCCTTCTTGTCCGCGGTGATGCAGTATGGGTTCACCTCGGTATTCATGATCATCGGCATGATGGTGCTTCCTCCTGAGCATTGGGTACTCGGCATCGCCTGCTCGGTGACACTCGGCGGATTACTGGCGTTGCCGCTGACGTTGATGATGTTGCGCCGCAAGTTCGAAGGCAATCTTGGCGGTCGGGAGATCACGAGGACATATGCCAAGGCCATTGTGGCGGCACTGGCTTCCGGAGTTGTGGTCTGGCTGATCAAACGACCGGTAGTCGCACTGTTCGACGCGGATATTCGACCAGTAGGCGGGCACATGAGCTGGTGGTCTGCGCTGGCCATCTGCGTGGTGCTCACCATCGTGCTGACCATAGTATATGTGGCTGTGTTGTGGGTGGTACGCACCCCAGAACTCATCAGCGCCTATCACTCGATACTGGCCCGTCTACACAAGACTCCGGCCAGTGAGGACGTTGCTGTGACAGCCAAGCCGGAAAAAGTCGACGATACGCAAATCAATCCTGAGACGGAGCCCGTCAAGGATAGCCCCGCACGTAGAATATCTAAGACCAGTCTCGAACACCAATCACACGGAGCCGAACGCACTATGAAACCGCAACTCGGAGACACAATTCTCAACCGATACACCTTGGTATCATCGTTGCGTGCGGAGCCTGGCATTCAGGCATGGAAAGCCAACGACCGTGTGCTGGCAAAGGATTGCCAGCTGTTCATCATTACCAATCGCAGCGCTTTCGCCGCAATCGATGAGATCGCTGGTCGCATCGCCGCCACTCGCCCTGATCGTGTGATTCCCGTACTGAAATACCGTATGGAATCCGACGTACTTCTCATTGTCATGCCGGTGGATAGCGGCCAATGCCTGACTGACTACATGGTGGATACCGCCAAGCCGCTCAGTTACAGCGCCATCCGGTCGATTATCGGAGAATGCGCCAACGTGCTGCGCGAGATCATTGCGGATACTCCCAGCAGCATCGTCATCACAACCGACACCGTTCGAGTGACTACCTCCGGTGTGCAAATTGCCGATGCACCATGTGCCACGATGCTGGCCGATACGTCCGCTACCGATCTGCGTACGGACGGTCCTGAACGGTATGCGATTCGCCAGCTTGCGGCATTACTCTATACCCTGCTGACACGCACGCCAAGCCAAGCGACACCCACATTCAATCTGCGTGCCTTGCCGCAAGACACCCCTGGCGAATTCCGCGTGATTTGCAAGCGTGGATTGGCCTTGAGCGAGCCCGACGAGCATACGTTGCCAATGGCTGCCCTTGTAGAACTCGACGCCTTGTTGGGTAATTGGAAGCCGCTCTCTGAACTGAGCGATGCTGATATTGCTTTGCCGAGCGTGGAAAGCGATTGCTCGATTACCAAGGCGATACTGAAGCCTGCCAACGAGACTGATATCGTGCCTATTCCCAGCACGTTGATTAACAGCAGCAGTCTTCCGGAATTGTCTATTACCCCTTCCCTGCCGGTTCAGCCGGCCTCCATCCCCGCTCCGCACGTGATGTCACCGGTTCCTCTGCCTGATGGGTCCAGTATTGCTGACGGCAACCAGTCTCAGTCTGATGCCCACCGTCTGTTTGACTTCAACCTTTCTGACGCCTGGGAGCACGAGAATCTTTCCGGTGAAGACACCGGTGACTGGTACAGCGAAATGAATCCGGCCCCCATCGGCGGTCCGGGTGATAATGCTCGGTTGACAGTGCCTATTGTTACCGGCGGTATTTCCGACGCCACCGCGGGAGAGACAACCAGTCGTATTCCCATGTTCCTCGCCAGCGGCCGTGCTGTGGCTCCTGGTGAGGAATCGCTGCGTGCCTTGGAAGAGGAGCAGGCCCGCATTGCCGAAGTAAGCGCCATTCCTCCGAGCTTCACACCGAAGGATATGCCGAATGACGAGGATGACAACAAGCTGCCCGATGAACATCTGTTCGGTAAACTGTCGACCAAGGTCGTTGCCATCATTGTGGCTCTGATATTGGTAGTGGCAGCGGCTGTTTGGGCAGTGTATGCGTTCCGATCCTCCGGAGACAATCCTGCCGATGCTTCCAGCAACTCCAGTGAAGGTGACTGGCCTGATATCAATGCTGACGCTGTGCCATTCGGTGGCAGCAAGAACGCGACGAACGGTGGCACCACTGACGATTCTTCAAAGTCAAGTGATGCCACTCAGAGCGAATCCAAGGACTCGGCATCAGACAAGTCCAAGAAGTCCGAGACTGCTGATTCGTCGTCCAAGAAGACCAAGGCCAAAAAGTCCGGCGATAAGGATTCCAGCGCTGCTCCGCAACCGCGCCATGAGAACAACACGGCGTTTACGATTTCCAGCGCCAACTTCCTGTCGAATCCTGGCGGCCAATCCGGGTACGCATACTACATGCACCTTGACCAGCCGCAGGATGCGTACCGCATGGTTATCACCATCCGCACATCCGGTGGTAAGGGCTATATTCGCGCGAATACCACTGGAGACCCCACTCAGGGCAAGCAGGTGGCCGAATTCACCTTTGCTGAAGGTGGCACTACTGAAGTGAAGTTCACCAAAGCCGTCAATACGCAGGATCTGCTGCTGTGGGTGCCATCGGATAGCCTGCCGCAGAACCAGCTGTACATCGAGAAGGTGGAGGTCTTCTAATCGGCATCTATGCCGATAACTGACCCAAGAAGGGGCGGCACCGTTCGCATACATTCGACGGTGCCGCCCTTTCTTCGCGTCTGGCTGAATGACACGGAATATCGTATGGGGGTGTGACAATGTTTCACGTGAAACATAACGTCATCATTATCGGTTCTGGTCCCGCTGGCTACACGGCCGCCATCTATCTTGGCCGCGCAGGTCTTAATCCTGTTATGGTCACTGGTGCGTTGTCGCCAGGTGGACAGTTGGTCAACACCACTGAGGTGGAGAACTTCCCTGGATTCCCGGAAGGTATTCTCGGCCCGGATCTTATGGATCGCATGAAGGAACAGGCCAAGCGCTTCGGTACAACCTATATCGCAGACGATGTCTCTTCCATCGAGGCGTGTGAAAGTGATTCGGTCAAGCCGACCTATCGTATAACGCTCTCCGATGACTCCCAGTTGGAGGCATCGGCGCTTATCATCGCCACAGGGTCGTCATTCCGTAAGCTTGGGGTGCCTGGTGAACAGGAGCTGTCCGGACATGGCGTCTCGTACTGCGCCACCTGCGATGGCTTCTTCTTCAGGAACAAGCCTATCGTGGTCGTAGGCGGCGGCGATTCGGCTTTTGAAGAGGCATTATTCCTGACCCGGTTCGGTTCTTCAGTCACCTTGATTCACCGACGCGATAGCTTCCGTGCCTCGCAGATCATGGTGGACCGAGCCAAAGCCAATCCGACCATCACCCTGCTGACCAACACAGTGGTGACCTCCATTACCGGCACCTCCTCCCCCACACAGAACACCGGTGCACCTATTGCCATTCCTGGCTTGACAATCAAACGACCGGCTGTGGCACCGGCCAGTGTCAGCAGCATTGCCGTACGTAACGTGGTGACCGGAGAAGAAAGCACGCTGGACACCAACGCCGTGTTCGTGGCTATCGGCCATACGCCGGCCACTGATTTTGCGGCCGGTGTTGTGGACCGTGACGATGATGGGTATGTCGTGGTGCAGGGCGCCAGCACGGTGACCAGTGCGCCAGGCATCTTTGCTGCAGGCGATTGCGTGGATCGTACTTATCGTCAGGCGATCAGTGCAGCGGGCATGGGCTGCCGTGCAGCGCTGGATGCGCAGGCCTATCTTACGGACTGATTGCGGCGGACTGATGGTGGCTTGCTGTTCTGTCTGCTGCCTGTGACATAGGAGCAACGTTAGGTCAGTGTTACAGCATGCCGCCCTTGGATAGTACGTGCCAGTCAGAGGCATAGAAAGACCCCTCGGGCGACGGAGAATCATGATGCGTGATTGTCCGTCGCCTGAGGGGTCTTCTATTGCGACAGGGGCTACAGCGCAGGCATACGCCCCTGCCAGGAATCACGCAGAGGCTATACGTCTTGTGTTGTACACCGCACTGCACAGCAATAATGCCAGCGACAACACGAATGTTCTTATCGCGTTACACCCATTTGGAATCGGCATCGCCTTGGCTCGGCACCAGCAGCTGCAGGATACGATCCATATCCTCTGGTGACGAGAAGACGATTTCGATGCGACCATGCTTGGTGCTGCCCTTAATCGACACCTTGGTATCGAAATGATTTTCCAAACTCTGCTGGATGGCGGAACCAACCCAAGGATTGGTCTTAGACGTCTTAGGCTTCTTCGGCTGCTCACCCGACGCAACCTTCATGGCGACGATTTCTTCGGTGCTGCGTACAGAAAGACCTTCCGCAATAATACGAGAAGCCAGCTTGTCCATTTCCTCCGGATCGCTCAGGCCCAATAGCGCACGCGCATGACCGGACGATAGCACACCGGCAGCCACTCTCTTTTGCACAGCGGCCGGCAGGTTCAGCAGTCGCAAGGTATTGGCGATTTGCGGGCGAGACTTGGACACCGACTTGGACAGTTGTGCTTGCGTCAACCCGAACTCTTCGATCATCTGCTGGTAGGCAGCCGCCTCTTCCAGCGGATTCAAGGCCACACGGTGCAAGTTTTCCAGCAACGCATCGCGGAGCATATCATCATCCGCAGTGGTTTTGACGATGGCGGGAATCGTCTCCAACCCAGCTAACTGAGAAGCACGCCAACGGCGTTCACCCATAATGAGCTCATACGGGCTGTCCAAATGACCGGCAAACGGATTCGTGCTGGATTCCGTCTCGTCGTGCTTGGCGGCTTTGGCCGCAGCAATCCGGCTTGCCGGACGCTTGCGCACGACTATCGGTTGCAGCACACCAACTTCCTTAATGGAAGCAGACAGCTCATTCAACTCATCCTCGTCGAAGATGGTACGAGGCTGATGTGCATTGGGCCCGATATCAGACAGTTTGAGTTCAGCCAGATAACCACCGGCTACCGGCTTGAGCTCGTCCTTCTTATCTGTGTCAGCGGTCTTTGCCGCCGATGCAATCTGAGATGTTTCACGTGAAACATCTTTGACAGTGACGGATGTACGATGTGCCGTCTGAGGCGCAGACGACTTGCCGCCCTGCTGAGGCGCGGCGACCTTACCGGTTTGAGGTTTCTCCGTACCGAAAAACAGGTCGCTAGGATGAGTAATGATGTCCAATGCGGGCATGGATGCGCGTTTACCGGCGGCTTTCTTGGCTACCTTGCTGGATGATACCGTCTGAGGCGCGGCAGGCTTTGATTCCTGCTGGGCAGTAGCCTTCTTGGCGGGGGTTATGTCAGCAGTGGCCGCCGGAGTAGACGAATCCTCCGCAATCATTGCAGGCTGCTCCGCCACTGGTTCCTCCCCTGGCAATGTGGGGAACAAAGCGCCAAGGCCCTTACCGAGTCGTGATTTTGATGCCATTACTTGTTCCTCCTCGCATCAATGGTGTCAAGGACTTGTTGCGAACGCTGTGCGATTTCCAAAGCTGCTTCACCATACGATATGGCACCTATGCCACGAGGATCATAGGCAATCACCGATTGGGAGAAACTCGGCGCTTCGGAGATCTTGACTGAACGCGGGATGGTAGTATTCAGCACAATGCTGGGATAGTGTCCCTTAACCTCGTTATATACTTCACGGCTCAATAACGTTCGGCGATCAAACATCGTGACGAGCATGGTGGACACCAGCAGTACGGGATTGAAATGCTCTTGCACCAAACCAATCGTGTTAATCAGCTGGCCAAGACCCTCCAATGCGTAATACTCAGCCTGGATAGGAATCAGCATCTCGGTCACTGCACACATGGCGTTGATGACCAACAGACCCAAGCTGGGCGGGCAATCAATGAACACGTAATCATAGTGTTTATCTGATTGACGTAGGTAGAGGTCTAGGGCCTCCTTCAGCAAGGTGTTTCGGTTGGGCAGATCGGCCACTTCCAACTCAGCACCGCTGAGATCGATTGATGCAGGTACAACATCAAGTGTGGGAAAATCAGGACAGACCGTGATGACATCCCCCAGATCGGAACGCCCCTCGATAACGTCATAAACCGAGGGCTCTCCCGATGCATGAGATACACCCAACGCCGTAGAGGCATTGCCCTGCGGGTCCATATCGATGACCAACACCTGCGCGCCCTTGTCTGCCAGCGCCGCAGCGGTGTTCACCGTGGATGTGGTTTTACCCACTCCCCCCTTCTGGTTGGCCACGGCAATACGACGGGTACGTTTAGGTTTGGGGAAATCGGTTTTCTTGAGTACATCGTAGCGTGAGCTTTCATCAGCCATCTGGCTACCAAGCACTGAACCGTGACCATCGAATATTCGCTGAAGCGTTTCGGAAGCCGATTCTATAGGTTCCGACTGATGATCCTTGGTGGCCATCGCTCCTCCTTGCACAGACGTAAGTTCCAGTGTTCTCATTCGTATGGACATGATGCTCGTTATCCACAATTGCGATATGCAATGTGGATAAGTGTGGATAAGTGTGAATGACGTTGAGTGTTAGATTGTGTATTCACAGACGAAAAGCATTGAAAAATCAATGTTTTCATCATTGTGCACATCGTCCCGTAAAAATGTGGATAATTTTTACGCACATATGGAAATGTGGATAACTTAATCAGTACTCCACTCATCGCTTATCCACAATCACCACGTGGGTAGGCTCAAGATCTGGTCCGACAGCCGCTTCAACGACGCATGGACGACGACCACCGAATTTTGCAATCTCCTTGCCAGCCTTGTCGATTTCAGCCTGAGCAGACCGTCCCTTCAATGCGATCAACTGTCCTGACGGTTTCAGCAACGGCAACGTCCAGCCAGAGAGTTTGGTCATAGGAGCAACCGCACGACACGTGACAACAGCGAACGGATGAATTTCCCGCTTCCGTACCTGCTGGATGACGGCATCGGAGCGTCCACGAATAATCTCAACGTTCTGCAGTTGCATCAGGTCAACACATTCATGCAACCATTCGATTCGCCGCTCCATCGGTTCAATCAGCGTGAAGTCATGATCCGGCAAACACGCGGCAGCCACCAATCCGGGAAAACCACCACCACTGCCGACGTCGGCAACTGTTTTGAAGCGGATACCATTCGTTGCATTCCGAACGTACGGCACAATCGCAGCGGAATTCAGAATATGCCGTTCCCAAATGATATCGACGTCACGGGGGCCGATCAATCCACGAGGTTCACCCTCTTCGGCAATCTTGGCATGGAAACGCTCCAACTTCGGCAACGCATCACCCAAGACCTCAGCAAGTACAGGTGACTCCTGCAGCTGATCCGTCATAGCCATCTCCCTCACCATGTTTCACGTGGAACAATCAACATGGAAAAGGCGTCGCTCATTACGACGCCATTCCCCCTGCGGTCACTCTTGTCTGTTCAGAGACGACATCCGTTGAACGTCCCTGTCATCTCAAAAACTCGTCGACCTATTACTCCTGATCAAGCTCGTTGTCTTCGGCAACATCCTCGACTTTGTTCTTGAGATACACCGTCACGTAACGATGAGGCTCCTCACCGTGCGAGCGAGACTTCAGCCCCTCTTCCCGAACCACATCGTGAACGACTTTACGTTCGAAGGAATTCATCGGCTTCAAGTCATACGGCTCGCCGGAATCCCTCACTGCGTCAATGGCATCCAGGGCGATATCACAGAGGTGCTGACGCTTGCGCTTCAGGAAACCGTCGACATCCACAATCAGATGAGAACGCTCGCCGGTCTTCTGCTGTACAGCCAGACGAGTCAATTGCTGCAGAGCATCAACGACTTCACCATTACGGCCAATAAGATGTTTGATGTCGGTATCGTCATCAGCAACGATTTGCACGGTGGGGCGGTCATTACGCACGCCCATCTCAATGTCGCCCTCATAGTCGGCGATATCCAGTAGGCCCTCAAGGTAATCCGCGGCGATATCAGCCTCTTCGTTGAGCTGATCAATCGACTTCACGTCATCCTGTGCCATACGCTACTCCTTCATGTCGTGTTTGAATTACAAGTCTAAGCCCTGCTCCCCCGAACAGAGAAAGTAATGTCGGTGTGTGTTCGATGTTTCACGTGAAACACCGAACACACACCGACATAGTCGTCACTTCTTTCTGCGCTTACGCACGGGCTGTTGACGCTGGTAGCCATGAGTGGCCTTACGCTCGGCCTCTTCCTTGGCCTTGGCCAATGCTTCTTCTTCCAGAGAGGGCAGGCCGGCCTTTGCGCGGCGAGCATTCTCATTACGATGATCGCGCTTTTCCTTGTCCGCCGCAGCCGGAGAGCCAGGGGTCGGGAATGTGTACACCTGCCACAATGTGCGGCAGAGGTTGCACACGTTGTTGGTCAGCCAGTAGACCAGCACGGCGAACGGCATGGTGGCACCAGAGAAGATGTACATCACCGGGAAGAGCCACAGCATAGCCTTTTGCATGGTCTCGGCCTGTTTGTTCATCGATGCGGCGGGCATGTTGCGCTTCATGTTGAAGTACTGCATAAACCACAGGCAGAAGCACATCAGGAACACGAAGGTACCGATGACCACCTTGCCACTAGTGGCAGCCCTAGAGAAATTATCGGTCACGCTGACAATGCCGAACACATCGGTTTGGGTGAATTGCTTGGCGGTTGCTACGTCGAACGCGCCCAACGCACCGCGTTTACCGTTGGCAATGTAGGGAATGGCCGACAGCGTATAGAACATGGACATGAACACCGGGCCCTGAATGAGCATAGGCAAGCAGGAGCCAGCCGGATTGGCGTCATTGTCTTGATACAGTTTCATGGTTTCACGGCTCATGGCCTCCTTGGAAGCCTGATCCGTCTTGCCTTTGTACTTGTTCTGGATGCGCTTCATCTTCGGCGCCAACGCCTGCATCTTGCGCATCGACTTCATCTGCTTGCAGAACAGCGGGAAGATACACGCCTGCACCACCAGCACCAGGATGATAATGGCAAGCACCCATGAGACACCAATCGGGCTCATGCCCAACATCACGAAGAAGTCATGCACGATCTTCATGATCCAGGTCTGTAACCACTCAACGGGAGTCAGGATTTTATATAGAAATCCCCAAAACCCGCTATCAAGCAGAAATTCATTTGAGTTCATCGTTGGGCCTCTCTTTGGGTTGTGGCCAATGGTGTCAGTCGGGGCTCTTCATGAGCCTTCGACCACGAAAATCTGTAAAAAATGGAATACCGTTGTGGAACATCGTCGATTCCCCCACGACTCCACGGCCGGCAACGCAGTAATCTCAGCACGGCGAGCACTCCCCCTTTGAACGCGCCATACCGTTCCAACGCCTCAATGGCATAATTCGAGCACGTTGGATAATACTTGCAACAAGGCGGTGTGTTTGCCGAGATGCGCTGTTGATACCAGCGCACCCCACCAATCATCACCGCCTTGAAAGAAGCTGTCATGCCTCAGCCACCTTATGCGCCACTGTGGCAAAAGCCTTCGCGATCTGCTGATCTAGCGAAGCGAACGATGCGGTCGCGGCACTGGGCTTGGCGCGCAAAACGATATCGCAATGCGTGGGCAACAGATCCTCATGGGCTCTGGCCAATACACGAAACCTACGCTTCACCGTATTACGGGTGACCGCATGTCCTACCGATTTGGAGACAGCTAATCCCAAACGGCGATGCACCGTCCGGTCGTCATCATCATGATGGTCGTCGGGCACCAAATAGTGCACGACGATATCCTTGCCACCTGCTTTGCGCCGGCGTTTCAGCACGGTGACGAAATCACGATGGCTTTGAAGCCGCTCCACCTCGACTATGCCTGTGGCACTGATCGGAATGATCAGGCGGAAAGGGACTTGCGGCCCTTGGCACGGCGACGGTTGATCACCGCACGGCCAGAACGGGTGCGCATGCGCAGGCGGAAGCCGTGCTTCATGTGGCGACGACGGTTGTTCGGCTGGAACGTCCTCTTCATAATCCATTGCTCCTAGGTCTATTCGGCAACGCTTCGCGCTGCCCTCACGTGAGTCAAGCTATATCAAAGTACTCTCACCCCTACCCTCAAGTCAAAACGGACGGAGTATTTTCACATTTCGACACGTTGCGAGACACGCCTCAGATCTCTTATAATCGGCGGAATACCAACCATTCACGGCCAAAAGTTATCCACAAATTACATGTTTGTTATTCACAATCCAATTATTTCAACACGCGACACGGTGGATAACTTGTCTAAACCAGAGTAAATATTATCTGTTGTACATATTTCGCCACAGCGACAGAAGGGGCCACCATGGTTAACGCTTCCGGCGACCCCGTAATCGAGGCCGCCCACATCTGGTCAGACACGCTGACGGTGCTCAAACACAGCGCTTCGCTCAGCCCACGAGAAAAAGGCTGGTTGGAAGGCGTTGTTCCTGAAGGCGTCTTCGGTTCGACCATCGTGCTGTGTGTGGACAACAACGACACGCTTCAAGCCATTCAGGGTGATTTGAACGATTCCCTGCTTCAGGCATTGCGTACGGTAACCGGCGAAAATATGTTTCCCGCGTTCAAGGTCGTGCCGAAAACCGAGCCAGAACCGCTTTCGGCGGCAAAGCCGGCGCAGCCATATCCTTCGGAAATTTCTCCGACTGTCGCCGAGTTCGGTAAAGAATCCTATGGCGCAAAGCCGGTAGCCGCACCGCGGGAACCGATGCCCGCCACCGAGTCGCAGTTCCCGGTCGGTCAGCAGAAGATGAATCGCGATCCCGAGACTCATCTCAATAAGAACTTCACGTTTGATTCCTTCGTGCCCGGCGATTCCAACCGTTTTGCCCGTACGGTCGCACTGGCCGTGGCCGAAGGTTCCGGTCAGGATTTCAACCCGTTGTGTATCTATGGCGGATCGGGACTGGGCAAAACCCACTTGCTGAACGCCATCGGCAACTATGCACTGGTCAAGGATCCCGGGCTGAAGGTTCGATACGTCACGTCTGAGGAATTCACGAATGAATTCATCGACGCGCTGCAAAACCCGAACCAAAGCCAAGGTCAGATTGCTGAATTCAACCGTCGATACCGACAGGTTGATGTGTTGCTTATTGACGATATCCAGTTCCTCGGCGGCAAGGAAGCCACCTTGGATCAGTTCTTCCATACGTTCAATGCACTACATCAGGCAAATAAGCGTATTGTCATTGCTTCCGATGTGGCGCCCAAGAATTTGAAGGGTTTCGAGGCTCGACTCATCTCGCGCTTCGAATCCGGCCTGACCGTAGACGTCAAGCCGCCGGATCTGGAGACCCGAATCGCCATTCTTCGCATGATCGCCTCGATGAACGGGTCGAAAATCCCCAGCGATGTGTTGGACCTCATCGCCGAACGCTTCACCGAGAACATTCGTGAACTTGAGGGCGCGCTTACCCGTGTTACGGCCGTGGCCTCGCTGAGTAATCAGCCGGTGACCCGCGCCTTGGCCGAGCAGACGTTGCAGGACTTCTTCACCACCGATGTAGAAATCAAGCCCACGGACATCATCAGTCAGGTGGCGAAGTACTTCCACCTGACGTTTGAGGATCTTGTCGGTAAATCACGAACCAAAAACGTGGCTGTTCCTCGTCAGATCGCCATGTATCTGGCTCGCGAAATGACCAGTATGAGCCTGATGGATATTGGCCAGGTCTTTGGCGGACGCGATCACACCACAGTGATGCATGCCTGCACTCGAATCAGTGACCGAATGCAGCAAAAACAGGAGATCTATAACTACGTTATGGAGCTCACGGTTCGCCTCAAGCAAAGCAACACCAACTGATACAACGCTTCTGAGAGACGAAAAACGGCACTTCTTGGACTGACTTTCCGAAAAGTGCCGTTTTTGGTTGCTCAGGCGGATTCTGGTGGATACGTCGAGGCAACGGATTCGAGACATCAGATTCCTCATGGCTCCCCTTTGTGAGGGGAGCTGTCGTCGCAGACGACCGAGGGGAGTTTCGAAGGGGAATACGCAAAAACCCGTGAAACGAGAGAATCGATTCTGAGGACCGATTTTGCGGGTTTGGGCGAGCGAGACGAAAAAAGTGCCGAAAACGGTCTCCAGAATCGATTCTCCTCGACGAAAAACAGCCTTCAACACGCCGTGCGAAAGTACGAAAACCAAAAAAGTTATCCACATAGTTGTGCACAGATGTGGGTAAACTCGGCGGATAACTCGTGGATTACCCACTATTTTGTTGTGGAAAACTCGTGCATAACTGCGACCTCGATGTGGAAAACCCAAATTCGACGAACTGGCTGTGGAAAACTCGCCCACTTATCCACAAGCCATGCAGAATTTGTCCACAATCTTCGGGGACTTATGAACCGTTGCATTTGTAGGGCTCAACCCTACTTATCCACACTATCCACCGGCCTTATTATGGCGATTACTTACTCAGTTACGTGAAAAGCATCATCGCCACAGTAACAGCCGGTCACCCATCGTACGTAAGTTCGCCACCCAACGGCTAGAATATTTCTCAGCCAATCCGACGAAGGGAACAATCACACATGAAAGTCGAAATCGATACCGCAGCCCTGGCCGACGCCGTAGCCTGGACCTCCCGAGTCATCGACGCACGTCCCTCCAACCCGATTCTCGCTGGCGTCAAGCTGGAAGCCATTGAAGGAACGCTGCAATTCTCCGCCTTCAACTACGAGATTTCCGCTCGCCACCACATCGAAGCCGGCGTTGACGAAGCCGGTTCCGTACTGGTTCAGGGCAAACTGCTGGCCGATATCACCAAATCGCTGCGTTCGGAGAAAACGTACCTGGTTACCGACGGCTCCACGCTGACCATCACGTCCGGCAAGTCGAAGTTCACCTTGCAGCTCATGCCCGACACCGAGTACCCGGATCTGCCTGTGGTACCGGCCATGCTCGGCCAAGTCGATGCCCCGACTTTCGTTCAGGCAGTGAACCAAGCATGCGTTGCCGTCTCCCGCGAAGAGAACCGCCCAGTGCTGACCGGCGTGCGCATGCAGTTCCAAGGCGACAAGGTCGTCATGACCTCCACCGATCGCTTCCGTTTGGCCCGCGCCACCTTCACTTGGACTCCGCAGAACCCGGACGTCGACACCACCACGCTGGTTCGCGGCTCACTACTCAAGGATGTGGCCCGCGCTCTTGATGAGCACCAGAACATCCGCCTTGATTTCGACGCCGACAGCCCGACGCTGCTCGGCTTCGAAAACGCCGGCCGCGTCTCCACCTCCCAGCTCATCGACGGTGAATTCCCGGCGGTCGACCGCCTGTTCGCCGACGAATACCCGATTCAGGCCGTAGTCAACAAGCAGGATCTGCTCGACGCCATCAGCCGTGTGGCTTTGGTCGCCGAACGCAATGCTCCGATTCGCATGACCTTCACCGGTCAGGAAGTGGCGCTGTCCGCCGGATCGGTCGACGAGGCCCAGGCCAACGAAACACTGGACATCGACATGGATGGCGACGATATCACCGTGGCATTCAACCCGTCCTACCTGAAGGAGGGTCTGTCCGCCGTGACCGAACCATTCGTGCGCATCAAGATGACGACCCCGGTCAAGCCGGTCGAGTTCAACGGCCAGCAGGAAGCTGATTCCGACGAGTCCATGGACTACCGATACCTGCTCGTGCCGATGCGCTTTAACAACTGAAGTCCCTGAATTTCCAACGATTCGATAATGCGCATCTCCCGTCTCGCACTCGACCACTACCGCTCATGGAGTCAGGTAGTGGTCGATTTCGTACCAGGCGTGAATATCCTGTTCGGCAAGAATGGCTTGGGCAAAACCAATCTGGTGGAAGCCGTCGAAGTGCTGTCCACCGGATCGAGCCATCGCACGTCCAGCACGTTGCCGCTGATCGAACGCGGGCAGACCACGGCCACCATCCGCGCGAACGTCGCTGATGATGCCGGTCAAACCACTACGTATGAAGCGTCGATTCATGCGCGTGGTGCCAACCGAGCCCGCATCAACTCGGGGTCGTCGCTGTATCTGCGCGATATCATCGGCAAGATTCCCAGCGTTTCCTTCACTCCCGAAGATCAGCGATTGGTGTCCGGCGATCCGGGAGCACGCCGCACCATGATGAATCAGGCTGCGGCTCTGCTCGAGCCCGGATACATGCAGACGTTGCAACAGTTCACGCGCATCGCCAAACAGCGTGCCACATTGTTGAAGCAATTGAATGCCAATGCCAACAATGGCCAGCCGATGGATGCGGTTCTGAGCGGTTTGGAAATCTGGACCGGCCAGTTCATCGAAGCCGGTGTGGTGTTGACCCGTATGCGAGCCCATGTGATTAGCCTGCTTGCCGAGCCATTTGCCGCGATTTACGCCGACTTGGCCGGTGCCGGCGAGCAGGTGACGCTCACATATGCGCCTTCATTCGACGAAGTGCTGATGTTCAACGATCCGCATCCGCAGATCAGCGAGCATTTCCAACGCATCTACCCCGGTGAAGTGGCTCGCGGCGTGAACCTTATCGGTCCGCAGCGCGATGACATGAACCTTGACTTGGCCGGTATTCCCGCCCGCGAGTTCGCTTCGAACGGCGAGATGTGGACGATGGCGTTGGCCTTGAAAATGGCATTGTTCGAAATCGTGCGTGACCGGTTGGGATTGCAGCCGATTGTGATTCTCGATGATGTGTTCGCCCAGCTTGATGACAGCCGGCGCACGCAGATTCTTGATTTCGCCAGAAAACAGGATCAGGTGCTGATTACCGTGGCCGCTGAAGGCGATGTGCCCGACTATGAATCGGCCCATCGTATCGACGTGGCCGCACTGGCCGAACCAGCTTCCGTGATACTGCCAACTTTGGGCAATTTGTCCGATTTACGGGAAAACGAGAGTTTAGGTAAGTATGACGGAAAAACCGCGGTGGACAGCGCGTCCGTAGAACGGAAAGTGTCATGAACCCGCCGATCGCCCGCCAACTCAACCTGGACGAGACCAAACTGCCGGCCGAAATATTCGAGCGGATCTCCCGTCGCGGGGCGACCTTGAAGGACTACAGACGCCGCCGTGAAGAGGCCATCGAAAACTTCGGCAAACCGGGGCGCGATCCGGCTGAACTGGGCAGCGTGATGACCACCATCGCCGGCAATGGCGTCTGGGCGGCGAATATGAAGCTTGCGCAATTGCGCAACCATTGGGACCAAGTGGTGGGGCAGGCCATCGCCAGCCATTCGGCAGTCGCCGATTTCACGGACGGTGTACTGACCATCCGTGCCGAATCCACGGTCTGGGCCACGCAGCTGACCTACCTTATCCCCCAACTCACCGATACCATCCGTCGCAATCTCAGAGGATTGACCATCACCGAGATTCGCGTGACCGGCCCGGCCGCCGGATACACGCGCAAATGGGCTCGGCGGCGGTAGCCAAGATACCAAACAAATTCGCAGAAGCCTCGCTATGGCGCTCGTCGGGTTAGACGAGTAAAATCACATGCAGTATGGTCAAATGGCTAGAAGAGTCCTTTACGGGCCTCGTAAGCCATATCGCCTCCGTGAATGACCTTCATGACGGAGGTCGACCCTGTAGTCACGGAAGGAAGCCTGTTGGCAGACGAAACCAGCAAAGAGGAGCAGCTGAAGGCGGCTGCGGAACGCATCAACAATGCGGAATTGACCGAAGGCGAACTTGACGAATCCATGGCTCCCGAGCATTATGAGGCCTCTGATCTGAGGGTGCTCGAAGGACTTGAGGCCGTGCGTATCCGCCCCGGTATGTACATCGGTTCCACCGGGCCGCGCGGTTTGCACCACCTGGTCTATGAGATCGTCGACAACTCGGTCGACGAGGCGCTGGCCGGATACGCCAGCCATATCGAGGTCTCCATTCTGCCGGACAACGGCATCCGCGTGGTGGACGATGGTCGAGGCATCCCGGTCGATGAGGTGCCCGGCGAGGGCGTCTCCGGTGTGGAGACCGTGATGACCAAGCTGCACGCCGGCGGCAAGTTCGGCGGCGGCGGTTATGCAGTGTCCGGCGGTCTGCACGGCGTGGGCATCTCCGTGGTCAACGCGCTCTCCACCCGCGTGGACATCGAAGTGCGCCGTCAGGGCTTCCACTGGACCCAGACGTACATCGACCAGCACCCCACCGCGCCCTTGAAGCAGGGCGAGCCGATGACCGAAGGCGAGTCCACCGGTACGTCCGTGACTTTCTGGGCCGACCCGAAGATTTTCGAGACCACCATCTACGACTTCGAGACGCTGCGTTCCCGCTTCCAGCAGATGGCCTTCCTGAACAAGGGCCTCAAGATCAGCCTGACCGACGAGCGTGAGAACGACCAGGCCGGCGACGAGGTGGCCGGCGACGCCGCGGACGAGCCGGGCGCGAAGCACCAGACCGTCACCTACCAGTACCTCAACGGCATCAAGGACTACGTCGACTATCTGGTCAAGGTGCGCAAGGCCACGCCTGTGGAAGAGGACGTCATCAGCTTCGAGGCCGAAGATTTGAAGCTCGGCATCTCCGCCGAACTCGCCATGCAGTGGACCACCGCCTACTCCGAGGCCGTGCACACCTTCGCGAACACGATCTCCACCACCGAGGGCGGTACCCACGAGGAGGGCTTCCGCGCCGCGCTGACTTCGCTGGTCAACCGTTACGCGCGAGACAAGGGCATCCTCAAGGACAAGGACGAGAACCTCTCCGGCGACGACGTGCGTGAAGGCCTGACCGCCGTGATCTCCGTCAAGCTCACCAACCCGCAGTTCGAAGGCCAGACCAAGACTAAGCTCGGCAACTCCGAAGCCAAGACCTTCGTGCAGCGCGTGATGACCGACAAGCTCGGCGACTGGTTCGATGCCCACCCGAACGAGGCCAAGAACATCATCCAGAAGGCCATCGAGGCATCCCGCGCCCGTCTGGCCGCCAAGAAAGCCCGCGAGAACACCCGACGCAAGTCCATCTTCGAGTCCGCCGGCATGCCCGACAAGCTCAAGGACTGCCAGTCCTCCAACCCGGAAGAGTGCGAGCTGTTCATCGTGGAGGGCGATTCCGCAGGCGGCTCCGCCATCCAGGGTCGTAACCCGATCACGCAGGCCATCCTGCCGCTGCGAGGCAAGATTCTCAACACCGAGCGTGCCAGCCTGGACCGCATGATGAAGTCCGACACCATCGAATCGCTGATCACCGCGGTCGGCGGCGGCTACGGCGAGGACTTCGACATCTCCAAGGTCCGCTACCACAAGGTCATCATCATGGCCGATGCCGATGTGGATGGTGCGCATATCGCCACCCTGAACCTGACGCTGTTCTTCCGCTACATGCGCCCGATGATCACCGCCGGCTACGTGTACGTGGCCATGCCGCCGCTGTACCGCCTGAAGTGGACCAAGGGCCCGCATGACTTCGTGTACACCGACGCCGAGCGCGACCGTGTGCTCGCCGAAGGCAAGGCCAACGGACGCCAGCTGCCCAAGGGCGAAGGCATCCAGCGCTACAAGGGTCTGGGCGAGATGAGCTACCAGGAGCTATGGGAGACCACCATGGACCCCGAGCACCGCATTCTGAAGCAGGTGCACATCGAGGACGCCGCCGCGGCCGACGAGACCTTCTCGATGCTGATGGGCGATGAGGTCGAACCCCGCCGCCTCTTCATCCAGCGCAACGCCAAGAACGTGCGTTGGATCGATGCGTAACGGAATCCTCCAACCTCCCTCGTCAGAGGGAGGTACACAACGGACTTAGACAACTAAAGGAACAACAGTGGCAGATGAAAACAACACCGGCGACGAGCAGTTCACGCCGGACGGCTCGATGGAGCCGTTGAGCCCGCAGGAGGCGGACACCACCGACTACGGCCTGATGGACACCGGCGAACGCATCCAGCGCAAGGACCTGCAGCAGGAGATGCGCGAGTCCTACCTGGCGTACGCCCTCTCCGTGATCGTCGAGCGCGCCCTGCCGGACGTGCGCGATGGCATGAAGCCCGTGCATCGCCGCGTGATCTACGCGATGTACGACGGCGGCTACCGCCCCGATCGCGGCTACAACAAGTGCTCCCGTGTGGTCGGCGACGTGATGGGTAAGTACCATCCGCACGGCGACTCCGCCATCTACGACACCTTGGTGCGTATGGCCCAGTCCTGGTCGATGCGCAACATGCTCGTCGACGGCCAGGGCAACTTCGGCTCCCCCGGCGACGACCCGGCCGCCGCCATGCGTTACACCGAATGCCGCATGGCCCCGCTGGCCATGGAAATGGTGCGCGATATCGACAAGGACACCGTCGACTTCGTGCCCAACTACGACGGCAAGACCCAGGAGCCGACCGTGCTGCCGGCCCGCTTCCCGAACCTGCTTGTCAACGGTTCCGCCGGCATCGCCGTCGGTATGGCCACCAACATCCCGCCGCACAACATGCGCGAGGTGGCGGACGGCGTCCACTGGGCGCTCGACCATCCGGACGCCAGCCGCGAGGAACTGCTGGAAAACCTGATCCGCATCATCAAGGGACCGGACTTCCCCACCGGCGCCACCATCCTCGGCCACAAGGGCATCGAACAGGCCTACCGCACCGGCCGTGGCCTCATCACCATGCGCGCCGTGGTCAACACCGAGGAGATCAACGGCCGTATGTGCCTGGTGGTCACCGAACTGCCCTACCAGGTCAACCCGGACCGTCTCGTCGTCTCCATCCGCGAGGCCGTGCGCGACGGCAAGATCCAAGGCATCGCCGACATGCGAGACGAAACCTCCGGCCGCACCGGCCAGCGTCTCGTGCTGGTCCTGAAGCGCGACGCCGTGCCGAAGGTGGTGCTGAACAACCTATACAAGCACTCCCAGCTGCAGCAGACCTTCGGCGCCAACATGCTGGCGCTGGTCGACGGCGTGCCTCGCACGCTGAGCCTGGACGCCTTCATCCGCCACTGGGTGAACCACCAGCTCGACGTGATCGCCCGACGCACCGCGTACCTGAAGCGCGAGGCCGAGGAGCGCGACCACATCCTGCAGGGGTATCTCAAGGCCCTCGACATGCTGGACGAGGTCATCGCCCTCATTCGTGCCTCCGAGGACACCGATACCGCCCGTACGGGCCTTATGGGGCTGCTGGACATCGACCAGGTGCAGGCGGACGCCATCCTGGCCATGCAGCTGCGCACGCTGACCCGCATGAACCGCGACAAGATCGTGGCCGAGCATGAGGAATTGCAGCGCAAGATCGCCGACTACATCGACATCCTCGCCAAACCGGAACGCCAGCGCAAGATCATCGGCGACGAACTCGACGAGATCGTGGCCAAGTACGGCGACGAACGCCGCACCCGAATCCTGCCGTTCTCCGGAGAGATGAACGTCGAAGACCTGATCGCCGAAGAGAACGTGGTGGTCACCGTGACCCACTCCGGTTTCATCAAGCGCACCAAGGCCGACGAATACCGCGCCCAGCATCGTGGCGGCAAGGGCATCAAGGGCACCAAGCTGCGCGAGGACGACGTGGTGGATCACTTCTTCCTGACCTCCACGCACAACTGGCTGCTGTTCTTCACCAACAAGGGGCGCGTGTACCGCATCAAAGCCTACGAGCTGCCCGAAGGCTCGCGCGATTCCAAGGGCCAGCACGTGGCCAACCTGCTACAGTTCGCGCCCGATGAGACCATCCAGACCGTGCTGTCCATCCCGAACTATGAGGTGGCCAGATATCTGGTGCTCGCCACCCGATCCGGCAAGGTCAAGAAGACCCCGCTGGCCGAGTACGATTCCCCGCGTCAGGGCGGTCTGATCGCCGTGCGACTCATGGCCGACGAGAACGGCGAGAACGCCGACGAGCTCATCGGCGCCGCGTTGTGCAACGCGCAGGACGACATCATCCTGGTGTCCAGGCTTGGCATGAGTCTCAAGTTCCAGGCCGACGACGAGCAGCTGCGCCCGATGGGCCGTCAGACCGCCGGTGTGCAGGGCATGAAGTTCCGTGCGGACGACAGCCTGCTGGCGATGGATGTGGTGCCGAGCGACTCCGACAAGGACCTGTTCGTGGTGACCAACGAAGGCTTCGCCAAGCGCACCGCCATCGGCGAGTACCGTCTGCAGGGGCGCAATGGTCTGGGTGTCAAGGCCGTGCAACTGGTCGAAGGCCGCGGCGCGCTGGTGGGTGCGCTCGTGGTGTCCGAAGACGATCAGGTCATGGCCATCATGAAATCCGGCAAGGTGATCCGCTCCAATGTGGACGAGGTCAAGCGCACCGGGCGAAACACCCAGGGCGTGACCTTCGCCAAGCCCGACAAGGGTGACATGATTCTCTCCATCGCCCGTAACGAGGAGAAGGACGAGCCCGAGGAAGACGGCGGTACGGCAGCGAACGGAGCCGGTGATACGGCGGCGAACGGAGCCGGTGAGACCGTGCAATCCGACAAGAATGTGAACAACCCGGACGAGGCGTGAGCAGCGTCCCGAAAAGCTGGTAGCCTCGCATACAACAGAGGCTGCCGTCCAGCCTGGTAAGGAGAAACGATGAGCGAGAATCTCGAAGACAACGAGACCCGGATCATTCCGTCGGAAGACGGCAATACACAGAACGATTATGCCGAGCCGCTGATCGGCGCCGACCGCGCTCCCCGTGTGGCCCGCTCCGTGTCCAGTGATCCGGAAGAATCCGCGTTGCCTTCTTCAGGTGCCGCCACTCCTGTGCGTCCGGCACCTCGCCGTAGCGCCCCCAGGGCTCGCCGCATGAGCTTGTCGCTGACCCGCGTGGATGCTTGGTCCGTGGCCAAGGTGACGTTCATGCTATCCATCGCCGTGGCGATTATTCAGGTCGTTGCCTCCGCGATCGTATGGGTGCTGCTTGATGTGGTCGGTGTATTCAGCCAGATTACGCAGATCGTGTCTTCCACCGGTCTTGATGCAGGCGGTTTCGATCTCAAGAACGTGTTGTCCCTTACCACCGTGGTGTCCGGCGTCACCATCTTCTCGATTGTTGAAGTGGTGATCTTCACCCTGCTGGCCACCATTGCGGCACTGATCTACAACGTGGTCAGCTCGCTGGTCGGCGGCGTGCACGTCACGCTCGGCGACGACTGATATAGCGATACTGACGGAATTTCCCTCAGTGAACCGCACCCCGGTTGTTGGACTGAAGTAATTCAGATTCGATGATCGGAGGTGTGGTTTCTTATATGTGGGGATCGCAGGCGTCGTTGCTGGGCCGAGACTTGGGACTCCGGCGACGCTGGGGGTGGCAGGCGTCGGTGTTGGGACAGATTTTGTATCTCTGACGACGCTGTGGAGGGCTTACCGTCGTCAGCGGTACAGATCTTGGAGTTCTGCCGACGCTGAGGGTGTGTTCTGTGTCGTTTGCGTCCAATTATTGGCCCTCTGCCGACGCTGGGCACAGCAAGCGTCGTTGCTGGGCCAAGTTTTGGACTGCCGCCGACGCAGAGAATGCACACAGCGGTGTTGGTCTGCCAGCGTGTGGCAGCTTGGCGCCGTTGAGGAAGGTCTATGTGGTGTGGTTCCACCAAAGGACTGGCAGGTTGGCTGGCGTCAGCGGTTGATCTGCCGATGTTGTTGCTCGTCAGTCTGGACTGTTGGGCTTTCGTTTTGACAGCGGAAGGAAGATCCTCCTCGCGGTAGGGCAACAATTATCAGTATCATAATTAAGGTAATCGTGATTACATTAACCATGATACTCTTATTATTGGGCGGTAGGCGGATCGGAGGGCTGCAATGTTTGTCGCACGAGAGCACGAGTTACAAGTGCTGGAAAAGCTGTTTACCAGTGATTCATTCGAAATGGTGGTGCTGTACGGTAGGCGGCGTGTAGGGAAAACGGCGTTGATCGACGAATTTGTCAAAGATAAACGCGTGCTGTACTTCACGGCCATACAGCAAAGCGCCAAGATGAATCTTGAAGATTTCTCAAGAGCGGCATTGTCGTTCTTTGGTATGCCGGATTCCACCCCGTCGTTTGGCAGATGGTCTGATGCGTTATCGTTTGTTGCTGAACGTGCTGCACAGACTGACGAACGTATGGTGTTCGTATTCGATGAGTTCCCTTATGCGGCTGCCGCCGAGCCAGCATTACCCTCCATGTTGCAGATAGCAATTGACCATGGATTCCTCGCCACAAAAGTGACGATGATTCTATCCGGTAGTAACGAGGGATTCATGGAAAACGGCGTATTGGGGCGTAAAAGCCCGCTATACGGGCGTCGTACAGCACAGATTCGACTCCTGCCATTCGATTATGCGGATGCGGCAAAATTTCTAACGAACACATCTCCGCAAGAACTGGTCCAATACTATGCGACTTTCGGCGGTACGCCATATTATCTGGCCCGTATACAGGAAGCCGATGGCTTTGAATCCAATGTGCTGCGCTTGATGTTCGACAACTTGGGCGTACTGCGTGAGGAACCTATGATGCTGTTGCGTCAGGAGCTTCGTGAACCGGCATCGTATTATTCGATATTGCAATCTATTGCGGGTGGTAATTCCTCGCCAAAGCTTATCGCTGAACATGCGGGTGTCGAATCTGATTCGATTGGAGCATATCTGAAAACGCTGGTCGATTTGCGCTTAATTGAGCGAAAAGTGCCGTTTGGTGAAGATCCGAGTAAATCGCGCAAGGGAATGTATGTGGTGAGCGATCCCTTCTTTGCATATTGGTTCCGCTTTGTGGGGCGCAACATGAGCATTTTGGATGGTAATATCAGCGAGGAGGTTACGAGCAGACTCGCTTTTGGACCATCGTTTGATACCTATGTTGGGCAACAATTTGAGACGATTTGCCTGCAATGGCTTATTCGAAACAACGCTATGGGCAACCTCCCCTTTGTTGCCACTCAATTCGGCAAATGGTGGGGCAATGATCCGATCGCTCACGAGCAAACCGATATCGATGTGATTGCTGCGGATTCGCTCGATAAAACGATTCTGTTCGGTGAATGCAAATGGCGTAATTCATTCAACGAAACGGAGGCTATTGAAAAGCTCCATCAGCGTGCTGGCTTAGTCCGCGGCTATCAGGCAGGTAATGCGTGGCTTATGCTGTTCACCAAGAATCCGGTGAGTGAGTCCACGCGAACCCGCTACATGGATGATGAACGAATGGTATTCGTTTCTGCGGAAGAGTTATACACTGCGTGATGCATTACTGGGTGATTGTGACGCGGGATATCCAAGTCCTGCCGACAGCCACGTGGCAATTACGCCGACTCACGCACCACCAAATCGGTGTTCAGGTGCATCACGCGCGGTGAAGAGACTCCGTTGATGGCTTTGATGACCACGTCGGCCATGGTCCAGCCGCACTGATCCATGTGCTGATCGACGGTGGTGAGTTCCGGGGTTATGGAGGTGGAAGCTGAGCTGTTATCTGCAGAAGGCCGAATGTACCCCTCTGAAAGCAGATGCTTGGATTGATGATCATATCCAAGAATTCACTCGTATAGTGGTGCGTAATGCTTACGTATTTGGGGATAGCACTTGTTGCTCGTTGTACATATAGCAATGCCCTTGCCTCCTCACGGGGAAGCAAGGGCATTACGCTACTGCTCAGTACTGCTTAGTACTGCTTAGCGGCAAGCGTCACAGCACGCCCTGGGCAACCATGGCGTTGGCAACCTTGACGAAGCCGGCGATGTTGGCGCCGGCCATCAGATCGCCTTCCTCGCCGTACTCCTTGGCGGCGGCCAGGGAGTTGGCGACGATGGATTCCATGATGGACTTGAGCTTGGCGTCGACCTCTTCGAAGGTCCAAGACAGACGGTAGCTGTTCTGGCTCATCTCCAGGCCGGAGACGGCCACGCCACCGGCGTTGGCAGCCTTGGCCGGGCCGTACAGCAGCTTATTGGACTTGTAGACCTCGATGGCTTCGGGGGTGGAAGGCATGTTGGCGCCCTCGCACACCACCTTGCAGCCGTTGGCTACAAGAGCCTTGGCGGATTCCTCGTCGATTTCGTTCTGGGTGGCGCACGGCAGCGCGATGTCGCACGGCACGGTCCACACGCCGGAGCAACCCTCGTGGTATTCGGCGGACGGAACGCGCTCGGCGTACTCCTTGATACGGCCGCGCTCGACCTCCTTGATCTGCTTGACCACGGCGACGTCGATGCCGTTCGGATCGTAGACATAGCCGTTGGAATCGGACACGGTCACGACCTTGGCGCCCAGCTCCTCGGCCTTCTGCGCGGCGTAGATGGCCACGTTGCCGGCACCGGAGATCACGACGGTCTTGCCTTTGAAGGAGTCGTTGCGCAGCACGCGCAGGGCTTCCTGGGTGTAGTAGCACACGCCGTAACCGGTGGCCTCGGTGCGGGCCAGGGAGCCGCCGAATTCCAGACCCTTACCGGTCAGCACGCCGGAGTACTCGTCGCGGATGCGCTTGTACTGGCCGAACAGGTAGCCGATCTCACGGCCGCCCACGTTGATGTCGCCGGCGGGAACGTCGGTGAACTGGCCGATGTGGCGGCTCAGCTCGGTCATGAAGGCCTGGCAGAAGCGCATGACCTCGGCGTCGGACTTGCCCTTCGGGTTGAAGTCGGAGCCGCCCTTGCCGCCGCCCATCGGCAGCGTGGTCAGGGAGTTCTTCAGGATCTGCTCGAAACCGAGGAACTTGATGACGCTCTCGTTGACGGTCGGGTGGAAGCGCAGGCCGCCCTTGTACGGGCCGATGGCGGAATTGAACTGCACGCGGTAACCACGGTTGACCTGCACCTTGCCTTCGTCGTCGGTCCAGGCGACGCGGAACTTCACCACGCGCTCAGGTTCGACGATGCGCTCGAGCACACCGTTCTTCTCGTATTCCGGGTGCTTTGCGACGACCGGCTGAAGGGTGTCGAGCACTTCGTAGACGGCTTGCAGAAATTCGGGCTGATCGCCATCGCGGGCCACGACCTGGTTGTAGACGCGCTTGACGTACTCGTCAGTGAGCATTGTTCTCCTCGATTCGATAGATAGATAAGACGTTCTTATTCTATGCACCCGACCCTGTGTTGCATAGAGGGCGCTCGGATAACGGGAAAGCGTTCAGCGCAGCGCGCAAGATACATAGTGTTCAGCTACTCTCTGCGCTCGATAACGTCACTACTATTCCCGCAGCGTTTGCATGGGATTCACTGTGGCGTCATGATGAGGTTTGATAATGAAATCTGTTCCATTGATGACGAAAAGATGAAATACGTAAGGTGTCCATTATGCAAGTTGCGACTTCCAGACCTCCAGAGACAATTGAACTCGATGGTGCATTCAATGCGCGTATCGTGGCTTGGTACGATGATGGGCATCCGCGTCTCATCCGTTCCTCGGCTCTTGATCATCTTACACAAAATGGCATTCATGAATTAGCCAGGCTGGGTGTCACAACCATCATTGATCTGCGGGAACCTGGAGAGGAATCGCCACGTCAGTTTCCCGGCATCCGTACTGTTAGTGTGCCGCTATATCACTTGTCTGAGGGTGCTCCAAAGACAGGTGAGTTGGCTTCTATCTACCGATTCATGCTTGTTCAACGTGGTAATGAGCTAGCCGAAGCGGTAGGTACGATTGCTGATAATACTAACGGGGCGACGCTGGTGCATTGCAGTATGGGCAAAGACCGGACCGGTCTTGTGGTGGCGCTTGCGTTGCTATGCATGGGTGTGCCGAGGAATAGCGTCGTTGATGATTACGCAACTACGGAACGAAATTTGAGCTCTTCCATGCGTAATGACATCCTTATGCAGATTGCTCTTGATGCTCCGGAAGAACCTTTGCGTTCTCAAACTGTGAGTATGCGTTTAACTTCGCCGGCGTCGATGATGAGCGCAATATGCTGCGGATTGGAGTCAGTAGGAGGAGCGTCGGCCTACTTGTGTTCTCATGGACTTGATGACGTCAAACTTGGCCGACTGAAGAATACTGCGCGAAAAATGCGGCGCTTAAGCATCTTGCATTGTTCGGACATCCATGCCGGGGCCGGTGAAGGAGTGAAGCCAGACGTCGACGGTCTTGAGGCATTGGATAGAGTTGCTTCATATGCCCATGCTTTAGACTTGCGTCCGGATGTCCTGGTATGCACCGGTGACCTTATTCACAAGGATGCTGATCTTTATCCGCGCGTGGTTGAAGGATTGCATGGATTAGCGCAATCACTAGATGTGCCTTTGGTGGTTGTGCCGGGCAATCACGACGACTTCGATGAAGCTCGTCATCTGACTAATGGAGCACTGCCCTCGCTGCCTTACCGTCTTCGTGTAGCCGGTTATGACTTCTTGATGCTAGATAGCAGTGAAGGTGATGTTCCAGAGAGCCAATTGGTGTGGCTTCGGCGGCAATTGAGGAATCCGGACGCACAACCTGCTGTGCTCGTCTTGCACCATAGTCCTGTGCCGTCGATTATGCCTTCGCTGGCCAAGGTCGCGCTGCACAATGGTGACAAGCTCGGCGAAGCCATGGATAGTGGCGTTGTCCGCCTGGTTTTAGCAGGTCATTACCACCATGCCATGTGTGGGGTCTTCCGCGGCGTGCCCGTGTGCGTTGCGCCTTCATTGGCGTATGAACAGGAAATGTCAGTTGGGCCAGAATGGGTCAGCTGTGTACCTGGAGCTTCATTCTTCGTGGAGGAGTTGTACGAGGATGGGGAATTACGCACGACAATGGTGCCGATGCCCCCACAAGAGCCGGTGCTGTTCACCGTACGTGCAGGGTCATCAACGCATCGTGAGCGTCGTGTGGAATCAAAGTAGCTTGTGGAAGATAGTCGCAGTCAAATCTGCTATGCCACACTTCGTCAAAGTGCGTACAAGTCTATACAGGGACAGGTTCTGACATTATGATGCAGAACCCATCCGCATAGTCTGTTTTGTTAATTCTCTTCTCGTCATGTTCTTCTTGGAAGTTTGTTTCCGGGGTAGAAGATTCCCTTGTTGATTCGAACTCCGACATGCTCGCCTTGGCGAGGGCGTGCTCCAGTGATATGGCAGCGCAATGTCAGATCATCAGCCTTAACTACCACCGTGTTGACTTGCGGTCCGTATAGTGACGTCATTACTGTGCCAGACAGAAGTGATGAGGTATCCATGTCTGGCGATACGGCCGTGTTTTCTCGCCAGATGCTATCTTCGACGAGGGTCATGGCATCAGGGAGCACGGCCAATGTTCCTGGTCCCTCCGGCATGCCGTCCTCGGTTTGCAGTAGGCGCGTTGGTATGTGGAATGAGGGCTTGTGAGTACGGAATATGCCGTTATCGCACTGGCCTTCGAATAATGTGGCGTCGTCAAAAAACGAAGCGACTATAGGATCAGCCGGTCGATTGAGAAGATCATCGGGAGTCCCGATCTGTCGGATGTGGCCATGATCGAGCATTACTATACGATCCGCTAGCGCTATTGCTTCACCTCGATCATGGGTGACGTGCAGAGTCGTAAGACCCAAATCGATGGTCATGTGTCGTAACTCAAGTCTCAGAGATTCTCTTAACGGCTCGTCTAATGCGGACAATGCTTCATCCAGAAGCAGCATGCTGGGTTGAGCAACTATGGCACGTGCGATGGCAACGCGTTGGCTCTGGCCTCCAGAAAGCTCAGAAGGGTTACGGTCAGCGAATCCTTCGAGTCCTACGAGTTTTAAGGCCCAATTGACTCTTCTGCGGCGTTCGTCCTGAGGCGTCTTAGTCTGCTTTAGTGGGTACTCCACATTACGGCCCACGCTCATGTGGGGCCATAGAGCGTGTTGCTGGAACACCATGCCGAGATGCCGATGTTCAGGTGGTACGAATATGCTCTCATCAGCCACAACCTGGCCATTGATGCTTACTGAGCCGGTTGTGGGGTGCACAAAGCCGGCGAGCGTGTTGAGCAGTGTCGTTTTTCCGGAACCGGATGGGCCTACTAAGGCAATGAATTCGCCTTCATTGATCGAAAGGTTGGCCTTTGACAGTCCGATGGTCCCATTGGGATACTCGAGGCTTACATCTTGAAAGCTTGCATAGGGATGGGAATTGCTCATAATCAATCTACCGTCCTCTCATGGTTGTGGTGGTTAAACGTAGTACAAGCAACCCAATGACCGTGATGATCAATGACAGAGCGGCAGCCGCGTTGTAAGAACCGGACTGTTGCAGGCTGAACACAACTACGCCGAGTGTTTGCGTGTCAGGGGCTAGGAGCAGTGCAGAGATAGTCAATTCGCGCACGGCTGTGATGAAAACCATCGCGGCCCCGGTGGTAGCTGCTGGGGTTCCCATACGCCAGGTAATGTCGCGTAGAACAGCAATTGGCGATGCTCCGCTGATTCGCGCCGCGTCAATGAGAAATTGGGGCATGGCTCGTATTGGAGCATCGACTGTCTGTACGACTAAACCGAGGAATGCTGTTACATAGGCAGCGAGAATGAGCCATGGCGAGTTGTACAGACCGATCCATGGTGCAAGCAGCAGCCAGCTAGTTGCGATAATCAGACCTGGCACTGATTGTGGAAGTAATGCCATACTGCCTAACAGATGGTCGCTGCGACGTTTAGATCGTGCTGTGACTGAGCCAACAGCTAGTCCCAAGAAGCCACATATAAAGCTCGCGCCTAAGGACAGCATCAAGGAAGTGACAATGCCGGTAAGTGTTCCGGGGTTTGTCAATGCTTCCTTGTAGGAGTCCAAGGTGAGATTGGACCATGTCAGGGGAACGCCAGGGGCTGCGAGCAGCGATTGCGATAGCAGAGCAAACAGCGGCAGCAGGGTTATACCTGCTCCTACTGTCCACAGTAAAAGTCCAATGAGCCATCGGGTGGATATATGCAGAGGCTCTGGCTCATCAAGTTGTGCAACATAGGGTAGCTTCGGCTGTGGTATGTGCCTGACTAAAGTCAGAACTAGGATTACTGCGAGCAGCATTGTCAAGCCGATGCCAGAGACGGCTTGCAATGGATTATCCACTGTTCCTGATTGCACATATCGGTAAATGAGGGTGGCCAATGTCTGGTATCGTTCTGGGGTGCCGACAATTGACGGAATACCGAAGTCTGCGAGATTTGACACCGTGGACAGCAGGAAAGCGCTGAGTGCTGCTGGCAAGATCAGCGGGAAGGTTACAGTGCGTAATGTACGCAGTGTGCCGGCACCGCTGATCCGTGCTGCTTGTTCCAGCGCCCTTGGTATACGGTCGAGCGTGACGGCCACCATAAGGTATGCGACCGGATACCCATGCATGGCGAGTAAGAAGATTACGCCATCGGCCCCATAGAAATTCCATAAGGGATGTCCAAATGACTTGTTCCAGACTAGGTTGACTGGACTAGTGGGGCCAAATACTCCGCTCCATGCGATAGCGCCGATGAATGGTGGCACTAGTAGAGGTGTGAGAGCGAGCAGGCGCAACATAGTTCGGCCCGGAATATCAGTACGCTCGATGAACAGGACAAGAACAACAGCTATGCAGGTAGACAATAATCCGGCGACAAGGGAAGAGACGATGCTGTTGAGGGCCGCATCGCGTACCTCGGGCGTGAAGATTTCTTCTGGGCGCCACCATATTAATCCGTAAACGATGGTCGCGCACAGAGGAAGGGCAACTACAATCATGCAGACTGGCCACAGGATGGCGCGAAGCGCGCCGGGTGAATGTTCAGCGCGCTTGCATTGGTGATTCGATGGGAATCGCATTCCGCAACTGACCTCAGCCGACGAGCTTGGTGAAGGCGTTCAGGGCAGTCTTCTTAACCTCTGTAATCTTGCTTAAATCAGGATTGAGCAACTTGATTTTATCCATTGAAGGAGTGTCTTTGGGAGTGCCGACATCCTTTCGTACTGGCAGGTAGTTTTGCTCCACGGCTTTCTTCTGACCTTGCTTGCTGATGATGTAATCCACAAAAGCTTTGGCTGCTTCTTTATTCTTAGATGACTTGAAGATGCCAATGGGTTCGGAGACATAAGGAGCACCTTCGCTTGGATAGGAGACGCTTAGTGGGGATCCCTTGGCTTTGAGATCGCGAATTAGGTAATCCACCACGACGCCTACTGGTTGTGCGCTGGAGGCGACCGCCTGTGAGACAGGGCCATTGCTGTCGGCAATAACCGGCTTATTTTTGCCCAGATCAGTGAACCACTGCTCGCCTAAGTTCTTGTCGAGATACCAGGCGGCTGCATTGTAAGCAGCTGCTCCAGAGACTGCGGGATTTGGCATGACCAACTTTCCATTGTATTTGGCGTTGGCTAAGTCTTTCCAACTTGTGGGTGCGGCGGTGATTGTTGTGGTGTTGTATGCTATGACAGTCGGGATTATGCGCGTGCCGGTGTAATAGCCGTCGGCGTCTGACACGCCGTCAATGAGTTTGGTGGCGTCGGCTGGGCGGTATTGTTCCAACATATCCTTGGACTTGTATCCTTCGAAGGTAGCGGCGTCGGCTGCCCACAGGATATCGGCACCCACAGAACCATTAGCTTGTTCAGCTTCGATGCGAGTAGTGAGATCACCGGTGCCAGCACGGTAATTCTTCACGTGGATATCCGGGTATTCGACGTTGAAATCCTTGATGATGTCGTTGAGTTTGTTCTGAGGTTCGGAGGTGTAGACGGTAATGGTGCCACTGACTTTAGATGCGGCAGTAGTGTCATCGGCCGGTCTGGCGTTGTTTGCGGATCCTGAACCGCATGCGGACAATAATACTGATGCGCAGAGCGCTCCAGTGATTGCGATGATTGAAGATCTCTTGCTCATGGTACGCCTTTCATTCATGATTCATTCCGTTATTTCAAATGCTGTGGAATGAATTTCATAAACTATTATTCATGGAAAGGCAACCAGAAGGTGAACGGAGCAGTGTGGCGGTGTGAACTATGCAAGACATTTGTGAGACGTATGCTGCATGCCTACTCACTGGTCAAGATGTTCGCTAATGGAATCGGCCACCACCTGTCGCATGTCGGGTGTGGTATCGGTGCAGCGGTGGGCGACTAGCGTCGATAGGGCATGCAACATACACATTTGCGCCACGCGGTCAGCGGATGGGTCAACACTGTGGCGAACCGGTGCGACGCCGGTGACCAGTAATACATCCGAGAGATCGGCCAGCGGCGATTTAGAGAAGTTTGTTACGGCAATCACACTGGCACCCTGTTGCTTGGCGATTTGGCAGGTTCGCAAAGTGTGTGTATTCGCCCCAGAATAGCTTACTGCGAGACATACATCTTGCGGGCCTAGGGAATGCGCTCCAAATTGCTGGGCAATGACATCCTGCGGAGCCGATACATCAATCCCCGATGTGGTTAGTCGTAACGCGGCGTCCTGCAGAGGGGGTAGCGAGAATCCGCTGGCTGTACATAGCACACGACCGGCAGACGACACTATCTCTGTGGCATGAAGGAGGGCAACCTGATCCAGCGATCTCGTTGTGAGCCGCAATGCCTCGACTGCGTCATGGAACACCGCCATCGCCGTGGACACGTCGTCATCTTCATTAGCGGTCATGTCTTCCTGCGAAGTTTCAGTCAGACGAGCGAATTCCAGTCGTAGATGCTGATAACCGCGGAAACCAATGCGCTGACATGCACGTACCACTGTGGCGGGGGAAGTGCCGGATTGTCTTGCGACATCTGCAGTCGACCATTCCGGGACTTCGCTGGGGTTAGCGAGCATTGCGGCGATGGCGCGACGCTCGCCAGCTCTTAGGTCGTTCAGGGACAAGCGCAGTTTGGCAAGGAACAGCGACGGTGTCGCCTGTCCGTCATTTGGTAGGGTATCGGGTAAAACGCTCACATTGGCATTCTATCGTTTCCATAGCTTTTTGATTCGTGAGCAAAACTAAGTACAAAAACAACGAAAATCTCATGATGGGTTGTCTTGGTAATTGGCTTCAGATGATGGCATGGCAATGTGAATCAGCAGTTGCAGCGCGGAAGAGACGTTATGGCGCAGGTCGAGTGCGATGCGCAATCGCATGGTTGTGGAACGGATGCTGGCACGATTGACGGAACCTTGGTGTTGCTGGATCTTGGCATGAAAAAGGGCTTCCGGACTCCGCCGAAAACCCTGACCGTGGAGCTAGCCGGGTTCCCGGTGTTTGTTGCTATTTCGCCGTTTTCTCGGTGTATCACGACATTGGGTGCCTGGCTACACACCCTGCCTTGGTCGGGCCCCTGTCCCGGCTTTCCTTTGTCCGTATCCCGTTATTTTCCGAAAAGATCACTATGGGTGCCCGTTCGGGTCAGAGTGAGCACCAGCACGTCCTTCTCTATGAGATAGACCAACAGCAGGTCTGGTGTGATATGGCACTCCCTGAAGCCGGTCATATTGCCTGTAAGCGCATGGTCATGATACCGGTCGGGCAGTGTGCCGCCCTCGGACAGAATGGATACAACCTGTTTGAAAAGGTCGGCGTCCAGTCCGCGTCGTCTGGCGAGTTTGAAGTCCTTCCTGAATCTGGACGTGGTCTTGACCGTGTACCGGATGCCGCTCATGCATCCAAGTCCTTGAACAAGGCGTTCAGGTCCCGGTAGCCCTTCACGTTCCCGTCCCTTGCGATTCGCTTCGCCTCCAACATGGCGGAGACGGTCTCCCTGTTCGGCTCATCCAACGAGACGTTGAACGGTATGCCGCCCTGTCGCAGGGATTGGCGGATGAATATGTTGACTGCGGTGGTCAGGTTCATGCCCAGCTCCCCGAACAGTTCCTCGGCTTGTTTTTTCAGCTCAGCGTTCATTCGGACGTTGACGGTGGTTGTCGTTCCGCTCATCTTTGGCTCCTTCCTTGGAAGACGTTCATATCATATATCCCTTGTCTATAGAAAACAACACATCATGTATATAGCGTTTTACATCGTATGTAAAACGCTGGTTTCTATTAGGATCTGTTGCACCAGAATTGGTATGACGGAGTCGAAAGATTTCTTTCCTGTGCGTATGGTTCCAGTGTCGTTCATCGGGTACCCATTTTGAGTATCTCGGTGGATACCCAAAACGCCGACATTTACGGACTTCCGTATGAAGAAGGGCTTCCGGACTCCGCCGAAAACCCTGACCGTGGAGCTAGCCGGGTTCGAACCGGCGACCCTCTGCTTGCAAAGC